>Ga0181520_10004208_pt1 | contig 24352 bp, 19 predicted proteins | sample PEATcosm2014_Bin_29_FD_132451 | JGI IMG/M metagenome (GOLD analysis project Ga0181520, IMG submission 132451) | Peatland microbial communities from MTU Mesocosm Facility, Houghton, MI, USA - PEATcosm2014_Bin02_30_metaG | ecosystem: Environmental > Terrestrial > Soil > Wetlands > Peat | place...
CGGGCTTCAGCCCGTACATATCTCAACCCATGATCAATTGGGCTTTAGTCGGGTATCCCACCCATTTCGCGTTTTTTGCAAAATGGGTGGGATACCACATACTCCGTTTCTGATGCCTGCCCTCCCACGCAAGCTACCATAAATGCATGAGTTCCCCATCCAACGCCGAAGGCCGCCAGCCCCACCGCAGGTGGGCTTTCTTCGGAGGAAGTTTTGATCCGCCTCACCTCGGCCATCTCGAAGTGGCTCGTGCCGCTCAAACTGCGCTCGCCCTCGATGCCGTCCTTTTCGCGCCCGTCGGTGAACAGCCGCTCAAGCCGCAGGGTTCCACCGCAGCCTTCGCCCACCGCCTCGCCATGACCCGTCTCGCCATTGCAGGCGATCCCGCCTTTGCCGTCTCTCTCGCCGATACGCCTCAACCCTCCGGCGCTCCCAACTACACATTCGAGACGCTGCTAACCCTCCGCGCGCAACTTCCGCCCGATGGCGTTCTGTTTTGTCTGATGGGCGCTGACTCTTTTGCCGGCCTCAGGCGTTGGCATCGCGCCGCCGAGATCCCTTTTGTCGCGCACCTTATCGTAGCCTCCCGCCCCTCCGAATCTTTGGGCAACTTGGACGACCTGAAGGCCTTTCTCCCCGACGGGCTGACGTTGGTAGGTCACGGCTTTGGCGCCGATCCATGCCCTTCAGATTCCCTACAGGATCCGCCGCTAGCTGTGAAACTTCATTCTGAGTCGAAACTGTGTCAGGGCACGACTTCAGTCGTGCCGCAAATCCGGCAAAATACCCGCCGGGCTTTAGCCCCGGAAAAATACTCTTCCTTGAACGCTCAAATCGACCTCCGCCGCTACACTCTCCGCAATCCCTCCGGCCAGCAAGCCCCCTTCTACCTGCTTCCCGGCCTCGACATCGACATTAGCGCCTCCAATATCCGAGACCAGATCCGTGCCCAATCGCCGCAACGCGCCCAGCTTCCCGTTACCGTTTCTGAGTACATCCGCGCCCACGATCTCTATCTCTGACTTGCTTCTCTTCAATCGACGATCCTTGTGTCAGGGCACGACTTCAGTCGTGCCGCAAAGGACAGCAAAATCACCCGGGCTTTAGCCCCTGAGGGAACTTTATCCAAGCAGACTCTTCATCTCTCACTTGCCCCTACCCATTCGAAGAGATACGATGAAGCTCGGAGACCGATCGCAAAGAATGGCATCCAGCTCGCAGCAACATCAGCAAACTCGCTTACTCGTTCAGGCCGCCGCCGCGGTCTGTGAAGACAAGAAGGGCGTTGACACCCGCATCCTTGAGCTCGATCCCATCGACGCGGGCCTCTCTGACTTCTTCCTGGTCACCTCCGCCACCAACGACCGTCAGGCCATCGCTATTGCCGACGAAATCGAGCACCGGCTCAAGAAGGAGTTTGGCGTCTTTCCCAACTCCGTTGAAGGCCGTCGCCACGGTGAGTGGATTCTCCTCGACTACGTGGATTTTGTGGTCCACGTTTTCCTCGTGGAGCGCCGCGCCTTCTACGATATCGAGCGCCTGCGCAAATCCGCCCGCCCGCTCACCCCCGCCGAGTTCGACGCCGAGCTGAAGGCCGCTCTCGCCGCTAAGACTGTTGCGGTTCGCAAGAAGGCCGCTGCCAAGCCCGAACCGGTCCCCGCAAAGGCAAAGGCCAAAGCCAGGCCTGCACCCGCCAAAGCTCCTTCGAAACCGAAGGCGAAGCTGGCAAAGAAGCCTGTCACAAAGAAGCCTGCTGTAAGTAAAGCTGCGCCCAAGAAGCCGGCAAAGAAGACCGCTCCAGTTAAGAAGACCGCGCTGGCAAAGAAAGCGCCAGCAAAAAAGGCTGCTGCCAAAAAGCCCGCTGCAAAGAAAGCTGCCGCGAAGAAGCCGGTCCGCAAGAAATCCTGACCCGCTCATCTCCCGCGATCATGGCTTTCCTACCCTCTCTGGGTGCCCCACCTTCGGCGCGTCTTTGTTTTTGCGCCTAAGGTGGGATAGCTCCACTCTACAGATTCTTTGCGTTTTAGGATTTCTATAGATTCTTACAGAACCAGACCGCGCACAAGAATACCGTGCCCCATCCATTCCGCGTTTTTTGCGGAATGGGTGGGAATCCGTGTCGGCAAGCACTGGAGCGTACGGGCTTTACATTCTGCGGAAAAACTCAGCGAGCTTATCTAAGGAAGCCGCCTTGTGTCAGGGCATGACTTCACCGGGGTTTCCAACGACAGGTCTTCGTCGATGGGGTGAGGCTTTAGTCGTGCCGCAAGAGCTGGAGAATTAGCGTGGCCTTTAGGCCCTGAGGGATGCTTTTCAGGAGCTGGAGTCAAGTCCATCACTTTTTTCCAGACTCTTTTCTATAACCTCTATCAACAAGAAAGGGCGCCCCGAAGGGCGCCCTTTCTCTTGATCCTGCTGTGCTTCGTTGAAGGTTAGAACTGGAACTTTGCAACCAGTTGGATGAGTCGTGGCGAGGCATCGCCGCCAAGGAATGATCCAAGGATCGAAGTCGGCGGGTTCACTGCGGATAAGACTTTTCCCAGAGACGAATTCGTCTGCTCATACAAGTCTGCGCAACCGCCCTGGTTTATAGCGCTCGCCGAGCAGTAAGACATACCGCTCTGCGGCTGGGCAAAGTTCGGGTGGTTGAAGAGGTTGAAGAACGATGCACCAACCTTGACCTTGGCCGACTGCCAACCGGGGACGACAAAACCCTTCGTGATGGTCAAGTCGGTATCGGTATAGTTCGGCCCAAAGAGCTGGTTGCGGCGAGACTGACCAAAGTCGGTCGCGTAGTTCGCGGTTTGCTTGGTACCGTCTGCATAGGTTGCCGTGCCAGTGAAGTTGGAAACGAAAGAGCAGGGAGTTCCTTGTGCGGCAGCTTTGCCGTTGCAATGGGTGCCGCTGAAGCTTCCTACCTTGCGCGCATACAGCGGCTCAGTGGAGCCGTAGTTGGTCAGCGCGGATGACGTCGTCGTGTCGGTCACGGAGAAGGGCAAACCGGTGCTGTGGAAGAAGGTTCCCGATGCTTCCCAGTTATCCACCAACACCTTCGGTCCACCGAAATGCGGGAGCGTGTAGACATAGCTGGCGCTCACGTACTGGCGGGTGTCATAGTCCGCGTTTCCATAGTTCTTGCGCAGATCACTGGGGTCATCCGGATAGATGCTGCTTCCGGTAAACGGTTCAAAGCCGCCATTGGAGATTTCGTCCAGTGCGTGGCTCCACATATAGTTGAAGGTTACGGTCAGGCTCTTAGAGCGGTGCGCCCCAGACACGACTAGGCCGTTGAAGTTTCCGTTCGCTGAGCTCGAAATCTCGGTGAATGCACCAAAGTTCGGGTTGGGAGCTGAGGTCGTGCTTAACTCAGGGAAGCCAGCCGCACCGCCGCCGTTGAAGGCGTTGATGCCTTCGTTCAACTCAGGCTCGTGATAACTGCGGTTGCCAACATAACTGATGGATAAGCTGTCGAACCGCGAAACCTGCTGCTCGAGGGCCAGGTTCCACTCCTCATATGTCGGATACTTGAGGTTAGCTTTCGGGTTGATCATGCTGGGCGGTGAAAAGACAGCAACCGAGTCGGAAATGGAGTTAAAGCTGCCCCCGGTCGCAAAGCCGGTTTTGAAGCCTGCAGCCGAACTTGCCGCGACGTTGTAGGCGCTGGCCGGATCACTGGGTACGAGCGTATTTGGGTTGCCGCCAAAGGCCGGTCCATAGATGGTAAACGGAACGTTTGTCGGGGCGTTGTTGAGCATGTCATCGGCGATGACTCCAGGGAAGGCGTCAGCAAACATACCGAAGCCGCCGCGAACCGTGGTTTTGCTTCCCGAGCCGAACGGGAGGTAGGCAAATCCAATGCGTGGCTCCCAGCCGAGCACTTGAAGGTTGTCAATTGCCTGATGCAGGCCGGCGTTAATGACCTGGTTGTAGGCGGTGTCATTGCTGGTGGGCGCGTTCGCAAAATTGCCGGCCAGGTGTGCGAAGCAGTCCGTCACGCAGATTGGGTTGGAGTTATGTTCCATGCGCAGGCCGTAGGTGAGGGTCATGTTGGGCATCACCTTCCACTGGTCCTGAACGTACCAGCCCATGTCATAGAGTGCCACCGGCTGGGTGCTGCGGCTGGGGAACTGCTCTTGCCAATAATCGACGTAGCCTTGCTGGAAACTGCTGGCTGTTGTGTATGCTTCCGGGGAGGTGGTGAATTCCGAGGGGCTGTAGTCGGTGACGTCGTCGCGGCGCATCGTCCAACCGACGCTCAACGTGTGCTTGCCCTTGGTCCAGCTCAAATCGTCCTGAAACTGGTAGCCGGTGACGTTGCGTCCCTGCGGCCATTCAAAGTTTTCTCCGCCGGGGAACGCCGCACCGGGGTTGTTCGACAGGAGGGTGTCCGCAAAGATGACGGAAAACGGCATGCCACCCTTCGTGGGATCCTCTGAAGCTGCCTCATTCGCGTTGCTGAAGACAGCGACGTAATAAATCATGGAGAAAAGGAACTGGTTGGAGAGCATTGGTGAAAAGGTGTGCGTTTCGCCCAATTGGCCCTGATAAGAAGGCTGAGCGCTGAGCGCATCGTAGACGGGGTTCAACACGTTGGTGTATGTCGCCTGCACGCCTTTGTCGATAGTGGCGTGGCCGAAAAGATGGTCCTTGTCGCTGATGTTCCAATCGATGCGTGGGTTGACAAGGTACTCATGCGTGAAATTCGAAGCCGTGGCGTTGAAGCTGGTAACACCATAACCGTTGTTATCGGCGTCGGAGCCCCCGGTGGGAACCGTCCCGGTGGAGTAGCCCGGAGCCTTCGTGTAAAGATTGAAGATATTCGTGTAGATCGGGATCTCATCGTTCAAACCGTTCGTCGCCAGGTTCGCCAGAACCAGTGCCTGATAGCTGGCATCAGGAGCGTAGACAGTGGCGCGGCTTGGCAGGATAACTCTCAGGCCCTCATAGTTGACGAAGAAGAAGGCCTTGTCGCGCTTGATGGGTCCGCCGATGGCACCCGCATATTGATTCGCGTTATCGAAAGCGCGCGGTGAGCCCGACATCTTGTTAAAGAAGTCGTTGGCGTTCATCGCCCGGCCATTCCATTGGTAGTTGACATTGCCGTGGAACTGGTTTCCACCGGAGCGGGAGATTTCAGAAACCTGCGATCCGCCCAGGCCGCCGAAGGAAGCGTTATAAGCGTTAGATGTGACCGTCTCGACCGAGATGTCGTTCGCGCCGAGGGCCAGGTTGCTTGCGCCAGAGTTGCTGATGTTCAAGAACGGATCGTTGTCGTATCCGCCGTTGATGGTGAAGCTATTGGCCGTTCCGGGCAGGCCATAAGATGAGAAGTTCCCGTATTCGCTCTGTGTATTCATCACGGAGCCAGGAGCGGTCTGGGCGATGAAGGTGAGATCATTTCCGGGGTTCGGAAGGGTTTGGATCTGATCCTCTGTAAATGCGGTGGAGAGCTGAGCGTCATCCACGTGCAGCAGGGCTACTTCGCCGCTATCAACCTCGACTGTCACGCTGGTGTTGCCAACGGATAAAGTTACATTGGCTGAACCGACGGTGCCGGCGCTGATATCGAAGTACTGCTTCGACCTCTCAAAGCCCTTAGCTTCCACAGAGATTATGTATTTTCCTGGAGCCAACTGCGAGACGCGATAATCGCCTACGGGGCTGGTCACGACATTGTAGCTTGCGCCAGTCGCCTGGTTGGTGACCGTTACCTTTGCGCCCGCAACGAACGCTCCGCTTGAATCGGAAACGATACCAACGACAGCGCCGGTGGTGTTTGTTTGCGCGTGAGCGACTGGGACTGCGGTAATGGCCACTAAAGCGAATAGGGCCACCAGGCTCAACGCTAAGGTCAAATTCTGCAACCGGGTAAATCGCATTGACATCCTCCAAAACTCCGTTGTAAACAGAAGCCCACACAGGAACTTCTCGATTTTCATGCTCTGATGCCAGCGTTTCTGTGGGATCTATAGAGTGATTCCCATGAAGGCGAGGCTGAGGTTGCTGATTTAGAAGCAGGTTGTGGGCCATACTCGAGGACCGAACCAAAGTAATTATTTTCTGTTGAAAATAAACAAGTTAGTTGCTCACACACAATTGTGTCCAACGTCACAATATATGAGAATACATAGAGTTTTGTACGATAATCCCAAAAATGGGCATGGATTCCCCGTACGGGGTATATCGGCAGCAGAATCTGTCGCTACGACACATTCGATCCGAAACGCCCCGTCAAACGATTCTTCGTATTGAGATTTGCCCCAAAAACGTTACATCTGATGCGATCAAGTGTCTCCTTTCTGTTGAACGTCCTATCGGCTCGAACCGGCGCGCGTTCTAGTTGTCAATCCGGCACTCTCGGCAGAGCCTTTTGTCTGCAATCACGGGCACCCCGTAAGGCGCCCATGATCGCCGGTTGATGACGAAGTTTAGAAGTTGATCTTCAGCTGATACTCAATCACGCGTGCTACGCCTGTGCCGAAGACGCCGGAGCCGTTGCCTGCGCGCAGCGAGTCGCGGCTGGCCAGGGAGCTGTCAGTGCCGTTCGCCGCGCCGGGCGTCTGAGTATTAGCCATGTTACCGGCTTCGAGGTTTGTCGTCTGGTTATTGAAGTTAGACAAGTTGAAGAGGTTGAAGGCGCTGAAGCCCGGCTCCACCGTTGTTTCCGGCCCCAGCCAACGAATGTGGATCGGCCTCAATACAGTCAGGTCGAAGGTACGCAAACTGCCGTTCCCGACGTTGCCCGGAGGCGGCGGTGCGATAGTCCGGGTGACCGCGCCCAGCGCAGTGAGCTCCGCGGTGGTAAACAGCCCGTTGCTCACCAGTGTCTGGCCGGCCGGAGTCAGCTTCCCTGCTGATGTGAGATTGTAGTTGGCGATGACCTTGCCCAGATCGCTTGGCTTGATTGAACGCATGAAGGCGCCAGCCTTGTAGCCGGGCAGTATATCTCCAGTGCTGCCGTCTCCCGTGATATCTGAACTGAAGATTTCGCCAGGGCCAACGCCCGTAGCCGCCAATCCGGTCGACCCCTTGCCATTGTCCAGAAACAGGGTTTGAGGGAACGCCGAGTAGTAGTGACCAATGAAGCTTGTAGTGAATCCGCCAATCCACTCGAAGGTGCCGCCATAGGAGAGCATGTGCGTGCGGTCTGTGCCGGCAGGACCAACATAGCCCAGTGGGTTGTTGTTATCCACAGAGAGCGGAGAGAAGTTCTGGTCTGCGCCGCCCGAGCTGACGAACCTTGACAGCGTGTACGACACCTCGAATGCGGATTTCTTCAGGCCCGGCAACGGCACCCGTGCGCTCTGGCGCAGGTTGGTCTGCAACCCGTTGTAGACCGAACGGCCCAAGGGAAGGTTGAAGCGCATTTGTCCGAAAAGCGGGTTGAAGCCGGGGAAGGCCGCACCGGTATCCGGCGTCAGGCCGACGGCGGCAGCGGGATTGCCACCCAGACTTGAGTTACCCGAGTCCAGGCCGCCATCGAGATATGTTGTTACAGTCCCAACAGTAACCGTGTGAGCTTGTGCAAAATCAGAGAAAAGAACCCCAGGAGACGGGTGATAGTTTGCCAAATTTGGGTTTGGCTGGTAGAGGCCGGGGCAAGAGACGATTGCCAAATCGATGCTCGCACTGCCGCAAGAACTGAGCGTATCGCCAATTGCTTTCATGGCGGCCGCGGGCAAGCCGCTAACCGGATCTATTTCCAGCAGACTGGCATCGCCAACGTGATTCTTGTCGATCGCCTGCATGATATGTTCGCCCACGTTGCGTACATAGTCGGCGGAGAAGATACCGCCTCTCCACACTTCACGCTGCACTCCAATGTTCATCTGGACGGATCGGGGGGTGCGGAAGTTCGGCACGTACATCGCTTCGCCGTTGGGACCCTCTGACAAGGAGTTGGCCACATACGAGCTGTTAGCGGCCGCACCGGCTGCCTTGGTGTCGGCCTGGAAAGTCTTCGAAAGTTGGGCGAAGTAAGGCGCAGCAACACTGATCGGATCATTCCACAATGAGGCGAGTGTAGTCCCATCGCTGAACGTGGTGAAACTGGTGCCATCGGGCATGGGAACCGATTTGGTCCCGGAGGGCTCGTAGTCATCGCTAAAGAACAGGCCTGTCTTCAAGCGGGTAGGCCGGTCAAAGAGCACGTTGTTGAAGATGTTGTTCTCGTAGTACAGGCCCATGCCACCGCGAATGACGGTCTTGCCGTCTCCCTTGAGGTCATAGGCAATCCCGGCCTTCGGTCCCCAGCCGTCGTTCGGCTGACGAACTTTGGCGCCCAGGCCGGGTTCGAGCGCGTCAAGCAAGTTGCCGGTGGTGCAGGGCGATGCAGCGCCCCAAACGGCGACCGCATCGGAGCAGGGAATCGGCGCCAAATCAGAGTCGCTGCGGCCGGTGTCGCGCGAGTAGCGAATGCCGTAGTTCACCGTCAGCTTGGGGAAAACCTTCCATGTGTCGCCGAAATAGATGCCGAGGCGCCAGTCGGCCTGGCCTCCTGCCGGCGCGCCAAACGAGGCATGTTCCGTGTTGTAACCCTCGCCATTGCCCATGATGATATCTGAGGCCGGATAAGCGGTTGGATCGGGGCCTTGGTATCCCGGATCTGTGGCATATCCAGCATTAAAGTTGGCATCAACCTCTGGGGCAAACCCGAAGAAACTGGCGAACCCTCCACCCAGAATGCGGTTGATGCTCACGCCGAAGTTAAAAACATGGTTCCTGACATTCCAGCCGGCGTCATAGCGCAGCTGCTTGTCCGATTGATAGGTCTGCTGCGGCGCCAGGAGATTGGGGCCGGTGATCACGCTGTTGTTGAAGAGCTCAATGCCCAGGTTCGCAAGCGGGGTACCAGCGGATTCATCCGCGATCCCGTTGTGGAACTTCAGATAGCTGCCGCGGATACTGTGCGTCAGCCTGCCGGTAATAAAGTCCGCGCCGCCCGCGATGGCCGGCGTGTTGTCCTTGTTGCCGTAGCGCGAGTAGCCGTAGCCGAAGGTCGCGTCGTCCAGGTTGTCTTCGTACGCGATGCGGGCAAACATATGGATGTTCTTGGGCCCGTTATAGTCCGCTCTGGAGGCGTAGTAGTTGTCGCGGAAGGGCGCGTCGTACCCGCCGTCATAGGCGCTGAAAAGTGGCACCTGCTGAACCGCGTTGAACGCGTCCTGCTTGATGCGCTCCGCGCTGCCGAAGATAAATAGCTTGTCCTTGAAAATCGGCCCGCCGACGCGGCCGCCCATCTGGTTGCGCTGAAACGGATAGTTTATGCCACCTGGAGGCGGCGCGGCGCCGGAGCGCTCATCGCGGAAGAGGCCGAAGCCCTGTCCGTGGAACTGATTCGTGCCGGAGCGGGTGCTCACAGATACGGCGCCCGAGCTAGTCAGCTCGTTCGAGATGTCCAGGGAGGAACGGCTGATATTGAATTCCTCAATCGAGCCTTGGCTCACGTTCAGCGTGGTGGTGCCGACGGTCTCATCCGAGATGTCCTGGCCGTCCAGCATAATGCGCGCCGTGCGCCCGTTCACGCCGTTGAAGGAGATGGAGGAGTAACCCGCCTTGGTGGGATCGAAAGTTTCGCCGCTTTGCAACTGCACGCCCGGCTCCAGCTGGGAGAGATCCAGGAAGTTACGCCCGCCGATCGGCAGGGTATCGATCTGCTGCGCGGTCAGTACGCCCTCCACGGTGGACTGAACCGTATTGACCTGGAGAGCATCGGTACTCACTTCCACCGTCTCGGTCGCTGCGCCAATCTTCAGCTTCAGGTCGCCATTGGTAGTGATGCCGATTTGTACCGTCAATGTCGTCGTGGTCTTGGAAAACCCAGCGTCAGTGACTGTAACAAAATACTGGCCGGGGACCAGTGACGCGACACTGTAGAAGCCTGCTGAGTCTGTCACAAGTATCTTTTTCGCGCCCGTCGCCAAGCTGGTAATTGTGACTTGCGCTCCCGGTAGAATGCCGCCCTTCTGGTCGCTGATCGTGCCTTGGATGGCTCCGGCGCTGTTAGTCGCTTGCGCGTGGCAGACCTGTTGTAGCAGAGGGGTGGCGAGCAGCAATCCCAGAACTACCCCAATGCATAGCATTGCAGCATGAATCTGTCTAAATCGCATTGATCTCCTCCAGAAAATTCGGTTGTCATGAAGAAACCCGTTCGGGGGAAGTCCGAATTCGCCTCTTTTGTTGCGGTTCTGGGGCCAGTGTGCGTACTCGAACCCGGAGAGGCGAGGCACAACTTGCCGCCGATATCTGCAGGTTGGTTGCCAAACTTTAGGGGTTATATAGTTTTTTCGTAAATGATGAAAATAATATGCTTAGTCGTACAGTGTTGCGTGTGATCTATATTACAAAATATCGAAAATTGTATAACTTTGTACAAAAATCCCAAAAATGGACAGTTGCCCCGTATTTCCCACGTTCCCAAGGCACAAACTCTAGCTGCCCCCCAAGTTAACTGTGGGCGTCAAATTCGGCGCGTTGTCCTCATCCTCCAGCCCGGTGGCGTATTCTGCTCCCCATGAACCTTACCCTCGCGCATATCGGCGCGCGCCCCAGCGCGAAGGATGAATTCAACTCGCTCACCACCGTTTATCTGGACCGCTGCTCCGCCTTCGCTCATTGCAAGGCCGAGGCATTTCGCACCGAGCAGGCGCTTCTCGATTGGCTGCACCGTCAGGGGGGACGCACGCCCGCCGTTACCGTTTTGCTTGACAGCCGTGGCCGTCAGATGACCTCAGAAGTTTTCGCCGCATGGCTAGGCACGCGGCGCGACCAGGGTGCGCAGCAGATTGTTTTCGCCGTCGGGCCCGCCAGCGGATGGTCAGACGCCGCTCGAACGCAGGCGCAGTTGCTGCTTTCGTTCGGACCCATGACCATGGCCCACGCTCTTGCGCGCCTCGTAATGGCAGAGCAACTCTATCGCGCATTTACAATCCTCGCCGGCCACCCCTACCACTCAGGACACTAAACAGTGATCGGCGGACAGCAATCGGTTGTCAGTTCTTTGCCCAGCGTTGACAATGGACGCTGAGGGTCGGCGGCTGTTCACTGTCCACTGATCACTGTTCACTGACTATGACCGAATCGCGACAAGGACTAATCCTGATAAACACCGGCCCCGGCAAGGGCAAGACCACAGCCGCCATGGGCACGGCCCTGCGCGCCGTAGGCAACGGAATGCGCGTTCTGATGATTCAATTTCTCAAAGGCTCCTGGCACTACGGCGAACTCGACGCAGTGAAAGCCTTCGGTGATAACTTCGTGCTCAAGCAGATGGGCCGCGGCTTTGTGAAGGTCGGCGGAGCTGAGACCGATCCCGAGGATGTGCGCCTTGTCGAGGCCGCATGGGCCGAAGCACGAGACGCCATCTACTCCGGCAATTGGGATATGGTGGTGCTCGACGAAATCAACTACGCCATCGGCTTCGGCATGTTGGACCCGGCCGTTGTAGCTGACGCTCTGCGTCAGCGGCCGGAGATGGTTCATGTCATTCTCACCGGTCGCAACGCCCATCCCCTGCTGGTCGAGATCGCCGACACGGTCACCGAAATGCGCGAAATGAAGCACGCCTATCAAAAGGGAATTCTGGCCCAGCGCGGAATAGAATACTGACAGTAGTGCACCGTTCACTGACCACTGGCCACTGTTCACTGCCCACTGTTCACTGCCCACTGATAAAAGAGAGGTCGAATGTCCTGGTTCAAGCGTGAAAGTGGAGAGTACGAATCCGGTCCCGGCTCTCATCGAGCAGCAGGCGCGAGCGAAAAGCGTGTGCGCACCGAGGGTCTGTGGATCAAGTGCATTGGCTGCCGCGAGGTCATCTGGAAAGCGGATTTGCTCGCCAACCTCAACGTCTGCCCCAAATGCCAGCACCACTTCAAAATGGGCGCGCGTGAGCGCATCGATCTCCTTCTCGAGCCTGGATATGAGTTAGTGGACGGTGGCCTGCGCTCCACTGATCCGCTTGAATTCACCGACATAAAATCCTACAAATCCCGTCTGCGCGCCGCACAAGCGCAAACTGGCCTCGACGACGCCATCCTCAACGCGGTTGGTCAGCTCGGCCCGCATCAGGTAGTGCTCAGCGCCATGGAATATAGCTTCATCGGCGGCTCCATGGGCGCCGTGGTGGGCGAGACCATCGCCCGCGCCGTTGACCGCGCGCGCCTCACTCGCAAGCCGCTCATCATCGTGGCTGCTTCCGGCGGAGCGCGCATGATGGAGGGCGTGGTAAGCCTCATGCAACTGGCGAAAATCTCCACCGCTCTCGCGCAGTTGGACGACGCCAAAGTGCCATACATCTGCGTCCTCACCGACCCCACCACCGGCGGCGTCACCGCCAGCTTCGCCATGCTAGGCGATTTGAATATTGCCGAACCCGGCGCTCTGATTGGCTTCGCCGGCCCGCGCGTTATCGAGCAGACCATCCGCCAAAAGCTCCCCGAAGGTTTTCAGCGCTCCGAGTTTCTCCTCGAAAAAGGCTTCCTCGACGCCGTCGTCCATCGCCGCGAGTTAAAAGGCTACCTCATTCGCGCACTGCAGTTTTTACAGGCTCCCGCGGTCGCATAAGAGCCTGCCATCAGTTATCTCCACTTAGGAACCTGTTGAAAAACTCGATTTCGTGTCAGGGCACGACTTCACAGGCTGCGGTAAAACTAGCAGAACATATCTCAAGAAGCCGCTTTGTGTCAGGGCACGACTTTAGTCGTGCCGTAAATGCTGCAAAATCAGCGTGGCCTTTGGGCCCTGAGGGATGCTTTCTCAGGTCCGAGTTAGATTTTCAACAAGCTCTCGGAAACTCAGCGGCCCGGCAGTTATGCCGGGCCGTTACTGTCTTGTATATTTGCTTACTGATTTAAAAAGCTCGGCCCCACCGCAGGTGGTCAGATTCGCATCGGCATCAGCACATACCGGTACTTATACTCCGCATCGGGATCTTCAGGCCGCATCTGTCCAGCCGACTGCGAATCCTTGAACTCCAATCGCACCTCGCCCTCATTGCTCAGAGCTTTTAGGAAGTCCAGAATGTAGCCGGAGTTGAATCCCACGGCGATAGGATCGCTCGAGTAAGGCGTGTCGATGGTGTCTTCGCTCTCGCCGCTCTCGGCCGAATTAGAACTGATCTTCAGCTCGTTACTCTCCAGGCGCAGCCGAATGGCGCCAGAGCGCTCGTCGGCGAATTGCGCAACGCGCTGAATCGCCGCCGACAGTTCGCTCGACCGCACTACGGCAAACTTGGTGTTGTCCCGCGGCATCACTGCCTCGAAGTTCGGGAACTGTCCCGAGAGCTTGCGCGTGCTCAGCGTGCGATGGCCCACGCGGAAGAAGAGCGTGTGCTCATCATCGGCGAACTCGATCTTCTCGGCCTCGGAGACCGACAACAACTGCTGCAGCTCCTGCAGAGCCTTGCGCGGAATCAGAACGCGCTTCTCGCCGCTGATGCCTTCCAGAACTTCGTTGGGCTTCTCAACATAAGACAGCCGGTGGCCGTCCGTCGCGACCATGGCCAGCGACTCGGCCTTGATCACCAGTAGTGCACCATTAAGCGTATAGCGCGATTCTTCGTTCGAGATGGCAAAAATGGTGCGACTGATGAGCGTCTTCAGTGCGATTGAAGAAATGCTGGTAGCTGCGACTGTTGGAAATTCAGGAACCTGTGGGTAGTTGGCGCGCGCCATGCCGACCATCTTCGTATTCGAGCGCCCTGAGCGGATCTGCACCCAGTGGTTCTCTAGCAGCTTGATCGAGATGTCACCGTCCGGCAGCAACTTCACGTAGTCATAAAGCTTACGGGCGGGAATCGTGCATGCGCCCGCCTTCTTCACTTTAGCTTCGGTGCTGGTGCGGATCGCCTGGTCAAGGTCGGTCGCGGTAATGTTCAGCCGGTCATCGTCCGCCTCAATCAGGAAGTTTGACAAAATTGGAATAGTGGTCTTCCGCTCCACCACGCTTTGCGTCGCGGTAAGCTCCTTCACCAGGTCCTGACGGCTTACGGTAATTTCCATCACTGCCCCCGACGCCACCGGCTTCTCAACTTCACTTTCCACTTTCGGCATGAGCCCACCCTCACTTTGCAACTGGCGAAGAAAACCCCATCACAGCAGATTCAACACTGGCCACACTTTACAACACCTTGCCGCCCATCGGAAACCACTGTGCTTTCTTCTTCTTGATTGTATTCACCTTCGGGTTAACATGCGCGTGGAAAACAGGGGTACTTCTCTGGATTCCGGGGACTTGACGCTGTGCCCGTGTATTCCAGGAGACAAACGCGCCAGCCTGCCACCGGCATCGCCGTCCCACAGCAAGGATGAATCGCGATTCAGGCTATGCTGCCCGCCAACTCGCCAACCTGCCAACCCCGCGCAGCGGGGCCAACTCGCCGCAGTTGAATGAAAGTACCTCCCCGCCATCTTCCAGATTCCCCGGTTTGCAGAACGATGAGTATGCAGTTTCGTTTTTGGAGACGCCAAGGCGGTTCGAGCAGGTTGGGGATCGCGAAGCGACGGGTACTAGGAAAAAGGTAGAAGAATAAAGAAAAAAGATAGTAGTACCCGTCGTTCGACGAGGAAAAGTGGAAAGAAGGGTGAACTGGTTTCAAGAGAGGCGTTTGCGTCACGGCCAGGTTTTCTAAAACAGAGCTGTGCAAATGAGCGGATTTGGAAAACCCGTCAAAGGGCTGGCAGATCTGGCCCATGTTTCCCACTACTCCCACAGGCGACGGAAACAGGCCTGTGCAAACGCGTCGATTTGTGTGAAAAGCGCGTCCGCACCCGCGTAGGCCAATAGCTTCAACTGTACCTGCGATACACAGACGGGCCTTTTCGCAAGCGTCATCAGGTCAACACGGAATTCAGCGTAGCTCGGATTAAGTCGATCTTTTGGACAGGAACAACTTCGGAGTTTATCCGCAAATCGGTAGCGCCGACCTCCTGGTCGGCTGTCCTGTGGGTCTCCAGACCCACAAGGCACGTCTGGCGGCCAGAACGCTGGCCAAGAAACCAGCAAAATAATTCCCGTCAACGTCTGCCAAAAGACACAGCTTCCCGTTCCAGCACGAACCGTGAAAGATGAACCGCGTTTATCTGCGATTTCATCCCCACTGGTCATAAACTCACCAATTGAGGGCGTCTGAGATGGCCATAGATTTGGGTCGCCTGGAGCACGAACTACTTCAAATGTCGGCGGAAGAAGCGCCCGGTCGAGATTTTTGCGAGTCCATCTCGGAGTTGGCGCGAACGGGCCGCTTTGCGCAGTTGCGCGAGGTGTTGCCGGGAATCGTGTACGACGAACTGTGGGCTCGATACAGGCAGGACGCAGAGGCCTTTGTAACAGAGTGGCGTCTGCTGGCGCTGGAAATGCGACGGGGCTTCATTCAGCACGCGCGGCAGCGGCTCACTTCACTCACCAAGATGCAATACGCTGGATACGAAACGCCCACGCCTGCCTGGCAGGAAATTCAGCGCGCGCTTGACGCGCAACAGAACGATCTTTTGCGCACCGCATTTGCGCTCGAATTGCTCGAACTGGTCGAGCCGGCCGTCCAGCGCGCCACCCATCTCCGCGAGTGTGTCGTGGCAGCGCCCAGTTCAGAGGAGGCCGACCGCTACCTCGACGAAGCCACCCGCTGCTATTTCTTTGGCCTCTACACAGCCTGCGCGGTCATGTGCCGCTCGGTTCTCGAAGAGGCCATCAAGCAGAAGCTCCCCTCGTCGCTCAACAAGCAGATCTATTCGCGCTATCGGAAAACGGCTACGCTCGGCAACCTCTTGCATGAGATCAACAACAATCTGCAAATGACAGGCTTTGACGCGGACTTTCCGCGCGTCGCCAATCAGGTGAACGATATCGGCAGGAAAGCCGTCCATCAAGGCCTGCTCTCCGAAGATGAGGCCCGATCCTGCCTGCAAGACGCCCGCCAGGCCCTGCAACTCCTCCTTCGCGCATGATGCAGTCGAGCGTCGAACGAGACGCGGCTCTTATACTTAACTTTCCATGTCCTATTCAGCAGCCATCAATGAATTGAATGCCATGGCGCCGGAGCTGTACACGCGCCCCGGCCAGCCTCGGCGAAAATTCTCGCTTGACGAGGTTCGCATTCTGCTGTCTGCGCTTGGCGATCCGCATCGTCATATTCGCTCGCTCCTCATTGCCGGTACCAACGGCAAAGGCTCTACCGCCGCCACGCTGGCCTCGATTCTGACTGCCTCCGGTGTGCGCGCCGGTCTCTACACCTCACCGCACCTCGAGCGTGTCAACGAGCGCGTCCGCATCGATCTCACGGAGATTGCCGACGATGCATTTGCCCGGCTCTACTTCCGCGTTCACGATGTAGCGCAGAAGCTGGTGTCCGAAGGCCGCCTGCCGCAGCATCCGAGCTTCTTTGAAATATTGACCGCCCAGGCGCTCGTCTACTTTGCCGAAGAAAAAGTCGAGTTGGCAGTGCTCGAAGTCGGTATGGGCGGGCGGCTTGACGCGACCAACGTCGTCGATCCGCTGCTCTCCATCATTACCGACATCTCGCTCGACCACACGGAATGGCTCGGCTCCACCATCACCGCCATCACGCGCGAGAAAGCCGGCATCCTGCGCCGCAACGGCACGCTGATTACGTTGCCCCAACACCCAGAGGCCAATCAGGTGCTGGGTGAAGCGATAAACGAACTTAACCTCCGTCGAGTAGAGGCGGAGGCCTACGTGCCGCCAAAGGGTGCGGACACAGCAGCCTCCTACTCTGTCGAATTAATGGGCGCGACGGTCAAGGTTGCCTCTCCGCTCCCGGGCGCTCACCAGCACCGGAATGTTGCTCTCGCCATCGCGGCAGCGGTCGAGTTAGCTTCCGCGCATGGCTTTCCTATCACCCCGGCATCCATCGCCCAGGTGATTCAACAGACGCGTTGGCCCGGCCGGATCGAGCGATTCGAATCGGGCGGCGTGCACTGGATTCTCGACGTGGCGCACAATGCGGCCGGAACCTGGGCTCTTCGCTCAGGCCTTTCCGGATTGCTCAGCGAAAACCATCCGCGTCTTCTTGTCTTCAGTTGCTTGCGCGACAAGCCCCTTGCCGAGATGGCGCAAATCCTCTTTCCACTCTTCGACCAGGTGATTTTCGCGCCCATCCATTCAGCGAGGGCCACGCCGACGGAGGAGATGGAAGCTGCGGCTCGCACAACGGCAACTTCAACCCTCAGCGCCGGCTCAGTTCGCGAAGCCCTCCAGTTGGCTAGCGAGCATGGTCACGGCGGTACAGTTGTAGTCTCCGGCTCGGTTTATCTTGTGGGCGAGGTGCGTTCGCTGCTTCTCTCTGGAGGTATCATATAGTGAGACAGCGTCCTAATCCACTCCCGCGATTCTATCGCTGGCGCACAAACCTCCTCCAAACACCTCTCTTCGCCATCATCACAGCAGCCTTCGGAAGTCTGGCTTTACTGGTTTCTGTTGTGGACAAGAAAGGCAATGCGCAGCATAGGATAGCTCGAATCTGGGCGCGAGCCTGTGTTTGGGCGTCAGCCTGCAGGCTCACGTTGACCGGCGCTGAAAACATGCGAAAGTTTCCCGTCGCCGTCTACGCCTGCAACCACACTTCCTACATGGACGTGCCGGTAATCTTCGCGGCGCTGCCCTTCCAGTTTCGCATTCTTGCGCGCAAGCAACTGTGGCCTATCCCATTCATAGGATGGTACTTAAATCGTTCAGGACAAATGCCGATTGATACCGCGAACCCCCACGCCACACTCTCCAGTCTCGGCGCGGGAGCCAGGGCGCTGCGCTCCGGTATGCCTTTGTTCGTCTTCCCCGAAGGCGGACGAACACCTGACGGAAAGTTGAAGCCATTTCTCTCCGGAGCAGCTTATCTCGCCGTTCGCGCACAGGTGCCGTTGGTGCCTCTCGCGCTCGGCGGAGTCTTCGAGTTGCTGCCGATGCACACCCACCACTTTTACCCCGGCGACCTCACTCTGAAGATCGGCGAGCCAATTGAAACCGTGGGAATGACCATACGTCAAACAGACGAACTGACGGCGCGGCTGCGCGACGCGATCCAGGAATTGTTGAACCAGCCTGTGCACGTATCGGATCGGGGCCGCGTCTAAAGATATTGCGTTTGTAGATACGCGGGTTTGACCCAGGAGCCAAGCCTGCCTATCGCTTTTTCGCCGGACACCGTACACTGTTTCTGCCATGTGCATCCATGTCGCAATAGCCGAGCCTACGGGCGCCGATCCAGCTTACAATCAGCTGTCGTTGCCACCCTATTTAGCTGCCCTCCGTTCGGCCGGGGCTACACCCGTCATCGTCCCACTGCACGAGCGGCCTGATCGCGTGGCCAGGTTGCTTGCCGGGGTGCAGGGAGTTCTTTTGCCCGGCAGCAGGTTTGATGTGGACCCGCAACGGTATGGCGAGGATCCGATCCCTGAGTGCGGTCAGTCTGATCCCGCCCGAACGGCCGTCGACGAGCTTTTACTTCAGGACGCCTTCAACCTGCACAAGCCCATTCTCGCTATCTGCCACGGAGTGCAGACGTTGAACGTATGGCTGAACGGGTCTCTGATTCAGGACTTGAGAACCACTGTCAATCATCGCCCAGGCCGGGACGTGGTTGAGGCCCATCCGGTGCGTATTGCTCCTGAATCGCGCCTGGCCGGCCTTGTTCCTCGCGGGCTTGCCGCAGACCCCCGGGTCAACTCCAGCCACCACCAGGCGGTTCATGTCACCGGCGATGGCCTGTTGGTCAGCGCAGTTTCGCCAGCCGATGGGGTGGTTGAGGCAGTCGAATTGGACTCAAGCGAGCATTTTGTTTTGGGAGTGCAGTGGCATCCCGAGCGGACCTACACCGAGAATGCTTTCTCGCGCGCCATCTTCGCCGCGTTTGTGCAGGCAGCTGCGGTTTGGGAGCCGCGGCAGATTGAAGAGTCGACCACGCCGGCATGAGTGAGAGTTCAAGTCCTCCCGGAATCCGGCTCAACGTTCTCCTCGCAAAAGCTAGCCTGGCTCCGGTCGACGCGGCTCTCTCCACGCGCTTCGAAGACTATCTCTCGCTACTGCTTCGTTGGAATGCGCGCGTCAATCTGACAGCCATTCGCGACGAGGAAGGCATTGTCTCGCGCCACTTTGTCGAATCGATTGCGTGTGCCCGGGCCCTGCCAACTGGAATTGCCGCACTGCTGGATTTGGGATCCGGCGCAGGTTTTCCCGGAATCCCTATAGCTCTCTGCCGGCCAGAGATTGCCGTCACCTTGGCCGAATCGCAGGGCAAGAAGGCTGCCTTTCTCAGCGAAGCTGTTCGAGTGCTTGGAGTCTCCGCAACTGTCCACTCCGGCCGTGCGGAAGCACTTTCGGCTGTCTTTGACTGCGTGACTCTCCGCGCCGTGGACAAGATGGCGCTTGCCGTTCAGGCAGCATCAATGCTGGTCCGTCCCGGCGGCTGGCTTGCGCTGATGACCACCGCCGCCGACCTTTCCACCCTCCAGGATGCAGCAGGAGCAGAGTTTAAGTGGAGCAAGTCGCTGCCGCTGCCCGGCAGCGATGACCGGCTGCTTGCGCTGGGAGAGCGTGAGAGCGGGACCAATCGGCGCTAGAGAGTCACGCTCTCGATCGGTCGTCGTGGGCTGGGCCGTGCTGGCCATGTCGGATAACCCATGTAGAAAACGAAGTTTGGCTGCCAGGCATCGTCCCCGAGAATTCCTCCGAGCAGGCGAGCACGCAGAGGCTCTTTTCCGAGCGCCCGCTCGTGGTCGATCATCTCCACTGCCTCATTGCAGGGTCGTCCAGCCACGCCATTAGCAGTAGCCAGTAAACGCGCGCGCTGCCAGATTCGTTCCGTGCGCAGGCTGTCTTCCCGGTCATAGTGATCCCGTACGGCAAGAATGCCGATCAAGGGCGCACTCAACATCAGCTCCGAATATGCGTTCTTTAAGGCATGCGACTCAGCCCATTTCAACATTCACAAAGGCATCATCTTGGCAATGCCAGTCGCGATGGGAGGCAATCCGGCAGAGTCAATCGGAAGGCCGTCGCGGTACTTCTGCACCGCGCTCCAGCGAGTCCGAAACCATCGCCTGCTGCCGCGATCAACCTTCGGGTCGGAATAGATTTCAGTGTTTGCCGCGGAGCTGATATCCACAATCCTTCTACGGTCTGATTCTGCCGTGAACAGGAAGATCCGCACGCCAGAATCATTGCCGGCTAAGCCGCCTAACGTGTCGAGGAACTGCGGCGCCAGAGGACTGTGGGGCAGAAATGCGCTCCGGTTTGTGTGGCGTCGGGGGATGGCATCGTAGAGTTCAGACTGCTCGCGCTCGCCTGGCACAAGGTCAATACGTGCCAGGAGCTGTGGTGCATTGTCAGTAGGGATCGGCCTCAGCTTTCCCGGAAACACTGTCGCGGCGGCCTTATATTCGTTAGCTGCCGCAGCCAGCATCAGATTTTCCAGGGCGCAGCCGATTCCGATGTGTTCTTTGCGAAGATAAGGATCGAGCGCCCCGACATTTCTTCCGGTGTCGAGGTACAGCTCAATCGACTAGCTAGTAACTCTAAAGAGCCAAGGCTGTGTATTGTGCGGGCTGGCTGCCAGAATTGCAGCCCTTACCAGCGCGAGAGGTCCAGGGGTTGAATCTTTGCGCCAGTCGTTCCAAGGTTCGAAAGCTGGGCCCTTGCCGGCGCTAAAGACGCCTTGATCGCAGGCACGCCAGACACCGCCACCAACGGCGAGGACGGTAACCGCTCCCGCACTCTTCACGAACAATCTTCGCCGCATAGAGCACCTCTCAACGGAATTCTGTCGCTCGAAGGCGCAGATACAATCTAGCACCGAGGGGGTCGAGCAATTGGTTTTGGCATCTGGGCGAAGGGCGACTTTGATGCCCTACCGAAGGGGAGGCGAAGGCGACAAATCATTGATCTGCAATGCAAATTGTTCCACGTGGAACACTCTCGCGAGGTAGCCAAAACTCAAATTGTTCCACGTGGAACACTCTCCTCCGTTGGCCCGGAATGGTAGCAGTTTCAAGTTGGAAACCAGCGAAGCTCTCTCGATTCTCAGCTCGAAATTCTCCGGAAATCGCAGAAGTTTTCCACCGATCCGCCATTTCGGCGCACTACTTTTGGTCGCTCTACAAACTGTGTCGAAACCCTTCCACCGCAAGGGCCTGCCAGATTTTAGCCTCTCCCGGTCCAGAAGGCTTTCCACAGGTTGGCGCAGTTCTCCACAGCGCAAACGCCTATCCCCGAACAGCCCTGCCCTTTAGTCTGGATTGCCATGGGTAAGATTCTCGGACTTGTGAACCAAAAGGGCGGAGTCGGCAAGACCACCACTGCCATCAATCTGGCTGCCTGCCTGGCAATCGAGGGCCTCAAAGTCCTCCTCGTCGACTGTGACCCCCAGGCAAATTGCTCCTCCGGCCTCGGATTTCAGCGCGACGACAATCGCCATTCGATGTATGACGTGCTGATGGGTGACGTTCCAGCCTCGCAGGTCATTCTGCCCACGGAGATCGATCTGCTCTCTATCCTGCCAGGATCGAAGAACCTCACCGGCGCCAATATTGAGTTGGCCGGCGCAGAGGACCGTGCCCTTCGCCTCCGGCGTGCGCTCGGACCTATTCAGTGCAACTTCGATTTAGTCATTCTGGACTGTCCGCCGGCGCTTGACCTGCTTACGCTCAATGTCCTGGCCGCGTCCGACACGCTGATTGTGCCCATGCAGGCCGAGTATTTCGCCCTGGAAGGCATTTCAGAACTAATTTCCACCCTTGAGCGGGTCCGCGCTGCTTACAACCCCACGCTGACCATTGAGGGTGTTCTGTTGACCATGTACGACAATCGCAACAATCTGGCCCAGCAAGTGACGGATACGCTGCGTGAGTACTTCAAAGATCGACTCTTCCGCACTGTGATTCCGCGCAACGTGCGGCTCGCCGAAGCGCCAAGTCATGGCAAGCCTGTTGCGCTCTACGATCCCCGTTCCCGCGGCACTGAGGCCTACTTCGAGATGGCTGGCGAGTATTTGGCACGCAACGGCATCCAGATCCCGCGCAAAGAAGACCAAACTCATGTCGAGCCGGAGGCGGGTGTCCGCTTCTTGCCACACTCCTGAGTCTTGCGTCTTCACAGTCCGCAGTGCACGAGCTTAAATCCATGAAAGCAAAGCTGAGAATCCCGGCAGTTTCCCCGGAATAAAGGACCAAGAACTATGACCATTGCTGCTCCCGACCCTAAACGCCGCGCTCTGGGCAAAGGGCTGGACTCCCTGTTACCCCGCGTCCCCGCAGCCTCCACTCCAACCGCTGTTGAGCATGAGGGAGGCAAGCCGCTCGAGATTCCCCTCGAACAAATTGATCGCAACCCATTCCAGACTCGCTCCCAGATGAATGAGGAGCAGTTGGGTGAGCTGGCTGCCTCCATCACTTCAAACGGGGTCGTGCAACCGGTGCTGGTGCGACCGCTGGCCAACGGCCGTTTCCAACTCATCGCCGGTGAGCGGCGCTGGCGTGCCTCGGAGCTGGCCGGCAAGAAGACGATTCCTGCGATTCTGCGCCAGGTCTCTGACGAGCAGGCGATGGAGATCACCATCGTTGAAAACCTGCAGCGCACCGATCTGAACCCGATGGAGCAGTCGCGGGCGTTCGAGCGGCTTGCGCGCGAGTTCCACATGACCCAGGAGCAGATGGCGATACGCACCGGCAAGGACCGCGCAACAGTAGCTAACTTCTTGAGATTGTTGAAGTTACCTGAATCTGTTCAGACGCGCGTGGAATCGGGCGAGTTGACTTACGGGCACGCACGAGCGCTTCTGGCCTTTGAGCACGCGGAAGAGATGGAGGTAGCTGCGAGACGGGTAGTTTCGAACTCGCTTTCTGTTCGCCAGACAGAGAGTTATGTCGCGGGACTGCTGCACCCTGAACGCGGCGTCAAAAAGGAACCGAAACCCGACATCTCCATCGACCCCAATGTGCGCGAAGTGCAAGAGAGGCTGCAGCGCGCCCTTGGATTGAAGGTCCACATCGACGACCACAACGGCCACGGCAGAGTCATCATCGAATACGGGCACCTGGAAGACTTTGATGGGCTGCTGGAAACGCTGGCAGGAGAGTGAAAAGGCAGGGAATAGGGAATTAAGGAGTAGACTGACTCGCGTACTGAATATTGTGAGCTAGAGAGTGAGTTAAACCATTACATCTGACTAGCTAACTCCACGCTTGTAGAGTTACAAACTCGTGAGTCGGTTGGTAACGGGCGATGAGCTGCGCGGCGGCGGCGATAGATGGGGCGCGGTTGGCGGTGGGGTCCAGGTGGTTGCCGTCGTGAAGCACGATATTGGCTGCGCGGCCGCTGCGCGTCAGAGAGTCGACTTTGCGTATCAGTTGCCGGGCGATGGCGTCGGGTGAAGGATTTTTCCAGTCGGAGGTCATGGCGTTCCAAAGGACGGGAATCAGACCGAGCCGTCGTGCGATGCGCAACGTCTCAGGACGTCGCGCTCCAAATGGAGGACGAAAGAAGCGGACTGAAGAGCCCGTAATCTGCTCGAGCGTCTGGCTGGTGCGAGAGAGCTGCTCTTCGATGCGGCTGGCCGACGTTAGAGCGAGATTGAGATGGCTCCAGGAGTGGTTGCCGATCTGATGCCCTGCAGCTACAATCTGCCTGACCAGGGCCGGCTCAGCCTCAGCGTAACGGCCGACGAGAAAAAAAGTGGCATGCACTTTGCGACGGGCTAGAATCTCGAGCAAGTGAGGAGTCCAAGCGGGATTGGGACCGTCGTCGAAGGTGAGCGCAAGTTCGCCAGGGCGTGGCGGCGCAATCAGCGTTGGCCCGAAGAGATGCGACGCGGGCCACATCGCTGCATAGGCCAGCCCACCCGCGGCCAGGCCCAATCCGGCGGCTGTGCCGAGCCCCGCAGAAATTCCCATGGAAAATGGAGATAACATCCTGCTTCTCAGTGTGACTCGCTGAGGGTGAGGACCGCAAGGTGAAAGGCATGAACGACGCGCATTATGAAGCGCCTTTGATAAAGGCGGCGAGTTAGAGCGCATTCACTGACTCTGTGCGCGGGGATTGTGCTCTCCCACCCATTCCGCAAGAAAACGCGGAATGCATGGGGCACCCATGTTCTGCGCCGCTCGCGAAACTGTCCCGATTGCCGCTCTGCGATTCTGCTTGACATGGACTTCCCGTCCACAGCAACATCTACAGCGCGAACCTGGTTCGGGATGGAGGACCTTCAATGCATCACCTGCCCTTCAATCACATGGCAATACTGGTTGCTGCGTTGTATCAATGGATTCTGGGCGCGCTGTGGTATTCGTTGTTTTTTGCAAAGCCGTGGATGGCCCTGACGGGCCACCAGAAAGGCTCGCGGCCCAAG
>Ga0181520_10004210_pt1 | contig 24341 bp, 23 predicted proteins | sample PEATcosm2014_Bin_29_FD_132451 | JGI IMG/M metagenome (GOLD analysis project Ga0181520, IMG submission 132451) | Peatland microbial communities from MTU Mesocosm Facility, Houghton, MI, USA - PEATcosm2014_Bin02_30_metaG | ecosystem: Environmental > Terrestrial > Soil > Wetlands > Peat | place...
CCTTCGCGATCGACAAAACCGGAGATCGGCTGGACGCGCATCGTCGCCGCAGGAACGCCGGCAATCAGCGGTTGCGCAAGCTGGAGGCCGGTTGACGAACTCGACGCAACGCGAGCCACGTTGAACGAGACTCGGCGAATGTAGTCGGGATCGCTGTTGACGGCGGCCGCACTGCTCACATTCGCGGCATAAACCCCACTGCCCACAAAACCGGTCTGGCCCGCGTAGTCTGCATCGACGACCACCAGAGAGCCGGCGGAAAATCGGGCCGCATCCGAGGCAGCCATCGCCAGTGAGGTTGCAGTCGATCCGCTCGTCAGGCCTACGGCCGGCACGCCCTTGCTGCCCGACCCGTTCGCGGCAGCTCCAGCCGCCGGCAAAATGAGATTCATGTGCTGCGATCCGGCTGCGAGGGCCATGGTGAGCTTGCTCCATGCTTTGAACCGGAGCGAAACCGTTGCGTCGACGGTTTCACGTACCTGCAGCTGCGTAGTGCCGGGACTGCCGGTGACAAGCTCGCCGAATTTGCTCGTGGATTTGCGCGTGAAATTCTCGATCCAGCCGAGGTCGACCCAGGGAGATGGCGGCGCGTTCGTCAGGAATCTGCCGTTGACCGAAGGGTCGAAAAGCGTGGGCGCCTGATGAACACGGTCGACAGGCGCAAAGTAAGCGCGCACCGACCGCCCCGTGGGCGGCAACGCAGGCATTGGCGTAGTGGCTGGCGTGCTCATTGTTCCCCCTGTTCCTGAAAGGCAAAGACCGTGACTTTGACCGTGCGGCTCAAGCGGTCGCGTTGGGTCATGACCGGACCGAATTCAGGTTCCGACCAGAAGACGAGCGTCTCCATCGTGGCTGCCGGGTTCTGCGCGTAGTTCATTTTTTGTGCGGAGTACGGATACAAAAGCTTCAGCACCTCGTAATCCATTTCTTCCAGAGTCCGGCCGCGATCAAGTCCGGCATTCGCCTGGGTCCCGGCGGTGCTGTACTGGATTTCGCAGGTCATCTGCGCGAGGATTGCCGGCAGTTGCAGATCGGCCTGGAGTCCTGCCCAGTTGAGCGCGAAAGCATCGAGAATCGGTAGCGGCGCCGGAGCCTCGGCCTCGGTCACCAGAATGCCCGGGCGCGAGACGGCCCGCAGCGTCATGGTGCGCGCAGGGTTCACCGTCGCCAGCCGGCTGCGCAGCGTGATATAAAAAGTATCTTTTGCATTTTGCATAGGTCACTCACTCGGTTACATTTCCAGCGAATAAGCGCTGGCTCTGTTACATTTCGGTTTCGGGAACAGACCACAATCCGTGAGGACTTCTATAGCGGCCATTCGCCGCACGTCTCCTGTAACAACAGCCGGTACAAATAGGCCTGTCCCTGGCTCTCCGAAGCGGAGACCGCTTCGATGAGGAACAGCTTTCCGGCCACCACCACACCGCTGGCCATGGCCAACAGCGCCTCGCCTGAGCTCAGCTGCAGCTGCGTCACCTGCGCCGCTACGGCATCCCCGGAGATCAGCAACTCGTACTTCGGCAGCTGTCCGTCCTGCATCGACACGCGCGCTTTCCGAAAGACCACCGGCGCCAGCGGCAGCGACAGGAAGCCCGGTGCAGCGAGGCCGATTTGCCCCGCATTGGTTGAATCGCCCTCAAGCGGTGGCATCTGCAGGCAGGCGGTCGTCCCGCCGTTGGCCCGCAGCAGCGCGGTTGCGACGCGTTGCGCCAGGCCGCATGGATTCTGTGTGCTCAGATCGGCCATGGCTTATCCCATCCTCACGGAGACCCACGGCTTGAGCATGGCCTGGACGGTCGCATCGACCAGCGAGCCGCCGAAATACTCGAGCTGCAGCGTGTCCAGCTTCGACGACTTCACATTCAGTCCCGGTGTGGCCTGAGCGTTCTTCACAATCTGCGCGCAGGCGCACTTCACGGCGTTGGGGATCGTAGCGAGTCCCGCCGTGTACGTCACCTGCACTTCGTTGTAGGGCAGGCCCAGGATATTGAGCGGGAAGATCAGCTCGCCGGTGTCCGCGACAAAGTCGACAGTGGCCGGATCCACCGTGGTCCACGCGCCCGGGAGCGAGAAGGCCCACAGAACCTCTTCCTGCAGCGGATATACGATCTGCCCGCGCCGCGGTTTCGCGTAGCGCGCCTGGATCGACACAAACGGCAGGGTCGCGGGCGCGATCGGCGCCAGCGGCAGATGGCTTAGCCGCGCCGTCTGTGAGCCTTCGACGATGCGCAGGCGCTCGCTGTACTGTGTCGGATTGAGGCTGGTGCGGCGGCAATGGCTGTCGATGAGCGATGACGCTGCCGTGATCCAGTCATCGGTGACATCGGAGGCCAGCCCGTACGTCTGGTATTCGGTTGGCTGAAGATAGGAAGCCATGGATTCTCCTTGCTGTGAAATGCGAAGGGGCTGATTCGGATCGGAAAAGATTCAGATCAGCCCCTCCGGAGAAAACTCCGCTGTTTGTGCGGAGGTTCGAATTACCGGTCGACCAGCACCTGATAGTGCGCGTAGTTCGCGCCCTTGACCACAGGTGCGCCGAACTTCACGACCACATGCTGCGAAGCCAGGGAACCCGGAGTTCCGAGCTGGAAGACGCGCGGATTGGGATCGCTGAGCCAGTGGTACTCGATCAGGTCCTCGGTGACGATGTACGCCGGAAGCACCGCGGTGCCGCTGCCCGGCGTGCCCGTGTAGGCCAGCGACCACTCGGGAATCAGCGGCAGCTCGCCCGCCTGCGTGGTGAGCATCTTCACCGTGAAGCCGGCCGCGATTTCCTTCGTGTTCAGGACCACGTTGAACTCCGACTTCATCTCGCGATCGAGCAGGTCGAGAAGGACCGGGTTCGCATAGATGGCCGTCGGCCGCACCGCGTAGCTGGTGTTGGCGCACATCTGGGCGATCGTCGACTTCAGGCCGTCGGTGATGCTGGCGGTCGTGCCAATGGTCGTTGTGTTGCCGCCAGCGGCGATCTGGCCCGCCGCGCCGAAATACTGCATCGTCGTCGGCGTGCTGAGCGAGGTGTCGCTGCCGTTCCACAACGCCACGTCATGCGCGAGCATCACGCCTTCGATGGTGTCCACCAGGTCCTTCGCCTGCAGATAGGCAAACTGCTTCTGCTGCGCGCCCAGTTCCATGTCGAACAGGTTGTAGTTCAGCTGCGCGACGATGGCTTTCAGAGGCACGCTGCGCTCCACGCGCGTCGGTGTCACCACCGGAGCGACGATGTTCCGCGGATCGACGAAGCCGGCGGTCGAAGGATTCGGAATCGCCGTCTGCTCGAAGTACCGCGACGGATGGCCGGTCGCCGGTACCTGCTTGATGCGCTGGCCGAACATGTTGCGCCGGCGCACGATGTCGAGAATCTCCGTCTGATAGAGAGGAACTTCAATCGCGCCGGGTCCGATGTAGTCCGCAGCGGCATGGATGTCGAGGAAATTGGCTGTCATAGCTACCTTTCGTGTGAGAAATCCTGTTGGGAAAAAAAGGCCGGCGCTCAGGCCGGCCTCCGGTTCAGGTCGAGATGCGTCGCGACTAGCCGACCACGCCCGCGCGCAGCAACTGCGCTTTGACCGCGATCCGCTGCTCGAGGCTTAGCCCCGTCAGCGCCGCGTCCAGCGTGCCCGCCTCTACGGACTCGAGCGTCGTGATCCCCTGCTTCGCAAGGAACTGCGCCGTCGACGCGGGAACGGTTTTGCGTGCGGATTTCGGCTGCGTCTCGGTCTTCGCCTCCATTTGCGCCCGCAGCTCCGCGATCTGCTGCTCGGCAGACTCCAGCTTTTTCTGGAGTTCCGTCTCGCGGCTGGTTTCGACGGCGGCGACGATCTTCCGCACCTCGCCGCTCCTCTCGCTCTCGCGCTCTTCCATCAGAGCCGCAGTGCGCTCAAAGAGCGACGCCGCGGCTTCGAGCCGGGCTTCCATCCGTTCCATGCTCTCGCTCAGCGTGACCATGTTTTCGCCTGCCTGTGATTCCATGTTTCTTCCTTTCTTGTTTCTCTCTTCGGGAAGGCCACGCCTGCTCCGTCCCGGAAGCATCTCGTTGCCCCCGCGTACACGCTCTCGCGGTGCGCAGGGCGGGTCAGGGTCGAGCGGCAGCGCGATGCTGCCAGCTCGAACGATGTATTGCGATACGCTGCCTTCTCGCGCAGCAGGATAGCCGCGCCCGTGAAAGTCGCGCGCGTCAGCGTCCAGACCTCCGCCCGCATGTCTTCCACGTGAGCGTCGGCCAGTTCCCACGACATCCCCATGGCGCCTGGCAAACATTGCCGCATCTGCCGCTCCACCTCGGGAAAGTCCTTCGCGAAAAGATAGCCGGCCACCCTGACACGCGAACCCTCCACGTCGGCCTGCGTGATGATGCCGCACTTGCGCCGCGCGTCGTGCCCGTCCCAGGAGGGCGCGTAGTCGACTGCCATCCCCAGCAGGGATGGCAATGCGTTCAGCGCCGCCCCGCGCGTCAGGATCACGCGATGTCCCCGCGCTCCCGACGGCGGCTTCGTGCTGGGCTCATCCACCTGCGTCAGCACGCCCGTAAAGGGAGTGCGATTCGGATGGCCCGCAACCTCCGGCAAAGTGACTGCCATGGCTTCCAGTTTCATTGCTTCTCCCGTCATCCCTGAATTTCCTGATTTGTAATCGCTGTTGTGACGTGTTCCTCCTTTTTAATCGCGATGCCGGCGGCGTCGCCCAGCGGCGCAAGTCCGCGCATCGCCCGCACTTCATTCACCGTCAGCACGCCCGCGGCCAGCAGCGCGGTCTGCATCTCCACCTCCTGCGTCGCGTCCGTGGCATCCAGATCGTTGAAGATGAATTCGAATTCCGGCCATCCCAGCCGTTTTGCAAACAAATCCCGGGTCAGGTGCTCCGCGATCAGCCGTGCCAGCGGCACGATGGCGCTGTGGAACGCCTCATCCAGGAGAGACTCCGCGGTCGACCGGTTCACATCCTGCTCCAGCCCCAGCAGCATCGGGGGCAGCGAGAACGCATTCGCGATCATCCGAATGAGAAACTCCTGCCACGTCAGCCGCAGATCGGCGTCGGTTCCAGTCGCGAAGCGCAGCACCTCCGGCTTCTGCTCGGTGCTGAGGATCGGCACCCGTCCGGTTCCTTCGATCTCGTCCTGCCACCAGCGGATCAGCCGCTCGTGTTGCGCGGGTGTCGTCTCGTTGAGCCACAGCGCGTACTGCACTACCGCATTGCTGGCCAGCTTGCCGGCGAAACGATGCGCGCTAAGAAACGTATTCACCGTCTCGAAGGCGACCTCCAGCGGCCCCAGTCCGAACGGCGTGTAGCTGCGCGGATTCATCCGCACGTAGATGAGCTGGTTGTCCTGCAGTGGAATCACGGAGCCTGTTCCCACGAGTCCAGTCGCCTGCGCAAAGCGCACCGACTCCGGATTCCCATCCCACTTCGGATCGATGCGGATCGTCGCCCCATCCACGGCCCATAGTTCGAACGGCTTCGCAGCGTCGCCGGTCAGCTCCATCTCCATCGCGCCGAAGCCGCCCACCAGCGCGTCTTCGATGGTCTGCTCCAGCAGCGTGCGGAAGGAATCCGACGCATTCGGATGCTCCAGCGAGTGCCGCAGAATCCGCGCGCGCTTCTCCGCAAACGCCACCTTCTCCGCATCCTGATCGCGCTTCAGCCGCACCTGCCAGTCCATCGACGCCACCCGATCCTTGATGAGGTTGATGGCGCGCCGCACTACCGGCGTCTCCGCGAACTTCCGCAGATTTGCCGGCGTTGGCTTGGGCAGCGCCTTCGCCGCGAAGGAATACGGCGCGAGCACCGATGGCAACGCCACCGTCTTCCGCTGAGCCGTTTCCTCTTTGCGTCCGGCTCCCAGCAACGCCAGCGCCTTATTCCATTGCTCTCTGATCTTCACGTCTCCTCCGTTTTCCTTTCCCCATTAGAAAAGGCATGGCGCATGGCCATGCCTCGGGTGAACCCAGTAAATTCGAACTTCTAGACCCGCAGCTCCCTCCGGGCCGTCTCCGCAACGCGCTCCAGATCGCTCACCGTGAGCACCCGGATCTGCTGCGCCTCCATCGTCTCCACGCCAAAGCGGTACTGCTCCACCGAATCTTCATCGACCGTGACCTCGCCCTTGCCGTTGCGCAGCGGCTCCACAATCGCGGTCAGCTCCAGCTCCGCGTTCTCCACCCGCGCAACTCCGCTCCTCAACGCCGGCGCGCTGAATGCCAGTACCTTCGCCAGCTCCACATCGCCGCTCAGCGACACCGCATGAAACATCCTCACCACTCCGTTGGGCCGGTAACCGCAATCGATCTTCAGCGAATCTCCCGGCCGCGTGTACGCCGAGGCCCCAATCCGCTTGCGCATCAAATCCCACACCCGCGCGTGCTCAAAATGCATCCGCATGCTTCTGGCGATGGCCTGCCGCCCGCTCAGCGCCTGCCGAGCCCTTTCTCTGCGCGGCTCCACATACAGCCGCATCAGCTGCTCCATCTCCGCCGCAACGTTCTCCGCCAGGCACCCCTTCGGTTCCGTCATTTGTAACTGATGCGAGAACGAATCCTCGATCGTCTTCAGCAGCGGCATTGTCTCCGCATCCGCCTCCAGCAGCCGCCGCCCCATCTCCGCTTCCATGGCCTCCAGCATGGCGATGTCCGCGTCCGGATCGACGCACCGCACCCGAGCCCAGTCCTTCGTGAACCGCACCACGGCCGCACCCGGGTGCGCGGCTTCCCGCAGCATCACTCCAATATTCACGAATTCGTTCTTCACCGGGTCCGGCACATACCGCACCAGCGAGAACTCGCATTCCAGCCGCCCGTTCACATCACCCTTCCCTTTACATCACTCTCCCCTGATAACTATCGCCCCACTCCAGTCCCGCCAACTCCCCCATCCGCGCCCCCCCTTTCCCTCCCTCCCACTTTGGAAACGGCTGCCGCGACGATTCCCGGAACTCCGTAATCAAATCCCGCACCCGCGAACGCCTCTGGATCAGCTTTTCCACCAACCCCTCCAGCAGCGCTGCGTCCCCGCCATACCACTCCGGCGGCAGCGTCTCCGCGATCTCCCACACCCGCTCGGCCTCCATCGCCTCCACCCGGCTCAGCCACGGCTCGAAGCTCTCCCAGCCCGACACCTCTCGATACACCACGTTACGCGCATAGGCCCCGCGCAGCGGTGCGTCTTCGAATCGCCATTCTCCCGCGTTGAAGCAAAAGCCCTGGTCGATGAACGTCGCGCCGTACCGCTTCTCCCGGCCCTTCCGATAAAACAGCGCCTGCCGTCCATTCGCGTTGCACGTCCATTTGTCCAGCACCAGGGCCCCCGCAAATTCTCGCAGGTTCCGTACCTCCACCAACTGATCCTCCGGCAGGTAATCGGCCGTGTGCCCGGGCATCAGCCCACCCACCAGCTGCGATCCGAACTGCAGCCCCGCATGGCAGCGGTCCTGCCGATGGCCATACTCCATCATCAGCTCCGCCGTTTGCTCGATCAGCCACGGCGTCACCTCCACTACGTCGCACGCCGGCATGGGCAGCCCGATCAGCGCGCCCAGCCGCGTGCCCAGCAGCTCGTTGGGCAGCACGCGCAGATGCTGCGGGTTGTTCTGGAACTTCACCACCCACGCATTGCCGTCGGCGCCCAGCATCAGATGGCTCTGTGCGCCGCCCTTCATGCGCCGAATCTGCTGAATGGCAAGAACCGCCACAATCCCCCCGGAGGCTTCATGCTAATGCAAGCTTCGACCCGTGAGCCGTTCCTCACGGACCGCAAGCGCGATGGCCATCGCCATCACGCAGTCGTCGTGCTCTCCCGCCTGCGCCTCCGCGCGGCCGTTCGCGTGGCGCACAAAGCTCCGGCACTCCCGCAGCAATCGCTCGCTCGCGAACATCTCCGGCGATTCCACCAGCGCCGACCCCAGCCGCCCCAGGATCATCGGCCGTGTCACCGATGTAGTCAGCCATCCTTCCATTCCCGCCGTCGCGTGCAACCGTTCGTACCGGCATACCCCCTTCAGGTACGCGAGCACCCCGGAGCCATGATTGTTGCGCTCCACGGCCAGCAGCGCGTGGTTATACTCGTGAGCCAGCCTGGCGATCGCCTCCGCGAGCTCCAGCTCCGGCAGCTTGCCCTGCAGCTCAGCGCATTGCAGGCCCGTGGTGAGGTCGATCACCTCCGCCACCGAATAGTCGCCCTCCTCGCTGCCTCCCGCCGGATCGACGGCCACCAGATATTCGCGACCCTCCAGCGGTTTCCGCCACACCTGTACCCCGTCTCCCCGCTCCTCCACAGGAGGGGTCACCTTCTGCAGCCGCGCGTCAATCGCCGCCGTGTCGAAGATGCAGTGGCCGCTCGCCAGAAAACACTCCGTCGCATTCTCCGCATACTCCTGCCTGGCCAAACCCCGAAAGCGCTCCTGGATCTGCCGCCGATAACCAATCTGTTCCAAAGTCAGGCCTTGATCGCGCACCAGCCTCCTCTCCACTTCGTTCAGCGAGCTCTCCTCCACCGTCCGGGCCACATACGCTTTTTCCATCCACCACGGAAAGAAGTGCCGCACCGTGCCCGTCCTCTCCGCGTCCTTCCACTCCTTCCAGAAACATCCCGCCGCGCCCATCGGCGTCGACTCCAGCACCAGCTCGCCCGCCGGCGAGACCGCGGCCCGCATGCCTTCCAGAATCTCTCCCGGGTCTCCCGGCCACCGCGCTACCTCCGAGCAATGCAGGTTCGTGATGGTCAGCCCGCGACCCGCATTCGGCGCTCCCGCGGTCTCCACGCGGTATTCCGAATCCATCCCCGGAAAAATAATCTGCCGTGCATTCACCTGCGATGTCTTCAGCGCTCCCTGGCACAGCGACGGCGGCAGGCAGCGCAGAAACCGGTGTACGATCCGGAAGATCGCCTCCGCCGCCTCCTGCGTGTGTGCCACCTGCACCGTCAGTGTTCCTGGGTGCGTAATCGTTCTCAGAAAGAACTGACCCGCTACCCATGTCGTCATCCCCATCTGGCGCGCCTTCAGGATGATGTTGCTTTGCCCTCGATCCTTCTCGTACTCCTTCTGCGCGTCATTGGCCGCCAGAGGAATGGTTTTTCCTGTGCGGCTTCTGACGCGCAGAAGTTCGCCCGCCAGCGCGATCGATTTCTTTGCCCGTTCCGCCCGATCCGCCGCATCCAGAACACTCCCCAGACGCGTCAGCTCCGGCCGGTCCGCGCTCACCCAGTCGAAAAGCATTTCCTGCACGCTCACTGATTCATCGTGTATTCCATCGTGAGTTGCGCCGACCCGGGACTGGTTGTGCATCCTGCGCCCGCCGTCTGCACCCCCATCGACAAGTTGTGACCCGCCGGGATCGAGACTCCCGTCACCGCGTTGCGATAGCTGTAGGTCGAGGTTGCCAGCGTTACCGTCTTCAACCAGCTTGCCGCGGTGCTGTCGTAGATCCCGATCACCGGCCATGTGCTGCATCCCGCCGGCGCCGTGCCCACCGCGATATCGAGCCGCGTCATGCTGATTGCCGCGCTCGGCGACCAGATCGACCCCAGCGAGTTGTTTGTCGAGCTGCCGAACGTCCCGCCGAAGTACCCGTACCAGGTGAAATGCCAGGTCTGCGAGCAATTCGCGTTCCCGTTCGCCCCGATACCCGTCGAGTAGTAGCCCGCCGGGCACTGCGCCGGCGCAGCGGCCAGAGCCGTTGCCGTCGCCGCATTCCCGGTCGTTGCCGCCGTCAAAGAGGCCGGCAGCTGTGCGTTCGTCGCCTGGCCGCCGATCTGGCTGAAGCTGTAATCGCCGCTCGCCGGCGTCACCGTCCCCGTGCGCCCGTTGAACGATGCGACGCCGGAAGACGGCGCAGCCGCCGCAATCTGCTCCGTGCTGTACCAGTTCGAATCCGGACCGCACGCCAGCGTCAACCCGCCAGCCGCCGCGATCGAGTAGCTCGTTGCCTTCGACCCTGCCACCGTCATGGTTTCGCCGCTGGTCGTTGCCAGCTGCACCGCATTGCCGGTCGTGTCCGTCTTCACAATCGTGAATTCCATGCCCGTCGGTGTAAGGCCATCCGGCATCGGGGTGTAGCAACTCGGCAGCGTCACCGTGAACGCCCCGCTCGATGCATTCGCAAGAACGACGTGATTGGCCTTCGTCAGCGTGGTGGACGAAGTCGCGAATACCGCGCTCGTCTGCAGCCCGGTATGCCGTACCGTGCCGTCCGCCATTACCGCGAAGTTCGACGCCTGCCCGCTGAAACCGCTGTAAAACGAGTCCCCCTGGCCGCCGGAGAAGTTTTCGACCTCGACACCACCTTCGTTCCCCTGCGTGCTCAGCGGAGTCACGAATACCTTCGGCGTCGTACCCGCCTGACCGGTCCCATAGTTTGTGTTCGACGAGTTATTCCCCGCCATATCGAACGCGGTCTGCCGGGAGGCAACACGCTGCTGCACATACTGGCCGCACCCCGCCAGATTGCTCACCGCCGAGTAGGTCGGCGCCGAACCATTCGCACCCATGTAACTGATCCACACCCCTGTGGCGCCCGCTGGAGATCCGGGAATGCCCGCCGTCGCGCTCATGTTCAGACAATCCACGTTTGAAATCACCAGATTCGAGCTGACCGTCGACTCAACCTCCGCAAAGGTCGCGTTCGGGAAGCTCGTCGTGTCCGGCCATTGAATGTGGCCGCCGTTGATCTGCACCCCGTTGGACTTCAGATCGAAGGCCGCGATCGCCGGCGAGTCCATATAAGTGTTGGAATACATGTTTCCGCCCGATCCCGCGTCCACCACCTCGTAATTCGTAGCCCACGATGCATCCGCAGCGGCGGCATTCGTCTCCGTTGAGTTATTGCACGGATCCGTTGTGCAGGTGTAGGGATAGCCGAATCCGTGAACTAACTCGAACGTTGTTCCGCCGCCCGCGTTATAAACCGCGGCCTGCAGCGCGTTCCGGACCAGCAGATTCTCCACGAAGCTGTCCAGGACAGTAGTCTGTAGATTCAGGCCATAGTTCGGCCGGCTCGCAGGCGCGAAGCTGGCCGACGAATAGCTGACACTAACATTCCGCATCTCAAAGTTAGCCTGATGCGAACCGCTTGTTTCTCCAAGATAGAACGCGTCCTGGATCGTGTCATTCACCGTAACATCATCGACATAGAGCCCGCGAAACCACTGAAAGTTAAATGCGTGATTGGCGTTCTTGTTGGCCAGCACCATCAGATCCCGGAAAGTGCAGCTCTGCGCCTGGCTTCCGGCCGTATTCTGCAAACTAAACAGGTCCCCGCTCAGTCCGGACGGAACGCTGATCACGGTCGAGGCATTTGCGCTGTTGGCCGTCACCGTCGGAGCCCCGCTCCCTGTCAGGCTGACGCAGCTGCCATTCGTGGGCTCGGAAAGAGTGGCCGTTACCGGAAAGTTGCCCGGCCCGAGCCGAACCGTCTGGTTTTGCCCCGTCGCATTCGCTTGGCTTACTGCCGCATTCCACGCCGCGTTCAGCGTCGTATAGGCCGTGCCATCGACGGTGAATTCACCATTGATGGTCGCCCCGGTCACGCCTCCCTGGGCCCGAACGAATCCTGGCAGGGAGAAGTTTCCGGACGTGTCCAGTTTCGAGGTTTTACCGTTACACGTCACAGAAAAGCCGCCGCTCGCATTGCCTGCCAGCGTCTCCGTGCAATAGGGATTCAATCCGCCCGCCTGCGTGGCGCCGGCTGTGAGCGACCACGTCGTCGTCGGGATGCTGTATTGCAGCGTGTCTTCTGCATTGCCGCTGTTATTTGCATTTTGCGCGACAACCATGTTGTACGGCGGTGTCCACTTCGAACATACGTTGATGTTGTTGACATAATCGAAGCAGCCCACCACCAGTGCGCCCGTCAGGCCTCCTGCGCTGTAAGGCGGCATCTTCATCCACAATCCATTGTGCCAGGAGCCGCTCAGCGTGTAGCCATAGGGTGTCCCCATCATTCCCTGGCCAACCACCCAGGGCGTCGGGCTCGCGGGATAACTCGTATACAGTGACGGCTGATTGGTATTCATCAACCACCAGCCGTAGTCATTTCCCCCAAAGTTGCCGCCGAAGTATTGACTGCGCCCTGACATATGACCCTGGTAGGCGTTGATCTGTCCGTTCATCTCCGTGTACTGCTGGGCGTAATAGTGAGGCACTTCAACCGTGTTTCCGGCCTGAAAATAAGCCGCGCCATTCGGCATCGGCGCGTCGGTTGCAAGAGAGCTTCCATCCACGGCGCCGGTCGCCGGATTCCACGCGTTGAAGATGTGTGTCATCGGGTAAACGGCATAAGGATTTGTCGGAGTTACAGCCACTGCAATCGACGTAATGCCCGATCCCCCATTTTGGACCGCGCATCCGGTCAGCGATCCCCCCGCGCCGGTTGTCGTGATATAGAGCACTGGCGACGTCGCCCCTGTGTTCACCGTGTAGGTCAACTGCGGCGGCGAAACCAGGTATCCAGGGCCGGTCCAGCCGTTATAACCAGTGCCCCCGCTGGCGGTGCAGGATGTGACGCTCCCTCCTGATACCGTCGCAGTTACTGTGCCTCCGCTGCCCATCGAGCTATAACCACGCGTAGAATACCCGCTAAAACCTGCACGGTTACCCTCATACATCGTCGCAGTGTTCCCGCTCACGTTGTACATAATTGGATAGGTAGGACGGATGATATTGGAAGGATTTCCCGACTGAGTGCCGAAACCAGCCAATCCAGTGCCGCCGCCGCCAAAGGGCGCTCCGGGGCCAACCCAGTCCGCCTGCATCGTGAATCCCATCCCCGCCATGCCGCCCTGCGACCACCACGACCCTGATGCATATTTGCGGCGCACAACGGAGAAGGTGATCGAAGTCGCCGATGCCGCCGTCACAGGCTCGCATTCCCAGTGGGTGCCGGAGTTATCGAACAGGCAGACCGGCAAAACGGTAGTCGGCGTCCCACTCGTGACGTTGATCGTTACCGTCACGTTCTGCTCCGGAAAAACATTCGTGTTTCCGGTGTCGGTAATGTCCTGACTAATCGTCCCCCAGGCATTCGAGTCGCCGTACCTGGTATCCCAGTCGGCGCCGGAAGAGGCTGTCACCACGTTGTTATTAATGTTCGTGATGTAGCCCGTTGAGTCGGCGTGGGTCTGATCGGTCATGGCCAGATCGGAAGCCGCGCTGCCCTGCGCCCCTTGCGTCTGTTTGGTTGCGAAGGTCCAGCACGGCGTCACACCGCACACCTGAGAACTGGCGGCCGTCGTGGACATCGAATTGATTGTCCCCTGAAATACATCCGTTGCCTCGCCCTGCCAGGTGCGGCCTTCGTTCCCTTCGTTGTCCCCGGAGTTGATGCCACCGCGCGTCTGATTCCAGAAGTACGGAAGGATCGAGTCGCCGTTCGACTGATTCTGATTGATCACAGACAAAGCATTGGTGGAGGCCGGGGAGTATTGATTGAGGATAACCGACAGCCCCGTGTTATTCGTTTGCTCAAGGTTGAACGAGTGCGAACCAGCAAAAAGATTCTTGATCACCGTTAATCCTGGAGCTGTGTAGTTAGCCAGATAGCTGCCGGGAGACTGGGTCGAGTTCAGCACATAAGTCGGTCCGATCTGATGGCGATTATCCCCAGGGTTGCCCGGAGTAACAATCGTCTGTGCGGGTCCGAACCGAAAGTCGGTGATGGTCGCTCCCATGGGCGCGGTTGAGGGCGGACCAATGTTTTGCAGGGTGGCTTGCGCCGTAAGCGTGCCACCCCACGGCTGTGCTTCAGTCTGCGCATAAGTGGCCGGCGCCAGTACCTGGCAGGCATACGGAAGCGCCGTACACTCCGCAATCGACATGGCAATGCCGTCGTTGCTGCTCGGGCCGGTCTGCCACTGCTCCGCGTAAAGCTGCCCTTCAATCTGTTTTGCGTTCAGCGCCCCCGTTACCGTGCCTCCCGATAACGGGAGCTGCGCCGCGGCCAGTTGGTCTGCGTAGTGCTTTGTGGCCGCCTGATTCGCCGACGCGGGATCGTTGTTCAGGTTCAACGGCCCGGTCATGGTCCCCCCCGCCAGGGGCAACCACGATCCGTTCAGCGACGAAATTGCGCTGTCGACATAGGCCTTCGACACCGACTGCACCGCTACGGTCGATGGTTCCAGTTCCGCCCGCACCGATGCGATCGACGCACTGGCCGATGCGGGAACCACCCAGTATTCCTGGTTCACGGTTCCGTCGTTCAGATGATAGACCGCCGTATAGTAGCTGCCCGTCGGCAGCGCATTGGCATTGGGTGTCAGGTTCAGGCTCACAAATCCATCTGCGCCGATTGTCGTGCTCATGCTGCCTGCGGCCACCGCCTGGTTTTGCGGCGTGGTAAACGCAGGCCAGCTCACTAACAGCGTTCCGCCGGCCGCTGTTCCGTCGGCGCGATACACCGTGCCCTGCACGGTCGTCGTGGTCATCTGCGCGGGAGCTTGCGGCAGAAGCCAGGCCACCGCGATCGCCATGAGTCCGAACGCCACTCGCCACATGGGCGTCAGGGCGCGCATCCGCTCTTTGCAGTCTCTGTTCCGCATATTCCTCATTTCTGAAACGGGCAAAATGCCTCCTCCGTTCGGGTCTCTTTCCCAGGGTGACCCGCGGGAACCAATAAAAAAGGAACACCCAAAGGTGTCCCTTTTTTCTTTCTTTACTCTATAAGTTCAGAATACCAGTTCCAGAGAATTAAACTGCCAAAATTCTTTTCAGATTCCGGTTTGCAAGCTCTTTGTTATGTTGCCTCATTACTTTCGACTTTGGCCTCCCCTCTTGACAAATTTTCCACATTTGCCTCCAGAACCCCAATTTTCAAAAAAAGGTCGGTCAGACGGTCCATCGCCTCCCCGTAAATCCGCGCGATGGACCGCGGGCTTCGCCCCATTAAACTAACTGCCTCCACGATCGTGTAATCCTCCAGGGCGATGTGCGTCACGATCTTGCGCGACGTTCTGTCCAGCAGGTTAAGGCACTTCTCTATATCGAGAACAAAGACAAGTCCATCCTCAAAAGTTTTCAGTCGATAACTTGAGGCGTGTCCGCGAAGCGCCATCTTGCCCAGAGCCGATTGCGGGCGTCCCAGCTCCATCGACAACTGCGCATAACGGCGCAGCTGCGCCACAGTACGCTTCCGGTAAAAGGCGAAGCCGACGATGGGTTTCGGCCGCGCCCTTGGCAGTTCAGCTTCGGCCACCGCCCTTGCCGTGGCGACAATACAGGGCGTCGCAAGCAAGGCGCTCATGCCCCACCCCTCGTCGCTGAGGCGCAATGTCGGTTCCGTCCCCGCCGTCCCGGCCGGCGCGTCGGTCTTACCGGCGGAAGAGACCGTAGTTTTCGAGCGCACCCCGCACAATAGACGTCAGGGCAATCCTGAGCGCGGAGCCAAAGCACGCCGCACCCCTCACACACCTTCAGAAAAACTCGCAGGTACATCAGTCATTCTCCAGAGTTCGACCCGCCACGAATTCCGATGTTTCCCCGGATCCGCGGAGTTGGGGGAGGGAAGAGGCAACCGACCGTTACCCTACGTGCAGGTAACGTCTGCCCTCCATTACTAGTCGTGAACGCCGATCGCGCTGTTGATCCTCATCGCCTCCTGAAATTCGGAATCTCTCCGGCCCTCCTATCCGCGCTCCCAGAGCTGCCTGGCGAGCGAAAGTACTATGTCTGGCCGGTGCAAGTAGTCCGAAACTAAAACGACGGAGCGATGCGTTCAATTACCGGGGGGAGCAAACCCGTCATTCTGAAATAGCTGGGTACTGAGGTCTTTTCCGCTGCCTGCGGTTTTCACGAAATTGCGATTCTTTCTGCAAAACCCGAAGTAATGGCTGTATAGCTCCCTGAAAACATCTGGAAGATGAAATTCCTCGAGTTACACGAGCGACTGCGGCTCGAAACGTGGCGCCGCATCGACCAGGGAATCCTCAGCAGTTCATTGCTGGCCCGCCAGACAGGGCTGGCCCAGGCCCATATCTCCAATTTCCTCCATCGGCGCCGCCGCCTCAGCCTTCCCGCCCTGGACCGCATTCTCCTCGCGCAGGCCCTCAGCGTCGAAGACCTCGCCCCCGTTGGCCTCGCCGACCTGCCCGCCCTCGACCGCGGATCGATGGACGTCGTGCCCATCGTCTCGCAGTTCGTCGCCATGACCGCGCCCATCGTTGCCTCGCGCGCGGTGCTGGACACCGTGCATCTGCCCGCCGGCTGGCTCAGCAGCTTCCCCCCCCGCCGCGCTATGAGCCGCCGCAATTGGGAGCGATTCGTCGGGGTTCGCGTCACCGCCGCCCAGGCTCTGCCCATGGACCCGGTGCTCCGCATCGGCTCCATCGCGGTGCTCGACCGGCATTACAACTCCCTTGCCGCCTACCGCCCTCCGCAGCCCAACCTCTACGGCATTCGCGTCGGATCCCAGATGCTCTTCCGTCACGTTGCCTTCGAGGCAAGCCGCCTCGTGCTGCGCCCGCGCGCCCTCTCTTACCCCATTGAGCTCATCGAACTGGCCTCGCAGGAATCGCCCGCCGATCTGCTTGTCGGCAGGGTCTGCCTGTGTATTTCTGAAATCTAGACACGTTTTCGCACCGCGCTCCCTTTGATAGCATCGCCCTCAGAGGTATTCCCCATGGATCCAGTCCCCGCCCAGAGCAATGGCGCTCGCCGCAACGAGGACATCGCGCTCGACCTGCTCAAGTTCGTGGCTGCCACCGCTGGCGTCGGCCGCGCCAGCGCGCCTTCCACCGGCTTTGTGGCGGGCGGCGCTCCCAAGCCCGACGAGCAGGTCACCCATTTGCTTGACCTGTACGCACGCTGCCTGCGCGTTGTTGAAGGAAAGCCGGCGTAGGCTCAAAGGTGTCCCTTCCCGGGTCGTCTCCTGTCGGTGTACTTGTCTGCGGAGCCGGTGTCTTCGGCCGCAATCATCTCCGCGTTTACCGCGCTCTGGAAGATGAGGGCGTCCCGGTTCGCCTCGCCGCCGTGGTCGAGCCCGACATCGTCCGGGCCGGCGCTGCCGCGACAGAGTGGGGCGCGCCGGTCTTCTCCTCCGTTGAGGAGTGTCTGGCCGCGCGCGCGAAAAATCAGGTCGCTTTCTCTGCCGCGTCCATTTGTACGCCAACCTCAGTTCACTTCAACGTCAGCCACGCGCTGCTCGCTGCCGGCATCGACCTTCTCGTCGAAAAACCCATCGCTACGACCGTCGCTGAAGCCACCCGCCTCGTCGAAATGGCTGCACAGCATAAGCGCGTCCTGCAGACTGGCCATCTCGAGCGCTTCAATCCCGCCGTCATCGCCACAGAACCTCTCCTCAATCACCCCATGTTCTTTGAGGCCCACCGCCTCAGCGTCTTCAGCCCGCGCGCCCTCGACGTCGACGTGGTTCTCGACCTCATGGTGCACGACCTCGACATCGTTCTCAGCCTCGTTCAGTCGCCAGTGCGCTCGCTGCACGCCGTCGGCCTGCCCATCCTCTCGCGCAAAGTCGACATCGCCAACGTCCGCATTGAATTCGAATCAGGCTGCGTCGCCAATTTCACAGCGAGCCGCGTCAGCACGGAGAAGGTCCGCAAGCTTCGCTTTTTCCAGCCGCATCAATACGTCTCCATCGATTACGCGCGTCAGGACCTGCTCCTCATCGACGTCTCCCGCGCCGCGCACGCCGATCCCGCCACTATCCCCGCCGCTGCTTTCACCGCTGCTCCTGGATTTCCCGGCCTCCGCATCGACAAGCCAGCCGTGAAACCTGGCGAGCCGCTCCGCCTCGAAATCGAGTCCTTCCTCGAATGCGTCCGTACCCGCTCCGCGCCCCGCGTCTCCGGTGAAGATGGCCGCCGCGCGCTGGCTCTGGCTCTCGACGTCAACGCCGCCATCGAAGCTCACGCCGAACGCGTCGGTCTCCATCGCCTTATGGGGCCTTCTCAGAAGGGGGTCACCCCCTCGCAAGCCATTGATTCTACGGTAGACGGAGGGGGGTAAAGGCGGTCATGTTAACTAAGTGGTTACGCGGGTCGCTCTTAGCTACCTGATTGCGGTTGAACCGGCTTTTCCGCCAGTTCCTCGCGCACCTTCCGCATCGTCTCCAGGTAAAACGCCAGGTTGTGCAACGTGTTCAGGACCGCAGCCAGCGGTTCCTGAGCCGCCATCAGATGGCGCAAATAAGCGCGGCTGTACCGTCGGCACACCATGCAGTTGCACGCTGGATCGGCGGGGCCCTGATCCTCGGCATACTGCCGGTTCCTGATGTTCAGCCGCCCTTCGGACGTAAACAGCAGCCCATGCCGTGCTGCCCGCGTCGGCAGCACGCAGTCCATCATGTCCACACCCATCCGCGCATACTCCGCAATCTCATCCGGATAGCCAACCCCCATCACGTACCGTGGCTTTTCAGCGGGCAGCAGCGGCAGCGTCGTCGCGATCATCTCCCGCGTCAGCTCGCGCGGCTCACCCACACTCAGCCCCCCGATTGCGTATCCCGGAAAATCCATCTCCACCAGCCGCTCCGCCGACTCGCGCCGCAGATCGGCAAACATCCCCCCCTGCACAATCCCAAACAAATTCGGTGTCCTCCCTTCAGCGTTCACCGCAGCTTTCTCGGCCTGGTGCTCTGAACGCTGTCCGCTATCCGCTGTACGCTGTTCCAATGTCCGCTCGCCCCACGGTCTCTCGTGCTTGTGTGCCTCAAAATGGTCCCTGCTCCGCTGCGCCCACTTGAGCGTCACATCCAGCGAAGCCCGCGCCCGCGCCCGATCCGCCGGATATTCCGTGCACTCATCGAACGCCATCGCGATGTCCGAACCCAGCGCGATCTGCACCTCCATCGAGTGCTCTGGCGAGAAGAAGTGCGAAGACCCATCGATGTGCGACCGGAACGAAACCCCTTCCTCGGTCACCTTGCGCAGGTCGCTCAGGCTGAAGACCTGAAATCCGCCCGAATCGGTCAGGATCGCTCGCTCCCAGCTCATGAACCGGTGTAGCCCGCCGAGCCGCCGGATCGCCTCATGCCCAGGCCGCAAATAAAGGTGATAGGTATTGCCCAGCAGAATCCGCACATCCAGATCTTCAAGAAGCTGTTGCGGAACCGCCTTCACCGTCCCCTGCGTCCCCACCGGCATAAACACCGGCGTCTCGACTCGACCATGCGGCAACGTCAGCGTCGCGCGCCGCCCTGGCCCGCTGGTCCGATGAATCTGAAAGGTGAAGGACACCTGCCGATTGTAGCGACCAGCTACTCTTCCGGCTCCCGTTCCCGAAGAACCGCAGGAATGTCCCGGCTCCCATGCAGAATCGCGTCGATTTCGATGAAATCCTCAAACACTCTATAGAGAATCTCGTAACTGCCTTCGGCCCAAAACAGTATCGGTTTCGCTATGTCTCGTCTCTTGTGGCCGGCGCCGGGGTACTTCGAGAGCCAGGAGAACGTCTTATGAAAACTGTCGATCACACGATCGGCGGCGTCCAGATTGTCTGCCGCGATGTATTCCCAAATTTCTTCAAGATCACGATTGGCTGCATTCGACAGTCGAAAGTGGCTCATAAGGGAGTGGCCCGCTTCCTGAGACTACCTCCATCCGAACGCTTGGATTGGTCCCTTTGAACGGCAGACCGCTCATCGGTAATACCGCCAATGCAGGCTCGAACATCTTCCGGTGTCCCGCTGCCGGCACCGCTCACTATGCCGATTTCCTGCGCCGCGCCTCCGACTTTGCTCGAAGTCTCGCAAACACTTCTTCCCCGTCAATCCATCCCCCTGCATCCGCCTCCGCAATCCGCCGGTCCAGCTCCGCCTGAAACGCCTTCAGAGCCTGCTCCCGCTCGCGCAGCCGTTCCTCCCGCTTCTCCAGCAGCCGCAGCGCCTCCCGCACCACCTCGCTCGCCGACGTGTATCGCCCGCTCTCCACTTTGTCCTGCACAAACTTCTCCAGTTCCGGCGTGAGAGAAACATTCATCGCGTTTTCCTCGTCCTCTTAGGATAACAGACTTTGCCATATTTCGTTATTTTCTGTCATCACCCCGCGAGCCGCCCGCCTCCTTCCCAGCCCCGGTCTCATCCCGCAGTTTCTTCCCGCAACTCCACCGCCGAACCCATGCCGATTACGCTGATACCCACTGCAACCCAAAAAACACTGTCCCATCGTGGGTCAGCGGGCGTACAGTGGTGCCGGGCTTTCCCCGTATCTGTAGTCAGGAGGCTGCTTATGTTGAAGCCTTTTCTGATTGTCTCGGCGCTGGCCATTCTGGGCGTTGCTGCACTTTCGCAAGAGTCCCCGTCGGCTCCAGCGACACCAGCGACCCCCCCAGCCGCGGCCCCGAGCCAATCCAATGTCCCTGCCGACTATGCCAGCAAAGTCAACCCCGTGAAGCCAACCGCCGAATCGCAGGCTCGCGCTAAGAAAATGTACGGCTGGGACTGTGCCATGTGTCATGGCGATAATGGCGACGGCAAAGGCGATGTCGCCATCGAACAAAAGCTGCCGATGCACGATTATCATGACCCCGCGTCGCTGAAAAACATGACCGACGGCCAGATTTTCTACATCATCCAGAAGGGCAAAGGCGCCATGCCCGCCGAGGGCGACCGCGCCAAGCCGGATGAAATCTGGAACCTCGTGATCTATCTGCGCAAAATGGGGGCCAGCCAGGCAACCGCCGCAGCGCAGCCCCCGGCATAACACCGCCGGACCCTCTACACTCTCGTGGCGCTCGGCTCCTGCTGCCGGGCGCTGCTGCTCACACCCAGCTCCAACTGCTCCGTCGCGTGCTCGTCCACCCACGGCCGAAAACACGCCCGGCACCGTGCCTCATACACACCCGCCGCGCCCACCAGCACCAGCGCCTGATTGCTCCCCAGCCGCTGCGTATGCACCGCTGGCGCGCCGCACTGCATGCACACTGCCGAAAGCTTGATCACCTCATCGGCAATCGCCAGCAGATCCGGCAAGGGCGCAAACGGCTCGCCCGTAAACGTCGTATCCAGGCCCGCCAGGATCACCCGCCGCCCCATGCGCACCAGTTCATTCGCCAGGCTCACCAGCGAAGCATCGAAAAACTGCGCCTCGTCGACGCCCACCACCTCAATCACGTCAATCATCGGCATCAGGACCGACTTCAGCTCCTCCACATTCGCCACCGTCGCCGCTTCCAGCGTCTGCGCGCTGTGCGAGGCAATCGCATTGCGCTGGTAGCGAACGTCCAGATCCGGCTTAAAGCACGCCACCCGTCGTTTCGCGATCTGCGCCCGCTTGAGCCGCCGGATCAGCTCCTCGGATTTCCCTGAAAACATCGGCCCGGTGATCACTTCGATCCGTCCTGGATGCACGCCAGCATGCGCAGCCAGATGCGCGCTCGCCATCTCGCTCTCCCTTACCTCTCGTCAGTTTCTGCGAATGCCCAGTGTAGGCCCCGTTCCGTTACCGCGCGTGTGGAAAGCGAGGACGCCTCCGGTGTTCAGCGGATGACATGAATCGGAATGCCTGGACTCAGCTTCTTCCAGCTTCGGTCTGCCGTCCATGCCGGTCGACCCAGCGAGATAGCGAGGGCGAGGCAAGCGCGATCGCCGAGTGATAACCCGAGGCTCCGCGTCTTGCGGATCAGGTTCGATGCGATCTGCGCCTGGTCCGCGGTGAATGGCTCGGGCGATGGGAAATACGACAGCAGGTCAAGCCAGACAGCAGCCGGGTCGTCGCCCCCGTCGATCAGTTTGGTTGCAACCTCGGCCAGATTGACCGTACCCGCGCTGGCTCCTGCGATGACCTGAGTGGCCACGCTGTTTCCTCCAGGTTCCGCGCGCATGAAGGCCAGGATCGCGGAGGCGTCGAGCACAACCTGAGTCACAATTCCCGCCTCGCGGCCTCGCGTCTCTCCTCGATCAACTCGTCGGAGAGCACCCTCTCCGAGCCGAAAACCTGACGCAGACGCCGCCGGGTCTCGCGAATTCTTCGATCGAGCGTCACGATCCGCAGTTCGTCGTCTTCAATGCGCAACTCGACAACATCCCCCGGATGCATGCCCAGCGCCTCCCGAAGTTTGGCGGGGATCACGAGGCGGCCTTTTTCGGATATTTGCGCGCGAACAGGGAATCCCATCTCCGGTCTCCGTGACACCATTCCACGATAGTGGCACATTCTTGTCAAGTGGCCCGGCGACACAAAGTGGATCACCACAACATAAAGATGGAATCATCGGCGCCGAGGGGCGGAGTGCTGCCCGCGCTTATCGGCCCACGTATCGAAGCGCATGGGTCATCCGTGTTTTCTCCCTGAAGCCGCGTGTTTCCTTGACACCCCCCCGCCGGTACGCGATTCTATAAATCAGGGTTTCCCGCAAGCCAGCCGTTGTGTGCGCGCCCTTGTCGGGAAGGCCGTTTCCAGGTATCCAGGTCCTGGGCGCGGGCGTGACTTCGACGTAGACGCGCTCCCGAGGGCCCTTCCGTGGAAATTGATTACATCTTGTGCCGCTGACGGGCTTTTTCCGTCCGGCCAGAAGGACTGCGCGTTGACCTTCATCGCTTTTCTGGCTTCGCCTTTTGCCCTGCCCACCGGGGTCGCAGGGATGCTGCCGTTCCTGCTCATCATCGTCGTCTTCTATTTTCTGCTCATCCGTCCGCAGCAAAAGAAGCAGCGTACCTGGCAGGACATGCTCGCCAAACTCAAAAACGGCGACCGGGTCACCACCACCGGCGGCATGCGCGGCGTCATCACCTCCATCAAAGACGACGCTATCCAGCTCCGCATTCCTCCCGACAACCTCCGGATCGAAGTCGTCAAGAGCGCTATCGCTTCCGTGACCCAGCAGGACGACGCAACAAAGTAGAGAACCCATGAAAACAAATATCAAGACCAGGCTCATCGTCATCATTGCTGTCCTGGTCGTCTTCATCTTCGGCATCTTCCGCGTCCCGCACGGCGTCTCCGGCCAGGCTCTCAAGCAGGCCATCCTGCAGAACATCCATCTCGGCCTCGACCTCAAAGGCGGTATGCATCTCATTCTCCAGGTCAAGGTCGATGAAGCCATCGGCGCGGCGACCGACACCGACATCGCCGGCATTCAGAGCGATCTGCAGCGTAACGGCATCGCCGGCGTCACCGTCTCCAAACCCGACGCCAACCGCCCCGACTTCATCCAGGTCACCGGCGCTCCCGCCGACAAGGCCAACGACGTCCGCTCCGTTCTCGAATCGAGCTACAGCAGCCGCTTCGACATCGCTCCCGGCGTCGGCAACTCCTGGACCCTCACCATGAAGCCCACCGTCGAGAGTGACGCGAAGCAGCGCGCCCTCGATCAGGCCATCGAGGTCATCCAGTCGCGTACCAATACCCTCGGCGTTAGCGAGCCCATCATCGAGCCCTATCAGCTCGGCAGCTATCAGATCCTCGTCGAGCTGCCCGGCGTCGACGACCTCAACCGCGTTAAGGACGTCATCCAGTCCACCGCCCGCCTCGAAGCCCACGAAGTCATCGGCGATCAACCCTGGCCCGATCGTCAGTCCGCCCTCCAGGCCCTGGGCGGCTATCTTCCCCCCGACGCAGAGCTGGTCCAGAGCACGCCCGGCGCCGCCAGCCAGGGCAGTACCCCCGAATGGTATGAGCTCAGGAAGATCCCCATCTGGGGCGGCACCGACGTCCGCGACGCCCAGCCCACCCACAATTCCAACACCGGCGAGCCCGAAGTTACCTTCTATCTCACCAGCGCCGCTGGCGATAAGTTCGGCGCCTGGACCGGCGCCAACATCGGCAAATACATGGCCATCGTCCTCGACAACCGCGTCCAGGAAGTCGCGGTCATCAAGGGCCAGATTCGCGACACGGGAGAGATCTCCGGCGGCGGCATCTCCGAGCAGCGCACCAAAGACCTCTCCATGCTGCTGCGCACCGGCGCCCTCCCCGCCTCCATCGAAATCATGCAGGAGACCACTGTCGGCCCCTCCCTCGGCGCTGACTCCATCCACCAGGGCGTGGTCGCCTCCATCGTCGGCATGGTCACGGTGATGGTCTTCATGCTCATCTACTATCGCGGCGCGGGCATCAATGCCGACCTGGCTCTCTTCCTGAACCTCGTCATCCTGCTCGGCTTCCTGGGCTTCTCCGGCGCCACTCTCACTCTGCCCGGAATCGCCGGCGTCATCCTCACCATCGGTATGGGCGTCGACTCCAATGTGCTCATCTTCGAGCGCATCCGCGAGGAACTCCGCGCCGGCAAGTCCCCCTCCGCCTCCGTCGATCAGGGTTTCGGCCATGCGTGGACCACCATCGTCGACACGCACGTCACCACCATCGTCTCGGCGGCCATCCTTTTCATCTTCGGTACCGGCCCCGTCAAGGGCTTCGCCGTGACTCTTACCTTCGGCCTGCTCGCCAATCTGTTTACGGCTGTCTTC
>Ga0181520_10004211_pt1 | contig 24335 bp, 21 predicted proteins | sample PEATcosm2014_Bin_29_FD_132451 | JGI IMG/M metagenome (GOLD analysis project Ga0181520, IMG submission 132451) | Peatland microbial communities from MTU Mesocosm Facility, Houghton, MI, USA - PEATcosm2014_Bin02_30_metaG | ecosystem: Environmental > Terrestrial > Soil > Wetlands > Peat | place...
CTGCAATCCATTCAGGACGACTCCACCGAAGCCGTGCAAAAGTTTCTGACCGGTGAGAACGAGGAGTTGCACACCACCGTACTGGCGGCGGAAAAGGCGGAACTCGCCTTCGACCTGGGCCTTCAGGTGCGCAACAAAGTGGTGTCGGCCTACCAGGAAATCATGCGCATGCAAATGTAAGCTCATCGTTATCCCATGGATCAACTCATCAAGCTCTTCTCGGGACTTTCGATGCGGCAGCGGATCTCCATCGCGCTGGCCGCGATTCTGACCGCGGCCGGCATTTTCGCATTCGTCAGATGGAAACGCGAAAGCGACTTCCGGCCGCTGTACACAGCCATGGCTCCCGAGGATGCCGCCGCCGTGGTTCAGAAACTGAAGGAAACCGGCATCGACTATCGTTTAGACGACAACGGCGGCTCGGTGCTGGCGCCATCTTCCAAAATCGCGGAATCGAGACTTGCCCTGGCCGCCGCCGGTCTTCCCAAGACGGGCCGCATCGGCTTCGAACTGTTCGACAAGAGCGCCTTCGGGGCTACCGAATTCGTGGAGCACGTCAACTACAAGCGCGCGCTGGAAGGAGAGTTGGAGCGCACCGTGACGTCGCTGGCGGAGGTCGAACAGGCGCGTGTTCACCTCACGCTTCCCAAGGAATCGATCTTTCTCGACAAGCAGCAACCCGCCAAGGCGAGCGTGGTGTTGAAGCTGCGCTCCCTCGCGCGGATCTCGCCGCAGAACGTCCTGGCCATCACTAACCTTGTGGCCAGCGCCGTGGAAGGGCTCGCCCCCGAGGCCGTGTCGATTGTGGACGCGGACGGGAACCTGCTGAATCGCCCCAAGCGGACGGGGGATAACGACGCCTCCGAGATCACCGCCGAGGCCCTCGAAGTCCGTCAGCAACTCGAGCGCGACCTGGTGGCCAAGGTGGTTTCGACAGTCGAGCCTCTGCTGGGTCCGGACCGGTTCCGCGCGGGCGCCTCGGTGGAGTGCGACCTCACCAGCGGGGAACAGCAGGAAGAGACCTACGATCCCACCCATTCCGTGATGGCCAGCTCGCAGAAAACCGAAGATGTAAGCGACCGGGCATCCTCCTCCGGAATCCCCGGGACCGCGTCGAATCTGCCGGGCGGCGCGGGACACCCGGCCGGCTCGGGCAGCGGGACGTCGCGCCGCACGGAGAACGTGACGTTTCAGTCCAGCCGGATCGTCCGCCAGACCCACATCCCCCAGGGCATGATCAAGCGCATGTCGCTTTCCGTGCTGGTCGATAATACCGTTCGCTGGGAAGGCGCCGGCGCCGCCCGACGCCGGATTCTCGAACCTCCCGCGCCCGAAACCTTGAAAACCATCAAGGACCTGGTGGCGGCCTCGACCGGATTCAACGCCGAGCGCGGCGACCAGCTCATAGTAGAGAGTCTTCCGTTCGAATCCAGCCTCAATGCCGAGCCGCCCAGGATCGAAGGCCCCGCGCCCAAGCCCAGGAAGGAGCCCCCGGGCCCCCCATGGCTGGAATTCCTCCAGAAGAACCGCGATGTGCTTGTGCCGGTGGCGTTGGGCATCGGCCTGGTTCTGTTCCTGATACGCGCGGTAGTGGCGCTTTTGACGCGCCGGCGTAAGCCCGGCGTAGAGTCGCCTCTTGAGCTGCCGGAAGGAGACGGCGTTCCGCGTTCCCAGCTAGGACGAGGGCAAGTGGAGCAAATCGCCGGCGAGGATGAGGATGCCGCCGCTCCATCCCAGGATGAGGAGGCCGAGCTGGCCGGCAGGGTGCGCGAGCTTGCGCAACACGACCTGGACTTGGCCGCCAACGTGGTCAAGCTCTGGCTCCAGGAAAGTGGCGCGCGAACCACATGACCCCTTCGACCCGCATCTCATCTTCCGGCCGGCCCGGCTTACTTCTCGCGGACCGGCAAATCCGGCGGAAATGGCGGGGTGGAGCGTGAGACATGTTGTCTAGGCTGATCGTCGAGACAGAGCCCGATGTTGCGCCGGTGGTCTGGCGGGCCGGAACCCGTTCACGCGCCCCGGCGGCCGGAGCCGGGCAGCAGCCCGCAAAGGCGGGCGCGGAGGAAACCGGCGCCGCGCTTCAGCAGCAGCTCCGCCAAGCTTACGAATCCGGCTACCGGGAGGGCGAAGCGGCGGGCAAGCGCGGCGCCGAAGACGAAGTCCGCAAGACCGTCGAAAAGCTCGCCGCCACCGTGGCCGGCATCGCCGGAGCGCGCGGCGAGGTGGTTCGGCGGGCCGAAGCGGACATCGTGCGGTTGTCCATCGAGATCGCTCGCCGGATACTGCATCGCGAGCTGTCGGTGGACGCATCCGCGCTCGAAGCCCTGATCCGCGCGGCGCTCGAAAAGCTCAGCTCGCAGGAAGTCTATCGCGTGCGGGTTCATCCGGACCAGGAGCAATTGATGCGCGCCTGTCTCCAGCGGATGGGGCGCCCCGCCGGACTCGAAGTCGTGAGCGACCCGTCGCAGGAACGCGGCGGCGCGATCTTTGAGACCGCCTGCGGCTCGCTCGACGCCTCGGTCGATACGCAGCTTCGCGAAATCGAGCGCGGTCTGGCCGATCGTTTGGGAGACCGCCCATGACCGTTCCGCGCACGCTCGACTTACGTCCCCTCATTTCTTATGTGCGTGGCGCGGAACTCCTGCCGTGGACCGGGGAAGTGGTCGAAGTGGTCGGCATGCTGGTCGCCTCGCGGGGTCCGGCCGTCGCCGTCGGAGACTTTTGCGAAGTCTCGACTTCCTCGGGAAGGCGCGTCCGCACCCAGGTCATTGGATTCCGCAATGGCCACGTGCTCTCCATGCCACTCGAGGAGATCGACGGCATTCAACTGCACGACCGCATCGTAGCTCGCCAGGATGAAGCGCGCGTAGCCGTGGGGCCGGATCTGATCGGACGCGTTCTGAACGGTTTTGGCCGCACCATCGACCGGGGACCGGGAATCAAGCCCGCCGAGCATTACCGCCTCTACCAGCCGCCCGGAAGCCCGCTCGACCGCGAACACATCACCGATCCGCTGATCACGGGCATTCGGGCGATCGATGGGCTGACGCTTTGCGGCCGGGGCCAGCGCATCGGGATCTTCGGCGGCAGCGGCGTCGGCAAGAGCACGCTGCTCGGCTCGATGGCCCGGCACAACTCCGCCGACGTGACCGTCATCGCTCTGGTCGGCGAGCGCAACCGGGAAGTTCGCGCCTTTCTCGAACACGATATGGGGCCGGAGGGCAAGCAGCGCTCCATCGTGGTGTGCGCCACCTCCGACCAGCCGGCCCCCTTGCGCGTTCGCGCTTCTTTTGTGGCCCTCGCGGTGGCCGAGTACTTTCGCGATCAGGGCGCCGACGTTCTGCTGATTATGGATTCCGTGACCCGCCTGGCGATGGCCCAGCGGGAGATCGGCCTCGCGGCCGGCGAGCCCCCCAGTCAGAAGGGGTACCCACCCTCGGTTTTTAACCTCCTTCCCAAGGTCCTGGAACGGGCCGGACGGTTCCGGAAGGGTTCTATCACCGGGTTCTTCACGGTTCTGGTGGAAGGCGACGATTTCAACGAGCCGATTTGCGACTCCACCCGCGCCATCCTCGACGGGCACATCATTCTATCGCGGCGCCTGGCCTCGGCCGGGCATTATCCGGCTATTGACATCTTAAACTCCGTAAGCCGGCTTTTTCGGCAGCTCGCCGCTCCGGATCACGTTTCCGCCGCGACCAAGGTCCGCCACGCCATCTCCACCCTCGAAAACTCCCGCGATCTGATCGACCTCGGCGCCTACGCTTCCGGCAAGAATCTCAAGCTCGACGCCGCCATTCAAGCCGAACCGGAGATAGAGGCTCTCCTGTGCCAGGCCACGCCCGTCAACGCGCCGTTCGACGAAACCAATCGCCAGCTTCGCGCGCTGGCGGAGAAGCTCTGATACATGCAACGATTCCGGTTTCGTCTGGAGCGAGTGCTGCAATGGCAGATGAAGGTCTGCCAGTTGAAGGAAAACGATGTTCGCCTGACGCTTCTGGCCATTTCCAACGTGGACCGGCGGATCGAGCAACTGCGAGCGGCGAGCCTGGCCGCGGAACAAGACGCGCTGAGCCACCCGGCGCTGACCTCCGCGGATCTGGTCGCTCTGGCGCGGTACCGCATCCGCGTGATCAGAGATCATGAGGCGCTGGCGGCGCGCAAGTCGGGGCTCGTGCAGACTCTGAAGCAGCAACGCGAAAGCCTGACCGCCGAGCGGCAGCGGCAGCGGCTTCTAGAGAAACTCCGTACCCGGTCGCTCGCGGAATACGCCTTCGAGGCCAATCGCGAATCCGAGGAATTGGCCACCGAATGCCATCTTTCCAGGTGGGTCTCCCAGGCTTACGTGGAGCAGTCCGCGATCGCCGGTTTCGACAAGCAGGCGCCTCCGGAATAGACAAACTGCCCCGCACCGGCCGCCGCCCTGCCACGCCGGTACTCGCGGCATTCTTCTCCTTCTGCTTCCCTAATCTATCGGAATCGGTTTCACGCTCACGCGCGTGGTCTCGCTCTCGCGCACCGAGACGGCCTGCCCGAAGGACTGGTACTTCTCCATCACCTCCGGATTCAGATACTCGATTTCACTTGCCACGGGCCATGCGAAAAGAGCGTACTCTCCGGATGGGACGTTACGCACGCTCAAAACGCCCGCCGGATTGGCAACCATCGGCTGCCCCTGCGTCGCCCATTCATTCTCGGTCGACAAGCGCCGCAACAGAGTCAATTCCACGGGCGTAATCGCATTCGCCGAGGCGTTTTGCACGGTAACTTCGATTGTGCCTCCACCCTGCCCGAGGACGATCTCGATGGGATCGGGCTCGGCGTCGGCGCTAATCGCGATCTTCCGGTCGCGGATATCCACCCCTCCTTGCGTAATCGCCTGCAAACTCCATCCTGGCGGTGGAATCACGTCCACGGAATACTCCCCTGGCTCCGCTATCGGCTGTTTGAACGACCCGCTCGCATTGGCGTAGATTGTCAGCCGGCTGTCGCCATCGAACACCGCGCCGACCCGGTTTTGAGCAGGGGCGGGCGTATCCCCCATCCGAACCGTGCCCGAAAGATCAGGAACGTCCCCCAGCCTCAGCCGAATATCGCGGATGTCCTCGGTCCCCGCGTGGAAAGCGCGCATCGCGCGCCGGTTCTGGCCGTCGGCGTACATGTTGGCCGTGATCAGGTAATCGCCCGGACTAGCCGCCGGTATCTCAAAGGACGACGTCTTCTCATCCCACGTCACCGGCGGCCCGAAGAGCTGTGGAAAGCCCGGTGGATCCACTCGCCGAATCGAAACGAAAGTCCCCTTGCCCGCGTTGTCCACCGATCCGCTAACTCGAATTCCGGAAACGGGAGCCAGGTGAAACGCCAGTTTCCGCTCTTCGCCGGGACCCAGGCTCACCCATTGCGCCGACGAAGGGTCGGCCACGCCGGGAAAGCAGGTGGTCGGGTAAATCAGACGGTGATGCCTCTGATAAGAGCTGGCATTGGCGTTCGCACAAACCAGGTAACGGTCCGCAGCCAGTCCGGATATCCGGAACTCGCCGAGGTCGTTGCCGACGAGTTGGCCCTCCGCAACCAGTCTTCCGCGGCCGTTTGAAACCATGCGGTGAATCAACTCGACATATGGGCTTGGAAGTGGAAGGCCGGCCTCATCGGTAACGCTTCCGATTAGCGTCGCGCCGGGAGTCAACTGGATGATCACCAGGTCCGATTTTCCCTTGACCTCGGCATTTACGAGCGCCGGGGCCCCGCGTAGCCCCTGCCCTCCGGGAGCCAGGTAGCCGGCCCGGCTCGCCGAGAGGTTGTATCTCCCGTCGGGGACGCCGCCAAAGATGAACTTCCCACCCGCATCCGTGAGAACCGTCTGATTCGCATTGCCGCCGTTTAGGGTGACTGTCGCGCCGGCGATCGGCGTGGCATCGACGGCGTTTATCACGGTCCCTGTAATCGATTGCGTCTGCGCCAGCGCGACGCCGCACCAGAGACTGAGTAACACGCCGAAACGGGCCGTCATCTGTCCCCCTGCCCGAAAGCGCTCAGGAGCGGAACCCGCGCATCCGCCTTCTCGCCGGCCACGACCTCGACCACCGTTTGGCGCGCTTTCAGCGCGCCCAGGTCGTCCACCGCGCCGTTCCAATCGTCGGAGTCGCTCCAGGCCCAAAGAGAATACTTGCCGGGCGTCAGGCCGCTATAGCTCATGATGCCGTCTTCCCCGGCCGGTTCCAGATCGAAATCTCCTGGATCGTCCGGCGAACCGCTCATCAGGATCAGCATCCGCGCCTTCGGAACCGGCTTGCCCGCCTGGTCGATCGCCATCGCCCGAACATCGCCGCATTCGCGGGTGATGCTCACTTCCAGCGTCTCCTTCATGCCGGGCGCGATTTCGAGCGCGTGATACAGAGCCTCGGCCTTCCCCAGGCGCGCGGCCGAGGGGCACAGAGGAGTGCGCGTCGCCAGCCAGTACCGTCCGCTGTGTTGGAGCGCGATGCGCAAAGAGCCATCCGTTTGTCTCTGGGCTTTTGTCTCCACGCCGAGCGGATCGTCCGCATCGCGCAACCCAACCGTGATTTCACCGGCGTCGCTGGGCGCGTGAATCACCACGTCAATCGAGGGTAAAGGTTCGAGAGTCAATTCCACATCGCCCACGGGAGACTCGCCCACCGTCAGCGGAACCCGAGCCATAAGCGGCGTCAGCTCGCCGTTGTCGTTTCTCGATGTCTCGGCCGTCGCCCAATAGCGGCCCGGCGGGACGTTTGCCAATTGAAATGCGTGCGTCTCGCCCCTCGTTTGCCCGAACAGGAATCGTGGACCGGCGGCCGGTTCCATGGGCTGAAGCCGGACCGAAACATTCTGACCGGCGGGTAAGTTCGCGACCCTTCCACTGACCTGACCCGCCGTCTGCCGGCTGAGCGCCACATTTAGGTCCACTGTCTTGCCCGGCGTCATTTCCAGCAGATCCTTGGAACCCGCGTCGGGCAGGCATGTCTCCGCGTACACGTCCCGCGAGCTTTGCCCAAGAACGGCGTAGCCCACCGGTGGAGCGGGCATGCCCTGCGAAGGCGCCACGCAAATGCGGTAGCGCCCGCGAGTCACGGATGGAATGCGAAAACGCCCCAGATCGTCGGTGGCGGCGCTGCCGGCCATCCGCATGGCCGCCTTCCCATTGGCCCAGGATCGCCGCGCCGCCCACACCTGCACACTGGGCGCCGGATTCCCCGCCGGGTCCCGTACCACGCCCGTAATGGTCCCGTAGCGCTCGATCCGAAACACGATGTCCGCGTGAGGGAACTTCTCAGTGAGATTAACGGCGTCCACATGCGACCCATCCGGCGTCTGGCCCCGCCGGAATGTTCCGAGATCGTTGCGATGGGCGGTAAGGAGATACAATCCCTGGGGCAAACCGGTGAAGGCAAAACGCCCCTGTGCATCGGTGAGCACCGGGTCCGCCGCCTCCTGCCAGGCCATGGTGCCGACTTCGATTTCGGCATTGGGAACCGGCGAACCGTCGTCTAAAACGAGCTGCCCGATGAAGGAATAACTCCGTTGCTGCCCCAAGGCGGCCAGCGGGAGCAGGAACAGGAGCGCGTGGGCTAGACGCATCTGAAAATAGACGCTCCTTCGGCGCGATTTGTTTCGCTTCTGCTTTCCGTCTTCGCGCACCTTTGCGGAGGGTCTTCAGCGGTCCATCGAGCTGTAGCCCATTCGCACGCAACGACGGCCCGCAAAACAAATTCGGGCCTGAATCGCTTCATTCGATCCATTCTACCCCGCGGTCGGGATGGCGGTCTGATGAAGGTTACGCCCCCTTACAGGCCGTTCATTCGAATATCGGCGCGATCTTCGCCAGCACCTCGTCCAGGATTTCGTCTGGAATGCTCTCCAACTTCCTGCCGCCGCGCGCGGCCAGATCGAGAGCGCGGGGCTGATCGCAACGGACAACGCCCGTGGTTTTGGTTCCGGCGCCTGCCAGCGGCACGGCGAAACCCGCCGTCCGCGCGAAATTGCCGCCGCTCGTGATGGGGAGAATTATGGGGAGTTTCGTTATCCGGTTGAAGGCTTCCGGCGACACGATCAGCACCAGACGGCGACCCTTTTGCTCGTGTCCCGACGCAGGATCGAGGCTGACGAGCCAGATATCGCCGCGCTTCATCAGATAAGCTCGCCGCCCACTGGCTTACTATCCAGCCATTCCTGCTCTTCCCTGGCGCGAGGCGCCTTTGGATCGCATTGAGCGAGCAACTGGTCCAGGGTATACCGGGGCCGCTGCCGCGGCTCCACGATCAGACGGCCGTTTTCAACCGCGATGCCGACCTTGGCGCCAGCCTGCAGGCACAGGATATCGAGCAGCGCCGGCGGCACGGTCAGCATGATCGAGCCGCCGACCTTGCGCAAATTGGTAGTGTGCACGGCGCGTCTTCCTTAGTTATATTTTAGTATAACATCGAGATCCCGGCGCGGCTGCATCCCCTTCGATTCGGTCTCCGTCGCTCTCGTTCAGCAGCAGATCGATCAAGCGGGACGCCAACTCGCTGGGGCAGATGCAATCGGCTTCCGCAATGACGTTCTGGCGGCCATGCCGCTGCCATGCGAACTCAACCTGGACCGGTCCCAGGTCCTCCGACAGCCAGGCGCCATCCACCGAGACGAATTCGGCCACATCGTCCGAACCTTTTATGGCGACGCGCATGGTGTTCTCCGTGCGCGAGAGTATCACGGCTTCAGACGTTCGCCCATCGGCGTATCGGATGGTCATGTTGTCCGCCTCCTGGATTATCCTCCAACACGCGCGGAATCGGCGCCAGTTCCGCGCGTACTACCACTGTACCAGGACCGCTCCGCTCGGGATTCGCCGGAGCCACCTGACAGATTGCTGTCGGGTGTCAAGAATCCGACGCCGTTTCCGCACCGCTATCCGATTGAAAACAGACGCCTCTAGACGTGGCCACACAAGTGCAATGCCCCACCCCGGAGACGGACAACAATATGAAACTCGAAGCGTTCTCGGCGCTTGGCGCGACGGTATCGCTGGAGTGCGCCATTCTCCTTTTGGGAGCGGCGCTGTTTCTGGATTACCGAAAGACAGTGCGCCGGCAGTGGTTACTCGGGCACTTACAGCGAATCCTCCAGAGCGATCCTGAACCGGTGGTCACCGAGCAAGCCAAAGCGGCATAACCGCCACCGCCCCGTCATTCTTGCCGATGAGGTTGCGCACGCACTCGTGCGCAACGTCGCTCTTCCCGGGCCCCCGCATCCGCCGGATACGCCAACCAGGGGTCTGCCCCGCCATTTCGCACTGTTCCGCCATCATTTAAGCTCTAAAACTCCTCTTTCGCGGCCGACAAGAGACCGTAGGGGGTAGGGCGACGGTTTATTACGCCACCTTTGGCGGTCCCGGTCGGACCGGAGGCCGCTAAAGGGGAGCCCCCGGTGAACACTGCCACAGTGCCGGAAACCACCGATCTCGAGGCCCTGGTACGGGCCCGAACCGCGGAACTGCGGGAGAGCCGTGAGCGGTTGTCCCTTATCCTCAATACGGTCCCGGCCGGGATTCTGCTCATCGACGAGCGGACCCACGTCATTTGCGATCTGAATCCCGCGGCGGCGAAGATGATCGGAAGACCGCCCGATGAGATCACCGGCAGAGTCTGCCATTGCTACATTTGTCCCGCCGAGGAAGGTCGCTGTCCCGTGACCGACCTCGGCCAGACGCTGGATAACTCGGAACAAGTGATCCTCTCCAGCCAGGGTGTGAGCCTGCCCATCCTCAAAACCGTGGCCCGCGCGATGGTCGGCGGCCGGCCCCACCTGATCGAGAGCCTGGTCGACATCTCGGAACTCAAGCGCGCTCAGGAGAGCATCCAAAAGAGCCGGGAACAGTACATGCTGGCCGTCAACGGCAGCAACGACGGCATCTGGGACTGGGACCTGCGGACCAACGAGCAGTTCCTCTCGCCTCAGTGGAAACGCATGATCGGCTACCAGGACCACGAACTGCCGAACACGTTTTCGACCTTCGAGGAGCTTCTGCACCCGGACGACAAGCCGCGCGTGATGGAATACCTGCAAAGCTATCTGAAAGGAGAGGAATCCCAGTATAGGATTGAGTTCCGGCTCCGCCACAAGGACGGTTCGTACCTCTGGATCCTGGCCCGGGGCGAGGCTCTTCGCGACCAGAACGGGACGGCCTATCGGATTGCGGGTTCTCACACCGACATTACCGATAGGAAGCGCGTGGAGGAATCGTCCCGCCTTTCCGGCATGGCCGAGGTCGCCACCGGCGTACTCCACAACGTGGGAAACGTCCTCAACAGCGTGAACGTCACGGCCACCTTCATCGCCGCCAAGACCAGGGAGTTGCGGATCGACAACTTGGTGGCCACGATTCAGTTGCTCGAACGGCACTCCGGCGATCTGCCGGATTTTCTCGCTCGCGATCCCAAAGGGCGACGGGTTCTCCCGTACCTGGCGAAGCTGGGGAACCACTTTCAGGAGCAGCGCCAGGACCTGCAAATCGAGCTGGATCTGTTGCGGGAACATATCGAACATATCCGCCGGATCGTGGCTACTCAGCAGAACTACGCGAAGGCCTCGGGGCTGGCCGAGGAGATTTCCCTGTCCGCGCTGGTGGAGGACGCTTTCCGCATGATCCAGCCCGGATTCGAACGTCACAAGATACGTTTCGAGCGGGAATATGAGAACCTGCCGCCGGTGCTCGCGGACAAGCACAGCGTCCTCCAGATCCTCTTGAATCTGCTTCGCAACGCTAAGGACGCCATCACCGGCGGGAACAATCCCGAGAGAATCGTTGGGGTCCGCATCGGCCCTCACGGCGGCGATCGCGTCCGCGTCGAAGTGAAGGATTCCGGAGTAGGCCTGGCCTCCGAGAACCTGACGCGCGTCTTTGCGCACGGATTCACTACCAAGCAGAACGGCCATGGCTTTGGCCTGCACTGCGGGGCCTTGGCCGCCCGGCAAATGGGCGGCTCGCTCTGGGCGGAAAGCCCGGGACTGGGTCTTGGCGCAACGTTCATTCTCGAGCTTCCCATCTCCGGGAGCGCCAGGACGCCACAGCGGAGCGCGGCATGACGCCAACCGATCTCATTGCGCCAAATCACCGCATCCTGATCGTCGACGACAACCGCGCCATTCACGACGACTTTCGGAAGATCCTCGGCGGCGAACGCGAAGCCGGCCTGGGACTGCGGGACGACGAGGCGGTCCTGTTCGACGCGGCGCCCGCGCCCTTCACGCGCTTCGAGATCGATTCCGCCTATCAGGGCGAGCAAGGCTTCGAGAAGGCCAGTCTCGCAGCCGCGCGGGGGCGCCCCTACGCGCTGGCCTTTGTCGATCTGCGGATGCCTCCGGGTTGGGACGGGGTCGAGACCATCTCCCGCCTCCGCGCGGTCGATCCGAATTTGCAAATTGTCATCTGCACCGCCTATTCGGACTATTCCTGGAACGATATCCGCGAGCGGCTCGGTCACTCCGACAGCCTCTTGATTTTGAAGAAGCCCTTCGACAACATCGAAGTCGTCCAGTTAGCCCACGCGCTGGGGCGAAAATGGCTCCTCACCCGCCAGGCCGAGTCCAAAATGGCGGACCTGAACCGCATGGTGGCGGAGCGAACCGCCGAATTGGAGGCTGCTCACAGACGGCTCGAACGGGAGTTCGGCGAAAGATCCAGGGCGCAAGAAGCGTTCCGCACCATTTTCGAGGAAAGTGCGGTTGGAATTACGCTGACGGACATGGATGGCCGGTTCGTGGCGGTGAACCGGGCCTTTGAAGAACAGATAGGCTTGGATGAAAGCCAGATCTTAGGGAAGAACGCGATGGAAGTGGGATCGGTGAGCCCCGAGGCTTTCCAGGCGCTGCGCCGGGAGTTAGCCAGGCGGGGTTTCTTCGACGCCGCGGAAGTGGTCTACCGGCGGCCCGCCAACGGCATGCGCACCGCCTTGTTGTGGTCCCGCGTGATACAGATTCAGGGTTTGCCGCGCCTTCTGGGCTTCTCGCTGGACATCAGCGACCGGAAGCGGATGGAGGACGACTTGCAGCGGGCCCGCGTGGCCGCCGAGAGTGCGGCCAAGGCCAAGAGCGAGTTTCTGGCCAACATGAGTCACGAAATCCGCACGCCTCTGAACGGCATCATCGGATTCACCCAGCTCACCCTCGGCACGGAACTGACGGCCGATCAGCGGGACTATCTGGAAACGGCCGAAAGCTCCGCCAACGCCCTGTTGCGAATCATCAACGACATTCTGGATTTTTCCAAGATCGAGGCCGGCCGCCTGGAGATGGAACGTATCGCATTTTCGTTGCGCGAGTGCGTGGAAGGCGCCGTCGGGATTGTCCTTCCCGCCGCCGCCGGGAAGAATCTGGACTTCTCCTCCCACGTCGGCTCGGACGTTCCGGACGCCTTGCTGGGCGACTCCATCCGTCTCCGCCAGGTATTGCTCAACCTGCTGGGGAATGCCGTCAAGTTCACGGCCGCCGGGTCCGTATCGGTCGAGGTGAGCGCCACCGCATGGCAGTATCGCTCCGCCGAGGTGCGCTTCACCGTGCGCGACACGGGGATAGGCATCCCGGCGGACAAGCTGGAATGCATCTTCCAGCCGTTCCGCCAGGCTGACGGCTCGATTACGCGAAGGTACGGCGGCACCGGCCTGGGGCTTGCGATAGCCGCCCGGTTGGTGGAGATGGCCGGCGGCAGGCTTTGGGTGGAGAGCCAGGAAGGAGCCGGCACCGCATTTCACTTCACCATGCCATTCCCGCTGGCCGAGTTGCTCGAACAGCCGGACCCCGGCTTCCACGAATCCCCTCGCCCCGCCGGCGCGCCGCTCTCCGTACTGCTGGTGGAGGACGACGCGGTAAGCCAGGCGTTCGTCTCCGCGCTGCTGACCCAGCAGGGCCATTCGGTCTTGCCCGCCGCGAGCGGCCTCGAAGCGCTGGAGCTGTTCGAGCGCGGCTCCTTCGACTTGGCCCTCATGGACGTTCAAATGCCGGGCATGGACGGACTGCAGGCCACCGCCGAGATTCGTAAGATCGAGAGCGCCATCGGCGGCCACATTCCTATCGTCGCTTTGACCGCCTACGCTATGAAGGGGGATCGGGAGCGCTGCCTGGAAGCCGGAATGGACGATTACCTGTCGAAACCCTTCCAGGCCAACGACCTGATCGCCTGCATCGACAGACTCAAGATACCCGAGCACAAGACCGCGAAGGCCATCTCATGACGACCACCGCTGCCGCAACGCGCCGCCGGCTGGAAACGGAAATCCCGCCTTTCCGCCACGTTGCCATCCAACTGCTTCGGGAGGTAGGAGAACCGTCCGCGTCGTTCGGGCAGATCGCGAACCTGCTGAAGACCGATTCGGTTCTGACGCTGGAGCTCTTGCGCGTCGCCAATTCGCCCTTGTTCTGCCGCCGGCGGGAGATCACCAGCGTCCTTCACGCTATCGCCTTTCTCGGCCTGGACCTGGTCCGCTCGCTGGCCGTCACGGCGGCTCTGCGTGGCCTGATCGGCCAGCGCAGCGAGATTGTTCATGCCTGCTGGCGGCACAGCCTGGCGACCGCCCTGGTGTGCAAGCGCTGGTCCGGTCTGGCGGGGTTGGAGAGCGAGCGCTGCTACACCGCCGGTCTCATCCACGACGTTGGCCAGCTCGCCCTGTTGCATGTGTTCAAGGAATACGAGAGCGCTATGACCGACGCGCTGGAGCGCGGAGAACAGCTTCCGGAAGCCGAGAAGCGCGTCTTCGGGATGAATCACGGCGAGGCCGGAAAGTGGCTCTTGTCCCTATGGCAATGCCCGTTCGAACTTCAGAATGTCGCGGCGCTGCACGAGGATCCGCCCTCCGTCCCCAGTTATGACGGAGACTTGATCCGCCTGGTTCATGCGGCGTCCCAGTTCGCCAATATGGTGCACATGTCGGTCTTCCCCCCTCTGTCGGAAATCGATCCACGGGGGATTGTGACCGCGTTTCCCGAGGTCCATCACCGGGCCCTGGAAGAGAGTCTCCCGGAAGTCGCCGAGTGGCTGCTCATCGGCGTGAACGGCGTTGAAGCCAACTTCGTCTGAAGCCGGTGTGGCGCACCCTTTGGCGGGGACGACTCGCGGCGAGCGGTCACAAGTTCCGGAAACTGTCGGCGTAGCCGCTTTCGTAGAGCGGGCTTCCAGCCTGCCATGCCGGCGTCCTCGCCGGCATTCTTCCCGGCCAGTCGAAGGTCGAGGCGTGGCGGGTTTCTCGACAGCGTGCGCCGCTCAGGGCAGGTATTGGCCGGCCCACTCGAGCATTTGAATCAGGCTGCCGAGCCGGTTCCCGTCGGGGCCGGCCGAGGGCTGCCCAGGCGCCTCGCGCAGGGGGAAGGGCACGTCCGGCGGGTTCACCTGGGTGAACTGGGTCGGGAACGCCTGCGCCCCGCCCCGGCCGCCTTGCTGGCGGGTTTGCCAGACGCGCTTGCCGAGCTCGGGATTTTTCGTCACCCAGGCGGCGTACGCCAGCAGGCGCCCGTCGCCCGTGGCCGCATAGTTGTGGAATGCCTCCCAATACTTGGGATAGTCGATGGACAACTCCAGTTCAGACATGATCTCGGTGGTGCCGAAGAGCAGGTCGAAGCCGGTGGGACCTCCGCCGCGACCTCCCGGCATGAACTTGCCGGTTGCCGGATCGTACGGTCCCGCGCCCAGCAGCTCGCCCGGTTTGGCCGCCAGGTCGAGCTGCGTCTGCATGCCCGCCTTGATCTTGTCCAGCCACTTGACGTCGCCGGTGCGCTGGTACTCGGTGGCCCAGTTGATGCAGTAGGCGGCCCAATCGGTCCCGAAACTGGCGCTCGCGTACTCGCCGCGTTCGGGCATTCGCGGGTCCATCTTCTTGACCGCCGCGTAAGTGGCGTCCGCCGGGAGTTGCTCCCGCATCAGGTCGCCGATGCGGTCGTCCGCCGTCAGGAAGTAGTAGAACCGCTTCAGGCCAGCCTGGCTGACGCGCGGCTGCTTGGCGCCATCGCCCAGATGATTGACGTTGTGCCGCGAGCCGAGCGGAGCGAATCGGCCGATGTGATGGACATCCACCTCGCTGGTGTGCCGGGTCATGGCTTCGGCCAGGCGGAAGGCGTCGGCGCGGCCGGTGCGCAGGAAGGCGTACCACAGCCAGTAATCGGGCAACAATTCGGTGTTGTTCCAGGCCCAGCCGCCGATATCGTATTTCCACTGATGGCGCACCTCATCATACTGCCGCATCATGTCGCCGTAGTCCCAGAATCCATACCAGCCGCGCTGGTCGACCTCTTTGTTATAGAAATCGAACGCGCTGTCCAGTTGTTCTTCAAGCGCCCGTTTGGACGGCGTTGAACGGTCCGGCAGGCTCCAGAAACCAAAGGCGCGATTGGCGTGGTAATACTCGGGCGCGGCCACCAGCAGGGCCGGCTCCGAGGATGTCTTGGACATGCCGGCGAGCTGGGCGTTGGAGGGAACGCCCGCCAGCGCCCACAGCGTGAACTCCGAGGTGTTGGCGGCTCCCAGAGGGTCATCCCAACCTTCCTTCCAGTCTTCGTAGGCCATCTCCAGCCCGTGCCCGACGGTGTCGTAGTGCCGCAGGTCCATGACCGGGGCCTCGGGCGACCAGAACCACACCTTCATCTCGCCCGATGCCGTCCTGGCGCCTTCGATTTCGAGCGACGCCGGATACTTCTGCCAGAACTTCTTCATGGCCACCGCGACCCCGCCCGTAATGTCGCCCAGGAACGCCATCCCCAGCGAGCGCTTTCCATCGGCGGCATGCAGCCAGGAACTCTGCTCGTTGGTGCGCTTCTCGATGGTGAATCCGTTGGCGGTCAATTGCGTCAGCCGATAACCGTCCCAATCCGCGGCGTCCTTGATGTAGCCCTGCTCCCGGGCGGCGAATTCGGCGAAGTTGGGTATGCGCCGGCCGGCAAGCTGATCCGGGAACACGTCCCCGCGTTGGCCGAACGTCACCACCCGCCGGCCCACCAGCGGCTTCACCGGCTCCGCCCACATTCCCACATCTCCGCCAAAGCGCACGTGCCGGTTCTGCACTTCCTCTCGCAGCGGCACTGAAAACGACAAGCCTAGACCTTTGATGAAGTCTCTGTTCGCGTCGCCATCGAAGACGAAAGAGTGAACCACGCGGATCGCCTCACTGCCCGCGTAGAAGTAGAAGCGGACGGTGAATGGCAGCCACGCCCTCGACGATGTGGTGGATTTATGGACGCCTTCGAGCTTCACCACCGCCCGTATGGGACCGCTTTGCTCGAGGGTGACCGATTTCACCTGGCTGACGAAATCCTCCTCGCGCAGCGTCTTCCTGGCGGCGTACTCCGAACGGTCTTCGAGGATGGCGATGAGCTTGCCGTTGCGCGCCGTCTCCCGCCCGCCCACGGTCAGCGACTCAAACAGGTTCGATCCCTGCTTGAGGATCCGGCAGCGCAAGGCGCCGGTGTCGATCTCGACCGCCGTGGCATCCGAGGTGGCGCTGAGCCGCGTGTCCGGAACCGCCGCGGTTCCGGGCGCCAGTTGCAGTGGCCCGGCGATCTCCGGCGCGGCCGTGATGGCGTGACCGGTCCACATGAGCGAGCCATCCGGCCAGTAGGCCAGCGGCCAGGTCTCGACCGGAACCGGCCTGCCTCCGGCGGTCAGCGTGAATGCCGTGCCCTTGGCGACCTTTCCTTTGGGCCACGGAATGCCCCATGTGACACCCTGCTTGGAAGGCGGAGGCGCCTTGTCGAGCCAGTTCAAGGAAACCGGCTGCGCGGCCGCCAGAGCGGGCAGCATCGCGGCCAGCCCCAGTCGCAGGACGGTTGACGGTTTTCGAGTCATAACTTCCCTCGGTGGAAGCACGGAGTATATCAGGATTTCCGTCTTAGCCGCCCGGCCTGCGGGGCTCCCTATGCCAGTTCCGGCGCTATGGGGATGCCGGCGGCGGCCAGGGCCTGTTCCACTTCCGCCGGGTTCAGGCGGGTGGCGTCGTACTCCACGGTGAGGCTGTCGAGCGCGGGCGAGGGGGTTACACGCTCGATGCCGTAGAGCGCATTCACCTGCGCGAGGCGTGGCAGCAGGACGCTGTCGAGCGGTCTGCCCAGGCGGAAGTGGATCTGCACCTTGGTCATAGGATTTCAGAATACCCGATCATGGGACTTCCGCGTGGTGGTTGACCGGCCCCGAGCCCTGTCCCAGCCCGGGGTTGGTTTGAATGGCCGCGTGGATGAATAGCTTGGCCCGCGCCACCGCATCGCTTAGGGCCAGACCGCGCGCCAAGCCGGCCGTAATGGCCGCCGAATAGGTGCATCCGGTGCCGTGGGTATGGCGCGTGGGGATGCGCGGGGCAGGGAACTCGCGCCACGCGTCGCCGTCCCAAAGCAGGTCGGTGGCGCCGGTCTCCAGATGGCCGCCTTTGATCAGCACGGCGCGGGCGCCCATCTCGCGGATGCGGCGGGCCGCGTCCCGCATATCCTCGATGCCGCGGATGGCCATTCCGGTGAGGGCTTCGGCTTCCGGCAGGTTGGGTGTAATCAGCGCGGCGCGCGGCAGCAGCAGCTCGCGCACGGCGCGGACGGCCCCTTCGGGCAACAAGGGCAGCCCGTGCTTGCTCACCATCACGGGGTCCACCACCAGGGGAAAGCGGAAGGTCTCCGCCGCGCGCGCCACGGCTTCCACCACCTCCGCGGAACCGAGCGCGCCGGTCTTGGCGGCGGCGGGCGGAATGTCTTCGAGCACCGCCTCGAGCTGCTCCAGAACCAGCGCCGGCGTCATCACCACCACGCGCGACACGCGCACGGTGTTCTGCACCGTGATCAGGGTGACCACGGCCTCGCCGTACACGCCGAACTGGTGGAAGGTCTTGAGATCGGCCTGGAGACCCGCGCCTCCGCTGGGGTCCGATCCGGCGATGGTCAGGGCGACAGGCGGCATTCCGCTTCAGGATAGCAGCCATGCAGCCGCGTTTTTGACGCGGAGACGCAGAGACGCGGAGAAGATCGGAAGGAAAAGAGGGAGGAAAGAGAAGAAGCCGAGTAAGTACGTGCAGCGAGGAGACGGCGGAGAATCGCAGGAAAGATGGGCCCTTTCGCTAAGTTCGATCTGCTCCCTTTCCTCTCTTTTTCTCTTTCCTTTTCGAATTTCTCCGCGTCTCTGCGTCTCCGCGTCAAAAGAGGTTGACACCGATAACCCCGGCAAGGAATTCACCGAGAGGTACTAGAATGGCTCTTAGGCTCTCCATGGCCAATTCAGAGACGCTGGTATCGAAGCCCGGGCTGCTACGCCAACTGGGCTTCTATAGCGCGACGGCGCTGGTGATTTCGAACATGATCGGCACCGGCATCTTCGCCACCACCGGGTACATGGCCGGCGATCTGGGCAGCGCGGGCCTGATTCTGGCGTGTTGGGGCGTGGGCGCGCTTTTCGCGCTGGCCGGCGCGCTGAGCTATTCCGAGCTGGGAATCAACTTCCCCAGCTCCGGAGGCGAGTACGTCTATCTGACTCACGCCTTCGGGCCGGAGTGGGGGTTCATGACCGGCTGGGTGTCGTTCTTCGCCGGGTTTTCGGCGCCCATCGCGGCCGCGGCCCTGGCCTTTTCCGACTACCTGGGCCATTTCTTTCCGAGCCTGCAACTGTCCAACGCCACCACCGCCGTGGGGTCGGGCATCTTCTCGCTGCGCCTGGGGCATGGGCAAATGTTGGCTTCGTGTCTCATAGCGGGGTTCACCATCCTCAACTGCTTCGGGCTGGGTCGCACCGCCAAGGTGCAGAACACCCTCACCTCCACCAAGCTCATCGTCCTGGCGGGCTTTTTGTTGCTGGGCTTCACCGTGGGCTCGGGGAACTGGGGCCACTTCGCGCAGCCGGCCGTGCGCACCTCAACGGTGGGCCTGCCGACGCAGTTCTTCGTCAGCCTGCTGTGGGTGATGGTGGGATACAGCGGTTGGAACGCGGCCACCTACGTGGCGGAGGAGATCCGTCGGCCGGAGCGTACGCTGCCGCTGGCGCTGGGCGCCGGAACCGCGATAGTAGCGGCGCTGTACCTGGGGCTGAACGTGATCTATATTTATGCCACGCCGCTCGAACAACTCAAGGGCAAGACGGCGGTGGGCGCGCTCTCCGCATCCAACCTGTTCGGCCCTGGGGTGGCGGGCGCATTCGCGGCTCTGATGGCCCTGTGCATCGCCTCCACGGTGAGCGCGGAGGTGACCATCGGCCCGCGCGTCTACTATGCGATGGCCAAGAACAAGGCGTTCTTCAGCGCGGCCGCGAATGTGCATCCGCGCTGGCACACCCCGGTAGTGGCCATCCTGAGCCAGGGGTTGTGCGCCATGGTCATGACGCTCACCTCGTTCCGCGACCTGCTCACCTATATCGGCATGAGCCTGACCCTGTTCACCGCGCTCTCGGCGGCGGCGCTGATTAAGTTTCGCCGCACGCGGCCGGGGTGGCAGCGGCTGCGCGCGCTCGATTTCGCCTGGCCGCTGATTCCCGTTTCGTACATCGTGCTGGGCGCCGCCATGGTGGTATACGGCGTCATTCAGGAGCCAGTGGTTTCGCTGGCCGCATTCGGCACGGTGGGGCTCGGCGCCCTGATCTACCGCTTCGGCGTGCGCGCGCCAAGGGCGTAGTCCGCCTATCCTACTTGCACTGCCTGGCGCACTCCGCGCAGTTCGATGGGCAGGTAGTTGCGCTGCTCGGGCCCGGTGTAGATCTGCCGGGGCCGGGCGATCTTCTGCTCCGAATCCTGCAGCATTTCCTCCCACTGCGCCAGCCAGCCCACCGTGCGCGGGATGCCGAACAACACGGTGAACTGCTCGGGCTTGAATCCCATGGCCTGGTAGATGATGCCGGAGTAAAAGTCCACGTTGGGGTATAGCTTGCGCTTGATGAAATACTCGTCGGAGAGGGCGATGCGCTCCAGCTCGATGGCGGTATCGATCTTGGGGTTGCGTCCAGTGACCTCGAAGACTTCCTCGGCCACCTGCTTGATGATGCGGGCGCGCGGGTCGTAGTTCTTGTAGACCCGGTGGCCGAAGCCCATCAGCTTGCGCTTGCCTTCCTTCACTTGCGCGATGAAACCAGGAATATTGTCCTTGGACCCGATCTCGTCCAACATGCGCAGCACCTCTTCGTTGGCCCCCCCGTGCAGCGGGCCGGAGAGGGCCGCGATGGCCGCCGCGGCGGTGGCGTACGGGTCGGCCCCGGAGCTGCCCACCGCGCGCATGGTGCTGGTGCTGCAATTCTGCTCGTGATCGGCGTGAAGAATGAACAACACTTCGAGCGCGCGCGATAGCACCGGGTTGGCGGCGTACTTGGGCTCGGCGCGTTTCCAGAGCATGTTCATGTAGTTCTTGGTATACCCCAGCTCGGGATCCGGGTAGATGTAAGGCATGCCCAGCCGGTGCCGGTAGGCGTAAGCCGCCAGGGTGGGCATCTTGCCGATCAGCCGGATGATCTGCTTCCGCCGGCACTTGGGGTCGGCGATGTTGCGCGCCTCGGGGTAGAAGGTGGAAAGCGCCGCCACGGTGCTCATGAGAATGCCCATCGGGTGGGCGTCGTAGTGGAAGCCCTCCATGAATTTCTTCACGTTTTCGTGGATCAGGGAGTGGTGCATCACATGGCAATCCCACAGCGCGAGCTGCTCGACGGTGGGCAACTCCCCGTAGAGCAGCAGGTAGGCCACCTCCAGGAAAGTGCAATTCTCGGCAAGCTGCTCGATGGGGTATCCCCGATAGCGCAGTATGCCCTGGTCGCCGTCCAGGTAGGTGATCGCGCTCTGGCATGAAGCCGTGTTCATGAAGGCCGGATCGTAGGTCATCAACCCGAAATCGCCGGCGTCGATCTTGATCTGGCGCAAATCCATGGCGCGAATCGTGCCACGATAGAGCGGTATCGTGTAGGTTCGCTGCGTCCGGTTATCGGTTATGGTGAGGGTTTGGTTGTCCATGCTGCATTCTCCCGCTTGGCACTCGCACTGGTATTTTACCCTACTCCTGCAATACGATTTCCACCATTGGTTGTTGCATAATTCACCACTTTATGGGTCATGCGCGGATATTTGAGATAATTAAGATAGCGGACCGGGGGTTTTCGCCCAAGTTGTTGGGTGCGAAAACCCACAAAAGCTCGAAAACCCAACAGGCTGAACGATAGGAGATCTGGCCATGCGAACGAGGATGATTTGGGCGATTCTGGCCTGTGCGGCGGCCGGCGCGATGGCGCCCGCCGCATCGGCGCAGGCCGAGCCGCCGCGTCCGCGCATCGCGATTACGCCGTCCGATGCCCCCACCAGTTTCTTGGGAATCGGCGTGGCCGATATCGATGCGGAGCGCGCCAAGGCGCTCAATCTGAAGGACGAGCGGGGCGCGGAAATAACCCAGGTGCATGCGGGCAGCCCGGCGGCCAAAGCGGGGATCAAGGAGCACGACGTGGTCCTGGAATTCGGCGGCCAGGCGATCCAGGGCATGCAACATTTGAAACGCCTGGTGGCCGAGACTCCCGTGGGGCGCCAGGTGAAGATCGTGGTGTGGCGCAACGGCGCCGAGCAGACCCTCACCGCTGTCATCGGCTCACAGAGGGACGCGATGGCCATGGGGCCGAATGCGCCGGGACTCTGGGCCATGCCCGAGATGCCTGGGTCCCAGGCGCGGACCGTTCCGGAGATGGACATTCCGGAAATGGCCATGACCTGGCGGAACCCGATGCTCGGCATTCTCGGGGAGCCTCTGGGCAAGCAAGAGCAGTTCGCCGAGTTCTTCGGTGTGAAAGCCGGCGTGCTGGTGAAATCCGTTTTGAAGAGATCGCCCGCGGAAAAGGCCGGAATCAAGGCTGGCGACGTGATCGTGAAGGTGGACGATACCAGGATCGCGACCGCGGAGGATATCACGCGGGCATTGCGGTCGGTGGGGAACGGCAAAACCACATGCATGGTGACGGTGGTCCGCGACAAGAAGGAAACCCCCATCACGGTGAGCCTGGCGGGCCGTGGGCGAAGCGACGGCGCCGACTAGGGTTCTGAAAGTAAGCGATCCCAGCGGGGTGGATTCCCCGCTCTTTGACATTTACCCGCCGATTTTCTAACATCCCCCTATTGAGACTCCTGGTTTTCTCCGATATACACACTGATTGGAAAGCGCTCGAAGCCCTCCTGAGCGTGGAGGCGGATTACTATATCGCGGCGGGCGACCAGGTGACCTGGTCGAAGGGACTGGACCGCTGCGGCGCCATTCTGCAACAGCGCGCCGAGCGTGTTTATGTGCTGCCCGGCAACCATGAATCGGCCGACCAGATCGCCGCCATGTGCGCGCGTTACGGCCTCCACGACTTCCACGGGCGGTATTTTCAGGCGGGCCGCTGGCAAATCGCGGGTTTGGGCTATTCCAACCCCACGCCGTTCCACACCCCCGGCGAGTACAGCGAGGCGCGGATTGCCGGCCAGCTCCAGCGCTTCGCCGGTCTGGCGCCGCTGGCGCTGGTGTGTCACACGCCGCCCTACGGAACGGCGCTTGATCGCATCGGCCCGGGCCTGCACGCCGGCTCCACGGCGGTCCGCGATTTCATTCTCAAATACCAGCCGGAGCACTTTCTGTGCGGCCACATTCACGAGGCGGAAGGGACGGCCATCGAGATGGGACGCACGCGTGCGCGCAATGTCGGCAAAGCGGGTCATCTGTTAGAATTGGATTGAAAGCCCATGACAGTCGAAGAGTTGGACCGCGAATACATGCCCCTCCGCGAACAGGCCCTGGCCGTGCGGAGGTATCTTTGACCTCGCCGCGCAGAAAGAGAAACTGACCGCCATCGAACAGCGGATCGGATCCGCCGATTTCTGGTCGAACCCCGAAAAGGGCCAGAAGGTGATGCAGGAGCGCAAGCGCCTGGAGCAGACCATCGCCAACGACGAACGCATCCGCAGCCTCACCGAAGACCTCGACACCCTTTTCGAGTTGGCTCGCGAAGGCGAAAACGTGACCGGCGATATCGAGCGCGAGATGAAGGAATACGGCCAATTCCTGGAGCGCATCGAAACCGCCATGCTGCTCTCGGGCGAGAACGACGCGCGCAGCGCCATCGTCACCATCCACCCCGGGGCCGGCGGAACCGAAAGCCAGGACTGGGCCGAGATGCTCTTGCGCATGTACCTGCGCTGGGCCGAGCGCGAGGGCTTCCCAACGGTGATCACGGACCGGCTGGAGGGTGAAGGCGCGGGCATCAAATCCGTCACCTTCGAAGTGAACGGCGAAAACGCCTACGGCCTCCTGCAATCGGAAATCGGCGTGCACCGCCTGGTGCGAATCTCCCCGTTCGACGCCAACGCGCGGCGGCACACTTCGTTCGCCTCGGTTTTCGTTTACCCGCAGGTGGACGACGAAATCAAGATCGATATCAAGGTCGACGATATCCGTATCGACACCTTCCGCTCATCCGGGGCCGGAGGCCAGCACGTCAACATGACGGATTCGGCCGTGCGCTTCACTCACCTCCCCACCGGAATCGTGGTGCAGTGCCAGAACGAGCGCTCCCAGCACAAGAACCGCGAGAGCGCCATGAAGCAACTTCGCGCGCGCCTCTACGAATTCGAGATGGATAAGAAACGCGCGGATGCGCGCAAGACGGAGGATTCCAAGCTCGACATCAACTTCGGCAGCCAGATCCGCAACTACGTGCTGGCGCCTTACCGGCTGGCGAAGGACCTGCGCAGCAAGCTGGCCATCGGCGATGTGGACCGCGTCCTGGAGGGCGACTTGGAGCCTTTCATGCACGCCTTCCTGGTGTGGCGAAAGACCGGGAAGATCGCCGGCGACGCCAAGGACGAGTTGCCGGAGTGAGCGTTGCGCACGCCGCCGGGCTGATTCGCGCCGGGAAGCTGGTGGCCTTCCCCACCGAAACGGTGTACGGGCTGGGCGCCAACGCCTTCGACGTCGCGGCGGTCGAGCGCATCTTCGACGCCAAGGGGCGCCCGCGAACCAGCCCGCTGATCGTGCACGTGGATTCCATCGAGATGGCGCGCGCGCTGGCCGCGGAATGGTCCGAAGCCGCGGAAACGCTGGCGCTCCGCTACTGGCCCGGCCCGCTGACGCTGGTGGTTCCGAAGCGCCGGGGCCTGTTCAAGACAGACCAGGAGGCCCGCCCCACCGTTCCCGATATAGTCACCGCGGGCCTGCCCACGGTGGGCCTTCGGATGCCGGCGCACCCGCTGGCGCTCAAGCTCATCCGCGCCGCCGGCGTGCCCATCGCCGCCCCCAGCGCCAACCGCTTCACCGAGCTTTCCCCCACCACCGCCGCGCACATCCCGCGGGAGCTGGCCGACTATGTTTTGGATGGTGGCCCGGCCCGCGTGGGCATAGAA
>Ga0181520_10004213_pt1 | contig 24327 bp, 15 predicted proteins | sample PEATcosm2014_Bin_29_FD_132451 | JGI IMG/M metagenome (GOLD analysis project Ga0181520, IMG submission 132451) | Peatland microbial communities from MTU Mesocosm Facility, Houghton, MI, USA - PEATcosm2014_Bin02_30_metaG | ecosystem: Environmental > Terrestrial > Soil > Wetlands > Peat | place...
GGCGAAGCCGGTCGCCAGCGCGGGTCGCTTGTGGGGACATTGTGCGAGATGCGGCGGGTGGGCATTTCGGCCGGCGAAGCCCTGGACTGGCTCAAGCGGGTGATGATCGTGCCGGTGTTCACGGCGCATCCCACCGAGGTGGCGCGGCGCTCGGTGATGACCAAACGGCGGCGCATCGGCGAGTATCTGGCCGCTCTCGATCGAGTTCCCGTGCCGGTGCAGGATATGGCGCGACTGGAGGAGCTGATCTTGTCGGAGATCACCAGCTTGTGGCAGACCGACGAGGTGCGTTCGCGAAGGCCAACGGTCTACGACGAGATCAAGATGGGCCTGGATTATTACGACGTCTCCATTTTCGCCACCCTGCCCAGTCTCTACAGCGAAATTGCCGAGGCCCTGCGCGCGGCGTACGGGTTGGAAATCGAGCCGCTCGAACTGCCCCAGGTATTAAGCTTCGGCTCCTGGATCGGCGGCGACCGGGACGGCAATCCCTTCGTGACTCCGGACGTGACCCGGGACGCCATCGCGCTGGCGCGCGGGCACCTGCTGCTCTACTATCAGCGCCAGCTCGACGAGATCGTGGTGCTAATTACCTCCAGCGCGCAGCAGATTCCGGTGACCGATGCGCTGCTGGAGCGGCTGAACGCCTATGTGGCCGAGGTCCACACGCCGGAAGCGCAGGTGTTCGGCGAGCAGTACGAGTTCGAGTACTATCGACGTTTCGTGATTTGCCTCAAGGCGCGGGTGCAGCGGACGCTCGATTCCATGGCGCCGGCCAGCCACGCCGGTACGGCACTGCCGGTGATGCCTTACACGCTGATGCAGGGCCAGGACAAGCTGGACAGCATTGCCCGTGCGCTGCCTCCCTACTGCTCGGTACTGGATTTTATCGAGGATCTGGAAGTGCTGCGCGCATCGCTGGCCCAGCACCGCGGCCTGCGCATCGCCCGGACGCTCGTCGATCCGCTGATTCTGCAGGTGCGCACCTTTGGACTGCATCTGCATACGCTGGATATCCGGCAACATGCGAAGGTGCACGCGAAGGCGTTGCAGGAGGCGATTGCCGACACCGCTTCGTCGACGCTTCCGGGCGCGCTTTCGGCGGAGACAGCCGGCGTGCTCGAGACCTTCCGGGTGGTGGCCGAGATCAAGAGCGGCTGCTCGCCGGAGGCTATTCGCCAATACGTGATCAGCGGCGCCTCGACGGTAGAGGATGTGCTGGCCGTCGTGCGGCTGGCGCGGCTGGGCGGCGTTCAGGTGGAAGGCGGCGGGCGGGATCCGGGGTTGATGCCGGTGCCGCTGTTCGAATCGATCGACGATCTGCGCCAGGCCCCGGCGGTTTGCCGCGAGCTGTGGGGCCGGCCCGACTATCGCAAGCTGATGGCTACCTGGGACAACTGGCAGGAGGTCATGCTGGGGTATTCCGACTCCAACAAGGACGGAGGCATGCTCACCTCGACCTGGGAGATCTTCCGCGCCCATCGCGACCTGCACGTAGTGGCGCGCGAAGCCGGGGTCAAGCTCAGGCTGTTTCATGGCCGCGGCGGGACAGTGGGCCGGGGCGGCGGGCCGACGCATCGCGCCATCTTCGCCCAGCCCATGGACTCGTTCGAAGGACAGTTGCGCCTCACCGAGCAGGGCGAAGTGCTGAACTTCAAATATGCCGACGAGATTCTGGCCGAGCGCAATCTGGAGCTGATGATTGCGGCCTCGCTGGACGCCCTGGCGCGGCCCAATGCGCGCGACCCCGAGGGACATTTTACCGGGGTGCTGAAGCCGGAGTGGGAGACCTCGCTCGACGAGCTTTCCGCGCTTTCTTTCGACTACTATCGCACCCACATTCTGGAAGACCCGGGGGTGCTGACTTACTTCGAGCAGTCGACGCCGATGAACGAGCTGGAGCAGGCCAAGATCGGCTCGCGGCCGTCGCGGCGCAACAAGTCTCCGAAGCTGACCGATCTGCGCGCCATCCCTTGGGTGTTTGGTTGGACGCAGTCGAGGCTGCTGGTTCCGGCCTGGTTTGGCGTAGGCTTTGCTCTGGAAGAATTCTTGCTCAAGCCCGGCGCATTGGAGCTATTGCAGCAGATGGCGCGGGAGTTTCCTCTTTTTATCGACCTGCTGCGCAACGTGGAACTGGCGCTGGGCAAGGTCGATCTCGCCACGGCGCGCCTCTACTCAACGCTGGTTGACGATCCTGCCCTGCGCGAGCGCATCTACGACCAGTTCGAGGCCGAATTCCATCGCACCGTGCGCGCGGTTCTGGCGGTCACCGAGCAGAAGGAATTGCTGGAATCCAACCAGGTCCTTGCCCGGTCGATCCGCCTGCGGAATCCGTATGTTGACCCCATGCATTTGATTCAGGTGGATATGCTGCGGCGGAAGCGGGGCGGGGAAGACACGCCGGAGGTGAACCGGGCCATTGCGGCGACGATCAGCGGCATTTCGGCGGGGTTGAGAAATACAGGGTGAGAGGCGCCGAGTGGCTTTGTGCTCCACCCTTGCGGCAAAACCAACGCCGCCACAAGGATGGAGCACCTATTTCATCGGGGCAACGACGGGGCACTTCGCGCAACATCTCTACCTTGCACTGCGTAGCGGAGATAGTGGCGCCGTTTAGTGCTTCTTCTTGTCGAGGTACGTGCCAATCCTCAATCGTGAGAATTGCCGGTCGAGGGCCTTTCCGTAGACGCCCTCGGTCTGATTCACAAACTTCTCGCCGAAGCTCTCGGCATTCGTGAGCCTTGCGAAAGCCAGAATTTCGCCCGTTTTGGCATCGGCCATGGTGAGAATGAGGGTAGCCTCTGAGACGTTGCTCTTTCCTCCCACGAGCATGCCCATTGCTTTCTTTCCCCCCGACGTCACCTGGCCTTCCCCCTCTACGAAGACCAATACATCGGCTTTGGCAGAGCAAGGCAGCAAAGCCGCGGAGTCGCCCAGCGTAAATCTGGATTTTTTTATGTCTTTGGGGTGCCTGTTGAGCTGGTTGGCAATGTCCATGTATTTCTGGTTCAGTTGCAGAATAACCTGACGAATCTCCTCGTCCGAAGCCCCGTTGGCCGCGGGGTCATTTGCACCTTGAATCTGCACTCCGGCGGTCTTCAAATGCGCTTCAACCATGTTTTGGAGCGTCGTAGTCCAGTTATCGGACTCTGTGGACATGCCCTGCCCACCCTTCATTGTCACTCTTGACAACTTGCCCTCAGCGGGCATCATGCAGGCATTGCGAATTTGGAATTCGCCGGAGGTGATTTTGGGATTCTCGAATGACCACGATGGGGTGGTGGCGAGGGCATGCACAGTCAAAAGCCCGGCCGCTCCCAAGATGGCAAGTAGGCGAAGTCTTAAAGTCTTCATTCGTTCCTCACATTTTTCAATTTGCGGAGAGGGCCTGATTACGCCCGGATGCGCCCGGATTAATGGGATTGCAAGGATGCGCCCGACAGCTTCTGAACGGCTGCCAGGCGGCGCTCGATGCGGAGGTGATCCATGCTGGTTCCGGCTACCGTGCTTAGGTAGCTTCGGTACTCTGTAGCTGCTTCACTGTATTTGCTTTCCTGCTCGTACAGAAATCCAAGTCCACGGTGGGCGTCTGCGTAATCGGGGTTGCTCTGCAGAACACTCTTGTAGAGCTGTTCTGCCGTTGCTTCGTTATCGCGAAGAGATGCCAGGCCTTCCGGCTTTTGAAGGAGCCTCTTCTGCTCCTCCTCCGGTGTCATCGAAAAATACTCCTTGCGGTGCTCTGCCTGTCCGTGCTTCGAACGTTCGTCGGGCGAAGGCAGCTTTGCCTTTGCACCGAGGGAGCGATACGAGTCTGCGAGGAGCACTTTGTACTTCGGATTGTCGGGGAACATGCCGACCAACTTGAAGGATCGATCGACCGCGGTCCGCTCCCGGCGGCTGCTCAGATCCAGTTGAATCTCGGCGGAGATGGCGGCAGAAACGTTCTCGGTGTAGGTCTTCTGGTCGTCTGGCAGCGGTTTCTCGGCGCTGTGGGTTGACGCGTACTGCAAGGCAAAGGCGCGGCGATCGGTGAGCTTGGGATGGTCTCGGTAAAACCCTTGAATTGGCTCGTACTCCAGACTGCTGTCTTCGTCGAGCAGTTCAAAGGAGCGTGCCATCGCCGTGGGATCGTAGGCTGCATTCGACAAGGCGATCAAACCGTCGCTGTCAGCTTGATGTTCCATTTCGCGGGAGTAGCCGAAAATCGACGCAACGATGATTTCGCCTCCCACCGCTGTGCCCAGTTGCAGAGCCGCTCCGAAAAGCTGCACGCCTTGCGAAAAGTTGCCGCCGGTCGGGGCAGCGGAAGCCACTATCTGCAAAATATTGAGAGTGAGGGCCTTTTTTCGCACGCTGCGATTCTGAAGGTACCCGTGGCGCTCAAACACATGGGCGGTTTCATGACCGAGCACCGCCGCCAGTTGCGATTCATGTTCAAGCAGCGAAAGCAGGCCGGTCGTTACGTAAACAGAACCGTTGGGCAAGGCAAACGCCTGTACCATTGGATCGCGCAAGACCATGAATTTGAATTCGACCTGAGCGGGTATGGGGCGATTGGCGATGATGCGTTTGCCGATTGAGTCGAGATAGGTCTGGAGCTGCGGGTCCTGCAGAACAAGACCTTTTTTCAGGTACTGCTGGTCGATGGCTCTTGAATCCTGAAATACCTGGTTATCAACGTCTGTAAAGTGGAAGTCGACCGCTGCCTTATCCAGCTCTTGAGCGCTAGTAACCACGCCAGGAATCGTAACGATGAGAACTGAAGCCAGGGCAGCGTATTTGAGGCAGGCAAGTCTTTCACGCATACATCACCTCGAAAGCTCACAGATTGCGAACGCTAGAAGATGCTCGCTACAGCGAACTGGCCCACGGGAAAGTGGCACGATTCTATACCTATGTCTTGTGGGAATTCCATCTGTTTGAAATTTGTATCTGGTCCGATACAGCTCGGTGATTCAAAAAGCGATCTGCCTTGTTGAGAAATCGCAGCGAACCAAACGAAGCCGAGGACGATACATGGTTGAGTTCAAGCCGGGTGCAGCAATTCAGAGCCTCGGAGCGGTTGGGGGAGTTGCAGGGGCATCCAATTGTGACTGCGCCCGCCGTCATTTCATCAAGTCCATGAATTTGCAGCCTCTCCCTTGCGCGATTCGCCCCATCGGGTCTACGCTGTTGTCATGCGTCGATGTCGCTAACACCGCCCTGGTGTCAACCGCGATGCAAACGTGCGCCCCTATCCCGCGCGTTTTTCTCCGCCTGACAGTTCGACTCTCACCCCAAGAATCGCGAAACGAAGTGTCCGGGCGCTTTGTCCCGGAAAGGAGATCATTATGGCGCGTATCGCCGCAGATGTCACTGAATTGATTGGTCATACACCCCTAGTTCGCCTCAACCGCATCGCCGCCGGGCTGCACGCCACGGTGCTTGCCAAGCTGGAGAGCCAGAACCCCGTCTCCAGCGTCAAGGACCGCATCGGCTTTGCCATGATCGACGCCGCCGAAAAGGCCGGCAAGATTTCGCCGGGCGAGACTGTGCTGATTGAGCCCACCAGCGGCAATACCGGCATCGCGCTGGCCTTTGTGGCCGCCGTCAAGGGATACAAGCTGATTCTCACCCTGCCCGAGACCATGAGCCTTGAACGCCGGGTGCTGCTGCTGGCCTACGGCGCGGAACTGGTGCTGACCCCCGGCCCCAACGGCATGAAGGGCGCTATAGCCAAGGCCGACGAGATCCTGGCCAACACGCCCAACGGCTACATCCTGCAGCAGTTCATCAATCCGGCCAACCCGGCCATCCACTACGCCACCACCGGCCCCGAGATCTGGGAAGACACCGATGGCAAGGTGGACATCCTCATCTCCGGCGTGGGCACCGGCGGCACCATCACCGGCGTGACCAAGTACATCAAGGAGCGCAAGCCGGAATTCAAGTCCATCGCGGTCGAGCCTGTCGACAGTCCCGTGCTCTCCGGCGGCAAGCCAGGGCCGCACAAGATCCAGGGCATCGGCGCGGGTTTTGTTCCCGCCGTGCTGGACATGAACCTGGTGGACGAAGTGATCCAGGTGACCAACGACGAGTCCATCGCAGCGGCGCGGCAATTGCCCCGGGAAGAGGGCCTGTTCGTAGGCATCAGTTCGGGTGCAGCGCTGGCTGCGGCGTTGAAGGTGGCTGCCCGGCCCGAGAACGCCGGGAAGGTGATCGTGGTGGTGCTGCCCGATTTCGGCGAGCGTTATCTATCGAGCGTGCTGTTCGAGTCGCTGCGCCAGCAGGCTTTGGCGCTGCCCACCGAGCAGATTGCGCCGGTCGCGGTGTAGTTCACTTCCTGGGAATCTGAAGGGTACGGGTTCAGGTCCGTACCCTTCGATTGCAGGATTTATTCAACGAGACTCAAATCCAGCAATTGCAAGACCGGTCGCCATGCTCATGTTCGAACGAATTCGGGAAGACATCGACTCCGTGCTGGAGCGCGACCCGGCTGCACGTTCGCGGCTCGAGATCCTGCTCTGCTATCCAGGCCTGTGGGCGGTGTGGTTCCATCGCGTCTCGCACATGCTTTGGAACGCCAAAATGCGCCTGGCGGCGCGGTGCCTCTCCCAGCTTGCCAGATTTCTGACCGGGGTCGACATACATCCCGGCGCGCTGCTTGGCCGGCGCTTCTTTATCGATCACGCCACCGGCGTAGTGATTGGCGAAACCGCCATTGTGGGCAGCGACGTAACCATTTACCAGGGCGTGACCCTGGGAGGAACCGGCAAGGGACACGGCAAGCGCCACCCAACCGTTTGCGACCGGGTCTTCATCGGCAACAACGCCAACGTCTTGGGCAACATCACCATCGGCGAAAACTCGCGGGTAGGCGCGGGGTCGGTGGTGCTGTCCGATGTGCCGCCCAACTCCACCGTGGTGGGGGTTCCCGCGCACATCATCTATCGCAACGGCGAGCGGGTTCTCATCACCGATCCGCACGATGTGAAAGACCCGCTTTCAGACGCTCTCATCGCACTTGCGGCCCGTGTCGAGGAGCTTGAAGAGAGACTCGGCGGCGCGCGCCAACCACTGGACCCCTTCACGGCAGAAGCCGCGGAACGCACCGCCTATCGCGAGGAGTTGGATCGCGCGAGCGACTTTGTCTCCATGGGCGAAGGCATCTGAAGCTGCCACTCGCAGCAGAAACCCACTGACAATCTTGCTAATTTCCTTGACATCGGTTCGTTATGGCACTATACATAGCTATACGAGGTATGAAGCTATGGCGAAGCTCAGAGCGAACCCTGCGGAAAGCGACGCTCCCGATCGCTGGGAAGCTCAAATGCGCAAGGGTGCGCTGGAGATGGCGGCTCTGGCGAGTTTGTGGAAGAAGTCCCTTTACGGCCTTGAGATCATCCGTTTTCTTGAGAGCCACTCCGGGCTGGCGCTGGCGGAGGGCACCATCTATCCGATTTTGAACCGCCTCAAAGCCGAGAACCTGCTCACATCGGAGTGGGTTGAAGCCGAGGCCGGACATCCGCGCAAATACTATGCCCTGACCGACGCCGGACGGCAGCGCCTTCGCCAGATGGCAGGAGCCTGGCTTAGCTTCTCCGACGGTCTCGGCCGTCTTCTTCAACCCGTGTTCGAACAGCAGGAGGAACCAAAATGACAGCAGAACTTGAGATCGACAACTATCTGACCGCACTTCGTCTTCATCTTGGACCTCTCACCATTGCCGAACGGGAAGAGATCGTTCGCGAAATCGGCGCGCACATCCGGGACTCGGCGGAAGAGCCCGGCGCCTCGATTGCATCGGTTATCGCCCTGCTGAGCCCGCCCCAGGTGCTGGCCGCGCAGTATCGCGATGGACTCCTAATTACCAGGGCAAGTCGCAGTTTTTCCCCGTTCGTGCTGCTGCGCGCCACGCTCCGGCTTGCGACCAAAGGACTGTTTGGGATCTTCGTTTCGGTTTGTGCGATCTTCGGATACTCGTTCGGGGCGGGTTTTGTGGTGGTGGCACTGGCCAAGACAATCGTCCCTTCCCACGCCGGCGCCTGGGTTCAGGATGGGCAACTGGTGGCAGCGGGAGCGTTCGTATACGGAGTGCCACCGAAAGCGCATGAAGTGCTCGGGATGGGTATCATACCCCTGGGATTGGTTCTGGGCAGCCTGACGCTGCTGCTGACAACTTGGGCGATCCGCACCTCACTGCGCGTCTCGCAGCGTTGGCAGGCCAAACTGTAACACGTACCCGGTGAGCTCTGGGCCTCTCCGCGCGGTGCCAGGGCAATCGAGGGCGATCCCATGAACGCATTGAGGTCTCGGACTAGGCGCTTTGAAGGGGCACGGCTTTAGCCGTGCCGTTGGCATGGTCCTAAAGGTCCCGGCTTTAGCCGCTGAGGGATGCTCTTGGGCGATTTCAATCCTTCCCTCAGGGGCTGAAGCCCGGCGTTCTTACGCCTACTTAGCGGCACGCCTTAAGCCGTGCCCTTTCAAAACAGCTTCCGCGAGTGCCCTGAGGGCAATCGGCCATCACAGGTGTTCGTTACCGGCCCGGTGCTAAAGTGGATTCGGTTCCACTTTTCTTACGGGGTTCATCTTCTTGCTGGGTTTTCGTTTGCTGGCTTTCGCCATTCTCATTTTTCCCGTCACGGTCCAGGCCGCAACCCTGGTCGACGCAGCGCCGGTTCCAGCGGAGATGCGCTCCTCCGCCTTCACCGTCACTGTAAACGGGAAACCTGTGGATGTGGCTCACGCCGCCGCCAGCTACGAGTTTGTCAGTTTCGATCTCAACGGGCCGGCGGACGTCGCTATCACTGCCGCCGAGCCTGGGTTCTGGGATCACGGGGTCGACATTCAACCCTGGAGGCTGGGCATTCGACCTGTTCGCCAGGGCCAGACGATCCGCTTCCGGCTTGCCGGGCCAGCCAAGCTCTCCATTTCGCGCCCGGGCGATTTTCTGAATTACGCCAAGATGCTTTACCTTTTTGCCGGCGCTCCGGTGCCGCCGCTGCCCCGCGACCCATCCATCCACGCCTATCAGCCGGGGGTTTACCACGGCAGCCTGAATCCCAAGAGCGGCGAGACGTATTATCTGGCGCCGGGATCCTATTTCTACGGAAGTCTGAACCTGTGGAAGGTGCACGACGTGCGCATCCTGGGCCGGGGCACGATTGTCTACGAGGGCAGTCAGGACCCCAACACCGACGAAGGCTGGATGCAAAAACCCGACTGGCACTGCATCGGAGCTCTTGAGGCTCATAACGTCGAGATCGACGGCCTCACCTGCATTGTCCGCGCCCGCACCTGGTCGATCCAGATGAAAGACACCAGCGGATTTACTTACGACGACTTGCGGGTGATCGGCGGCAATCCCGGCAACGCCAACCAGGACGGCATGGATTGGCTGGGCGGCGGCGATGCCATCGTGCGCAACTCCTTTCTGCGCGCATCGGACGACGTCTTTGCCATGCAGGGCAACTGAGACGGCTACAAGGACGAGGACATCGTACGGCCCGGCCACGACGTGCAAAACATCCTCATCGAGAACAGCGGGGTTTCCACCAGCATCTCCAACATTGTTCGCGCCGGCTGGCCGCGAAAGGTCTTCAACTCGCGCAATTTTACGATGCGCAACTCCGACATTCTTCACGGTGGGATCGGAGCCTGTGGCCAGACCTTTGGCTTGCTGGGCTTTTGGGGCGCCAACGGGGCCCACGGCGCCGTGGCCAACTACACCTTTGAGAATCTCTTCCTGGACAACTGGTACTCGCTGGTGCAACTGGAGCAGCAGGAACCGGCGCTGGAGGGCTTTACCTTCCGCAACATCTGGGAATTGGATCAGCCGCCCCTGGCTCCGTCCACGATTTCGGGTCAGATCAAAGATGTTGTGTTCGACAACATCAAAGTCGGTCAACACCGCGCTTCAGGCAATGCCGATTTGCCTCTAGTGGTGAGCGGTGGGGCGGCGCCGGTCCAGTTTGTCGACCAGCACGGTCCGATTGCACGGTTTAGCGTGGACCCGCCGGTGTTTGGTCCCGGGCAGGATGTGACTTTTACCGCGCCGCCTCAGACCGGAGCCCGCTATACCTGGCTTTTTGGAGACGGGACGCAGGCGCACGGCGCTCGGGTTCACCATCGCTTTCCCGACGCCTTGGGCACGGAACTGAACGGCGAAAACGGCGCCGGGCGATTCCGGGTCCTGCTACAGGTGAAGGACCAGCAGGATCAACAGGATTGGGCCTCGCAAGGCCTGACGGCTGTGAGTCGATGGCACGATGCTGTTTCCGCTGTGGGCCCCACGGTGCCCGGGCTCACCTTTCAGATTTACCCCGGTTCGTGGACGCAATTGCCCAACCTCGTCGACGAGCATTGGGTCTTCGCGGGCGAAGCGCCCAATCTGCAGGCCAACGCCCAGGGATTTACGCGCTATGCCGTGTCGTGGGACGGGCTGCTTGATATCCCAGCCGACGGTGGCTACACCTTTGACCTGATGGCGCGCGATGGAGCCCGTCTGGTGATTGACGGCCTGGAAGTGGCCAAGACCGGACCGCCTTTTGCGCAGGTGTGCGGCGCTCCGGGAAACGCGATGCGTTTTGACCGCGGCTCGCTCGGACTCAGGGCTGGCAAACATCGCCTTCATCTGGAGGGGCTGCACTCGCTGAGCGATGGCGCCCCGCAGTTGCTGTGGGAAGGGCCTGGACTTCCGCTAGCGGAGGTGCCTCCGGCGGCCTATAGCCATCCGCGGCAAGACATCGTAAAGCAAGGGCCTGCCAATAAGGAGTAGGCGGGCCATGGTAGCGAATTCAGCAAGAAGATCGAAAGGAAGGTCATGGCACTTGAAGTTCCGATTTGCACGGCGGTCTCACCGGTAGAAGAAGAGGTGAGGTCGATAGACGGGACTCGGATCGGATTTGTAAAGATGGGCACGGGACCGGCGGTGGTCTTTGTGCACGGCAGTCTGGCCACGCACGGCGACTGGTTTCGCGTGGCAGAAAGCCTGGCCGACCGGTTCACCTGCTATTTGATGGATCGCCGTGGTCATGGGCTGAGCGGCGAAGGCGCCGGGCCTTATTCCATTGAATGCGAGTACGACGACATCGCTGCCGTGCTGGAAGCCGCGGGGCCAGGAGCGAGCCTGGTGGCTCATTCCTACGGGGCAACCTGCTCCCTGGGTTGCGCGGCACGCACTGAGGTTGCGCGGATCGTGCTCTACGAGCCGCCGCTACCCATCAAGAGAACCATCACTAACGGCGCGTTTGAACAGTACTGCGCGGCCTTGGAGTCCGGGGCACTCGAAGAGGCGCTGGTGATCGGCATGCGCAGCTTCGTCGGCCTCCCTGCGGAGAAGGTCGAAGCCATGCGGGATTCCTCAATGTGGACCAAGCTTTCGGCCTTGGCGCCGACCTGGCCCTGTGAGCTTGAAGCCATGGATGATCTGGGGGGGTCGGTGGAGCTTTACTCCGGGATTGCCAGCCCGACGTTGCTGCTGCTGGGCACCGAAAGCGCTCAACATCCGTTCAAAGAAGCAGTTGCGGCGCTGGCTAAAGTCATGCCCCACGTCACGGTGGCATCGCTGCCCGGGCAAAGTCACATGGCCCTGCGCACTGCGCCACAACTGGTGACGCGCCTGATTGCGGAGTTTCTGTCGTAGAGGGCTCAGAAGGTCCAGGCTGGATGGGATGGATATTGGAGATCGCCATTTGGGCGATTGCGGCCACTCTTGACAGGGTGTAGCATCGCTGACATGGCAACCTATCGCGTTGTTCTACGCCGCTCCGAGGAAGGTTACAGCGTCTCATGCCCCGGTTTGCCCGGCTGTTGGTCTCAGGGAGCAACCGAGGAGGAAGCGCTTTCAAACGTTGGCGTGGCGATTCGGGAGTACGTAGAGGCGGCCGAGGAACTCAGTTCTCGGAATCGAAGCCTGGGCAACACACAATAGCAGGAATCTCGCAACTGTTGGGGACTATGTACCGGAGCGTCTTAAATTGCTGCGCATTTTGAAAAGTTGCTTCGGTCCCACACGCTGTTTCTCGGATTCTCCTGCCGCCTCAATTCTTAACGGTACACGCTACGCCTCGAAGCGGGATTATCTCGCGGCGGATCCCATTAGCGCCAGATCTTCAAGCCATTTCTGTAAGGCCGCTCCATCCATGAGTTCTAGCCTGTAAGGGAGTAATGGCCGAATAAATGGATCCTCAACGATTCCCGGGGCAAACGACGATGTGGTGGTTATGATTCCTTTCGACGCTCGCTGGTCGCCGAGCAACACTCCCGCAAGAGCACGGACATCATCAAAGCGGACGAGATTACCTGCTTTATATGCCTTTACAGAGTCAATGATCCTAACCGACCCGACTCCTCTCTTGATCGCGATTACGTCCCGGCCATGATCACCTGACCGCGGGGTCAGTATTACTTCGTCATAACCAGCCTGATCAAATGCCGCCGCTATTAACTCTTCCCATTTCCGAGGGGGTATTTGAGAGGCCTTCTGCCAATCATTCTTGAGTTCGCCAATGATCATCCTCCAAGGAATACTGATGGCGTGTATCAACTTTCCTTCTGGAGTGGCTTCGTAAGGCTGAATAACGCATTGTAATAGCAGCCCGTCTTGGCTCTCTGCGTACCTTGAATTCACTAGGACTGAGTCGATAAAGATATCCAGGCTTTGACTGTCAAGAGCCAAAGTGATCCCCCCAATCGAGAGTGTGTCCTCAGCCCGTTGCTTCCAAGATATCCCTTTGCTTTCAAACGGGAAAAGCGAGCCAGGCCCAAGAACGTCCGCTAAGTGTTGTTGAACATTCTCTACCCAACATTCCAAGCCTTTGCGTACAGCGAGTTCCCTGTTTCCCTCGACCCAATAGGAATAGGCTTGCTCGAGTCCTCCGGACCAGAAGTTGTCCGTCTCCTCGGCTTCCATCCGAATGTACTCATCGTACCCAGGAGGAACATTAGTCAGTAGACGAGGCCCTAGCCGATTGAGAGTCTTGTAGAACCTCGCCCACTCGCTGGTCTCAGTCATATGCAATCTGTCCCCGTCCCAATTGATCTCCTGACACAGATCTCTGCTACTTTGGCAACTGGCTTACATCCCAGCCGCCGCCCAGCGCCCGGACCAGGCCCACGCTGACCACAAACTGCCGAGTCTGCAGGTCGATGGCGGTACGTTGATTTTGCAGCAGCGTGGTTTCCGCTGTCAGCACCTCGAGATAGCTGGTGACGCCGCCTTTGTAGCGGTTGTTCGACAGGTCGAGCGAGTGCTGCGCCGAAGCGACGGCTCGCTGCTCCACGCCAGACTCCTGTTCCATGATTCTCAACCCGGAGAGCTGATCTTCCACATCGTTGAAGGCCTGGAAGACGGCGTTCTTGTAGCCGGCGACCTGGGCTTCGTAGGTGTGGCGTGCCTGGTCGGTGAGCGCGTGGCGCTGGCCGGCGTCGAACAGCAGCTCGGTGGCCTGCGCACCCAGGGCCCACATTGCGCTTGGACCTTGGAGCCAGGTGCCGCCGTGCTCGCTCTCAAACCCGCCTTGGCCGGTCAGGTTGATATTGGGATAAAAGGCGCTGACGGCGATGCCGATCTGGGCGTTGGCGGCGGCGGTACGGCGCTCGACCGCGGCAATATCCGGCCGCCGCTCCAGCAACTGCGAGGGCACGCCGACGGGAATCTTGGGCAGCGGCAGGTCCAGAGGCGAAGGCGGGATGCTAAAGCCATTCAACTGGTAATTGGCCAGGGTCCCTACCGCGTGCTCGTACTGCGCGCGGGCCACGCCCAAGTCGGCAAGTTGCGCGCGAACCGTCTCCAGTTGGGTCCGGGCCTGGGCCACGTCCACGTCCGTGGCGACTCCGCCGTCGAGTCGGCGTTGGGTGAGGTCAAGCTGCTTTTCCAGATCCGCGACCGTGGCGCTCAGCAGTTTCACCTGAGCGTCGAGGCCGCGCAGTTGAAAGTAATCGGCGGCCATCTCGGCATGAAGAGTGAGATCCACGTTCGCCACGTCGGCGGCGCTAGCCTGGGAGTTCTCACGGGCGGCTTCGACGGTGCGCCGAATGCGACCCCAGAAATCGGGTTCCCAACTGCCCTGCGCGGCCAGGGTCAGATCGCCGTATCCGGCCGGCTTGGTTGGGGAATACAAGGGGCCGTTCTGCGAGACGTGTTCGCGAGTGATGGCGGGACCTGCGGAAAAAGTGGGAAACAGCGAGGTGCGAACCGAGGCCACTTGATCGCGTGTTGCCAGATAGGTCTCCACGGCCTGGCGGAGATTCTGGTTGTCGGTGGCGATGCGTTCTTCCAATTTGTTGAGTTGGGGGTCCTGGTAGATCTCCCACCACTTTCCGCGGAGCATGCCGTCGGAAGGGGTGGCCGGCTCCCAGCCGCCGCCGTTGGAAGGGTTTGGCGGCGGCACTATGACGGCTGTCGCGCCGGCTTCCTTGTAGGCTGGCGGGGCTGTGTAACCGGGACGGCTGTAATTCGGGCCTACTGGTTTGCAGCCGGTGAGGAGGCCAAGGGCGCATAAACCGGCCGCAAGAAAGATGGACGAAGTGGGCGGATGGGCCGAAAAATATCCCTCTGGGGCTAAAGCTCCGCTCATTCTAGGGGCCATATCGACACGACTAAGGTCGTGCCCTTGCAAAGCCGAGCCCAAGTCGAGTTCCTCTGCGAAGTTGGGAGTCGGCATGGTTACTTGCCTCCCGCAGCAGTTGGGCCGGCGTTGGTGCTGCCTACAAATACCTTCTCACCCTCGATGAGCGAATCCGGGGGGTCCTGAATCACCTGGTCGTTCGATCCCAGGCCGGTGACAATCTGCACGCTGGCTCCATCGTCCTCGCCAATGACCACAGGAACCAAATGCGCGACATTGCCGTTGACCACCGTGCCCACCCGCAGGCCTTCTTTGCGGAAGATCAGGGCCGAGGCGGGAACCACGAAAGTCGGGCCTGCCTGGGGCGTCTTGAAGTGCACTTGGGCAAGAGAGCCTGGCAGCAGTTCACCAGCGCGGTTATCCACATCGATTTCCACAAGCAGCGTGCGGCTGACGGGGTCGATGGCGTCGGAGGTCCGTTCCAGCGTGCCCTGGTACACCTTGCCCGCGTGTTCTTGAAAGGTGAGGTCGATCTTGGCGCCGCGCTTCACGTTCTGCGAGTAGATCTGGGGCAGGTTGGCGAAGACGCGGAGGGTCTGAATGGCCTGCAGGTGAAAGAGCTCTTTGGCGCCGCCGGTGTCGATCAACTGACCGGTATCGATGTTGCGGGCGGTCACCACGCCATCGAAGGGGGCGTAGATCTTCTCGAACGACTGCAGTTCGCGCAGCCGCTGCACGTTGGCTTGGGCGGATTTGACGGCGGAGGAGGTGGTGGCTGCCTGGGTCACGAAGGTCTCCGTGTCCTGGCGGGACACGGCGTCGGATTTCACCAGGCCGGTGTACCGTTCTGCCTGGGCTTTGGCGTTTCCGGCGGAGGCCTCGGCGGTGATCAAGTCGGCCTGGGCCTGGGCCAGTTGCTGATCCAGCTCCGGCGTGGCGATCTCGGCCAGCAATGCACCCTTCTTCACGCGGGCTCCGATATCGAAGTACCACCTGGTGAGGTAGCCCGAGGTGCGCGCATAGATGGGGGAGTCGGTGTAGGCGGTCACGTTGCCGGGCAGCACAAAGCTGTCGACCGGGGCGCCTGGTTTGGGCGGCAGGACAATGACCGTAGGTGCGGCCATCCTGGTGGTGGATTCGGCAAGCACCCGATCGGCAGAATTGCGGTGAAGAATGCCGAAGCCGGCCACAGCGGCGGCCACCACGATCAGCACCACGGCGCCAAACAGCACGCGGCGCGGTGAAAGGGGCTGGTGCTCCGGTGCGGATTCGTGGTGCTCAGCCGGCCGCTGCGCCGGAGATGACTTCGAATTGGATTCGTTGGACATAAAAGCACTACTCCGATAGCTGGTCAAACTCGTCAAAGGTTGCGGCGTGGGCGGCTTCGTGCGCCTTGCGGCGACGTTCCAACCGGCCATGCACTGCAGAGAAGGACGCGGGGACAAAGAACAGGGTGGCCACCGTGGCCAGCAGCAATCCGCCAATGACCGCGCGGCCCAAGGGGGCATTCTGCTCGCCGCCATCGCCCAGGCCCAGGGCCATGGGCACCATCCCGATGATCATGGCCAGCGCCGTCATGACCACCGGGCGCAAGCGGACAAACCCGGCGTTCAGTGCGGCCTGACGGGCGTCGCCCACCAGGATTTCCAATTGCTCGCGGGCAAAACTCACCACCAGGATGGAGTTGGCCGTGGCCACCCCCATGCACATGATGGCGCCGGTCAGGGCCGGCACACTTAGTCGAGTGTTGGTCAGAAACAGGAACCAGACAATACCTGCCAACGCCGCCGGCAGCGCCGAGATGATCAGAAACGGATCGAGCCACGACTGGAAGTTGACTACGATCAGCAAGTAAACCAGCAGGATCGAGAAGGCCAGGCCCGACAGCAGTCCGATATAGGACTTGTACATGGTCTCGCTCTGCCCGCGCAGTACAAAGTGAGAGCCTCGCGGCAAGTCGCCAGGATGGTTCTTGTCGCCCTGGTGGCGGGCGATGATCTTTTCCATGGCGCGCGTCACGCTGCCCAGGTCGGTGCCGTCCACATTGGCGTAGATATCCAGCACCGGCTGCACGTCGTAGTGGCTGACGGTGCCCATTTCGGTCCCCGGCACGATGGATGCGAGGTTACCAAGCACCTGCCTGGTCGCCGGGGTCCCGGGCACCCCGGTGGGGCCGGCGAGGTCTGCAGGGGTGGTCATTTGCGGGCCGGTTACCGGCAAGCTCTCCAAGCCGGCCAGCGAATCCAGGTTGTATTGGGGAGTCTGGATGGCGACGTTGTAGCTAACGCCGTTCTTCGGGTCCAGGTAAAAGCTGGGAGTGGTTTGGAAGCTGCCGCTCAGGGCTACCAACAAGCTCGTGGCTACATCCTTTTGCGTCAGGCCGATGCTTTGTGCTCGGGTACGGTCCACGTTCACTGTCATCTTCGGATAATCGAACGGCTGCTGAATCCGGGTGTCGGCGGCGCCGGGAACGTAACGAGCCTCATTCAACATCCTCTCCGCAAGGTCCCGGTTGGCATAGAGGTTGGGACCGACGATCTGAATGTCGATGGGCGCGGAAAGGCCGAAATTCAGGATCTGGGTGACAATGTCTACCGGCAGCACATAGAACGTGACGCCGGGATATTGGCGCGCCAGTACGTCGCGGATTTTCTCAACGTAAGGCCCGGTGGGATGATGATCGGGGCTGAGCTGGACCTGGATGTCGGCGTCGGCCGGTCCGATAGGCGCCGAGGTGGAATAGGAGAGATTCAAGCCGGAGTAGGGCAAGCCGATGTTGTCGACGATATTGACGACTTCCTTGGCTGGAATCTGCTCGCGGATGGTCTGGTCGACATGGTCGCATAGCAGAGCGGTCTCTTCAATGCGCGTGCCGGTGCGGGCGCGCACGTGAATCTTGAACTGTCCGGAGTCGACCGAAGGGAAAAAGTCCTGCCCCAGCCAGGGAGTCAGGCCCAGCGAAGCCACAGCAAACAGCAGGAATAAGGCGATAAACACGCCAGAGTGGTCGACGCATACGGCAAGCAGGCGGAGGTAACCGTGGCGAACCTGCTCAAAGCGCCTTTCGAATCCCATCTGAAAACGAACGAAGGGATTGCGGCTGCTCTGCTTTCTCTTGGCCTCTTCGTCGTCGTGCTCTTTGAGCAGATATTTGGCCATGGTGGGCACGACTGTGCGGGAGAGCAAGTAGCTGGCCAGCATGGCGAAGACCACCGCCTCGGCCATGGGAACAAACAGGTACCGGGCTACGCCGCTGAGCAGGAACATGGGGACGAAGACGATGCAAATGGCCAGGGTTGAGACCAGGGCCGGGGTGGCAATCTGCGCGGCGCCGTCGAGGATGGCCTGTTCAATCTCCTTGCCAGCCTCCAGGTTTCGATTGATGTTTTCGATCTCAACCGTGGCGTCGTCAACGAGGATGCCTACAGCCAGAGCCAAGCCGCCCAGAGTCATGATGTTGATGGTTTCGTGCAGGGCATACAGCGAAGCAAGAGAACAAAGAATAGAAAGCGGAATGGAGACCGCGATAATGACCGTGGATCGCATGCTCCCCAGGAAGATGAGGATCATAACGCCGGTGAGGCAGGCGGCGATGATCGCTTCGCGCACCACGCCGTCGATGGCTCCGCGGACAAAGATCGACTGGTCGGCCAGCGGCGCGATCTGCAACTGCGGGGGCAACTGGCCCTTGATGCTGTCCAGCTTGGCGCGGATGCCGGCGATGATATCCAGCGTTGAAGCCGAGCCGGTCTTCATGGTGCTCATCAACAGCGCGCGGCGTCCGTCGACGCGGACGATGTTGGTTTGCGGGGGATAGCCGTCGCGAACGTGCGCCACATCGCGCACGTAGATCACCGCACCGTTGACCGCCTTTATAGGAAGGTTATTCAGGTCGTTGATAACGTCGGGCGCGGAGTTGGTCTCGACGGCGTATTCAAAGCGGTCGATCTTCATGGTGCCCGAAGGCGCAATCAGGTTCTGCGCTGAGACGGCATTGACCACATCGATGGGCGAAAGGCCTTTGGCCTGGAGGGCGGGCAGGTCGAGGTCCACTTGCACCTGGCGCTGCTTGCCGCCGTAGGGAAACGGCGTCTGTGCTCCCTCGATGGTGGCCAACTGGGTGCGGATGTTGTTGGTCGCGAGGTCGTTCAACTGCTGTTCGTTCAGGCCCTGGCCGGAGAGTCCCAGTTGCAAAACAGGCACACTCGAAGCGTTGTACTGGATGATGAAGGGCGGCGTTGTGCCGGGCGGCAGACTGCGCAATTGCACCTGGCTGATGGAGGTGATCTGGGCCACGGCGCTGCCGATGTTCACGTGCGGCTGAAAAAAGATCTTGATGATCGCGATGCCGTTCAGCGATTGCGACTCGATGTGCTCGATGTCGTTGACGGTAGTGGTCATGCCGCGTTCGCTGTTGGAAACAATGCGGTTGGCCATCTGATCCGCCGAGAGGCCCGTATACTGCCACACCACCGTCACCACGGGGATGTCGATATTCGGAAAGATATCCGTAGGCATCGACTCGATGCTGAAGGCGCCAAGTATCAAGATCAAGAGCGCGAACACGGCGAAGGTATAAGGCCGCCGTAGCGCAAGCCGGACAATCCACATCATAGGTCGATTACTCGCTCCTGAGCCGGATGGCTCTTGAAGGGGTATCCATCACCAGGCAGTCCCCGAGCAGGTGGTTTCTGAACGGATCCGGGAGACGCGGTGCGCTTGTCCCGCTCACCGCGTTTCGGGGCCGGGCAGCAGGTCCGCCCCGGGCCCGATCCAACATTCGATTGAAATTACAATGGTAGACGAACTGGCCAAACCAAAAGCGTAAGCTTGAACAAAAGGGGAACGCGGCACATGTCTATGACGTTGATGCGTGCCGAAAAGATGCAATCCCCAAGTTCTTGCTCTTTGAATGCAAGCCTCACGGATGGGCTCAAACCACCGATTTTTGATGCGGGGATTCGTCCGTAGACGAAACTTCTGCCCAAACTTTCGCGTCCGTAAAAGGGAAATGCGGGCTCTGTCCCTTTAGCCCGCAATGCCGCGCATAGGCCCCTGGCGGGGCTCCACTTCAAAACAAAAATGACGGGAATTGACACCATGTCCTCGCAAGTCACTTCGGAATCCTCGCCGGTCGAAAGCTTCGCCTTGCCACAGCCCTCCGCACCCAAAGGCTCATGGCTTCGCATCCTGGTTTACCTCGTGCTGCTCGGCCTGCTGGGTTTCGTGGTCTGGCGCATCTACCAGAACCAGAAGCTGAACGCTGCCAATAGCGCCAGCCAGGCGGCAGCACTGCTTAGCCGGCCCATTCCGGTTCAGGTGACTCCTGCCGATCAGCGGCCGATGCCCATTTACCTGAACGCTCTGGGAACGGTGACTCCTTACATGACCGTTACGGTCAAGGCCCGCGTCAGTGGCGAGTTGCAGCCGGTCCGGTTCACCGAAGGCCAACAGGTCAGACAGGGCGAGACGATCATGATGGTCGACCCCAGGCCCTACAAGGCCGCGCTCGATCAGGCCCGGGGGACATTGGCTCACGACCAGGCGCTGCTGAAGAATGCGCAGGCGGAGTTCGCACGCTACAAGGCTCTGTTCGATGCCGGCGTGACTTCCAAGGAGATTCTGGACGCCGACGAGGCTGCGCAAGGCCAGTACCTCGGCGCAATCGAAGCCGACAAGGCTGCCATCGAGACCGCCCAGCTGCAGCTCGACTGGTGCTCCATCCAATCGCCCATCAATGGCCGTATCGGCCTGCGCCTGGTGGATCCCGGCAACATCATTACTGCAAACACCACCAACCTGGTGATCATCAACCAGTTCCAGCCCATCGCCGTCTACTTCACCCTGCCGGAAAACGAGCTGCCCCAGGTGCTGCACCGGTTGATTTCCGAGAAGCGGATCCCCGTTGACGCCTACGACCGTGGCGACGTACAGAAGCTGGCCAGCGGCTACCTGCTGACCGCCGATAACCAGATCGACACCACCACCGGCACCGACAAGCTGAAGGCCGTCTTCGACAACAAGGACGCTTCGCTGTTCCCCAACCAGTTCGTCAACATTCACCTGGTGCTTGAAGACCGCCCCAATGCGCTGGTGGTGCCGTCGGCGGCAATCCAGACCGGACTGCAAGGGCAATTCGTGTGGGTGGTCGACTCGAACGCAAAGGGCGGTCCGGCCGCCAAGATCCAGCCGGTGAAGGTGGCGCTGGCCGAGGGCCAGGTCACCATCCTCGACAGTGGCCTGCAACCCGGACAGAGCGTAGTGGTCGACGGAGCTGACCGGCTGCGGCCCGGGCAGCTAGTCACCGTTTCCGCGGCACGCCAGCATGGGGGCCAAAACAGTGCACCCTCCGCTGCGCCCGCATTCGCCGCCCCGGCGGGTAGCGGCGCTCCCGCTGCCAAGGAGACAGGGAAACATCATAAGGAGCAGCAGTGAGCCTGAGTCCGTCCCGGCCATTCATTCTGCGCCCGGTTGCCACCTCGCTGCTGATGGCGGCCATCCTGCTGGCAGGCTTTGTGGGCTACCAGCAGTTGCCGGTCTAGGCTTTGCCCGAGGTCGACTACCCCATCATCCAGGTGCTTACTTTTTATCCAGGCGGCGGCCCGGAGGTCATGGCCTCCTCCGTCACCGCGCCCCTCGAGCGCCAGTTCGGCCAGATGCCCGGACTCAAGCAGATGACCTCGGTCAGCTCCGGCGGCGGCTCGGTCATTACCCTCGAGTTCAACCTCGAGGAGAACATCGACGTCGCCGAGCAGGAAGTCCAGGCGGCCATCAACGCCGGCACCAGCTTTTTGCCTGCCGATTTGCCCAACCCTCCCATCTACAGCAAGGTAAACCCGGCCGACGCGCCCATCATGACCCTGGCGCTCTACTCCGATTCGCTGCCGCTGGACAAGATTGAAGACGCAGCCGACACCAACCTGGCCCAGAAAATCTCCCAGGTTACCGGTGTCGGTCTGGTGTCCATCGCCGGCGGGCAAAAGCCCTCGGTCCGCATCCAGGCCAATCCTGCCCAGCTTGCCGCCTACGGGCTGAGCCTTGAAGACCTGCGCACCGCCGTCTCCGCGGCCAACGTCGACCAGGCCAAAGGCACGCTCAACGGCAACCGCCAGTCGTATACCATCGGCGCTAACGACCAGTTGCTTTCCAGCAGCGATTACAAGCCGGTCATCGTCGCCTATCGCAACGGAGCCGCCGTCCGCACCTCCGACGTGGCCACCGTCGTCGATGCCGCCGAAAACTCCCAACAGGCCGCCTGGATGGACCGCCAGCCCGCGGTCATCGTCAACATCCAACGCCAACCCGGCGCCAACATCATCGCCGTTGTCGATCGCATCAAGCTGCTGTTGCCCCAGTTGCAAACCAGCCTGCCGGCATCGGTGCAGGTCAAGGTGCTGACCGACCGCACCGTCACCATCCGCGCCTCGGTCCGCGACGTCGAATTCGAGCTCATGCTCACCGTCGCCCTGGTGGTGATGGTCATCTTCCTCTTCCTGCGCAATCTGGCCGCCACCATCATCCCCTCGGTCGCCGTGCCGCTCTCCATCGTGGGCACCTTCGGGGTGATGTACCTGCTGGGCTACTCGCTCAACAACCTGACCCTGATGGCGTTGACCATCTCCACCGGATTCGTGGTCGACGACGCCATCGTCATGATCGAGAACATCTCCCGCTTCCTGGAAGAAGGCGACAGCCCCATGCGCGCCGCCCTCAAGGGGAGCGAGCAGATCGGCTTCACCATCATGTCGCTCACGGTTTCCCTGATCGCCGTACTCATTCCCCTGCTCTTCATGAGCGACGTAGTGGGCAAGCTGTTCCGCGAGTTCGCCGTCACCCTGGCGGTCACCATCCTGGTTTCAGCGGTGGTTTCGCTGACCCTGACCCCCATGATGTGCTCCCGCATTCTGAAGGACAAGAAGCACGCCCGCCAGACGCGCTTCTATCACTGGTCGGAGAATGTGTTCAACCGGATCATCGCCTGGTACGGACGCACCTTGCGCGTGGTGCTCGAACACCGCTTCATCACCCTGATGGTGACCATCTCCACCTTCGTCGCCACTGTTGTGTTGTTCCTCATCGTGCCCAAGGGCTTCTTTCCGGTGCAGGATACCGGCGTAATCCTCGGCATCAGCGAGGCGCCCCAGGCGGTCAGCTTCACCAGCATGGCTCTGCGCCAGCAGCAACTGGTTGACATCCTGCTGCAGGACCCCGCTGTCGACAACATCTCTTCGTTCATCGGAGTGGACGGAACCAACACCACGCTCAACTCCGGCCGCATTCAGATCAACCTGAAGCCGCTCGATGTGCGCAAGATCTCGGCAACCGAAGTGATTCGCCGCCTGCAACCGAAGCTGGTGGGCATTCAGGATATTCAACTCTTCCTGCAGCCGCTGCAGGATCTGACGGTGGAAGATCGCGTCAGCCGTACGGAATTTCAATATTCGCTGGAAGATCCAGACCCGGTTGAACTGTCCAAGTACACCCGCCTGCTGGTTGACGAGCTCAGCAAGGAAAAGGTGGTCACCGACGTAGCCAGCGATCTGCAAGACCAGGGCTTGGGCGCCAAGCTGGTCATCGATCGCGACACCGCGGCCCGGCTGGGCATTGCCATGGCCGATGTGGACAACACCCTTTACGACGCCTTCGGTCAGCGCCAGGTGTCGACCATCTTCACGCAATTGAACCAGTACCACGTGGTGATGGAGGTAGGGCAAGACTTCCAGACCGACCCTACGGTGCTGAACAATCTCTTCGTGAAATCGGGCAACGGATCGCAGGTGCCGCTGAGCATGGTAGCCCACTGGGAGCAGTCGAAGGCTCAACTCGCCATCGGTCACCAGGGCCAGTTCCCGTCCACCGTGGTCAGCTTCAATCTTGCGCCGGGCAAGGCGCTGGGCGACGCCGTTACCGCCATGCATCGCGTCGAGCAGCGCATCCAGATGCCCGCCGCCATCAACTCCAGCTTCCAGGGCACTGCGGCGGCCTTTCAGACCTCTCTGGCCAACGAACCCCTGCTGATCCTGGCCGCGCTCATCACCGTATACATCGTGCTCGGAGTGCTCTACGAGAGCTACATACACCCCATCACCATCATCTCTTCGCTGCCTTCGGCCGGCGTGGGCGCCCTGCTGGCTCTCATGATTACCCACACCGAGTTCAGCGTGATTGCGCTCATCGGCATCATCCTGCTGATCGGAATCGTGCAGAAGAACGCCATCATGATGATCGACTTTGCTCTGCAGGCCGAGCGCCAGGAAGGCCTGCCCGCAGAGGAGGCTATCTTCAAGGCTTGCCAGTTGCGCTTCCGGCCCATTTTGATGACAACCATGGCCGCCCTGCTCGGCGGCTTGCCGCTGGCTTTGGGCGGGGGCGTAGGCGCCGAGTTGCGCATGCCCCTGGGCGTCACCATCGTCGGCGGCTTGATCCTGTCGCAGTTGCTCACTTTGTACACGGTGCCGGTGACGTATCTCTACTTCGACAAGCTGGCCCAGCGCATGAAGCCGCGCGAAATCAAGACCAGCTACTTGAAAGAAACGGTTAGCGCCGACTGACCGGTCACACATCGGCCCCAGGTCTCGATTTTGAGACCTGGGAGACCAAAACCGCCTACCGAAACCGCGTTTCGTCCACAGGGAACCTCGAGCGATGCATCTCTCCGCACCATTCATTCAGCGTCCCGTAGCTACCTCGCTGCTCAGCCTGGCCCTCTTGCTGGCTGGATCGGTGGCCTACTCGCTGCTGCCCGTGGCCTCGCTCCCCAACGTTGACTTCCCGGTGA
>Ga0181520_10004214_pt1 | contig 24323 bp, 3 predicted proteins | sample PEATcosm2014_Bin_29_FD_132451 | JGI IMG/M metagenome (GOLD analysis project Ga0181520, IMG submission 132451) | Peatland microbial communities from MTU Mesocosm Facility, Houghton, MI, USA - PEATcosm2014_Bin02_30_metaG | ecosystem: Environmental > Terrestrial > Soil > Wetlands > Peat | place...
CGCTTGCGCATTTCCACGAAGGTTTTCGTGTAGCGCTTGTTGAACGTGGCGCACCCGATGTGCTCCTGCTGGATCATCAGCTCCAGGCAATTCAGGCAGGACGAGCAATACTTGATCTCGTTCTCTTTTCCGTCAATGAGCTTCTGCGGGGTTAATGGATCAGCCAGGGACTGCCGGCCGAGGCCCACCATGTCCATCACACCGTCTTGAATGCATTTGGCCGCGTACGCGAATAGCGCCGTGTCTCGAGGATTCATCGCGCCCAGTCTCGTGTTTTTGCCATCCCGGAACGGAGCGAAGTGAGAGCCGATAATGACCGTTTCCGGCTTGCAGATCTTCTTCAGGAGATTCGCAAAGTAGGCGTGCATAAACGTCATGTACTCGTGATCGCGGTCCGCCTCTACGTAAGAGATCGTGATGGTCGGATTGCCGATCGTTTCCACGAAGTAGGAGGCGCCGCGGGCTTCGAGGTTCTTGATGAAGTCGATCGGCTCGGTCATATCCATCACCGGAGAATCCGGCGAGGCAGAGCCGAAGCCGCCCGGGAAGCCCTCCCACAGCGACACCTTGGATCCGATGAGGAAGTTCGGATCGTTGACTGCCTTCTGAATGCGCTCGTAGAGGTCGTAGGCGAACCGGGAACGGTTGCCCCAACTCCCGCCGTACTTCCACTTGCGGTCGTTGTAAGGACGCAGAATCTGATTGCCGAGATAGCCGTGGCAGAACTTCATGTCAATACCATCGGCGCCGGCGTCGTGCGCGATCTGCGAAGCCAGCACAAACTCATCCATGATCCTGTCGACTTCTTCGTCGGAGAGTAAGTCTCCTTCGTAGCCGGGCAGGTTCTTTACGGTCACCCGGCGTGAAAACGCGGGATTGGAAAGTTCGCCGGCGTGAGTCAATTGGAAGACGAAGAGGGCCTTTGGATTGATTGCCTTCAGGGTGCGGACGAACTTGGCGATCGCCGCGGCATTTTTCGGCATGATCTCGAGCTGGTTCTTCCGCCCGCGGCTTTCGCCGGTGATTGTGATGGCTTCGAGGTCGATCAGGGCAAACCCGCCCTTGAAGAGGTTTTCATACCGGGCGTAGGTCAGATCCGAGGGATTGCCATCGGCGTCGGCGTCGGTACATTCCATGGGCTGCGCAAAGAAACGATTCGCAGCCGTAAAATTGCCGATCTTAATCGGAGACAACAGCGTCTGTTTATAATCCACGATGATTTTCCTTTCTTGCTTAGAGCACGATGCGCTGGGTGATCTCCGGCGAGACCAGAACCTTGACCAGATTCTTGTTTTCCTGGAGCTCATGCAGCGCCACTTCCAATTCGCAGAGCGGCACAATCATAGAAATCAATGGCCGAGGGTCGATGCGGCCATACTGCAGCAGTCCGATTGCAACTTCCCAATCATGGCCGATGCCTGCACAGGAGCCGCCGACCTTCTTCTCGTGGATCACGAATTGCACCGGCGGTACACGCATCAGGTCGTCGTCGGAGCAAATGCCGAAAGCTTCGAGCTTTCCGCCCCGGCGCAGCATCTGGAAGGCTTGCTCATACGTCGAGCTTCTGCCCACGGCTTCCAGAACATAGTCGGCTCCCACACCGTTGGTTATGCGCATCACTTCCGCCACCGGATCCGGAGTTTTGGTGATGTCGATGACATAATCCGCGCACATCTTCCTGGCTAATGCGAGCCTTGCCGGCTGCGAGTCGATGACGATAACTGGGAAAGCGCCGCGGAGCTTCGCCAGCGAACCGTGGATAATGCCGAGGCCCGCGCCGATGATGACTACCGAGGAGCCGAGCTCGCAGTTCATTTTTCGGGACGCGTTGATACAGGCTGTCAGGGGTTCGATGAACGCCGCGGCATAGTCGTCCACTCCGTCAGGCACGATATAACAGTTCTTCCACGGAGCCTTCACGTACTCAGCATAGGCGCCGTTGGTGTGGATACCGATTTGTTTGAAGGCGGAGCACAGCAGCGGCTCGCCGCGCCGGCAGTAATAGCAGGTGCCGCAGGTCAAGCAAATATCGCATGCCACACGGTCGCCCGCTTGAATGCCCTGGGCGTTCTTACCTGCCCGTTCCACGATGCCCCAGAACTCGTGGCCGGTCGCGATCGGCAGGCAGGCTACCTCGTCGGCATACTTGCCAGTGTAAGAGCCCCAGTCCGATCCACAGATGCCGCAGTATTTGACGCGGATGAGCACCTCGTCATCGTTGATTTCGGGGATCGGCACATCCTTGTATACAAATTTCTTTGGTTCTTCGAGAACCATCGCTTTCATCGTGCCCATGGGGCCTCCTTACCGTTGAAATAACTTGTCGTTTCGGCCCTCGTAGGGAGCCTGGATCATCAGGGGCTTCAGGAAATCGATCGTCTTATCTACGCCATCTGCCCTGGACATGGTGACGTCCTCGTGTTCGTAAGAGAGCACACCGTCATAGCCGACCATGAAGAGCTCCGTAATCACGCTCTTCCAGTTGATGGAGCCCCATCCCGGAACGCGGAAGCGGAACGAGCGGTCAAGTGCGCCCCAGTCGCGTTGCAGCATCCAGTAGCCGCCCTTGGCCAGGTTGTGCTCCACGATCTCGCAGTCTTTTGCGTGCACCTGCACGATGCGGCTGCCAATCTCGTCGATGTATTTGCAAACGTTGATGCCGGTGAAGAACAAGTTGGCCGGGTCGAAGTTGATGGCGAAACTGGGGTGATTGTCGCAGAGCGCCAGGCACCGCTGTGTGGTGTGAATGTCGTAAACGATATTGTTCGGGTGCGGTTCGAATGCCACTTTCACGCCGTACTTCTTGTACTCGTCGAAGATCGGGATCCAATGCTCGACAAAGGCCGCCTCTTCATCGGCCCATCCGCCTGGATACGGCCAGTCATTGAAGCGGCCGAAATTGCCGATGCCAGAGAAGGCGATGACCGCCGGGACTTCCAGCGCGCTTGCCAGTTGCGCCGATCGGATCATGCTTTTGGTCCCGAAGACAATCTGTTCGGGTGGCGTGCCGTCGCAGACGCTAGCCAGGTCCCGTCCGTGCGGACCGAGTACCAGAGGCGAGTCCGCGTGGTTGGAAATGCCGGAAATGAACAAGCCGGCATCCTCCACGAGTTTTTTCAGCTCTTTCGCATTGTTGCCCTTCAGCAGTTCGTCCGCATCCACCTGGCCGTTGCCGGTATAGGATGGGAGTTCAACGGCCTCATACCCCTTGCGCGCCGCGAGCTCTACGACCTCTTTGACGGGCTTTTCCGAATAGTTGACAACACAGAAACCGACTTTCACAGATGCCTCCTTCCAAAATAAAATGCCAGCTCAGGCGCCGGCCATCCTTCTTCCGACGTCGGCCAAGCCTTGCGTCCACGCCTTATATACATCCGCGATGTGCTCGTAGCATTTCCTGTTTTCGGGATCCGGCACATGTAACTGCTCGATCTTGTGCAGTCTCTCGATTGGGCTGTAGTCGTGCCACAGACCGGCAGCGCGGGCGGCCACGGCCGCCGCTCCCAGGGTTGCCGCATCCTGATCGATGTTGGTCTTCAGGATGTTCATCCCGAAGACGTCCGCGAAAATCTGACGCCACAGCCGGCTCATCGCGCCACCTCCGCACAGCAGCATCGTGTCCTCGAGATTGGTCTTCTGGCGCAGGACGTTCAAGCAATAACAATTCAGGTCCATCGCTACGCCTTCGAGAACGGCGCGCAGCAAGTCGCTCCGCGTGGTGGACATCGTGATTCCCGCGAACGAGCCGCGCAGGTCCGCACCGGCGCTCTGAGAACTGCCGCCGGAAAGCGTCGGATTGAATAGAACTCCGTTTGCTCCGGTAGGGGAGGCGGCGGCGAACCGGTCCATCCCCGCGTATGATTCGTTGCCCGAAAGGTCTTTGCAGAGTTCTTCGCGGGCCCACCGATACGCATTTCCCGCTGCAAAAATGGAAACAGCGGAGGTGTAATAACCCTTCTCCGCATGGGCGAAGACGAAAGGGCGTGTGTTCACGTCCAGGATCGGCTCCCGTGACGTCACCGCGATCCACGAGGAGGAACCAAGTGACGTATAAACACGGCCCTCTCCCACGCCCCGTGCGCCCAGCGCCATCAACGCGTTGTCCACACCGCCCGACGCGACCAAGGTTCCTGCTTCCAGTCCGCATTCCGCCGCAGCCCGCTTGGTCACCTTCCCCACCACGGCATGGGAATCGAGAATCGGGGGCAGGATGCACTTGTCGATTCCGGCTGCGGCCAGCAGCGCATCCGAGTAGTTCCAGTCCGCGAGGCTAAACAGACCGGAGCCGGATGCGTAGGAATAGTCCGTCGCAATTTCACCGGTCAGTTTGAAATTGACGTAGTCTTTACTGCCAATCACCTTCGCCGTCCGCTCCCAAATGCCGGGGTGGTGCTTGCGCAGCCATAACAACTTCATTACGGAGTAGGTCCCGGGCGGGTCGCCGTTGCCTGTCGTGAGGTACCACTGCTCGTAGGGTACGGTGGCGAAGAACTCTCCGGCTTCGGCCGTCGCCCTGGCATCGGACCAGATGGGTACACTGTCCAGAAGCAGGCGCCCGCCCCGGTCGAGGGGCGCGGCGACGAGACTCTGGCCGCTTAAGCCGACAGCAACAATGCTTCGGGCCGGCACGTTGCTTTCGGCGAGAAGCTTTGCGGTCGACTGACAGACTCCTTGCCACCAGTCTTCGGGCCGCTGTTCGTGCCAACCGGGCTTGGGGTACGCGGTCGAGTATTCTGCAAAGGCCCGGCCCGTCTGGACACCATCCTCACGGTATAGTGACGCCTTGATACCGCCGGTCCCCAGGTCATACGCCATTATGTAATTATTCATTACAAAGCCCGCGATTATCGGTTCGAGCGCACTGCCGGCAGAGAAGCTTCCCGTCCTTGCTCGCAGCAAATGTGACGCAACTGCCTTACAGCCCTCTCGAATATAATCGACAGTTTTCCGCCTTTCTTAGTATTAATTACAAAGTAGTGCAATGCGTTCTGCCGGTGACGCGCCAAGTCGCCCAACCATCACGGCGCCGTTGACAACCTCTTCAAACTGCGTTCCCGGGCTGCTCGCGCTTCCACGGACCATTCGTGCTGTTTCCGTGAACCCATCAGCCTCATGGCGTTGCAATGCCTAATTCGTAAGGCCAAAAGCCGTCAGTCGAGGAAATATCCCCTTCCCCGGAGCGACTCACTCGGAGGAACTAAACATACTTGGTTCGTAATGTTTAGTTTGTATGTCAAGATTATTATCATCGGAATTCATAGTTGTCAACACGTTGTGGACACAGAGCAATTAGGCTGCTCTGGCAGAATCAGAACAGGCCTGAAGTCGTGCGTCAAGTTGTTGAGATTGCAGGGAAGAAATGGCGCTGGAGTGCAGTGATGGCGACTCTCTCCTCGGCGGCAAGCTGCCGGGGCGAGAGCTCATCGCTCGGTGAATGACGTGCTCTTGAGAACAACTGGCTCTGTCGGAGTCGGCGAGCTTTCCTGAAAGAGATCGGAATGCCCTCTGGCGCGATCCACTAGGTGTGGGTAAATTTGCGGTTTGCCACTATGGATGCCATTCATTCCTAACTCCTTTGGGATGAATGGCGGGGACGACAGGGCTCGAACCCGCGACCTCTGCCGTGACAGAACTATGAAGAATGGTAACCCATTGATTCTAAGGCGCACTGATGGCTCAGAAAGCGCACAAAAGCGCTCAAAAATAACCTTCAGCACCCTGATCGAACCCTAATCTCCCGAAGAGAGAAGAGGTCATACGAGCAAAGCAGTGCAGCGCGATTTTACAGCATTGGGGCTGTGTGCTCGTCGTAGGATGAGCGAGGGCGGTCGCGACCCGGAGCCGGAAAACTCTAATTATGGCTGGATGAAAGAAAAGGGGCAGGTGACCTACGCTTGAACCCCTGTCTGAATTTGCGGGGCAGGCTCTCTTCTGAACATCCAAAATACATGCAGTCAAAGGGTTTACATCATCCACTGGATTTCCCGGGACACCGTTGAACAAAATTGACCACAATGCCGATAGACATATGCGGTTTCCTTCCAAGGACTGATTCAAACTTGGGAACGTCCATGTCTTGAAAAGTGAACGCCTTGACTTCAATCGTGTGTCGCTGAGGTCCAGATGCCAGTCCTGAGTCTTTTTATATTCAATCTCTTTCGCCAGATTTCTCTCACATTCACCGCTCTCCTTACCGTCAATCAGACAAATTCCGCATTGGGGAGACGGCTGTATCTTGCCGTGCCATTGGTCTTACGGCGATCCACGATGGCGCGCCTCATGTCCCTCGCGGCGATCAGTGCGCTGGCGATTCTGGCAATTCCGGTCGTGCTGGCGCAGTCCACGGTCAGCGCGGGCCCCGCGACAAATTTCGGCGCGGTAGCTGTGGGGACGCCAAGCGCCGTTAACACCGTTATCTTCACATTCAGTAGTAGTGCGCCTGTGATCGGTGCGCCGGTGGTGGTTACAGAGGGCGTGACAGGGCTTGATTTTAGCGATGCTCATTCGGGAAGCTGCATATCGGGGAACAACTACTCCAACACCACTTGCACAGTAGACGTGATCTTTACTCCGCAGTTTCCGGGAGGCCGTAACGGCGCGGTATTGCTTGAAGATAATGGCGGCAACCTGCTGGCGACAGCCTATGTCTATGGCCAGGGCACAGGCCCGATGGCAAACTTCCGGCCTGGCACAGAAAGCGTTGTAGCCGACAGGACCACCATCTCAGGACTCGCATATCCCGGCGGGGTAGCGGTGGATGCCCACGGCAATGTCTATATTCCCGACCAAAATGGCGCGGCAGTCTGGCAGGTTACACCCGGCCCAAACCTGACGTTCACTATTGTGATGACCGTCCCCTCTGGAGGCACGCCCCTAGGTTTGGCCGTTGATGGGGCTGGCAATCTCTATGCAGCCGACTCCGCTTCTGCCACCATTTGGATGGCTCCGCTGTTGTCTGCTCCCAGCACCTTTGGTGCACCAATTGACATTGCGGATTCAACTTCTAATATAGGTCTGATTTCTCCGGTTGGCGTTGCGGTGGATGGAGAAGGCAATGTCTATATTGCCGACATCGGAAATGTGAGTGTCTTGGAAATGCCGCTGCTACCGGGCGGCGGATATGGGCCCCTGACCCCAATCCCCACCAATACACCTATGGCCGAACCTGTTGCGATTGTAGTGGATGGCAGCGGCAACATCTATATTGCCGACTCAACGGGTAAGCAGGTGCTGATCGAGCCGCCGTGTGGAACCTCGTCTCTGAGCCCAAACGGTGAAACAGTAATCGGTCTCACTCGCAGTCCCACCGGTGTCGCTGTCGATGCTAACAGCAATGTCTATATAGGTATACAGGGTAGCGTGGTCTATGAGGCACAGGCGGGAAACTACACGACCCCGTTTGTTATCACTTCTCCGCCGAGCAGTGCACTATGGCATCCAACCGCCCTCGCGTTGGATGGCAGCGGCAACCTCTATGTTGGTGGCTCGTCCAATTTTGGGCCGCTGGTCTTGATGTGGAATTATGCTACTCCCCCGACTGTGAACTTCGCTACAGCGACCTCTTTAGGAAGAACCGATACAAAGGATGGACCGCAGAACTTCACACTTTTCAATGCGGGCAATGCAACCCTGACCTTTCTCACGCCTGGCTCAAATACGGATGCTGAGATTACTGATAGCACCGGCAGTTTCATCTTGGATTCCTCGACGACGTGCCCCGAGATCACGGCCGGTGGAGTGGCTACCGGCAGCACGCTTCTCAATCTTCCCGCGAACAACACATGCCTTTATGCGGTGGATTTTGCCCCGACATCAAACGGTCCCATCGCCGGGACACTAACGCTGACAGACAGCAATCTGAACGTCGCAACCCCACCGGGGACTGTGCAGACGATCAATTTGAGCGGAACGGGGATGACCATCCTTCTTTCGCCGTCAAGTGGAACGTCTACTGCTCTCGCCGCCGGAACGATTGGAACATTTTTCAGCCAGAACTTCACGGCCAGTAATGGGACCGCGCCCTATACCTTTGCCACAAGCCTCGGCACTCTGCCCCCGGGATTGACATTGAGCGGCGCAGGAGTGCTGTCGGGCACGCCTACAACGGCTGGACCATATAGCTTCACCGTTATCGCCACAGACACCTACTCCAATACTGGTATTCAGGCCTATACGCTGACCGTCAATCAAGCTGCGGCAACGGTTACGCTGGGCAGTCTTTCTCAGGCCTACACTGGTTCGCCGCTTTCGGCGACAGCCACGACCGTTCCAACCGGGCTGACAGTGACCTTCACTTATAACGGCTCACCGACTGCGCCAACCACGGCTGGCAGCTACGCGGTTGTCGCGACAATCAACGATCCTAACTACACCGGTACCGCGAGCGGAACTCTGATCATAGGTCTGACGACCCCAGTCATAACCTGGCCAATGCCTGCATCCATTCCAGCTGGAACTGCGCTCACTTCGGCGCAACTGAACGCCAGCACAGGCGGCGTAGCGGGTACGTACACTTACACTCCTCTGGCCGGGACCATTCCAGCAGTAGGCACAGATACACTGTCGGTCTCCTTCGTGCCAACCGATACAGCGGATTACAACACCCCGGCTCCCCGCACAGTGCAGCAAGTCGTGGTAGCGCCGCCAGTGCTGACCATGGCTTTTGCGCCCGCCCAGATTGCACTCAATGGCGTCACCACGCTGACATTTCAGATCACGAATCCGGCGGCCAACACTGTCGCGCTGAGTGGAATATCTCTGATCGACAACCTGCCCGCAGGCCTTGTTGTTGCCGCCGCCAACGGGCTAACTTCGACCTGCGGGGGAACGCCAACAGCCGTTCCCGGAGCGCAGAGCATTTCACTCACCGGCGGGAGTATTCCCACCGGCAGTTCCTGCACCTTGTCGGCGAATGTGACCGCCTTGGTTTCCAGCGGTTTCACGAATACAGCCAATCCGGTAACCGCAAGCAATGGCGGTGCCGGCAACGCTGCTTATGCAAGCCTGATGGTCACCAGCGGCGTCACGTTCGCGCCATCCTCGCTCACGTTCAGTGGCCAGGTCGTCAACAGTCCCAGCGCCCCGCAAATCATCACGCTGACCAACAATTACGCAAATATATTGACGGTAGTCGGAATCGAAGCCGCGGGCGACTTTGCTGAAACCAACACTTGCACCACGATTGCGCAGGGCGCGAATTGCACAATCTCTGTCACTTATACACCGACTGGCACAGGAGCCAGCAACGGATCGATCATTGTCAGCGACAGCGAAGGGACTCAGGTGGTTCTCCTGTCAGGGACAGGCATCGCTCCCGGTGTTCGGCTTTCTCCAGCTAGTCTTGTTTTTGGCAGCCAGACTGTGGGCACCATCAGCGGTTCGCAGACTGTGACTCTCACCGATAACGGAACCAGCGATCTCACGATTAGCTCTGTGACCGCCAGCGGAGACTTTGCTGAGACCGATACCTGCGCGTCCAACTCGATCCAGGCAAACGGTACCTGCGGCATTACAGTCACGTTCAATCCGACCGCGACTGGCACGCGCACCGGCAGCATCACGATCATCGATAGCGTGGGTACACATGCTATTGGACTGACGGGTACGGCCAATGCGCCCGGTGTGGGACTGTCGCTTTCAAATCTGACCTTCGGCAGTGAGACCGTCAACACTCCGAGCGCTGCGGATAACGTTACGCTGACCAACACCGGCGACAGCAATCTGACCATTACCAGCGTCACTGCCGCTGGAGATTTTGGTGAAACTGACAACTGCGTGAGCCTAGGTACATTGGCGCCGCTGGCTACCTGTACCATCGGCGTGACCTTTACTCCTGCGGCAACGGGCGCGCGCAGCGGAACCGTCACAATAGTCGACAGTGTAGGAAGCCACGTGATCACCCTCGCGGGCACCGGCATCGCACCGGGTGTAGAGCTTTCGCCCACCAGTGTCAGCTTTGGCAGCCAGACTGTAGGCACCGCCAGCACCTCGCAAGCCGTGACTCTGACCAACAACGGCGGCAGCAATCTGAATATCACTGGTGTCAGCGCCAGTGGCGACTTTGGAGAAACCGACAATTGCACCTCCGGCAGCCCGATTGCGTCCAGCGGGACTTGCACCATCACCATCACGTTTACTCCGGCGGCCACTGGAACGCGCACCGGCAGCGTAATCATTACCGACGGCGCAGGAACCCAGGTAGTTGCTATGACAGGCACAGGCGCTGCTCCGGGAGCGAGCCTTTCGCCCGCTACGCTGAGTTTTGGAAGCGTCACCGTGGGGAGCAGTGCACCGCTTACGTCAAACGTCCAGTTGCCCTTGGGTACATCCGGTTCGCTCACCGTCACGGGCGTGACCATCAGCGGTGATTACACCGCGGTGAATAACTGCTCGTCTTCGATTGTCGCTGGAGGCTCGTGCGGCCTCGCCGTCACATTCACGCCGGCTGCCGCGGGAAGCCGCACAGGCACAGCTCTGGTTGGTTACACTGTCGGCGCTGACACTGGGCAGTTGGTGTTGGCGTTGAATGGAACGGGAGCGGCGCCGGGCGCGCACCTTTCAACCACAAGCCTCAGCTTCGGCAACGAAACGGTAGGATTTTCCTCCACTGCGCTGCCGGTGGTTCTCACCAACAACGGAACCAGCAGTCTTACCGTGAGTGGAATAAGCGCCAGCGGCGATTTCACCTTGAGCGACACCTGCGGAACCCTGGCAGCCGGCGGGGGAAGCTGCACGATCGATGTCACCTTTACGCCGACAGCAACTGGAGCTCGCGCAGGCGCTCTTAATATCGTCGACGGAGTTGGAACTCAAGTAGTCAATTTGAGTGGAACCGGTATGGGAGCGAGCATCAGCCTCACCCCTTCCGCAGTGACCTTCGGCAGCCAAACTGTGGGCACAACCAGCGCCGCAACGCCGGTAACGCTGAATAATACGGGCGCGGGCAACGTTGTCGTAAGCGGCCTGACAGCCTCTGGTGACTTCGCAATTTCTGGTAGCACTTGCACGAGTGTTGCCTCGGGCAGTTACTGCACGATCTCGATCACGTTTACGCCTTCCGCCATTGGCACGCGTACCGGGTCCATCACGATTGTCGATTCCGAGGGTACGCATGTGGTGCCTGTCAGCGGCGCCGGCACAGCACCTGGAGTGAGCCTTTCGTATTCCAGCCTGAGTTTCGGCAGTCAGACCGTAGGAACCACCAGCGGGGCGCAGACGGTCGGTTTGCAAAATACTGGCAACAGCCCCTTGACGGTCTCTTCGTTCTCCACCAGCGGTAATTTCGCGGTTATCAGTTCAAACTGCTCCACTCTACCCGCAACGGCAGCCGCAGGAGCAAGCTGCCTTTTTCAAGTAACCTTCACTCCCGGCACAACCGGAACGCTCACCGGCAGCCTGATCATCAACGACAGCGTGGGAACGCATGTCGTCTCTCTCAGCGGCACTGGATCTGCGCCGGGAGTGAATCTTTCCCCTGGTACATTAAGTTTCGGCAGCGTACCGGTGGGTACCACTTCGCAACAGACGGCAAGCGTCACACTCGACATCGCAACTTCCAGCACCTTGTCGGTGACTGGCGTTTCGATCAGTGGTGATTACACGTATGTCAACAGTTGCAGTGGTCCGGTAAGTCCAGGCGGCTCTTGCAGTGTAAGCATCACCTTCGCTCCTGTTGCAATCGGAACGCGCACCGGTACGGCTTTGATCGCATACACCTCGGCAACCACCACTGGCGAACTGGTGCTCGCACTGACCGGTCTGGGCACTGCCCCAGGGGTCACTCTGACACCGTCGAGTTACACATTTGGCAGCACAGTGGTAGGCTCGTCCAGCGCCCCCTATGCGGTGACTCTCCAGAACAGCGGAACCAGCGGATTGACCGGCCTCACCCTGACGCCGATCGGAGATTTCTCCGAAACCAACGATTGCGGCACCACAGCCGCCAGCGGTGCGACCTGCACAATCAACGTCACTTTTGCGCCCAAGGCTACGGGATCTCGCACTGGTTCCGTACAGGTCTCGAGCAATGCGGGCACACAAATACTTTCGCTGCTGGGCACCGGCACAGCAGCGGGCGTTAGCCTTGCGCCTTCAAGCATCAACTTCGGCAACGAGGTAGTTTCCACCACCAGCGCCGCCACTTTGACCACCCTGACGAACAACGGCACCGCCACCTTGACCGTTTCGAGCGTGACTGCCAGCGGAGATTTCGCCAGCACAAGCACCGGTTGCGGCAGCGTGGCGGGGAGCAATGGGACCTGCGCCATTCATACCTCCTTTACGCCTACGGCGATCGGCACTCGCACAGGCACGGTCACCATCGTTGACAGTGTTGGCACACATACAGTGGCGCTGTCCGGTACTGGTCTTGCGCCCAGCACGGGATTCTCCAGTACGTTGGTGGATTTTGGCAGCTACACCATCGGAACGGTCAGCAGCGTCAAGACCGTGACCTTGACCAATACGGGCACGAGCTCATTAACAGTCAGCAGTTATACCACCTCAGGCGACTATTCCGTATCGGTGCTGAGCACAGACTCCTGCAACTCTCTGCCCGCCGCATTGGCAGTCAACGGAACCTGCACCTTCCAAATCCTGTTCAGCCCTACCTCGTTGGGTACAAGACTGGGCAACGTAACGATCAACGATGGCCAGGGGACGCAGGTGGTCTCGTTGACGGGTGTCGGACTCGCGCCCGCAGTCAGTCTCTCTCCAGCAACTCTCAGCTTCGGCAGCGTTACCGTTGGAAACACATCCCAACTCACTGACAACATCCTTCTTGATGGTGGCGCCACAGGTTCCCTGACGGTGAGTTCCGCGGTTATCAGCGGCAACTACACCCTGGTCAACAATTGCACGGGCTCGGTCTCGCCGGGCTCGGGCTGTTCGTTGAGCGTCACTTTTGCTCCTACCGCTGCGACTGCAACTAACGCCAGTACTGGAACCGTCGTAATCGGCTATACCATCGGCACCACTCCTGGGCAGTTAGTCCTTCAACTGGAAGGAACCGGGACTGAGCATGGAGTGAGCTTCACTTCAGCTGGGTCGTCGGTGTCAACATTGGCCTTCGGCAGCCAGTCGGTAAACACCGTCAGCGCTGCGCAGACGGTAACTCTCACAAATTCGGGCCAGAGTAATCTTCTCAATCTCGCCATAGCTGCAACAGGCGACTTTGCGCAAACCACCACCTGCGGTTCAGGCCTGAGCGTTGGCGGATCCTGCACATTGAGCGTCACATTTACGCCGGTGGCGTCTGGAATTCGCGCCGGCGCAATCATCGTGACAGACAATGCCGGTTCGCAGACACTCGCACTTTCCGGTACCGGCAATGCGCCGGGTGTCAGCTTGAGCCCCACTTCGACGCTGAATTTCTATAACCAGAGCGTCTACACAACCAGCGGATCACAGACAGTGACTGTAACCAACAACGGAAACAGCGCGCTGACCTTTACGAGCATCCTTGCTGCTGGTGACTATTCTGAAACCGATACCTGCGGACTCAACGGCGGCTCCGTCGCATCCGGGGAAGGTTCGATTGCGCCTTTAGGCACCTGCACAGTCACTGTCCGCTTCACGCCTACAGCAACCGGAACACGCAATGGCACTGTGGCGTTGTTCAGCAACGCCAGCACCCAAGCCATTGTGATGACTGGATCGGGAACTGTCAGCTTGACGCCTCTGTCCGCCACGGAACTTTACTTCGGATCGCAGGACGTCGGCACCGCCAGCGCCAGCCAGTCAGTCATTCTGACAAACAATAGCGGCTCCGACTTCACAGTGAATTGCAGTATCACGGGCGATTTCACCATCACCGCCGGCAGTTGCCCCGCGGCAGTTGACGTTCCCAACGGTGGCAACCTGACAGTTTCGGTTGCCTTTCAGCCCACCGCACAGGGAACCCGCGGGGGAATGTTGTCAATCTCCAGCGCGACTGCTACTTGGAATGTGGCATTGAGCGGAACCGGAATGGATCCGGCAGTCGATCTCACTCCAGCGAGCCTCAACTTTGGCACGGTGCTTACCGGAAGCAATAGCGTATTGCAAAATGTGCGCGTGACTAACACTGGAAGTGGCAACCTGGTCCTCTCCAGCGTCGCCACCACCGCCGAGTTCTCCGTGAGCAGCGCAGATTGCCCCACCATTTCAGCGACTGTAGCAATCGGTGGCTATTGCACGTTTTCTGTCGTTTTCAGTCCAACCGAGGCGGGCACAATTCTTGGAAGCCTGACGCTGACTGACAACGAGGGCACCGGCACGCAAACGGCGGGTTTGACCGGCTATGGAGAACTCCCCGGCGTAACCGTTTCAAATCCAGTTCTGACATTCGGCAGCCAGACAATTGGCACCAGCAGCGCTGTGCAAACTTCCACGCTGACGAACAGCGGAATCGGGCCGCTGACGGTGACTTCCATCAACGCCACTGGAGATTACTCCGTTACCAGCGTGAGCTGCCCCACTGTGCCCACTACTCTCGCCGTTGGTGCTAGCTGCGATTTGAACGTGACATTCACTCCCACATATACGGGAACCAGAAATGGAGAAGTTGACGTTGAAGATAACGCCGGAACACAGACAGTGGCGTTGACCGGTCCCGGTGTAGTCCCCGGTGCCAGTCTGTCTTCATCTCTGCTGAGTTTTGGCAGTGTCATCGTCGGCCAAAATGCGCAACTAATCACCAACGTCATGTTGGACTCTTTGACAGATAGTCCGTTGAAGATTACATCCATCGTCATCGATGGCCCGTACACCCAGTCGAACAGTTGCACGGCACTTAACCAAACAATCTCTCCGGGGAGTTCATGTCCCATCAGTGTCACTTTCACTCCAGTGGCCACGGGTACAGGCACCGGGCTTGCGTTGATCAATTACACAGTCGGAACTATCCCTGGACAATTGTCGCTCGCTTTGACCGGAATGGGAACGGCGCCCGGCATGACGCTGTTACCCTCATCGCTCAATTTCTCCAGCCAGGTAATCAACACCACCAGCAGCGTTGAAACCTTTACGCTTACCAACTCCGGCACCAGCGGTCTGACGATTACAGGAGTGAACGGCGTTGTCGCCGTAGGGGACTTTGCGCAAACCAACAACTGCGCCAGCGTACCGGCGGGGAATAGCTGCACGATAAGTGTGACTTTCACTCCTACCGCTGCCGACACTCCCACTGCATCCACACAACGCACCGGATCAGTGACGATTACCAGCGGCTCGGGTGCGCAAATTGTCGAGCCGTTAACTGGCACAGCCACAGCTCCTGGCGTCAGCTTCTCTCCTACGTCGCTTTCGTTCGCCGGTCAGGCCGTTAACTCCACCAGCGCATCGCAAACTGTGACGCTCACCAATACCGGCACAAGCACCCTTACCGTCCACAGCGTAACTTCGACGGGCGACTTCTCTGAGACCAATACCTGCTCGACGGTTGCTCCGCTTTCGACCTGCACATTTACGGTGTACTTTGTCCCCAAGGCCACAGGTAGTCGCACGGGAACGATCAACGTCGTCGATGACGCCGGAACGAACACGACAACCACGACGCAGTTCATTACGTTGAGCGGAACGGGCACTTCGGCCAGTGTGTCTCTATCACCCAGCAGCGTCAACTTTGGCAACCAGACGGTCGGCACCAATTCATCCACACAGCCTGTGACCATCACCAACGGCGGCGGAGCCAGTCTCACCGGCCTGACCTTGGCGGCCAGCGGTGACTATTCCGTGTCCGCTGGGACTTGCGGGGCCACGATCAACTCTGGCGCGAACTGCACAATGCAGATCACCTTCAGCCCGGCCATGTTAGCTGCCAGGCCCGGCCTCATCACCGTCAGCGATAGCGCGGGCGTTCAGCTCATCACACTGACCGGTGTTGGAACCGCGCCCGGCGTTACGCTGGCGCCGTCGACGCTCGCTTTCGGCAGCGTCGCTTTAGGATCGAACTCGCAGTTAGTAGTGAACATGTCGCTGGACGCCGCATCTGCAGATCCCATGACAGTGAACTCAATCAGTGTTGACGGCGACTTTTCTGTGGTCAACGCCTGCACATCGTCGGTGAGTGCGGGCGGCCAGTGCAGCTTCACCGTTACATTTGAGCCCACCACGACCGGAGCACGAACGGGTTCAGCGGTCATCAACTATACGGTAGGGAGCAGCACGCAGGTGCTGATAGTGGCTTTGACCGGAACCGGCGACTCTCCAGGAGTTACGCTTGCTCCTTCCAGCGTCAGCTTTGGCAGCCAGGTGGTTAACACCACCAGTGGTGTCACTCTGGTCACGTTGACCAACAACGGCAACAGCGGATTGACGGGCCCAGGCGCCTTACCCGCGCCTGTGATCACGTATACCGGTGATTTTTTTGAATCCAACAACTGCTCAGGAGGCATCTCTCCCGCTGGTTCATGCACGATTTCACTCACTTTCACGCCCACCGCAACAGGTACGCGCAGCGGCACCATCACGATTTCAGACAACCTTGGTGTTCAGACAGTAACATTGACGGGCACGGGCAACGCACCTGGAGTAACGCTGGCTCCCTCTACCTACGGCTTCGGCAGCATCGTGGTTGGCAGTAGCAGTGGGACACAGAGCTTTACGCTGACCAATAGCGGCACCAGCAATCTGACCATTGCCAGCATTAGCGCGGCAGGCGATTTCAGCCAGACCGATAACTGTGTCAGCCCGCTCGCGTCTTTGGCCAGTTGCACAATTCAAGCGACCTTTAGCCCGACAACCACGGGAATCCGCAACGGTACCGTGACCATCGTCGACGGCGCGGGAACTCATGTTGCCACGCTGAACGGCACAGGCATCGCGCCGGGCGTGAGTCTGACCGCAAGTTCTCTCACCTTTGGCAACCAGGTCATCAACACAACCAGCACCTCACAAAGCGTGACGTTGACTAACAGCGGCAGCAGCCCGCTAACCATTACCAGCGTAACTCCAGCCACAGGCGACTTTGCGCAGGCTAGTGGTTGCGTCAGTGGAGGCCCGCTAGCCATCAATGGCAACTGCACTATTACCGTCACCTTCACGCCCACGGCGGCTGGATCGCGCACCGGCTCAGTGACCATCACCGACGCCACCGGTTTGCAATACGTCATCGCGCTCAGCGGAACGGGAACAGCGCCGGGAGTCAGCCTTACGCCGTCGACCCTCAGCTTTGGCACCGTGGTAATCAACACTCCCAGCGCGACACAGACGGTCACGCTGAAAAACACTGGGACGAGTAATCTGACAATCGCCGCGATTGCCGCTACCGGCGATTATTCAGAAACCAATCCCTGCCCAGCCTCGCTGGCTGCCAACGCGCAATGTGTTATCACTGTGACATTCACGCCCACAACGGCCGGAGCGGAAAATGGCACGCTGACCATCACCGACGGTGCGGGAACTCACTTTGTAGCTCTCAGCGGAACAGGCACTGCTCCCGGTGTCACATTGTCGGGTCCAACCCTTGTCGGCTCTACGTTGACCTATGGTAGTCAGACCGTGGGCACCACAAGCGCCCTGCAGACCGTGACTTTGACCAACTCCGGCACCAGCCCTCTCACAGTAAGCAGTTTCACCTCCGGCGGAGATTTCGCCGTCGTGAGTCCGGATTGCACGAGTCTTCCAATTATCCTGCCAGTCAGCGGGACCTGCACTTTGCAGATCACTTTCAGCCCCGCAGCTGCCGGTGGCAGAAGCGGTTCGGTTGTCATCGCCGGTAGTGTCGGCACTCAGGTTATCGCGCTCACAGGCACCGGCGCAGCGCCGGGTGCAAGCCTGTCGCCGGCCAACCTGACATTCGGCAACGTCACTGTAGGTACAAGCTCGCAACTTTCTGCATCGATCCTGCTCTCAGCCGCGACCTCCAGCGGTTTGCAGGTAACCGGCACATCCATCAGCGGCGATTACACCTTGGTCAGCGGCTGTTCCGCACTCGTTGCTCCAGGCAGTTCCTGCAGCGTTAACGTCACTTTCACGCCCACCACAACAGGAGTCCGCAGCGGAACGGCGCTCATCAATTACACCGTCGGCACTGACAGCGGCGTGCTGGTGCTCGCACTTGCAGGCACGGGAACTGCCGTGGGTCTATCACCTTCAACCCTGAGCTTCGGCAGTCAGGTGGATTCCACAACCAGCGCCGCACAAATCATAACGGTGACCAACAACGGCATCAGCGCCCTGTCAATGGGCGCCATCGCCGCCAATGGTGACTTTGCTGAAACGAATACATGCGGTGCTTCGCTCGCGGCCTATGGCTCCGGCGGCGATTCGTGCACTGTAACCGTCACCTTCACCCCAACGACGACAGGAGTGCGCAACGGCGCTATCACCGTCGCAGATAGCGAAGGCTTGCAAACGGTGGCATTATCCGGCACAGGAAACGCGCCGGGCGTGTCGTTGACTCCCACCACTTATAGCTTCGGCAGCGTGGTGGTCGGCAGCAGCAGCGGGACAGAGAGCATTACCCTGACCAACAGCGGCTCGAGCAATCTGACCATCGCCAGCATCAACGCGGCAGGCGATTTCAGCCAGACCAATAACTGCGTCAGCCCAATTGCGTCGCTGGCTAGTTGCACCATACAGGCAACCTTCACTCCAAAAACCACGGGCACCCGCAACGGCACAGTGACCCTTGTCGATGGTGCGGGAACTCATGTCGTTACGCTCTCCGGTATCGGTGATGCACCGGGCGTGAGCCTGACCGCCAGCTCTCTCACATTCGGCACTCAGGTCATCACCACAACCAGCGCTTCACAGACCGTAACGTTGACCAACAACGGCACCAGTTCGCTGACCATTGCCAGCGTAACTCCGGCTACGGGCGACTTTGCACAAACCAGCGGTTGCGTCACTGCCAGCCCAATGGCCATCAATGCCACCTGCACAGTCATTGTGACCTTCACGCCCACGGCTACCGGAGCGCGAACTGGCTCTGTTACTCTCACCGACAGCTCTGGCACTCAGCATGTGATCGCGTTGACCGGAACGGGAACAGCGCCTGGCGTCAGCCTCACGCCATCGACACTCGCCTTCGGCAGCGTAGTAATCAACACTCCGAGCGCGACGCAGACGGTGACGCTGAAAAACAGCGGAACGAGTAACCTGACCGTCGGCACCATCGCCGCTACCGGCGACTATTCAGAAACCAATACCTGCATCAGCCCGCTGGCTGCCAATACTACCTGCGTCATCACGGTGACCTTTACGCCTGTGGCGTCCGGAACGCGCAACGGCGCATTGACCATCACTGACGGCGCAGGAACACAATTCGCCGCCTTCGGCGGAACCGGCACTGCTCCCGGTGTCACATTGACGGGCGCGACATTGGTCGGCTCCACGTTGACTTATGGCAGCCAGACAGTGGGCACCACCAGCGCCGTGCAGACCGTAACTTTGACCAACTCCGGCACCAGCCCACTCACGGTAAACAGCTTCACCTCAGGCGGAGATTTCGCCGTCACGAGTTCGACTTGCGCGAGCCTTCCAACCGTCCTGGCAGTCAGCGGAACCTGCACTCTGCAAATTACTTTCAGCCCCGCTGCTGCCGGTGGCAGAACCGGCTCGGTTGTGATTGCTGATAGCGTCGGCAACCAGGTTATCGCGCTTACGGCCACAGGCGCAGCGCCGGGAGCAAGCCTGTCGCCGGCCAACCTGACCTTTGGCAGCGTAGCAGTTGGCTCCACATCGCAACTGTCGGCATCGGTCCTGCTCTCAGCTGCGACTTCCAGCGGACTGCAGGTAACCAGCACATCCATCGATGGCGATTACACCCTGACTAATACTTGTTCCACCCTCGTTGCTCCGGGCAGCTCTTGCGGTCTGACTGTCACCTTCGCTCCCACCACGACCGGAGCCCGCACTGGAGCGGCTCTCGTCAATTACACCGTCGGCACTGACACCGGCGTCCTGGTACTCGCCATCAACGGCACAGGCACTGCTCCTGGAGTGAATCTCTCGGCCGCAAATCTGAGTTTCGGCAATGAATCGGTAGGCTCAACCACCGCCGCACAGACCGTAACGCTCACCAACAACGGCACAAGCAGTTTGACAATCTCTTCAATCGCTGCGAGTAGTGAGTTTGCGGAAACCAACACATGCGGTGGTTCACTGGCCGCCAGTGCTCATTGCACAATCACCGTGACCTTCACGCCCGCAGCCACCGGACTTCGCAACGGCGCAGTAACAATCTCCACCAACGCCGGACTCTGGCAGGTCGTGACCAGCGGAAATGGCACGAATCCAGGCGGCCTTACCAGTGAATCGAATCTGCAGTTCGGCAGTCAGGTGATTGGTATACCCAGCGGTCCCCAAAGCTTCACCTTCACAAATACCGGCACAAGCGCGCTTACGGTCTCCAGCGTGACTGCTACGGGAGATTTTGGCCAAACTAATAACTGTTCAACCCTGGCCGCAGGCGCCTATTGCACCATCACAGTCATTTTCACGCCGACCGTCGAAGGGACGCGTGTGGGTTCGGTCACAATCAACAATAGCGTTTCAAGCAATCTCGTCGCATTGGGCGGCGTTGGGTATAGTTTCACTGGTGGCCTCTCATCCGGAACTCTCACGTTTGGAAGCCAGACAGTTGGTACCGCCAGCAGCACTCAGTCCGTTACGTTGACTAATCTCGACAGCAGCACACTCTCGGTAATCGGAATTTCTGCCACGGGCGACTTTACTGTTTCGAGTCCCAATTGCGCAACTCTGCCGGCATCGCTTGCGCCAAGCTCAGTTTGCACATTGCAGGTTGTCTTCAGTCCCACGGCCATTGGCATACGCACCGGCACAGTAACGGTTACCGACGGCGACGGCACTGAAACCATCGCTTTGACCGGAACGGGTGCATCGCCCGGCGTCACCCTCGCGCCGCCGAACCTGAACTTCGGCAGCGTTACAGTAGGCAGCAGTGCTCAGTTGACCGCCAACGTTGATCTCGATCCGTCCAGCGATAGCCCAATGCAAGTCACAGGAGTGAGCATCAGCGGCGACTTCATCGTCGCCAGCGGATGTTCATCAGCGGTATCAGCCGGCGGCAGTTGTGGCCTCAGCATCACCTTTGCTCCCACCGCACCAGGAATTCGCACTGGAACAGCAGTCATCAACTACACCGTCGGCACAGGCAGCGGACAACTGGTCCTCGCTCTCTCAGGCAACGGAACTGCGCCGGGAGTCAGCCTCACCCCGTCATTCCAGGCCTTTGGCAGTCAGGTGGTCGGCATCGCGAGCCCGTCGCAGAGCATAGTGCTTACCAACACCGGTACCAGCAGTCTGGCTATCACGAGCCTCAACACTACGGGCGATTTTGCAGAGACCGACAACTGCGTCAGTCCGATCGCTACAGGCAATTTCTGCACGATCAACGTCACGTTTACGCCTACAGCCACCGGCGTACGCAATGGAACAGTGACCATCGCCGACGGCGCGGGAACCCAGGTGGCGGCATTGACCGGCACGGGCAATGCGCCCGGAGTCGGCCTGTCGGCTTCTCTTATCAGCTTTGGCAGTCAGACCGTAGGCACAAGCAGCGCAGCGCAGTCCGCCACGTTAACCAATCTTGGCGGCAGCACATTGACAGTTACCGGCATCACCGCTTCGGGCGACTTCTCGGTCTCCAGTCCAGATTGCCCCACGCTGCCTGCAACAGTCGCGGTCAACGCCGTTTGCACATTGCAGGTGATCTTCAGCCCAGCGGCCATCGGCACACGCACGGGCACAATAACTGTGACCGACAGCAACGGAACGTACACCATCGCTTTGGTAGGTACAGGCGCGTCGCCCAACGTCACCCTCGCGCCACCCAACCTTAACTTCGGCAGCGTAACGGTAGGCAACGGTTCTCAGTTGACCGCCAACGTTAATCTCGATCCGTCGAGCAGCGCCCCAATGCAAGTAACTGCTGTGAGCATCAGCGGCGACTTCAGCGTGGTCAGCGGCTGCGCGTCACCAGTCTCCGCCGGCAGCAGTTGCGGCCTCAGCATCACCTTAGCCCCCACCGCACCAGGCATTCGCACCGGAACAGCAGTCATCTCTTACACCGTAGGTACCGGCAGCGGGCAACTCGTCCTTGCGCTATCAGGCAATGGAACTGCTCCGGGAGTCAGCCTCGCTCCGTCAACCCTGAGCTTTGGCAGTCAGGTAGTGGGTATCGTCAGTCCGTCGCAGAGCACCGTACTTACCGACAATGGCACCAGCGATCTGGCCATCGCCAGCATCAACGCTGCGGGCGACTTTGCCGAGAGTGATAATTGTGCAAGTCCGATCACCTCAGGCAACTCCTGCACGATCAACGTAACCTTTGCTCCCACGGCCACAGGCACACGCAACGGGACGGTCACCATTGTCGACGGTGCCGGAACCCATGTGGCGACACTAACCGGCACGGGCAATGCGCCGGGAGTCAGCTTGAGCCCTTCCACAATGGCCTTTGGCAGCCAGGTGGTGGGCGTCTCCAGTGCTGCGCAGACTGTTTGGGTCGGCAACACCGGGACGAGCCCGCTGACAGTCTCAGGCATTGCCGCTGCCGGCGACTTCGCTCAGACCAACAACTGCAATTCGGTTGCGCCCGGCGCCAGTTGCGCCATTCAGGTAATCTTTACTCCGGCGGCTCCGGGCACCCGCAACGGCACTATCACCATAATCGATAACGCTGGGACGCACGTCGTCGCCCTCTCCGGCACGGGCAATACGCCGGGGGTCAACCTGACGCCTTCCACGGTGACCTTTGGAAGCCAGGTAGTGGGCGTCCCCAGCGTGACGCAAACGGTGACGCTCGGCAACACCGGTACCAGCCCTTTATCAGTCTCCAGCGTCACAGCAACCGGAGACTTTGCGCAGACCAACAACTGCATTACCGTAGCCGCCGGCAGCTCGTGCACGATCAACGTAACCTTTACTCCTGCCACTACCGGTGTTCGCGGCGGAACAGTGACCATCGTCGATGGTGCAGGAACCCAGGTGGCGACGCTCATCGGCACGGGCAATGCTCCGGGAGTCAGCCTTGCACCGTCAACACTGATTTTTGGCAGTGAGGTGGTGGGCGTCGCCAGCGCTGTGCAGATGGTTAGTGTCAGTAACACTGGGACGAGTCCGCTCACCGTTTCCAGTGTTACGGCCGCCGGGGACTTCGTGCAGACCAATAACTGCAATACGGTTGCGGCTGGCGCCAGTTGCAGCATCCAGGTGACCTTCTCTCCAACTGCAACAGGCACGCGCAACGGTTCCATCACGTTGATCGATAGCGTGGGAACGCAGGTGGTAACTCTGATAGGCGCCGGCAATGCGCCCGGAGTCAACCTCTCGGTGTCTCAAATAGGCTTTGGAAGTCAGACTGTGGGCACCGGCAGCGCGACGCAGTCCGCCACGCTGACCAATGTTGGCGGCAGCGATTTGACCGTAATGAGCTTGACCGCCTCAGGCGATTTCTCGGTGTCCAGTCTGGATTGCCCAACGCTCCCCACCACGGTCGCAGTCAATGCCCTCTGCACTCTGCAGGTAATCTTCAACCCGGTCACCACCGGCGTGCGTACAGGCACGGTGACGATTACAGACAGCAATGGAACGCAAACAATTGCCCTCTCTGGGACGGGAACGGCGCCCGGTGTCACACTGGCGCCACCCAATCTGAACTTCGGTAGCGTAACACTCGGTAGCAGCGCCCAATTGACAGCAAATGTCAATCTCGATGCACTCACCGGTGGCTCGTTGATGGTGACCGCCGTTACGGTTTCAGGAGACTTCAGCTTAGTCAATCAGTGCACGACGCCGATCGACCCCGGCGATGAGTGTGGGTTGAGCGTAACGTTCGTTCCGGCAGCTCTGGGCACACGCACCGGAACCGCTGTCGTTAACTACACCGTAGGCTCGGGCAGCGGACAGTTGATTCTTGCCTTGTCTGGAAACGGAACCAGTGCGGGTTTGGCATTGGTACCGTCTACTCTGGATTTCGGCTCTCAACTTGTGGATACGTCCAGCACATCGCAAACCGTGATGGTCAGCAACACCAGCGCCAATGCGGTAACAGTCAACAGTGTCTCGGTGTCAGGGGACTTTACTCTCGCGACAGGCTCGACACAGGCCGGGATGATTCGCAACATCGGAACCCGTTCAGATGCGGCTAATGCTACTGTCCGGTCCTATGACGTTTCGCCAGCCAGTACCTGCGCGACCATTGCGCCGGGCTCGAATTGCACCATTCAGACATTGTTCACTCCATCGGCAATGGGAACTCGTAACGGAACCATGGTGCTCACGACTAGTTCTGGCCTTCTCAATGTAGCCTTGGCCGGCACAGCCAATATTCCTGGAGTCGATCTGAATCCTTCCACGCTTTCTTTTGGCAGCCAGGC
>Ga0181520_10004215_pt1 | contig 24318 bp, 14 predicted proteins | sample PEATcosm2014_Bin_29_FD_132451 | JGI IMG/M metagenome (GOLD analysis project Ga0181520, IMG submission 132451) | Peatland microbial communities from MTU Mesocosm Facility, Houghton, MI, USA - PEATcosm2014_Bin02_30_metaG | ecosystem: Environmental > Terrestrial > Soil > Wetlands > Peat | place...
AACAAAGAGCGTTTCCCACTTTCCCACGGCACGGCTGCGACGAACTGTTTGATTCTGTTCACGCTCTTTGTTGCACTTGGAATTTGAATGTACCCACCCAGTCGTCGGTGTTTATGGGCCGGATCAATAAAGTCGTGCCCTGTTACAAGGCTCATGAAGCAATATCCTGCGTTCGCAATTGTCTGCCTGTCCCAAGGCGAATTTAGATGCGTTTGCCCTGATCAACGCCCTCACCCGGCCGGATCGTGGTCCTCCAGAACCGGTATACTGAGCACCGCGATGAGAAGATTCTGCCGGACCGTTGCTTGTCTTGCGTTATGCGCCGCCGCTTGTCTGCCCATGGCAGCGCAATCCATTGCCGGCTACACGCGCCATGTGTGGCAGGCCTACGAAGGACTGCCGGAACAAACCGTGCAGAGCTTTGCGCAAACTCCGGACGGCTATCTGTGGATTGGAACCACCGGCGGGCTGGTCCGCTTTGATGGCGCCAACTTCACCCTCTTCGACCGCCAGAACACAGCCGCGCTCTATGAGAACAGCATCTTCTGCCTGATGGTCTCGCGCGATGGCGCGCTGTGGATCGGCACCGAAGGCGGGGGCGTGGTCCGCTATGCCCACGGGCAATTCCAGACCTGGACCAGCCAGAACGGTTTGAGCAACGACTTTGTGCGCGCCCTCTTCCAGGATTCGAAGGGAAACATCTGGGCAGGCACCGACAATAGCCTGTTGCTCTTCAAGGGCGATAGCTTCCAGCGCGTCGATGGCACCGCGGCCATCCCCGCCATCTCCGTGCATTCCATCTTCGAGGATCGCGCCGGAAGGCTCTGGGCGGGCGGCTTCAAGCTGGCTTGCATTGACCACATGGCGGCGCGCATCTACACGCTCGGCCCGGAGCTGAGCCAGAACATGGTGAAATCCATAACCCAGACCGCGGACGGCACCATGTGGGTGGGCACCGTCTCCGGCCTGGACGCGATGGCTCCTGGGGAGGATCGCTTTCATGCGGTGAAGGAGATCGCAGGTACGGTGCGCGTGGTGCGGCAAACCCCCGATGGCGTGCTCTGGATCGGCACCATCGGCCAGGGCATTTACCAGTTGAGTGGGGGGCGCTTCACGCATCTGACCGCGCCCGCGCAACTGCCCAGCAACACGGTGCTGAACTTCTTTGAAGATAACGAGAAGAACTTCTGGATCGGCACCCAAACCGGCATGTTGCGCCTGACTCGCTCGCCGGTCAGCATTGTTCCCCTGCCCCAACAGAACGACTCCGACTTTGGCACCATCTATCAGGATCGCGAGGGCAGCTTCTGGATCGGCTCCACGCAACTGTTTCAGTTGAAGGCTGGGGTGATTGCGCCCAAGGGCCTGCCGGGAATAGGCAACGCGCACGTGCGCAATGTGCTGCGCGACCGCTCTGGTGCGCTCTGGGTGGGCACCGATGGCGATGGACTGTTCCGCATCGCCAACGGCACAACCTCGCACCTTCCCACGCTCTCCAATAATTTTGTACGCGCCCTGGCCCAGGCCCGCGACGGCAGCATGTGGATTGCCACCGATGGCGGGCTGAACCACATCGTCATGACCGGCGCAACACCTGCCATTCATCCCTTCTTTGTTGCCGATGGGTTGGCCTATCCCAGCACGCGCGCGCTGCTGGTGGATCGCAACGGCGACCTCTGGGTGGGCACCGATCATGGCGTAAGCCACATGCGCGGAGAGACTTTTCTCTCCGAACCCGCGGTTGCCGCGCTGGCGCAGATGAAGGTGTGGGCCATCCACGAAGACAGCGACGGCGGCATCTGGTTTGGCACCCGCGACAATGGCCTCTATCGCCTGCGCGATGGCCGCATGGCGCACTTCACCGTCAGCGATGGCTTGGCCAGCAACGCCATCTACCAGATTCTCGAAGATCGCCAGGGCCACTTCTGGATGAGCGGGCCGAACGGCATCTCGCTCTTGGACCGGCACGATCTGGACACGCAGGCGAATCTGCCTGTCCGCCATCTGGCGCTCACCCTGCACTCCATCTTTGAGATGGAAGGCAACACTGAAATCTACGGTGGCACGCAACCCTCTGGCGCCATCACGGCCGAAGGCGATGTGTGGTTCCCTTCCAGTCACGGTCCCATCCACATTCTTCCCGCCGAGCGCAGTCTGCTTCCGCCGCCGGTTCTCCATCTGCAGGCCGCGCTTGCCGATGGCCGTCCGCCCGTGACAAGTGGGCCCATTGTTCTAGCACCGGGCAGTAGCCGTCTGGAGTTCAGCTTTGCTCCCATCCGCCTGCGCGCGCAAGACGGGCTGCGCTTCCACTACAAACTGGACGGCTTTGACAAGGATTGGAGCGCGCCCACCGCCACCCGCACCGCGGACTACACCAATCTGCCTTCCGGCACCTACCGCTTCCGCGTGCAGGTCTTCGAGGTCGGTAATCCCGACTCGGTGTACGAGACCTCGCTGGAGGTGGTGCAGATGCCCTTCTTCTATCGCACCTGGTGGTTCATCGCCTCCTGCCTGCTGGCGGGCGCCCTGCTTGGCCTGGGCGCCTATCGCTTCCGGATGCGGCAGGTGCATGCGCGCTTCAGTGCGGTGCTGGACGAGCGCAGCCGCTTGGCGCGCGAGATGCACGATACGGTGATCCAGGGTTGCACCGGAGTTTCCGCGCTGCTGGAAGCTATCTCCATGGAAGGCGCCACCGATCGCACCGGCATTGCCCAGTTTGCGGGGTCGCAACTGCGCTCCACCATCAACGAAGCCCGCGAAGCCATCTGGAACCTGCGCCAGTCAAGCGACGAGGTGGCCGACATTGCCGGGAAACTGGAGAGCATGGCCGCTCACATCCGCAAGGAGTTCAACGTAACGGTCGGTTTCGCCATGACCGGCGCGCCTTTCGCCTTAAGCCATCCCCGCGCCCACGATCTGCTGATGGTGGCGCGCGAGGCCGTCTTCAACGCGGTTCTGCATGGTAATCCTCGCCATGTGGATCTGAGCCTGGTCTACGAGAACGGCCAACTGCTGCTGTCGATCCAGGATGACGGCTGTGGCTTCGATCCCACCTCGGAAGGCCACGACAAGAGCCACCACTTCGGCCTGCGCGGCATGAAGGAAAGAGTGGCGCGCTCAGGTGGAACCTTCGCATTGAAGACAAGTCCAGGAGAAGGCGTCACCATTGAGGTGCGGTTGCCGCAGAGCGCGCGCAAGGCCTGAATTGGCGGCGAAGGCGGAGAGAATCGTTGGAGAAATTCGTGCGCCCCGCCGGGGCGCTGGTCTCACCTATTCCTCCCGCCCCAGGATTCCCGCGAGCCTGTCCCTTCGCAAAGCTCAGGGCCAGCCCAGCGTCCATCCTGGGCTCTTCTCGTTCGGCCCCTCCGGGGCTTGCGGATCAGGCAGCTTTAGAGCATTTTCGGGAATTGTGTGGACCGAAATTTTGCGGGCATCCCACCCATTCCGCTGAAAAACGCGGAATGGATGGGGCACGGAAGTCTACAGTGAATCCGAAAATGCTTTAGAAATCCATAGAGATCTCTTGCCCTCGTCGAGGGCAAGACAAAGCAACGCGCCCCACCACCGGCTCAGCCTTTGATCGTGACCAGAAAAATACGGGCAGCAGAGAATCGCTCCCCTGCCGCCCGTTGCCAGATCCCAGTTTGGCCCTTAGAAGGTTAGCTTCAAAGCGCCCTGCATGACGCGAGCCGGTTCGTTGCCGGTCTGCACAATGTTGCCGAATCCGCCCCAGCCAATGTACGCCCCCCACGGAGCCGCTGGCGTGGCAAAGCTGGGATGGTTGGTGGCGTTGAAGGCTTCCCAACGGAACTGCAGTTTGGTCCCCTCATACAGCGTCCAGTTCTTCATGATGGCCGCGTCGGCAAAGAAGAGGCGCGGTCCATACATCAGGTTCTTGGCGCTGTTGCCAAAGGTGCCGGCGGCGTTCTGCGTAAATGCCGCCTGGTTGAAGTAGCCTGTCTTGATCCAATCCCAATGGCTGCCCTTGCCGGCGTTCAAGGCCTGGCCAGCCACGCGGTCGGCGCGATCCAGATACTGCATCGATCCGGAATCGTTCATGCTCCAATCGGTTCCGGCCGCCATGATGGTGAAGGGATTGCCCGCCTGGAAGGTGAGAATGCTGCTCAGCTCCCAACCGCCCACGGTCTGCTCCATCACCTTGCCATACTTTTTGAAGCTGGGGGCTTGATAGATGAAGTTGGTTACCGAGTTCCACGGCACGCTCAACCCCGAGTTGCCGCGGCTCCACTTCAGGTTGAACGGATCGCCCAGATACGGCTTGCCGAACGAGACGTTGCTCGAACTCGCCACATCGATCGTCTTCGACCACGTGAAGCTGGACTGCACCTGGAAGCCGTGCGCCATGTGGCGATCGAAGGTTGCCTGCAGGGCGTTGTAGCTAGCCGTTGCGTCGCTGAAGTCGGTCAGCACCTGGCCAAAGCGGCCGTAGGGACGTGCAAAGTTGCCGCCCGCCGCGCCGTTGGTGCAATTGGTGCAGGTGGTGGACTTGACCGCCGCGTTCTGGTCGATGGCGTCGGACAGGTGATAGGACTCGCTGCCCACATAGGCGAGGCGAACCATCATCGTCGGCGTCAGTTGCTGTTCAACCGACAGGTTCCAGCTCTGCGTGATGCCCAGCTTGAAGTTGCGCGAGAACGACTGGCCCAGCGTAACGGCGTTGGCGCCGGTCGGGAACGTGGAGTTGCTGGTGGGCTTGATGGCGCCAGCAAACGGCGGGAAGGGATCCACGCCACCGGTTCCGGAGTTGGCGGAGGACCAGGGGTTGTCAAAGCTCAGCATGCCGGTCACGGCCGCATCGGCATTGGCCGAGCAACCGCCCGCGCAGGAGCTGCCGTTGAACGAGTAAGTGGGCGCGTAGGGTGCAATGTCGGCCGCGTGGTTGTACATCGAGTACTCCAGCGGTCCGGTGAACAGGCCCAGGCCGGCGTGAACCACCGTGTGCGGCAAGTTCTTGGGCTGCCAGGCCAGGCCCACACGAGGCTCCCAGTAGCCATAGGAGTTGGGCATCAAGGACGAGGTCATTCCCTTGTCGCCCGGGAAGATCAGGCCCGTGGGCGCGTTGGTGAACATCGTGCTCTGCTGGCCGGCCACAAAGGCCGCACCGCGACCGCCGATGGAGGTAGGCGCAAAGTTCGGGTCCCAGCGCAGACCAAAGTTCAAGGTCAAATTCTGCCTGGCGCGCCAGTCGTCCTGCACGTAGGGCGCAAACTGCCAGCCGGAGACGGCCGCAATTTCGCCTGCTCCCTGATAGAAGCCGGACATGTAGCCGAGCAGGAAGTCCGCCAATCCATTGCCGGTGTACTGGCCGCTGAACGAGGGCTCGGGCTCGGTCGGGAACTGCGTGTACTCCTTGGCGTATTGGTGCATCACATCCACGCCGGCAGAGATCGTGTGGGTGCCGTGGGTCTTCACCGCAACATCCGTGAACCCGAAGGTATTGCGCACTTCCTGCGAGGGCTCGGTCCAACCCACCTGGAATCCGCCGCTCACCGCCAGGCCTTCCATGTAGCACTGCCCGGAGAGTTCCTGCACGGCGATGTAGCGCGACAGGCACATCGCCTTGCCGCTGGAGTCCAGCACCACAGCGCCGTTGTGCGCGCTCTGCTCGTTCCAGAAGGCGTTAAAGGTGTTCACCAAGCTGGGCGAAATGGTCCACGAATGGGTGAGCACGTCGTTGAAGTAGTACATCTGCGCGCCAAAACCGTAGGTCCAGTTCTGGTTGTTGATGACCGAAAGCATGTCTCCCGGCGTATCGCTGGAGCCCTGGTTGAGATGGTTGGTGAACGAGCGCAGGGTGATGCGCTGGACGGCCGACAGATCGTAGTCAAAGCGCGCCGTGAACTCGTCAAAGCTGGCGTGCTGCGCGGGCTCGGTGTAATACATGGAGCCGTCAACGCCCTGCGTGGAGGAGCGCGGCAAGCCCGTGGTGGCAATGGTCACAGCCGCCGTGTCCAGGTGGGCAACGGTCGTGTCCAACTGATTGGCCTTGCCGCCCACAGTGTGGAAGGGACCATTCAAGTTGGTTACGCCCGTGGTTGCGGCCAGACCGCTGAAATCGCCCGCCAACATGGCGGTTGTCGGCGTTTTGGTGGCCAGTGAAGTGGAGCCGGTGATGTTCTTGGTGCCCTGATAATTGCCAAAGAAGAACAGCTTGTCCTTCTTGATGGGGCCGCCGGCGAATGCGCCGAACTGATTGCGCTTGAGCGGATCTACAGTGTGCGCGAACCAGTCAGAACCGTTCAGATCGTTGTTGCGCACAAACCAGAACGCGCCGCCATGGTACTGGTTGGTGCCGTTTTTGGTGGCAATGCTGACCACCGCGCCCGGCGAGAATCCATATTGCGCGCTGAAGTTATTGGTGATGACCTTGAACTCCTGGGTGGCATCGGAGTTTGGAAAAGGCGCCGTCATCAGGGTGTAGTTATCCATATTCGACACGCCGTCCAGCATGTAATACGTGCTGCCCTGACGGCCGCCGTTGGCCGATGCGCCGGTCTCGGTCGGGAAGGAGAAGCCGGATTGAATGCCCTCGCCGCCGTGGGTCTTCACATCGGCGGTTCCTGGCGCCAACAGCACCAAGCTGGATGGATTGCGCCCGTTCAGCGGCAGCTCCGAGATGGCCGTCTGGCCCACGGTGGTGCCCAGTTCAGCCGACGAAGTGTTGATCAACTCAGCATCTGCCGTAACCGAAACCGTCTCGATCTTGCCCGAAGCCACCTGCAGATGCACATCCTGGGTGGCCGCCATGTTGACGGTCAGCACAATGCCTTCCTGCTGGTAGCGATTGAAGCCGTTCGCCTCAATCGTCAGCTTGTAGTGGCCGATCGGAAGCGGACGGAGCAGATAGTTACCCACGCCGTCGGTCTTTGCGGTTTGCGTCAGGTTGGTGTCGGTGTTGACGACTTTGACACTGGCTCCGGCGATGGCGGCCCCTGATGGGTCGCTAACAGTGCCGGTCAAGCTGGCACTTGTACCCTGGCCAAAGGCCGAAGCGCCCCAGGCCAACAAGCCCACAACCAGAACAAGCGCCAGCATTTGCAGACGCAGATGAAGTCGATGCTGCATGATTTCCTCCTGAAATGGGGACTCGCAGCTCGGCCGCCAGAACGGCTACCAATTTGCAGACGTGGTTGGAAGACGCCATTGATTGTTGCTCCCTTTCCATGCTCTGCGCTCCCTGCCACCGGAAGGCGAGTGCAATCGCCCCCCCGGAAGACGGAGGCTCCGAGTCGAAGAGAACCTTAACCGCTCCCAACAACGGGTTGGATCATCCAAAAGTAGGATAGGGGGCGCATTTTCCGGGTGGCCGCTCTTCCTGCCCAGGATCGAACCGCGGGATTCGACCGCCCGCGAGCATCTTGAGACTCTTCGGGACAGCTCGGCGCGTCCACGTCCACGCGTCCACGTCCAGGGGATCGGCAACGCGACAACGCGAACCCCTGGGATGCCACTCTTCTGCCCGGATCAGAGATAGACGATAGGTCCTTGCCGATGGAAAACTCATCTTGCCAGATCAAGCTACGGCAAAGCACGCACAGAGAGGATGGAATGCGGTTCATGTTAGCCAAAAGACGGTAACCAATTGTCCGGCGAGCATGCCAGGGGCGGCCTTGCCCGGATATTCTCCAAAAAAACGCTTGCAAAAAACAGTTAGGCAAGCTAGAAAGAATGGATCTTGCGCTTCACGCTACAATTGCGCGCGAGATCTGCTTGTCGGGCTATGATTTGTCGCCTGCTCAAGGTGCGCTCCGGAACGCGCATCGGTGCTGGTTGTGTATGCAAATACTTCGAGCCATCGAAGTGCCTCAGGAGAAGAACAATGAGCCAAACTTTTTGGATGAAATGGATCGCCGCCGGAGTTATGGCCGCCCTGTCCGTGGGCGCAGCGTATGCAACCGAAGGCGTTGTGGTGGGCGACACCTACGTCAACAGCGCGCATCCAGCGGTCAACTATGGCGCCCTCTCAAACCTGTATGTGAACAGCAACGGCACGGCGCTGATTCAGTTCGACCTTTCTTCTCTGCCCTCCGGCACCACCGCCAGCCAGATCGCCAAAGCGACGCTCAAGCTGTATGTGAACCGCATCGTCAGCGGGGGGACGGTCAACGTGCTGCCGGTTACCAGTTCCTGGAGCGAGTCGACCGTAACCTACGCGACAGCGCCCAGTCTGGGGTCGGCGGTGGCCACCTTCACCCCGACTTCGTCCCAGCAGTTCATTCTCATTGACATCACCGCGCTGGTGCAGAGCTGGGTTACGACGCCCTCCAGCAACCACGGCGTGGCGCTGACCTCAACAGCAGGCAGTCTGGTCTTCGACGCCAAGGAAAACGACGAGACCAGCCACGCGGCCGGCCTTTCCATCACCGTGACCTCACAGGGTGCAACCGGAGCAACCGGAGCAACCGGAGCGACCGGGCCTCAGGGGCCACAAGGCGTTCAAGGTCCTCAGGGAATTCAGGGAATTCAGGGCGTTCAGGGCACCACCGGGTTGGTCAACTTCCGCGGTATTTACTCCACTGCGTTGATGTACTTAGTCGGAGACTCGGTTAGCTACAACGGTGGCAGCGGACCTTACTCGTCTTATATTGCAGTGGCCAACAACCTGAACGTGCCGCCCACTCCTCTGGGGAACAACTCCACCTGGAACCTTGTCGCGCAGGCAGGCGACACCGGCGCAACGGGAGCAACCGGAGCGACCGGGCCCCAGGGACCGCTGGGTCCTCAGGGCAATACCGGCTTGACGGGAGCGACTGGCCCCATTGGCCCGGCTGGCCCAACCGGAGCAACCGGAGTCGCGGGGCCCACTGGACCTACAGGTTTGACGGGTGCGACTGGCCCCATCGGCCCGGCTGGCCCAACCGGAGCAGCGGGAGTCGCGGGACCCACTGGACCTGCAGGTTTAACAGGTGCAACCGGCCCCATCGGACCGGCTGGCCCAACCGGAGCAACCGGAGTCGCGGGACCCACTGGACCTATAGGTTTGACAGGAGCAACCGGCACCATTGGACCGGCTGGCCCAACCGGAGCAACGGGAGTCGCAGGGCCCACTGGACCTACAGGTTTGACGGGTGCGACTGGCCCCATCGGCCCGGCCGGCCCAACCGGAGCAACCGGAGTCGCGGGACCCACTGGACCTACAGGTTTGACAGGTGCAACCGGCCCCATTGGACCGGCTGGCCCAACCGGACCTCCGGCAACGTTCAGAGGCCCCTGGACCACCGGCAATTCGTATCTTGCAGGGGATGCGGTGTCCTACGCAGGCAGCAGCTATGTCGCGCTTAATTCCATGCCCAGTTCCACCTCCAATCCGGTTTCGGACACAACAGACTGGGCGCTGTTGGCGGCGCAGGGCGCAACCGGCGCAACCGGCCCAGTCGGTTCAATTGGCCCCATCGGCCCAGCCGGTCCAACCGGGGCGCAAGGCTCCAAGGGGGACACCGGTGCAACCGGCGTAACCGGTGCGACTGGTGCAACTGGACTGGAGGGACCGCAGGGCCCCACTGGCCCTACCGGCGCGACCGGCGCAACTGGACCGGAGGGACCGCAGGGCCCCGCTGGCCCCACTGGCGCTACCGGCCCGGCCGGTGCAGCCGGTGCGGGGCTGGCCGCAACTTGGAGTTCTGCCGAATCCTATGTCCAGGGGAACCTGGTGACCTATAACAACGCCCTCTATGTGGCAACCCAAGCAAGCACCGACAAAACGCCGGGATCGTCAGGCTCCGGAAGTTACTGGGGCACCGTCTCGCTCGGCTCCGGATCGTCGCCCACCGGCATTCCTTATACGTTTGTTGGGCACGTTATCGGCACGGCCGTCACGCCCTACTTTGGCAACCTTCTCGGAACCACCGCGACGTCGGGTTCCGTCCCTGCCTCGTATGCGGTTCTTATACCCAACAATTGCACCGCGACGCTGACGATCTGGCATTACGGCAACGCCGAGGCAACCTATTCGCTGTATACCGTAACCCCGACGAACGGTGGTTCTACCTGGACCGCCGGCAGTTCTTTGGCATCTGTCTCGCTAGCCGCGGCCAGCGGCCCAACTCCTACCTCGAACACATCAAGTCCTATCGTCGTCTCGGTTACGGCGGGGGAGTTGCTTACGTTGGGGGTGAATAACACCGCCAGCCCAGGTACGGCGTTCAGTACCGGTTTTGGATACTTCAGCGCATTCTCCTGCGAGTAGGGGGATGGGGGGCGATAGGACGGCATGAGAGTGGCGTCCGTTCAAAGACACAAGAGAGGGGGACAAGCAGTCCTGCCCTGTTGAGGCTTGTCCCACAAACAACGATTCCCTGAAGAGCGAGATCTGGAGCGCGGAGCAGGGAGAATACCAAGTTCCGCAGAAAGGATAATCAACAATGGATTGTTACATGGGAATGATCTTTCCTTGGGCTGGCAGTTATGCACCTGAGAATTTCTTGTTCTGTGCCGGACAGACGTTGTCGATTCAGCAGTACGCGGCACTCTATGCCGTCATTGGCATCACCTACGGCGGCAACGGGACCAGCAACTTCATGCTGCCCAATCTGTGCGGAAGGATTCCGATTGGCGCGGGCACTTCAACACCGGGCGGCACCTACACGGCGGGCGAGGAGGGTGGACAGGCAACGCTGCCTATGACCATTGCCAATCTGCCGCCGCACTCCCATACGTCCACGTTCACGCCCAGCGGCAGCCCGACCGTCAACGCCGTCCTGATGGCGGGTTCCGGCACGGGTAGCACCAACAACCCGACCGGCAATTTCCTGACCAATATCGTCGAGTCGGGCGGTACCACCGATCCCGTGTATGCGCCCAAAGCCTCGGCGGGAACCTTGGGCGCGCTCGGCGGTTTGAGCGCCGCCTTGTCGGGCAGCTTTGGGGGCAGCGTCACCGTTGGTATTACCGGCAGCGGAGCCCCTATCTCCACCATGCCGCCGTTTTTGGGCGTCAACTTCATCATCTGCGTGATGGGCCTGTTTCCGCCCCACCCGTAACTTTGAGCTGGCTGTGCCAGTTCACCCGACACGGGCACAGCCACAGGCAGTTGGTTTGAACGGAAGAGGGCGGGCGCAACCATCCGCCCTCAGTCCGCAGTTGCAGGAAAGGACGATCCTACGCAAGAAATGCGCCAGGCCGGCCCCGAGGACGAGGCGTTTCTATATGCGCTTTTTGCCGAGGAGAGGGCGGCGCAACTGGCTGGGACGATCCTGCAAGATGCGGAGATGCAGGCGTTGATCGAAATGCAGTTTCGCGGGCGGGAATTGAGCTACGCGGCCCGTTTTCCGCTAGCCGAAAACAGCATTTTGCTGGACCGCGAGGGTGCACCGGCCGGGCGATTGCTGCTGGATCGGCAAGCGCCGGACCGCTGGCGGCTGGTGGATATCGGGGTGCTGGCGGCGCAGCGCGGCAAAGGGCTGGCCACGCGGGCGTTACGCCGTCGTCAGCGGCAATGTACGGCAGCCGGTGTGGGGCTGGAACTGCAGGTAACTCCGTGGAATCCAGCGCGTGGCTTGTATCAAAGGCTGGGCTTTGTGACCGTTTGTGAAGATGAGATGGCCGTCGAGATGTTGTGGCTTCCGGCAAACGATGAAGCAGGGAACGAGTGAAATTGACAGAGGGAATGATGAATCCGATGCAGATCACCAGGCTCACGCGGATCGTATGCATCCTCGGATTGCTGGCCGTGTTGGGAACGGCGGGCGCGCAAGCACAGAACGCGGCGCAGCAAGCGGCCCTGGCCAAGCTGAACAGCGCGCACGTCAAGGCGGAGGGGGGTCCGCCCAATGGCGTCGAGGCAACTACGGTTGGCCTTGATCGTCCCGGCGGTCTGGCCTTCGATAGCGCGGGCAACCTCTACATTGCCGACACCGACGACAACCTGATTCTCGAAATCAATCTGGTCGGGGTCATCTCCACGGTGGCCGGCACCGGTGAGCAGGGTTTTGGCGGCGACGGCGGTCCAGCTACCGCGGCGCTACTCGACTCACCCGTGGGCTTGGCTGTGGACAGCGCCGGGAATATCTACATTGGCGACACCCACAACCAGCGGGTGCGCGAGGTTGTGGTTGCCACCGGCAACATCGCAACCATTGCCGGCAACGGCACGACGGGCTTCACTGGCGACGGCAGTACGGCCACCCTGGCCGAACTCAGCTACCCCACCGCGGTTGCGGTTGACAGCAAGGACAATGTTTATATCGCCGACACCAACAACCATCGCATCCGTGAGATTACCGGCACGATCATTAACACGGTCGCGGGCGATGGCGAGCAGTTCTTCAGCGGCGATGGGGGGCTGGCCACGGCCGCCGGGCTCGATGCTCCGAACGGCGTCGCGGTCGATACCGCCTTCAATCTCTACATTGGCGACACGCATAATCAGCGCGTGCGCATGGTGACCTTCTCCACGGGCCTCATCAGCACCCTGGCCGGCACCGGCGTCAAGGGTTTCGCCGATGGCCCGGCCGGCTCCTCGGTTCTGGCACGTCCCCGCGGCGTGGCCTTGGATAGCTCCGGCAATGTCTACTTTGCCGACAGCGACAACCAGCGCATTCGCTCCATCAGCGGCGGCACGGTTGCCACCACCGCCGGCAATGGCACAGAGGGCTTCAGTGGCGATACGGGCAGCTCCACCTCGGCCTCGCTGGACACGCCCCGCACCCTGGCATTGTTCTCCACCTCCATCGCCTTTGCCGATACCGCGAACAACCGCGTGCGCACCCTCACCAATGGCACCCTCAACACCATCGGCGGCCAAGCGCCGGCGCAGTCTGAAATCATTGCTCTGGGCGGGCCGTCCTCAGTGGTCTATGGCACGGGCACGCTGACAGCCATCTTCAGCAATGGCACCAACACCGCGACCGGACCGGTGACCTTCCTGGATGGGCTTACCAGCCCGGCGGTGGTGGGCACAGCCTTGCTAACCGGCAACACGGCAAGCCTCAACACCAGTCTGCTAGCGGTCGGCACGCACTACATTGTCGCCTCCTACGCGGGCGACGGCAACAACCCGGCCACCGTCAGCGGCGTCTACGTGCTGGTGGTCACGCCGGTGCAACTTACCGCTCTGGCCAATCCCGTCAGCCTGCTCTACGGCCAGCCGATCCCCACTTTGACCGGAACACTGAACACCGTGCTGGCGCAGGATGCGGGCAAGGTCACGGCCACCTTTGCAACCGCCGCCACCATCACCTCCGCGCCCGCCACCTATCCCATCACCGTCTCGCTCTCCGGTTCTTCGGCGGCCAATTACACCGTGGTGCTGGGTGCTACTTCCGGTTCGGTAGCGATCGCCAAGGCGCCGTCCAACATTGCGCTCAGTTCCAGCAGCGCCACACCTATCTTTGGCACCTCGCTCACGCTCACGGCCACGGTTACCTCCACCACCACCGGCACACCCGGTGGAACCGTCAGCTTCTACAACGGTGTCACGCTGCTCAACACCACACCGGCAACCGTCAGCGGCGGCGTTGCAACCTTCTCGCTCACCACCCTGCCCATCGGTGCGCAGAGCCTGACGGCGGTTTACAGCGGCGACACCAACTTCCTCACCAAAACCTCGCTGGCTTTGCCAGAGAACGTACTTCCACCTGATTTCACTATGACGGCTACTCCCGCCGTGCAGACCGTTCTTCCGCTGGCGTCGGTCAATTACACGCTCACGCTGACACCGCAGAATCCAACCTTCGTTTATCCTGTGGGGCTCTCCACCAGCGTCTTGCCGACGGGCATAACGGCCAGCTTTGCGCCTTCCTCAATCAATACGGGCGCGGGCACTTCCACCGTCGTCATGACGCTGAGCGCCAGCGGCCTGGCCGAACTGCGCAGTGCCCCGCTGCGGGGATGGCCCACGGCCCTGGCGCTGCTGATGCTGCCTCTGGTCTTCACCCGGCGCATGCGCCAAGGCGCGCGGCGGCTCTCGCGCGCGGGCAAGACGCTGCTGGCTCTGCTGGCGCTGGTCATGGCCAGCTCGCTCATGGCCTGCGGCGGCGGCGGATTCTTCAGCCACTCCACCCAGTCCTACACCGTAACCGTAACCGCGGTCAGCGGCCCGGTTATCCACACCACCAACGTCACCCTGACCGTGCAATAGGAGAACGAATGCAGAAGGCCTGGCTTGTTTTCGCGACGTTGTCTTGTCTGGGAGTCGTCCTCCACGCGCAGGCGATTCCCTCGGAGATCGGCGTGCGTTACAGCGCGCAGATCTCCAACGGCCCGGCCGGCTCTTGCGGCTGTTTCACCCTGCAGGGCGCGGCCGCCGACTTCAACTGGAACCTGCCCCCCAAGCGCGCCGGCGCCAAACCCGGCCCGCGCCTGAGCCTGGCCTTCGATGCCGGAATGGAACACACCGGCAACATGAACGGCGTCGGCTACGGGCTTACCCTGAGCACCTTCGCCGCCGGTCCGCGCTTGACTCTGCCGGTGCGCCGGGTACGCCCCTTCGCGCAGGCGCTCTTTGGCATGGCGCATGGCGCAAACTCCGAGTTCCCCCAGAGCAGCACGTTAAGCTCCTCGGCCAACTCCTTTGCCCTCGATCTGGGCGCGGGGGCCGATCTGCCGCTGAACAAGCATCTCGCACTGCGCTTTCTGCAGCTGGACTACTTGCGTACCGCGCTTCCCAACAACACCACCAACTGGCAGAATAATCTTCGTATCGGCGCAGGCTTGACGCTGTACCTTTCTCACCAATGATCCGGGTCATACGCAACACCGCACCATGGCAATGCGGCACCAGCAATGCGGCACCGTGCCCCATCCATTTCCGCGTTCTATGCGGGAATGGGTGGGAAACCGAGCTGCTTCAACAGAAAGAACCGAAGAACACCGTGACACCCAAGCCCCGATGCCTCATCCTCTCCTGCGGTCATACGCTGCGTTCGGAGAATGGCGTTGGGCCGTGGCTTTCAGAGTGGGCCAGCGAGCACGACACCAGCGATTCGACCATCGTGGTCATCACCCGCCGCTGAAGTCGACATTCGCGGCACCCACCAAAGCAGCGCTGCCGACCTAAAAAGAAACAAGAATGCAAGTTCAACTACGAAAAATCGAATGCATTGCTGATGGATGTGCCATCAGCGAGAGACTGCTCGAACTTGATTTTGCCCGTGGAGGCTAATGGAAGCCCTTCCACCAAAACGTGGGGGATGATGCTGTTGGTAGCTTGCATCACACGCATAAAAGTATTGAGATTTGTAGCCAATGCCACATTGTTGGCCGCAGCGTCCGGAGTGGCCTCCATTTGCCTTGGTTGGGGGGCTAACCCAACCTGACTCCAGCCAACCGACGCAGAGCCAAGAGTCACTACCGCACAAACTATCCACTGAAGAGAGCGCATGAATTCTTCCTCCCTGCAAGACCGAATCATCATACTGCCCGTGAGGACGAATAGCGTTGAGAATATCGCGCAAAAAAGCGGCTGCACCGAAGTGCAGCCGCTTGCCGTAAGGAAAAATGCGTAGGTTTTAGAACGCGGCTACGGTCTGACGCAGGCTGTAAGAGCTGAGCGTCTTGATGTAGTTGCCGCGGTCGAACGGGGCCTTGTCGGGCACCGAACGGCGGCTCAGGCAGCCACGAGTCTCCGACAACGAGGTGTACTCGCGCTTTTCCAGCCAGTAGCGCATATCCGCCAGCACGCGACCGATGTGGTCGATGCCGTGGATGTGCAGTGCCGACACCATCGTCGCGATGCTTCCGCCCGCAAAGATGCTCTTCAACACGTCTTCGGCCGAGTGCACACCGCCAGTGACAGCGATGTCGGCATTGACGTTGCCGTAGAGGATGGCCGCCCAATGCAAGCGGGGCAGCAGCTCCGACGGCGTGGAGAAGTGCAGAGTGGGACGCACCTCCAGAGCCTCAATGTCGAAGTCCGGCTGATAGAAGCGGTTGAACAGAACCACGCCCTTGGCGCCGACTCCCTCCAGACGAGACACCAAATTCGGAAGGCTGGTGAACGACTGGGAGAGCTTGACGGCGACAGGAACCTTCACCGTGGAGCAGACGCTCTTGACCAGATCCAGCAGCTGCTCTTCCAGCAGATCGCTGGTCTGGTTCTTGTTGGTGGCCAGGGCGTAGGTATTCAGTTCAATGGCGGAGGCGCCTGCCTCTTCCATATCCCTGGCATACCGTACCCAGCCGCCCGCGGTGGCCCCATTGAGGCTGGCCACGACCGGAATCTTGACCGCCTCACGGGTTTTGCGCAGATGCTCAAGATAATGCTCATGCGTCATGCGGTAGTCCTTGAGTTCGGGAAGATACCCGAGCGACTCCGCGAAAGACTCCGTGCCACGGGAGAGATCATCATCGAGCGCACCTGCCTCGAGGATGAGCTGTTCCTCAAAGAGCGAGGAGAGCACGACAGCAGCCGCGCCCGCCTCCTCCATGCGGCGTACGTTGTCAAGCGACTCGGACAACGGTGTGGATGCCACCACCACCGGGCCGCTCAACTTCATGCCGAGGTACTGCATCGACATGTCAACCATGGTTCACCTCCGGCGGCCCTGGGGCTACGCCTTTTCTTCAACAACCTCAAGCGGCGCAATGTGCGGTGTCTCACCGCGGCCCGGCATGGCAGCTCGGCTGGAGTAGACGCGCCACTGACGCTCCACATCGTCCTGAGCCTCAACCAAAAGCTTGGCGGCCAGATCCGGATTGCTCCGTGCCAGCATGGTGTAACGGGCTTCGCGGTACGCGTATTCCTTCAAGCGAATCGCGGGAGCCTTGGAGTCCAGCTGGAACGGATTCTTGCCGGAATCACGCAACCCTGGATTGTAACGCATCAGAGGCCAGTAGCCCGACTGCACGGCCAGCTTCTGCTGTTCCAGCCCATGGAGCAAGTCGTAACCGTGGGCAATGCAGGAGGAGTAAGCGATGATGATCGAAGGACCATCGTGCGCTTCGGCTTCCTGGAAGGCCTTGATCACATGGCTATCGTTGGCGCCCAGCGCTACGCGAGCCACATAGACCGATCCGTAGCTGACCGCTTCCATGGCCAGATCCTTCTTGCTGGTCGGCTTGCCGGCAGCCGCGAACTTGGCAACCGCGCCGCGCGGTGTGGACTTGGACATCTGCCCGCCGGTGTTGGAGTAGGTCTCGGTGTCCAGGACCAGAACGTTGATGTTCTTGCCCGAGCCCAAAACGTGATCCAGACCGCCGTAACCAATGTCATACGCCCATCCGTCGCCACCCAGAATCCACACACTCTTGCGAACCAGCGCGTCGGCGATGGCAGCCAGGTTGCGGGCATCCGAGCTCTTCACGGTGGCCAGCTTCTGCTTGAGGATCGTCACACGCTCGCGCTGCTCGTTGATCTGAGTTTCGGTCTTCTGCTCGGCGCTGAGGAGTGTGGATACCAGATCTTCGCCAACCGAAGAGGCCACGCGGGTAGCCAAAGTCTCAGCAAATTCCCTCTGCTGGTCGATGGCAAGACGCATGCCAAAGCCAAACTCGGCGTTGTCTTCAAACAGCGAGTTGCACCAGGTCGGGCCACGGCCTTCAGCGTTCTTCGTGTAAGGCGTGGTGGGCAGGTTGCCGCCGTAGATCGACGAGCAGCCCGTGGCGTTGGCAATGAACAGACGATCGCCGAACAGCTGGGTCATCAGCTTGACGTAAGCCGTCTCACCGCAGCCAGCGCAGGCGCCGGAGAACTCGAACAGCGGCTGCAGCAGCTGCAGATCCTTCACCTGGTTGTGGTTCAACTTCTGGCGATCCACCTCGGGCAGACCCAGGAAGAACTCCCAGTTCAAGCGCTCAGCCTCACGCAGCGGAGCCTGGGGAGCCATGTTGATGGCCTTCCGGCCCGCGTCGGACTTGTTCTTGGCCGGGCAGGTTTCCACGCAAAGGCCGCAACCGGTGCAATCCTCGGGTGCGATGGCCAACGTGTAGAGTTGCTCTTCCATGCCCTTCCACTTCGGCTTGGCGCTCTTGAAGGTGGCGGGAGACTTCTCCGCCAGCTCGGGCGCGAAGATCTTGGCGCGGATCACGCCGTGCGGGCAAACCATGGCGCACTTGCCGCACTGAATGCAGGTGTCCTTGTCCCACACCGGAATGTCCTGAGCGATGTTGCGCTTCTCGTACTGCGCGGTGCCAGTCGGGAAGGTTCCACCGGCCGGAAGAGCGCTGACGGGGAGCAGGTCGCCCTTGCCGTCGGCAATCTGGCCAAGCACCTTGCCTACAAACTCCGGCGGGTTGCCGACGATGGAGCCGGTCACGTCAAAGTCCGAGGTCACGGTAGCCGGCACGACCACCTTTTGCAGGTTTGCAAGCGACGCATCCACAGCGGCAAAGTTCTTCTGCACAACCGCTTCGCCACGCTTGCCGTAGGTCTTCTTGATGGACTTCTTGATCTGCTCGATCGCCTCATCCTTGGGAAGAACGCCACTGATGGCAAAGAAGCAGGTCTGCATGATGGTGTTCACGCGCGAACCCATGCCGGTCTCGCGAGCCACCTTGTGGCCATCAATCACGTAGAACTCGATCTTCTTCTTGATGATCTCCGCCTGCGTGGTCTTGGGCAGGTGATCCCACACTTCGGTGGCCGAGTAGATCGAGTTGAGCAGGAAGGTGGCGCCGGGAATGGCGGCCTCCAGCACGTCGATCTTTTCCAGGAAGGAGAAGTTGTGGCAAGCGATGAAGCTGGCGCGGGTGATCAGGTACGACGAGCGGATCGGGGTCGGCCCGAAGCGCAGGTGCGAGGTGGTCATCGAACCGGACTTCTTCGAGTCATACACGAAGTAGCCCTGCGCGTAATACGGGGTCTCGGTACCGATGATCTTGATGGAGTTCTTGTTGGCGCCAACCGTGCCGTCCGAACCCAGGCCATAGAACAGGGCGCGGTGGGTCTTGACGTCTTCGGTGGAGAAGCTCTCGTCGTAGGTCAGGCTGGAGAAGCTGACGTCGTCGTTGATGCCGATGGTGAAGTGGTTCTTGGGAGCGGGCTTGGAGAGCTCGTCGTAGATGCCCTTGACCATGGCCGGGGTGAACTCCTTGGAGCTCAAACCGTAACGGCCGCCGACAACCTTGGGCATGGCGAACGGCATGGAAGCCACGTTCTCGGCCAGAACCGTGATCACGTCCTGGTAGAGCGGCTCGCCGGTTGCGCCCGGATCCTTGCAACGGTCAAGAACAGCAATCGCCTTGACGGTGGCAGGCAGTGCCTTCAGGAAGGCGGAAGCGTCGAACGGGCGATACAGGCGAACCTTGACCAGGCCAACCTTCTCGCCAGTCTTGAGCATCGTCTCCACGGCTTCTTCGGCCACGTCGGCACCGGAGCCCATAAGGATGAGGATCCTCTCCGCGTCGGGCGCGCCGTAGTAGTCAAACAGGTGATACTGGCGGCCGATGACCTTGGCCACGTTGTCCATCACGCTCTGCACAATGCCTGGGACCGCTTCATAGAAGGGCTGGCAGGCTTCACGCGCCTGGAAGAAGACGTCGGGGTTCTGGGCGGTGCCGCGCAGAATCGGGCGGTCGGGGCTGAGAGCGGCTTCACGATAGGCGATCAGGTGCTTGTCGTCCACCAGCTCGCGGATCTGGTCGTCGCTGATCGGCTTGATCTTGCCAACCTCGTGCGAGGTGCGGAAGCCGTCAAAGAAATGCAGGAACGGCACGCGCGACTCCAGGGTAGCCAACTGCGCCACCAGAGCCAAATCGTGCACTTCCTGAACCGAGTTGGAGGCCAGGTTGGCCCAACCGGTGCCGCGACAGGCCATCACGTCGGAGTGATCGCCAAAGATCGAGAGCGCGTGGGTTGCCAGGGTGCGGGCCGTCACGTGCATGGTTGCCGGGGTCAACTCACCAGCGATTTTGTACATGTTGGGGATCATCAGCAGCAGGCCCTGCGATGCGGTAAACGTGGTGCCAAAAGCACCGGCCTGCAATGCTCCGTGCAAGGCGCCAGCCGCACCACCCTCGCTCTGGAGTTCCTCCACGATGGGCAACGCGCCCCAAATATTCTTCTTCCCTTCCGAGCGCCACTGATCGGCCCACTCTGCCATCGGGCTGGAGGGGGTAATCGGATAGATAGCAACAACTTCGGAGAGACGATAGGCTACCGAAGCCGCGGCTTCGTTCCCATCAAGGATGACCATCTTCTGTTCACTCATTCGCTTTGCCTCATAATGCGGCCGGCGGAAAAACAACCGCTTGGGCAAGTCTCAAGGCGCAAGGGAAGCAGCGGCAGTGATGCGGGACACAGGCTGGTCCCTCCCTACCGCATTACGAGGAGACTTTCGCAATATGACACCGATCTTCGGACTCCGAGAGTCGCTCCCGCAACCTGCGAATCGACACCTCCCTTGAGCTTCCACTCCCTGTTTGCCAGCGCGCTTCCAGAGCGTTTTTCCTTTTGCTACAAGCTTCCGTGCCCCATCCATTTCCGCGTTCTTTGTGGAAATGGGTGGGATACCACTGGACTTCAGGCCCACCCCATTCCAGAAAATCTTCTAAACCAACCGCACATCCAGAACGGTGGCCGGTCTTACCGTCATGAACCCAGCAGCTTGCCCACCTCACGCATCCACTCTTTGACCGGGATCTGCTGCGGACAGACCTCCTCGCACATGCCGCACTGCGTGCATCCGCTGGCGCGCTGCTGAGCCTGCAGCGCGAATCCGTAGCGGAAGCGCGCGGTGGTTACATCGTCGAAGACCCTGGCGTGGTTGAACAGTTCAAAGTTGGCCGGCACATCCACACCCTGCGGGCAGGGCATGCAGTAGCCACAGCGCGTACACGGAATCACGGTGCGCGCGTTGTACCCCTCGCGCACTTTGTCGATCATCACCTGATCCTTGGTTCCGAAGCAGTGCACCCGCGCCTGCCGGGCCAGGCGCAGATTCTCATTGAGCTGCGCCATGGTGCTCATGCCGCTCAGCACCAGCGAGACCTCCGGCTGATCCCAGAGCCAGTCCAAAGCCCACTCCACCGCCGTGCGCTCCAGCGGGAACTCGGCAAGAATCTGGCGAATCTCGGCAGGAGGGTCTGCCAGCCGCCCACCCAGCAGCGGCTCCATTGCCACCACGGCCAGCCCGCGATCCGTAGCCATCCGCAGCCCGCGCACGCCGGCCTGGAACTCCACATTCACGTAGTTGTACTGGATCTGGCAGAGCGACCAGAGATCGGTGGCGGAGAGAATCTCCTCAAAGGTCTCAAAGTCGGAGTGGAAGGAGAAGCCCAGATGACGGATGCGTCCATCGGCCAGCGCGGCAGCGGCCTTCTCCAGCAAACCATGGCGCAGCACCACCTCCTGCCAGTACTTGCCATTCAACGCATGGAACAGGTAGAAGTCGATGGAGTCGGTCTGAAGCCGTTGCAGCTGTTCGTTCAGGATGCGGTCAAAGTCCGCCGCCTCCTTCACCAGCCAGGGGGGCAGTTTGGTGGCCACGCGCACCCGCTCCCGGTAGCCGTCGCGGAGAGCCTTGCCCAGCACCACTTCGCTCTGCCCACCGTGGTAGCTGTAGGCGGTGTCAAAGTAGTTCACGCCGCTGTCAATGGCATGCCGGATCATCCGGATCGCCTCCGGCTGGTCCACATCGGCGCTCCCAAAACCACCGCTTAGGACCGGGAGCCGCATGCAGCCAAATCCCAATGCCGAAGCCTTCCACTCGAGAGTCCCAAACGTACGGCATTTCATCGAGTTCTCCCCGGTAACTGAAGATTAGCCACGGATTCTACTCCGATTCTGAGCGCAGCGCGCGCCAAATTGATACAAGACTTGGACTTGCTGCTGTTTTTGAACCGGCCCTCCAACCCCAGCACCGTGGCCCATTCTTTTCCAAAGCTTTATCGCGAAAAGGGTAGGAAACCATGACATTCTTGACGGGCAGGATCTGGAATGCCCTGCCCTGACGATCTCCACTCCCCTTGCACGCAGGATTTGCGAGTCAACCGGTCCAGAGGGTATACTTAAATCCGACCAGATTGGTCGCATTTCAAGGCAGCTGCCCTTCCGGCAGCCCACAGGAGTTGCCAAGGTGCTGGTACTGAGCGAGTTGCATGTAGGTGAGCGAGCGGTCCTTGTGGACCTCGACTTGCCCGAAACCGTCCAGAATCACCTCATGCACATGGGCTTTGTTCCCGATGCGCTGGTAGCGGTGCTGCGCCGCGCTCCGGCTGGCGATCCCACCGTTTACGGGGTTGACGGCATGGAGATTGCCCTGCGCCGTGAGACCGCCGCCGCCATCCGCGTCCGTCCCTGCGAAAACGGAGATATTCTCTCCATCTCGATGCTGGCCCCCATGGCCAAGGCGGGACTATGAGCGATTGCTGCACACCGCCGCCCTTTCAGCCGCCTGCCAACCCTCCTGTCAAGGGAGAACTCAGCACCGTGGTGCTGATTGGCCCGCCCAACGCCGGCAAGTCCACCCTCTTTAACCGGCTCACCGGCCTGCGCCAAAAGGTAGCCAACTTTCCCGGCGTCACCGTGGAACAGCGCCTGGGCCTGATGGCCGGCATTGGCCGCGACGATCTGACCCTGATCGATCTGCCTGGCATCTACAGCCTCTCGCCGTACTCCGAAGACGCCCGCGTTTCCATCGACGTGCTCAAGGGCGACATGCCCGGCACGCCCAAGCCGGACGCGGTTCTGCTGGTACTGGATTCCCTGCACCTGACCCGTCAGCTGATGCTGGCCGCGCCGGTGCTGGCGCTGGGTATTCCCACCCTCATCCTGCTCAACATGAGCGACCTGATGGCCGAGCGTGGCGGCCATGTGGACCCGCTGCGGCTGGCCCGCGAGCTGGGCGCTCCGGTAGCATTGATCAGCGCCGTGAACGGCACCGGGCTGGACTCCATTCCCCTGTTTCTGAATCGCGAAACCCGCCGTGTGCCGGCCCGGCCGTTGACCCTGCCGGTGATTGGCAACGCCGCCAGCGCCCACCAGTGGGCCGCACAGGTGAGCCGCAAGACCTGCTATCGCGCCCCGCTCTCGGAAGAGAAGTCGCGCCGCATTGACGACGTCTTGCTGCATCGCGTTTGGGGACCGCTCTTGTTCCTGCTGGTGGTCTTCGCGGTCTTTGAGTCGGTCTTTGCCATTGGCCAGCCGCTCTCGGACATTGCCGGCGAGCTGTTGGCGAAGATCGGCGACCTGGTACGCCCCTTCCTGGCTACCGGCTGGGTGCAATCCCTGCTGCTGGATGGCCTGTGGAAAGGCATCTCGTCGGTGCTGGTCTTTTTGCCCCAGATCCTGCTTCTGTTCTTCTTCATCGGCATATTAGAGGATTCCGGCTACCTGGCCCGCGCCGCGCTCATCGCCGACCGCGTGATGCAGACCGTAGGCCTGAACGGCAAGGCCTTTATCCCGCTGCTCTCGGCCTATGCCTGCGCGGTTCCGGCCATCATGGCTACTCGAACCATCGAGAACAAGCGCGACCGCTTGGCAACCATCCTGGTTACCCCCTTCATGACCTGCTCGGCCCGTCTGCCGGTCTACATGATGCTGATCGCGGCCTTCATCCCCAATACCACCTACCTGCACGGCCTGCTGGGCCTGCGCACGCTGACCATGCTGGGACTCTATCTGGCCGGCTTTCTGGCGGCCTTGGCCACGGCTCGCATCCTCAAGAGCTCGGTGCTCAAGTCCAGCGAGGCTCCGTTCATTCTGGAGCTGCCGCAGTATCGCAAGCCCACGCTGCGCTCGCTGGGCATTCGACTCATGGATCGCGCCAAGGTCTTCCTGCATCAGGCAGGGACCGTCATTCTATGCGTTACCCTGGCGCTCTGGGTGCTGGCCCACCTGCCGGTAAGCCACGACGCGGCGGGCCAACTTGCCACCCCGGCCCTGGCTGAGAGCGTGATCGGCAAGATCGGCCATTTCATTGAGCCCGCCATTGCCCCGCTGGGATTCGACTGGAAGGTAGGCATCGGTCTGGTGTCGAGCGTTCTGGCACGCGAGGTGATGGTCTCCACCATGGGCACGCTGTACGGCGCGGACCCTGCCACAGCCAACCTGAGCCTACATGCCGCTCTCACCCACGACCTCTCGCTGGGTGGCGCGCTGGCCCTGATGATCTTCTTTGCCTTCGCCATGCAGTGCACGTCCACCATGGCCGTAGTGCGGAGGGAAACCAACAGCTGGACCTGGCCCGCGGTGCAGTTTGTCTACATGCTCGCCCTGGCCTGGATCTCCGCCTTCGCGGTCAATCATCTGACCATGGCGCTGATGCGGTAGGCTTTTTGATCCGGCCCATAATCACTGATAACTGGGTGGGTACATTCAAATTCCAAGTGCAACAAAGAGCGTGAACAGAATCAAACAGTTCGTCGCAGCCGTGCCGTGGGAAAGTGGGAAACGCTCTTTGTTTTCCATCTTTTCCATGGCTT
>Ga0181520_10004216_pt1 | contig 24318 bp, 20 predicted proteins | sample PEATcosm2014_Bin_29_FD_132451 | JGI IMG/M metagenome (GOLD analysis project Ga0181520, IMG submission 132451) | Peatland microbial communities from MTU Mesocosm Facility, Houghton, MI, USA - PEATcosm2014_Bin02_30_metaG | ecosystem: Environmental > Terrestrial > Soil > Wetlands > Peat | place...
CCCCGGCAAATAACTTTCTGCCGCCTGACCACGCCCGGGAACAGAATCGCAGCCTGGTGGTGTCCTACAATTATTCGATCACGCCTCGTTGGTTAAACGAACTCCGCTTTGGCTTCATAAATTTCAACGAAAACGACACATTCCCCATCCAGGGGGCCCAGGCCATATCTCAACTCGGCCTGGTCATCGATGATGGTGTGGACCTGGCCTCGCATCCCACGGCTTCTACTTTCCCGACCTTCAATTTCGCCGACGGCACCATTACCTCGATCGGGCAGGACCGGGTGGGACAGACGATTTCGGGAACCGTTGAACTCACTGACAATCTCACTCGCATTCAGGGCAAGCATACTTTTCGAATTGGACTGGATATCCGCAGACAGCGCTATAACGCCCTCATGTACTTCGCGCCGTCCGACGACTATGGCAACTTCACTTTCAGCGGGAACCTCACAAACTACTCCTACGGCGATTTCCTCCTGGGTTTGCCGAACCCGTCTTTCTTCGCGGCCATCGGCCCACAAATGGATGCACACACTTACCACTGGGGCGTTTACGGCCAGGACACCTGGCAGGTAAACAGCCATCTCACTGTCAATTACGGTTTACGGTGGGAATTGCTTCCACCCTTTGTTGAAACCAACGGCGATATCGCTACCATTCTTCCGACGTCGAAAGGCGTCACTGTCGTCGTTCCGGACAAGTTCTATCACTTCATTGCAAACAACCCTGTCTACCAGCAGTTGTATACTGGATTTCTTCAAGGATTCAACGGCTGTTCGCTTCCGGAAAGTACCCCGTTGCTGCCGTGTTCGAACGTCGAGACGGCGAGCCAGGCGGGGCTTCCTCAGGGCCTTCGTTATTGGAATTGGCGCGATTTCGACCCACGCGTAAGCATTGCCTACCGTCCGTTCAACAACAACAAGACGGTCATTCGCGCCGGCTTTGGCGTCTACACTATGTCGACTCTTGGCCCCACCTCTTTCAACAGTGGCATCATCGCGCTTTCGGATCTGGTTACCTACAACAACTATTTCACCGATGGCGCTCCGCAATTCCAGTTTCCGCGGACGTCCCCCGTCGGTGCGGCGGCAGCTCTGGGCGGCGGTAATTTCGAGGAGGGAAACAATCCGCATTGGAAGGATCCTTCGTCAGCGCAATGGAACCTGACCGTGGAACGCGAAGTGACACCCAACACGACGTTCCGGTTGAGCTACACAGGCCAGGAAAGCTACCATCTTCCCATCACCGTAGACCTGAACCAGGTTCCGGCGAGCACCACCCCTTACACCGTTCCGAATAACGGATACTCCGTCGTCGACCCCCGTGCGCCCTACCAGAACTGGAACATATTGATGAATTCGGAGAGTATTGGGACGCAAAGCTATCAGGCGGATACTGTCGAGTTCACACATAGAGCGTCGCACGGGATGACGTTTCAGGCAAACTACACTTTCGCGAAAAATATCAGCGACGCGCAAAGCAGCGACGCGCCTTCCGCCTATGCAGGCGAGGAGCCGTATGCCGTGATCATTGCCGACCGCTACAACATCAAGTACGACCGCGGCAACGTGGTGGGAATGCCGCGGCAGCGCGTCCTACTCACCGGCACATACGAGCTGCCGTTCGGGAAGGAGCAGGCTTGGCAGGGACCCCATTTCTTGAACCCAGTGATTGGAGGCTGGACTCTCAGCACGGTGACGACGATACAAACCGGCCAGTGGCTCACACCCACAATGCCTGCGACCGACGATCAATCGAATACCAATATGATCGTGCGAACAACCGGCGGAGCCATTGCGCGACCGGATTGCGTTGGAGACCCTTACGCGAACCAGACTTCTCAACAATTCTTTAGCCCCAGTGCCTTCGCGTTGCCGCCAGCCAACGCCGGGCGCTTTGGAAGCTGCGGTGTCGGTATCCTGGAGGGACCGCACATGATCGACGTGGACATGGGCCTCGCCAAGCGTTTCAACGTTGGGGAGCGGTTCCACGTCCGCTTCGAAGCCACGTTCACAAATGTTTTTAATCACACTAACTTCGCGCCGCCCGCAATGAGTATTAGTAGTCCCTCCTTCGGGGTTTTGCAATCCGCACTGCCCCAGGGTTCGGGAGGAAATCGCACCGGACAGCTCGCATTGCGGGCGGACTTTTAGCGCCTGGCGCCAGGCGATCTGTCGCCCGGGCCAGCAGGCGCGGTGAAGAAACTGGCCCGGCGGAGGCGGCTCGACGCCTTTACTCCAGCCCCGATCTTTCCAGCAGCGCATGCGGGTCCGGATCGCGGCCCATGAACTCGCGATAGAGCACCGCAGGGTCTTCGCTGTCGCCGCGCGAGAGAATGGAGCCGCGGAACTCGCGCCCGACGTCGCGGCTAAAGATGCCGCTCTCCCGGAAACGCGTGAAGGCGTCCGCATCCAGGACTTCAGCCCACTTATACGAGTAGTAGCCCGCGCCGTAACCCATGGGGCTGCCGAACAGGTGCGTGAAGGCCGCGATCATGGCGTGATCGGGGGGCAGCGGCGTGGGCGTGAAGGGTTCGAGAATGCGGCGGGCATAGGCCACCGGGTCGCCATCGGTTTCGGGGCGGTAGCGCGTGTGTAACAGCAGGTCCACGTAGCCGAAGCCGAGCCGGCGCATCTGGGCGCCGGCCGCGCGGAAGGTGCGTGCGCGCTTCATCTTTTGGAATAGCTCGTCGGGAATGGTGGCGCCGGTTTCCCAGTGGCGCGCGAAAAGGTCCAGGGAGGCGCGCTCCCAGCACCAGTTCTCCATGATTTGCGACGGCAGCTCCACAAAATCCCAGGCCACGTTGGTGCCGGCGAAACCGCGCATCTCGACGCGGCTGAGCAGGTGGTGCAGCAGGTGGCCGAACTCGTGGAAGATGGTCTCCGCCTCGCGGTGCGTGAGCAGGGCCGGCCGCCCGGCCAGGGGCGGCGTGAGGTTGCCGCAGATCACGCCGACGTGGGGTAGGGTGCCATCGGCCACAGGGCCGCCCGTGATCAGGGCATCCATCCAGGCGCCGCCGCGCTTGTTCTCGCGGGGATACCAATCGGCGTAGAAGCCACCGAGGAAGGTGCCGTCTTCGTCGTGAACGTCGTAGTAGCGCACTTGCGGGTCCCAGCCCGGGACGCCGGGGCGTTCGGCGACGCGTATGCCGTAGAGGCGCTGGACCAGGTCGAACATCCCGGCCACCACGCTGGCCAGCGGGAAGTAGGGCCGCAGAGCCTCTTCGTCGAAGGCGTAGAGGGCGGCGCGCTGCTTTTCGGCATAGTAGGCCACGTCCCAGGGTTCCAGCGCGGGGGCGGCGGTGCCTTCGAGGGAGCGGCGGAATCCCTCTAGCTCGCGGTTCTCTTCCTGGAAGCGGGCCTCGGTTTTCGCCTTGAGCTCTTCCAGGAAGGCCAGAGCCCGCGCGCCGTTGTGCGCCATGCGGTCTTCGAGGGCGAAATCGGCGAAATCGGCGAAGCCCAGCAGGTGCGCCTTCTGCGCACGCAGTTCGAGAATGCGGGCGGTCAAGGCGCGGTTGTCCCAGGCTCCGGAGGTGGCGCGGACGGAATGGGCGTGGTAGACCTGGCGGCGGATGGCGGCATCGTCGAGGTAAGTCATTACCGCGAAGTAGTCCGGGGCGTGCAGGGTGAAGCGCCAGCCCTGGAGGCCTTTGCGCGCGGCGCTCTCGCGGGCCGCATCGCGCGCGCTGGGGGGCAGGCCGGCCAATTGAGCCTCATCTTTTATCACCAGCTCGAAGGCGTTGGTGGAATCGAGGACGTTCTCGGAGAACTTGGTGGTCAGGGTAGTGAGCTCGACATCGATGGCTTCCAGGCGCAGTTTGCCCGCGGCGTCCAATTCCGCGCCCTGGCGCCGGAAAGCCTCCACGGTCTTGTGCAGGAAGCGGCGGCGTTCGCCGGCCAGCGCGGCGGCCTCGGGCGCGGCGGCGAAGGCCTGAATCGAGCGCCACAAACCGGCATCCAGAGGAATCCCGGTGTAGAACGCGCTGACTGCGGGCTGGACGGCGTTGAAGGCCGCGCGCAGCTCGGGGTAGGTGGCTACGGATTCCAGGTGGCGCACCACCCCCATGGCATAATCGAGCGGTTCGGCGAGAACGTCCAGGGCGCGCATCGTGTTCTCGAAGGTGCGCGGGCCGGGTTGGCCGGCAAGCGCGGCCAGGCGCTGCCGCGCGGCGGCGAGTAATTCGGCCATGGCCGGTTCCACATGGGCGGCGCGGACGCGGTCGAAGGGGATGGGGAACTCTATGGAAAGGAGGGGGTTCGGCTCACTGGTCGAGGGCATCATCATTCTAGAGGGTAGCAGGTGGTGGGGGATCTCCCGGCGGAGGCGCGTGCAATTCCCCACAATCCGCGTAAGAATGAATAGAGCATGGATTCGGATTCGAATGGGGGGTGTAGCCGCGCCCCGGTGGAGGAGCGGCTGAACGTTTTCGCTTTGGTCGTCTACATCCCCGATCCTCTCGGCAGGTTCCTGGACGATCTGAGAAAGGAACTGGTCCCCCACTACAACCCGCACGCCCACGTCAGTGTGCTGCCGCCGCGCTCTCTGGGCGTGCGTTGGGAGGATGCTTCGGCCCGGGTTCGTACCATATTAGAGAGCTGGAGGCCGTTTGATCTCGAATTGAGCGAGATTCAGGTTTTCCCGGTCACCGATGTGGTTTATATCGAGATGGGCGCGGGGGCGGCGGAGCTGCGCCGCATGCACGACACCATGAACGCCGATTCGCTGGCCTTTCAGGAGCCATTTCCTTATTATCCGCATGTGACCCTGGCGCAGGAGATCGCTCACCAGCGCCTTCCGGAGTTGGGCGAACTGGCCCGGCGGCGCTGGAACGAGTATCGCGGCCGGCGCGCTTTCCGCGTGGAACGGGCTGTGTTTGTCCAAAATACGCTGAGCGACGCGTGGATCGACCTGGCCGAATTCGCGCTCGGCGCGGTGGCGTTGCGCTAGCGGCGCTTGGCAAGCTAAAGCATGCCTTACCCGGTTGTAACCGATTTTTGAGATCTCTGGCTCCCCACCGAACTAAATAATTTAAGCCGAATGTGATACGGCCCCAGGGGCGGCGTCGGCCGGCGCCGGCTAGGCTACACGGGAGGGGAACGCTTTGCATACTGTCGCGATCTGTGACACGGAGCCGATTGTGATCGAAGGCTTGCGGCGCCTGCTGGAACCGCAGGAGGGCCTGCACATCTTGTGCTCCGGGGATTCTCCGGCCCAGATGCTGGAGCTGATCCGGGCGAACCCGCCGCGCGTGGTGCTGATCGACAAGGCGTTCGGCGTTCCGGCCGTGCTCGATTTTGTCAGAGCGCTCCGCCGCATCCAGCCGCTGACCTCGCCGGTGGTCTGGGGCACAACCCTGTCGGATGCCGAAGTGCTGCGATTTCTGCAGGCCGGCGCGGCCGGGGTGGTGCGCAAGGATGCGCCGCTGCGCGAGTTGCTGGCGTGCATACGGACGGCGGCCGCCGGCAATACCTGGGCGGAAGAAACGGTTGCCGAACCAGCGCACTCGCCGCTGACCGCCCGCGAGGTGCAGGTGGCCGAACTGGTGGAGCACGGGATGAAGAACCGCGATATCGCCGGAACGCTGGGCATCACCACCGGGACGGTGAAGATCCACCTCAAACACATTTTCGAGAAGACCGGCATCCGCGGACGCTACGGGCTGGCCCTTTCGGGGCTGAAGGCCAAGGGAGTGCTGCCGGCCTCCGGTGCCGATGCGGCTTAGCTGCGACCGTTGGATTTAATATAGAGAGGTAATGAAAGCCGCTGTTTACCTCGTATTGAGCGCCGCTGCGTGGCCGCTGGGCGGGCTCGCGCAAGTGCGGATCGCACCGGGTCCGGAGAAGATCCGGGTGGAGATCGGAGGGCAGCCGTTCACCGATTTCTATGTGGCGGGAGCCGATCTCACGAAGCCCTACCTGCACCCGCTGAGGGCGGCCTCGGGGACCTATGTCACGCGCATGTGGCCCATGGAAAACGTGGCCGAGGAAGCTAAGACCCAGAAAGACCACAAGCATCAGCGGGGACTTTGGTTCGCCCATGAGAAGGTGAACGGCCTGGATTTCTGGAACAACGAGGCATCCTATACCACCCCCAACCGCGGCAAGATCGCGCTGCGCAAAGTGGACGAGGTGAAGAGCGGCGCGGAGCGGGGAACCATAGCGGCTACTTTCGACTGGACCGACCTGGCGGGCCACGCTCTGCTCACCGAGTCGCGCGTGATGACCTTCTATGCCGATCCGCGGCTGCGAATCGTGGATTTCGATATCACCCTGACGCCCGTCGTCAAGGTGACCTTCGGCGATTCCAAGGATGGCGCGTTCGGACTGCGGCTGCGTCCGGCGCTTCAGGAAGACCATGGGAGCGGGCACATCGTGAATTCCGAAGGCCTCGCGACCGAGAAGGAAGCCTGGGGTAAGCCGGCCAACTGGTGCGACTACTCGGGCGAAATCGACGGCGAGAAATTGGGGATCGCCATTCTCGACCACCCCGCCAATCCGCATCACCCGGTGCGCTGGCACGTGCGCGGGTACGGGCTATTTGCCGCCAATCCGTTCGGCCTCGCGGTTTTCACCGGCGACAAATCGCAGGATGGATCGGTCGTCGTGGAACCCGGCGAGACGCTGCGCTATCGCTACCGCGTGATCGTGCATCCGGGCGATGCGAAGAGTGCCGATATCGCGGCTCTCTGGCTGAAGTATTCCGGCGGGAAGTGACGGCCTGCGCCGCTATTCGCTGAGCTTGGGAAACAGGGCGCGATCCAGAATGCGGCGCGTGAGCTCCTCGAGGGTCAGGAACTGGTCCTGATCTTTGTAGAAAAGCTTCTCGCCTTGCAGCACGCCCACCTCGATCAGCAGCGGCTCCTCGCCGCGCTCGATGCGAAAGCCGGGCAAAGTGGGAACGGCGGCGATCTCGATGCGCGCCCGCTGCTGCCACTTGCCTTCCGATTCCTCACGGACCGTGATGCGGATCTTCAATCCTTGGAACTGCGCCTCGGCGGTCTCCGGCCCGAATGCGGTGGTGTAGGATTCCACGCAGGCCGCCAGATGCCGATGCAGTTCCTCGAGTGCGCGCGGCAACTGCTTGAGCGCACCCGCTTCGCGATCGCGGCGCCCCTGCTCTTCCGCGATGCGCATTTTGAGCCAAGAGAAATCCATAGCGAGCATTCATGGTAACAGCATGGACGCGGGCCGCGCCGGAAGTTACCGCAGTAGCCTGCGGCAGGTTGGCGATCTGCGGCACAATGCAGGTTGGAGGATCGACGTGACATCGAACGGCAGAATCGCGCTGGTGACCGGCGCCGGCAGCGGGATCGGACGGGCGGTCAGCCTCGCCTTACAAGCGGCGGGATACTCGGTGGTGCTGGCCGGCCGGCGCGCCGCGCGGCTGGAGGAAACCGCGGACATGGCGGTGCCTTCGGGGGGCGCGATGCTGGCCGTGGCGGCGGATGTGGGCGATCCGCACTCCGTCCAGGCGCTGTTCGCGAAAACCCGCGAGGCTTTCGGGCGCCTGGACCTGCTCTTCAACAATGCCGGAGCGGGCGCGCCGCCGGTTCCCTTCGAGGATCTCAGCTATGAGCAGTGGAGCAAGGTCCTCTCGGTGAGCCTCACGGGCGCTTTCCTGTGCGCCCAGCAAGCTTTTCGGATTATGAAAGCGCAAGAGCCGCGCGGGGGCCGCATCATCAACAACGGGTCCATTTCGGCGCACGCTCCGCGGCCCAATTCGGCGCCCTATACGGCTGCCAAGAGCGGCATCACCGGGCTAACGCGCAGCCTGGCACTGGATGGCCGCCCGTACGATATCGCGTGCGGCCAGATCGATATCGGGAATGCGGCCACGGAGATGACCGAGCGAATGACGGCCGGCGTGGCGCAAGCCGACGGCTCGACGAAGCCGGAGCCGCGTATGGACGTACGGTACGTGTCTGACGCGATCCTGTACATGGCGGGCCTGCCGCTCGACGCCAACGTTTTGTTCATGACGGTCATGGCCACCCGGATGCCGTTCGTCGGACGCGGGTGAAAGCAGTGCCAGAGCCGGAACGGCTCTTGTGCAAGATCGCGCAAGGCGGTATCGTATCGCTCGGCAAACAGAAGGAGGCAGAACTCATTATGATTCGCACATCATGCATTGCGGCCGCAACGTTGCTCGTGCTTTCGTTGGGCGGCGTCGCGCATGCCCAAAGCACACAGATTGTACTGGACCGGGACGGCGGCACGATTGTCCTCGAGCCCTACGCCCCGAATATCGTCCGTGTCACGCTGAGCCTTCTGAAGGAGCCGGCGACCGCCGCCCCCGGCTATGGATTTGTGGCCACCCCTTCCGCCCAGGGCTGGAGCCGTCAACAGAACGCTCAGGGTGATGTCTACCGGTCCCAGCGGCTGGTCGTCACCGTGACGGCCAACCGCCCGCACAAGCCCATGGCGACGGAATTGGATATCGCGAAGTTCTTCAACGGGTCCGCGCCTCCCGCTCACATCACGATCGGCACTCCCGCGGGCAAAACGCTCGCGGACATGACGGGCTGGTCGATGTCCGTGCCCAATTACAAGGACGGCAACGCCGGCGTGCTGAACGACAAGCGTCCCGCGGACCCGCCCTTTTACCGGGTCGGCGCGAGCTTCGTTTCGCCCGATGACGAGCACTACTACGGCCTGGGCCAGAACCAGGAGGGATATCTTGACCGCCGCGGCCACCGAATCGAATGCTGGCACAACTACACTGCCACCGCCGCGCCCAGTATGGGCGTGCCATTTCTGGTTACCAACCACGGTTATGGCGTGATCTGGGACAACCCTTCCAAGACGGTCGTCGAGCCAGGCTTCAACGAGGAAACCCGCTGGACGTCCGAGGTGGGCGACCGGGTCTCGTTCTTCGTGATCGCCGGCGAGACCACCGACGAGATCTACGCCGGTTACCGCCAGCTTACCGGGGCCACGCCGATGCTCCCGAAGGCCGCCTACGGGTTTATCCAGTGCAAGCAGCGTTACGCCTCGCAGGATGAGGTCCTGGCAGTCGCCAAAGGCTACCGCGACCGGCAGCTCCCTCTCGACGTGGTCGTGGTCGACTGGTTCTATTGGACCAAGATGGGCCAGATCGATATGGACCCCGCCAAGTGGCCCGATCCAACCGCCATGAACCGCCAGCTCCACGACATGGGAATCCAGACCATGATCAGCGTCTGGCCACGCTTCACGACCGGAACCCGCTACTACGATTTTCTGCTCCAGAAGGGCTGGCTCATGCACCTTGCCGACGGAACGCCCACCAACGGGCTGCCCTACGACCGCGCCGGCTCCGACATCGATACCACCAACCCGGAAGCGGGCCGCTGGTTCTGGGAAACCATCCGCGATAACATCCTCAGCAAGGGCTTCGATTCTCTCTGGTCCGATGAAACCGAGCCCGATCTGCCCCCTAACGGCAGCTACTTCCACATTGGACCCGGCACGCGCTACTACAACGTCTACCCGCTGTTTCACACGGCGGCCCTCTATGACGGCTTCCGCCGGGACGTGAAGCATCGCGCGCTGATCCTCTCCCGCGATGCCTACCTTGGCGCGCAGCGCAACGGCGCCATGTTCTGGTCCTCCGATGTATACCCGACCTGGGACACGCTCAAGCGCCAGGTTCCCACGGGGCTCGGCTTTACCGCTTCGGGTATGGCGTACTGGACCAACGACGTCGGCGGTTGGCAATATCTGCCGCCCGAGCACCATCCCGCACACGCTCCGCTGCTCGACCCCTCCGATGCGCGCGACAACGTCGGCGGCTATGACGACTACCCGGAACTCTACACCCGCTGGTTCGAGTACGGCGCTTTCCTGCCCATTTTCCGCACCCACGGCAGCCGCTTGTATAACGAGGTCTGGAGTTACGGCAAGGCGGCCGAGCCGATCCTGGAGAAGTATCTGAAGCTGCGCTACCAGCTCATGCCTTATATCTACTCGCTGGGATATCAGGCCCACGAGTCCGGCGCTCCCTACATGCGCGCGCTGTTCATGGACTTTCCGAACGACCCGAACGTGGCCGGTATGGGCGACGAGTACATGTTCGGTCCCGCGTTCCTGGTGGCCCCCGTCACGGAACAGGGCGCCACCAGCCGTTCAGTCTATCTTCCGGCCGGCGCCGACTGGTACAACTACTGGACCAACCAGCGCATCCGCGGTGGTCAGACGATCCAGGTGAGCGCGCCCATCGATACCCTGCCGCTGTTCGTTCGGGCCGGTTCCATTCTGCCCCTGGGGGAACCTGTCCGCAGCACCGCCGAAACGCAAAAGCTGTCTCGCGTGCGCGTGTATCCTGGCGCCGACGGCAACTTCACCCTCTACGACGACGACGGGATGACCTACGCTTATGAGAACGGCGATCGAAGGATCACCCGCCTGCACTGGAACGATAGCGCCGGCAGGCTCACCCACGAGGGGTTCCAGTCGTGGACCGGCCCCGATGCGGGAATGGTGGAGATTGTGGGGCGGTAAGGCGGGATCGATTCAAGTGCACCAGTGACTCAACCACTCGGAACTAACATCGAGCGATGAACACAGCTATTCAGTCTCTTCTGGAGAGCAGGCGGGCGAACCACCTGTTTCGCTTTTCTGCGTGGTGGATGGCGGTCGTAGCCCTCTACCTCGCCATTATGGTGACGCTCTACAACCCAAGTACCTCGAACAACTTCACACGGAACAACTTCCGGGTGATTGGAGGATGCGTTGGCGTAATAGGTGCTTTTGCGGGGTGGATCATCTTTGTCGGGATGCTCGTCCATCTGTTTCAGCGTGATGGGCCATCTACGAGGCGGCGAGTGTTATGGCTGGTCGCCTTCTTCTTTACAGCGTGCTTTGGGTCCAGCTTGTACTACTTCGTGGTCTATCGAAGGCAGGTGCCTTTGGGAGGTGGGGGATAGCCCGCAGCCTTCTGCCCGGATTTCTTCCGCAGGGTGCAACCTGACGGATCGAAAGCTACGCGTATTCGCCCGGCCACTGCGGTTTCGTAAACAAGCCGCCATCAACCCAGAGCGTCTGGCCGGTGATGAAGGCGGCGTCATCCGAAGCCAGGAAGGCCACGGCGTGCGCCACGTCTCCAGCGGTCCCGATGCGTCCCAGCGGCGCCATGCGGCCCCAGGTCGCCGCGTAATCGCCGGTCTCGATCTTAGTCCGCTCGATTTCGATGGCACCGGGCGCCACGCAGTTTACCGTGATGCCGTACGGCCCCAGTTCGACCGCCGCCACCTTCGTGAACATCTCGATTCCGCCCTTGCTGGCCGTATAGTTCACCAGCTTCGGAAACGGAACCTTGTTACAGCCCGATCCGATATTGACTATCCGCCCGCCGCCGCGCTCGCGCATGTGCCGGCCGGCGCGCTGCGTGCACAGGAAGCAGCCCTTGAGGTTGGTGTCGATGACGCGGTCCCACTCGCTCTCTTCGAGTTCGAGCAGCGGCTTGAACGTCTGCACTCCGGCGTTATTGACCAGGATATGCAGGCGCTCGAAGCGGCCGAAGACCTCCTCGAACAGGACGGCCACATCGGCGGCACAGCCCACGTCGGCGTGGACCGCGAAGGCGCGGCGCCCGAGCCCTTCGATTGCGGCGACGGTCGCATCAGCCCCGGCGCGGTCCGCGTGGTAGTTGACCGCCACATCGCAGCCCAGGCGGGCCAGTTCCAGCGCGATTCCTTTTCCGACGCCCTTGCTCGATCCGGTGACCAGGGCGGTCTTGCCTTCCAGATTGGCTGGCATGGCTGAGTTGCCTCCTTATTCTTAATGCTCGGTGCGCGCCACGAAACCCAGGGATTCGAAAGCGCGGTCGAACGCCGCGACGGTTTCGGCCACGTCGCGCGGGCTGTGGACCGTGGAGACGTACATGCGCCCATCGGGGACGGGGTTGATGCCCTCCGCCGCGGCTGCCAGCAGAAAACGATCCAGCAGCGCGCGGTCGTCCGCCAGCGTATCGCGATAATTGCGAAGCTCGGTTGCGGCGGTAAAGTGGAGTGCGAAAGCCGTACCGAAACCTGTCACCAGCAACGGCACCGAGCGGCGTGCGGCGGCGGCGCGTATGCCCGCCATCAGGCTTTCGCCGGTCTGGCAGGCCGTGGCGAGCGGCTGTCCGCCGTCCTTCGAGAGTTCGTCGATCGTCGCGGCGGCTCCTGCGAGCGAAAGCGGATTTCCGTTGAAGGTGCCGCCGAACGAGACGCCGCCTCCGAACATCAGCTCCATGATTTCCCGACGCCCGCAGATGACGCTCAGCGGCAGGCCACCGCCAATCGCCTTGCCGAAGGTTGCCAGATCCGGCGTGATTCCGAAGAGTTTCTGCGCGCCGCCAAGGCCGATGCGAAAGCCCGTGATGACCTCGTCGAAAATCACGAGCGAGCCATTCTGTTTCGCGATGCGGGCCGCGGTCTCCAGAAAACCGGGTTCGGGAAACAGGCAGCCGCTATTGCAGACGATTGGCTCGCCGATGACGGCCGCGATCTCGGAGCCGTGCGCGGCAAACAGGTGCGCGAAAGCCTCCGCGTCATTCCAGGGCACGACCAGGACGTTTTCCGCGGCATTGGGCACTTGCCCCTTGGATCCCGGAACCGCACAGGGCAGCGCGGTTCGCTCCAACTCCGCCGCGCTCGGATGGTAGCTCAACAGCGCGCCATCCATCCAGCCGTGATAGTGACCCTCGAACTTCACCACCAGCCGGCGGCCCGTGAAAGCGCGCGCCAGACGCAGAACCAACTGCACCGCTTCGCTGCCGCTCGAGGTGAAGGCCACCCGCTCCGCGCAAGGCACCAGGCGCTGAATCCGCTCGGCCACCTGGGCCTCGAGTTCGTGCTGCGCGCCGAGAAGATGCGGCCGTGTGGCCTGCCGCTGGACGGCCTCCACCAGCGCGGGGTGGCAGTGGCCCAGGATCAGAGGCCCCCAGCCCAATGTGTAATCGATGTACTCATTGCCATCGACATCCCGCATACGGCTGCCGCCGGCATCGGCGATAAACAAAGGTATGGGCGCCTTGGCGCGAAAGGGGCTGCTGACTCCCCCGGCCAGTGACTGGCGTGCGTGTTCCAGACATGCCCGCGAGCGGCTCCAGCGATCGTTATTCATGTCGAGTTCGAATCCTCTGCGGCAGAAAATGGCGGCCAGCCCAGCGCCGTCGTGCTGTTCTTGTAGGTTGTTGCAGGTATTACGTTAATGCGCAGCGGCAGTCAAGTCAACCCCGGCTCCGGCCACCTACTAAGTGGGTGTGAGGGGCGTTCAGCCCGCCACGCGGAAGCGGTTCTCCGGCATGCCGGGTGTCCCGGTGCGTATGGCGAACAAGCTGCCGCCGAGCCGGTCTCCCGGAGGCCCTCCCAGCGCGGCGCTGGTGACGTATAGCGTCCGATAATCGGGGCCGCCGAATGTGCAACTGGTGATGTTGACGGCCGGCATCTCGATGACGCGGTCGATCTCCCCGTCCGGCGCCACGCGAACGATGCACGCGCCCGCATGCCGGCAGTTCCACAGATAGCCATCGCTATCTACGGCGGAGCCATCCGGCAGGCCGCGCGTAAAGCCGGCGAAGAAAGTGCGCTCGCCGCCGATGGCTCCGGTGAGCTTGTCGAAATCGTATACGCGGACTTCGTTCGACGGCGTGTCGGCGAAATAGAAACGGGCGTGCAGCGGGTCCCAAGCCATGGTATTGGAGATGCCGATGCCGCGCTTCCACTCGCTGACGGCGCCATCCGGGTCGATGCGGTAGAGCACGCCATCGGTGCCGCCGCATTCGCCGGACGCGCCATCGGGGCCCACATTGTTGCGCATGGAGCCCAGCCAAAGCGACCCGCGCGGATCCGCCCGGCCTTCGTTCAGACGCACGGCGGGCCATCCGGGCAGGCGGAAGCCTTGGTCGCAGCGGGCATCGGTCGCGGGCATCCAGAGCACCAGGCGCGACGCGAGCGCCACGGCCAGAGTATCGTCGCGGGTCGTCAGCGCCAGCGCGGTGGCCGGCTCGTCGAAGAACCAGGATTTCACGCTGCCCGAGACGGGGTCGAAGCGGTGGATGAGGAAGCGGTTGATATCCACCCAGTACAAGGCCTGCTCGCCGGGATGCCAGACCGGGCCTTCACCGCAGCGGTCGCCCGCCGGTGCGGCGCACAAAGGCTCGCCGATTTCCGCGGGCTGCTTGGCTATCATTTCTTGCGCTCCCTCTCCAGTTGCGGCCTCTCGACAATCGCGGTGGCCCACAGGAATCCGGCAATGGCCTCTTTGGCGTTGACGGATTTCGGATAGTTCACGTAATCGGCATAGCTGGCCTGTACGCAGACGCCATCCCCGGCGCTGTAGAGATCCACCAGCCCGGCATCGTTGATCTTGGCATTCGCGACGATGCTCCGGTAGCCATTAGCGACTACGGGCGCGTACTCTGCCCGTTTCAGTAGCCCGAGGTCGATGCCGCGTTGCAGCGCATAGGTGAACATGGCGCTGCCGGAGCTGTCGATCCAGTTATCCGGGCGGTCGCCCTTATCGACCACCTGGAACCAGCCACCCGTTTTGGGGTCCTGGGTGCGCTTCAGCCCTGCGGCCAGCCCACTGTAAATATCGAGCACCTGCGCGCGCCGCGGATGGTTCGGCGGGAGCACCGCCAGAGTCTCCGCGAGTACCAGCGCATACCAGCCCAGCCCCTCGCTCCAGACTTCGCTCGAAAGGCCGGTCTTCGGGTCGGCCCATTTGGCTTTTCGTCCAGGCAGCACCAGGGCCGTTTCTGGGTTGGCGGCCCAGGCATGGTAGAAAAGGCCGCTATTGCCTTTGCGCGCGTGATCGGCGAATACAACGATCTGCTTGGTGGCTTCGTCGAAGGCGTACTCGCGGTCGGCGATCGATTTCCCATAGCGCGCGAGAAAGATCTGGCCCATGAAGACGCCATCCACCCACATTTCGCCGCGCAGATTCGGGCCGTGCCAGAAGCCTCCATCCGGATTTCTGGGGTAGGTGTCGAACGCTTTGCGGATCTCCGTGGCGGCTGTGCGGTAGCGCGGATCGTGCGTGTCTTCATAAACCGCCACGACCGCGGCGCCCGCCATAATGCTATCCAGGCTGTTGATGGGCGCATTCACGAGCTGGCCATCCGGGCCCACGAACGGATCGATTTCGCGCTTCATGAAATCGAGATATTGCGGATCTCCGGTAGAGCGCCAAAGCATCTCGAAGCCCAGCAGAGTGTAACCCTTCCAGTAGGACCACCGGGCCAGGCGATCCTGCGGCGTGCCGGGGTTGCGCTTCATCATGCTCTCGGCCATGGCAACGGACCACGCCTTAGGCGCGGCATCCGCGGCACGCGCGACGGGCGAGGCGGCCGTAATCGCAACCAGGAGAAGCGGCGTGACGATGGACGCGCAAGGTTTCATCGAAGGCACCTCCGAATGATTAGAGTTAGCATGGATTGGCACGCACGGGGGGGGCGGCCGGCCCCGTATGCCAAAATGGGAATTTCGGTTGAGGTTTTCGGGAACCCTTTCCCGGTTGACGCGGCATTCTGGATAAGACTATGAGAGCAGCCTTTTACGAAGGAAATCGGAAGATCCAAGTGGGCCCCTGCGTTCCGGTGAAGCCGGCCGCGGACCAAGTGCAGATTCGCGTCGAGTATTGCGGAATCTGCGGAACCGATCTGCATCTGTTTCACGGGGCCATGGCGCAACGCCTGCACCTGCCGCACGTGATGGGGCATGAAATGTCGGGCACCATCGCGGCCGTGGGTTCGGCGGTGGAGGGCTACCGGCCCGGCGACCGCGTCACGGTGCGGCCGCTCGACCCGTGCAACAACTGTCCGGCGTGCAAAGCCGGCCACAGCCATATCTGCCAGAACCTGAAGTTCATCGGGATCGATACCCCCGGAGCGCTGCAGGGCTTGTGGACCGTGCCGGCCCACACGCTGCACCGCTTGCCGGATTCGATTTCGATGCAAATGGGCGCGGTGGTCGAACCGATCGCGGTGGCTTGCCATGACGTGCGCATGGGCGAGGTGAAGCCGGGCGATCACGCGGTGGTTATCGGCGGAGGCCCCATCGGTGCACTGGTCGCGATCGTGGCCAAAATCCGCGGGGCGAACGTGTTGATGAGCGAAGTGAACCCCTTCCGCGTCAAGCTGGCGCGGCAGTTGGGCATCGAGGCGGTGAATCCCCAGGAAGTCGATCTGGCCGCCCTGGTCAACGAGCGGACCGGCGGCGCGGGAGCCGACGTGGCCTTCGAAGTTTCCGGATCGCAGGCGGGCGCCGAGATGATGACGAAGCTGATGCGCACTCGAGGGCGCATCGTGATCGTGGCCATTTTCGCCGAACCGCCCCGCGTGGATTTGTTCCGCTTCTTCTGGCGCGAGTTGAAGCTGGCGGGCGCGCGCGTTTACGAGCCGGAGGATTTCGAGGCCGCCATCGCCCTGGCCGCCTCGCGGGCGCCGCAGTTCGAGCCGCTGATTACCGCGGTCGCGCCGCTCGATAGTCTCGAGGATTGCATGCGCCAGATGGCGGGCGGCGGCGAAGTCATGAAAATTTTGGTCAAGTGCGCGGAGTAGACGTGAACATTCTCGATAGCTTCAAGCTGGATGGAAAGACCGCCCTGGTGACCGGTGCCCGCCGAGGCATCGGCAAATCCATGGCCATCGCGCTGGCCGAGGCGGGTGCCGATATCGTGGCCACGAGCGCTCAAATGGAGCCGGGGGCGAGCGCGGTGGGCAAGGAAGTGGAAGCGCTGGGGCGCAAATTCTGGAGCTACGCCTGCGACCTGGCCGACCGGAAGCAGGTCTACGCTTTGATCGAAAAGGTGAAGAACGAGTGCCCGCCCATCGACATCCTGGTCAATAATGCCGGCACCATTCTGCGCAAGCCGGCCGAAGAGCATCCCGACGAATTCTGGGACCGCATCATTGAAATCGACCTGAACGCCCAGTTTGTGCTGGCGCGCGAGTTCGGTCGCGACATGCTGAAGCGCGGGGCGGGGAAGATCGTCTTCACGGCGTCGCTGCTCACTTTTCAAGGCGGTATCACGGTGCCGGGCTACGCGGCGGCCAAGGGCGGCGTAGGACAGTTGACCAAGGCGCTGGCCAATGAATGGGCCGGCCGCAACGTACAGGTGAACGCCATCGCGCCCGGGTATATCGCCACTGACGTAACCAGCGCTCTACGCAACGATGCGACGCGCAATCCGGCCATTCTGGCGCGCATTCCGGCGGGCCGCTGGGGCGACCCCGACGATCTGAAGGGCGCGGTGGTCTTTCTCGCCTCGAAGGCGTCGGACTACGTGAGCGGCACGGTCCTGGTAGTGGACGGCGGGTGGATGGGAAGATAGTCCGCCGATAGCTTGCCCGAGGGGGCCGGAAGCGGCCCCTCAGTTCAGCGAAGCCATCATCCGGCGCGCCAGCGAGACCGCCGCGTTGGCGTTCTCGCCATAGCCATCCGCGCCGATTTCGGTGGCGAACTGCGCCGTCACCGGGGCTCCGCCCACCATCACGCGAACGCGGTCGCGCACGCCGGCCTGCTGGATGGCCTCGATGGTGGTGCGCATGGAGGTCATGGTTACGGTCAGGAGCGCCGAGAGGCACACGATGTCCGCGCCGCTCTTCACGGCCTCGACGAACTTCTCGGGAGCCACGTCGGCACCCAGGTCGATCACCTCGAAGCCGGCGCCTTCGAGCATGGAGGCCACCAGGTTCTTGCCGATATCGTGCAGGTCGCCTTTGACCGTGCCGACCGCCACGCGACCGGCACCCTTGGCCCCGCTGGCCGCCAGCAAAGGCCGCAGCAGCCCCAGCGCGGCTTTCATGGCGCGGGCCGCCAGCAGCAGCTCCGGCACGAAATACTCCTCGCATTCGAAGCGCCGGCCGGCCTCTTCCATGGCGGGCATCATGGACTTGGCGATCAGATCCGACGGGTTGGCGCCTTCGGCCAGCGCCTGTCCGGTCAGCGCCGCCGCGGCCTTGTGATCGCCGTTCAGAATCGCGTCGTAGAGCTTCTCGAACTCAGCCACCTGGACCTCCTCTTCGTTAAGGCAGCGCCGGGGCGGGTTGCTGGTCGCCGGAGTTCGCCCCGCCGGTGCCCGAATAATATGAATAGCATTAAATAGGGGCCGGGCGACGCTGCGGGCGGACGTAAATTTTCCGGCGCGCGGGTATAAAGCCATGGGAAAACGGATTTCGGGCAAATTACGGGTTAAACCGCGTCGCGTTATAGTCGAATTGATGAACACCACACGCCGTTCGGCTATTGCGTCCGCATTCGCGGGCGCCGGAATCGCGGCCTTCGACCAGGCCGACGCCGCCGCCCAGGAGAAGGCGGGCGGCAACGCTCCTATCTCGGCGCGCGACAACCTCAAGATCACCAAGCTGGAAACCTTTCTGGTGAAGCCGCGTTGGCTTTTTCTCAAAGTTCATACCAACGCGGGAATCATCGGGCTGGGAGAGCCCATCACGGAAGGCCGCGCGCTGACCTGCGCCCAGGCCGTTAAGGAAATCGAACCCTACCTTGTGGGCAAAGATCCGCGGCGTGTCGCGCACCACTGGCAGGCCATTTACCGGCACGCGTTCTACCGGGGAGGCCCGATTCTCACCAGCGCGCTGAGCGGCATCGACCAGGCGCTCTGGGACATCAAGGGGAAGGCGCTGGGCGTGCCCGTATACGAGCTGCTGGGCGGCCCCACCCGCGACCGCGTACGGGTTTACGCCCATGCCAATACGGTCGAAGACATGAAAAAGGCGCAGGCTCGCGGATTCAGCGCGTTCAAGACCTTTCCCTCGGTCAACGGTGGCCTCACGCCCTCGACGTCCAATAGGCGTCCGGCCCGTCTCATCGAGACGCCCGCCGCGGTAGCCCACGCTGTGGAGACGTTCGCCGAGCTACGCAAGGCCATGGGCCCGGAAGCCGATATCGCCATCGATTTCCACGGGAGCATTCCGCCGGCAACCTCCAAGCTGTTGATCCGGGGGCTGGAACCCTACCAGCCGATGTTCATCGAGGAGCCGTGCCAGGCGCAGAATCACGACGTCATGGCCGAGATCGCGCGCGGCACGTACCTTCCCATCGCCTGTGGCGAACGCGTCTTCACCAAGTGGGGCTTCCGCGAGGTGCTCGAAAAGCGCGCCGCCACCGTGCTTCAGCCGGATTTGTGCCACGCCGGCGGCATCACCGAAGTCCGGCTGATCGCGGGTATGGCCGAAGCCTACTACGCCATGATCGCGCCGCACAACCCTCTGGGACCCATCTCGCTGGCCGCCGGCGTGCAAATATCCGCCTCCATTCCCAACTTCCTGTGCCAGGAGCAGGTTTCGCTGGGCGAAGGATATCTCAAGAAGCCGTTCACTGTGCATAACGGATATCTGGACCTGCCGACCGGCCCCGGCCTGGGGGTTGAGCTGGATGACAATCTGATGGCGGATAAGCTGAATCACGACTGGCGCAACCCCGAAGCCTATGACGCCGACGATGGCTCGGTGGTGGACTGGTAGAGGGCGGAAGCATCGGCAGGCGACCGTTGGCCGGCGCTGGGCGGCAGGTACGCCGCCCGCGCCTGTAGGCCTGCGCGACCCGTTTCGGTGCGGATTTGGACAAGATGGCCGGAGCGTGAGCGCATAAATACTAGAATTAGGGTCCTTAAGTACGATAATAGAAGGGGAGGGCAAAATGCGGTTGTCCAGTACGTACACGCTCGCGCACTATGTTATGGATCTGGTTCAGGCGGGGTTGGCCGGAATCGATACCGCCCGGAAGGGAACCGCGCTGCCTCCGGTTTCCATCGCGCCGGTCTGGGCCCCCACGGCGATTGGCATGGCGGTCGGCCTATCGGCGGTTTCCCTGAACCGGAGCCGCAGGTCTCGCTATAGCATGGCCCTCGGTGGATTGGTGGGATGCGCGGTCGGACTGGGTTGCGGCATGGCGTGGGCCTCGCGAGGCTTCACGGGAGCTCTGGCCCGAGGCGCGGTGCGCAAGATCAATATCGTACGCGATGAGCGCTGGTTGGCCGAAAACCCCATCAATTACGCCTGAACCGTCATTCGCCTTTGGGCCGTTCGAAGCGGCTGTCCGCAACTGCGCCTTTGGGCGATACCCCTCGGTACCAACCTGTTCGCTCGACGGGAAAATGGTCAAATGCGGGGACATAGGGTTTGACGTCCAGCAGCGGCGTGCCATCCAACATGTCGACATCGGACACCAGAAGCGTGGCGCCCTGAATGCCTAGCAGCCGGACGGCCGACATCCCGATGCGGTTCGGCCGCGCGGGCGCGCGTGTGGCGAAGACGCCGCGCTCCACCTTATCTAAGTAGGGCCGCACCAGAAGCTGCGGCTCCGATGCGTGGTGGAACGAATAGAGCAGCCATACGCGCTCGAAGCCGGCCAGATCCCGCAGCCCCGGTGCGAATTCCGGAAGCAGTTCCACGCGTCCCTCCGCCCCGCACGCGACGGAACTCTGAATAGGGGTACCGGCAGCGCCATGGAACGGCGTCCGAATCACTCCGATCGGCTGTATCGCAGGCATCGCGATGTGCATGAAATTGTCACTGAGGGCAGGGCCTCCAGGGGCCAAGCTTTCAATTCACACTATCATAGCCGTGCTACCATGACGTTTTCCAACCGGATACCGTCATCCGGAACTGCCGCCCCGCCTGCCTCTGGGCCAAGCCGCCCGCCTTTCCCGAAAACGCTATTGTGACCCCCATGACACCCACAACTGAAGCGTCCGCCAATAGTCCCGGAGCCGGCTGCAAACACCACCCCCAATTACAAGCCATGCCGCAGGCTAAGTGCAGCTGCCAGGGTCTGCTGCCGATGCGCCGGCTGCACGCGCTGATCGGCCTGTGGATGGGGTGCTTCCTTTGCGTGCATTTGGCCGTCAGCCTGACCGGTTGGTCGCCTTCGACCTACCGGGGAGCCGTGGATGCGATTCAAGGCGCGCTGGCGCACGTACCCGGCTTCGCGCTGCTGGCCATCTTCCTGCCGCTCGCTGGCCAGGCTGTTTCGGGACTCTACCTTCTACGGAAGGAAGGCCTGAAGTACAGCGTCAAGAAGTGCAACCGGGGCGGGAAACTGCGCTTCTTCCTACAACGCGTGACGGGCCCGGCCATACTGGTGTTTGCGCTGTTTCACGTGGGTTCGCTTCACCCGTGGGGCCTGCACGCTATCTACCGGGTGACGCACCTGAGCGCGCTGGCCAGCTATGCCGCCGGCGGCCTGTTTCAGCCTGGTCCGGCGGCATTTCGTTCGACTGTCGAGGGATTCGGCGGATTCCATGGCGGGCCGGCTGCCGGCAACCTGATGCTGGCGATGGCTTGTTTGCTGGGCATCTGGGCCGCTGCGTTTCACGCGGCCAACGGCGCCTGGAGTGGCGGCGTCATTTGGGGCCTCGCACGCACTTCGCAATCGAACCGGCGCTTGAAGTACGTCTGCACCGCTCTCGGAGCCGTGCTTCTGGCGACCGGCACGCTGGCGTGGTATGCCTTCACGCTGAGCGCTTCGGCACGCGCCGCCGGCGCCGGTAATTGACCTAAATGCCTTGACATCCGTTTCCACTCGCCAAATTCTATCCATAGTCCGCTAGGGTAGCGGCTTAGGGATTCCGCGCAGCTATACCGTGGTCGGCGTGGCGGCCGATGTGAAGAACCTTCCTGCACCTCAATGTTGTTCTCCAAGACACAGTCGACCGGCCGAGACGCTGATAGAATCTTGCATATTTTGGAAGGAGTCACGTGTGAGACAGATCACTTTCCTGTTGGCTGCAGTCGCAATCGTGGCCGGCGTTGTTGCGCTCCGAACCGGAGCCGCCGATGCGCAGGCTGCCCCGGTCTTTGTGACCAAGATTCCCCCCGGATACCGCGACTGGAGGGTGATTTCCGTTGCCCACGAAGAAGCCAACCTCAACAGTTTTGCCGTTATTCTAGGCAACGATGTAGCGATCAAGGCCTACCGCGAGGGGACGCTTCCTTTCCCGAACGGTACAATCATTGCCGCCTTGCACTACCGTCACGTCGCGTCGGAGGAAAACAACAAAATTTTCGGCCAAGCGCAATCTTTCGTTGCCGGCGCGCCGACGAACATTCAGTTTATGGTTAAGGACTCCAGAGAATACGCCTCGACCGGCGGCTGGGGGTTCGCCCATTTTAACGACGGCAAACCTGCCGAAGAGGCGGTGCTCAAGACCTGCTTTCCCTGCCACCAGAGAAATCAAGATCGCGACTTGGTCTTCACCCGTTACGCACCTTAATACGAGGAGTTAGGCAATTCAGTGCGTCGGTAGTGGGTCGCTTCTGTGGGCTGACCGCCTGCCCGCCCGGTTCCGCAAGACCCCCAACACGCCGTTGATGGCTTCCCGTACGTTAGCCATGAGTTCCGCCATCGATTCTCCCTGCGAATGGCAACCCGGAAGCGCGGGCACTTCGGCCCAATAGCCTCCTTGAACGGCGGGGCGAGGCCGTCCCGCCCTACCAAAACAATATATTCAGCGCCACAAACGCCACCGCCACCGCGACGGCCCACGTGATCGGCCGCTTGAATACCGGGAACTGGTGCTCGGAGGGCAGCTTGGTCATCCCGTAGACCAGCCCTTCGAGTTCGGCCATCGGCTTCGGCTTCGTCACCAGCGAGACCGCAATCGTCACCGCGAAATTCGCGATCAGCGACCACATCGCGCGATAGAGGTTCTCGGCCATGTCCTTGGCGTGCGGCGAGAAGGCTACGTACTTCACCGCACTGGGATCGAGCAGCACCCACAGCCACAGGAGGACTGACGTCAGAATGCCCGCCAGCAAGCCCCAGAAGCCGGCCGCCGGCGTGGTCCGCTTCCAGAGCATGCCGAGGATCACCGTCCCGAACATCGGCACGATGAAGAAGACGAAAATCACCTGCGCGTACACGATGATGCTCGAAAAGCCCATCACCAGATACGCCGTCCCGATGCTCACCACCACGCCCAGCAGCGCGCACCAGCGGCCCATCGAGAGGTAGTGGCGGTCGTCGGCGTTCTTGCGGATCAGTGGCCGGTAGATGTCGTAGGTCCATACCGTGGCGAAGGCGCTCACGTTGCCGGCCATGCCGGACATGAAGCCCGCAATCAGCGCCGTAACGCCGAGGCCCAGCAGGCCCGGCCCGCAGTAGCGCGCCAGCATCAGCGGCAGCACTTCATTGAAGGTGTGGACGCCCGGGCCGGCCATGGTTTCGGGAACCAGTTTCATGGGCAGCACGGCCAGGCCCAGCAGGCCGGGCAGGATCACGATCAGCGGCACGCACATTTTGAAGAAGGCGCCCAGCAGCGTTCCCATCTTGGCCGAGCGCAGGTCTTTGGCCGCCATCACGCGCTGGATCACCAGGAAGTCGGTGGTCCAATAGCCGAACGAAATCGCCAGGCCCCAGCCGAACACGATGCCGGTCCAGTGCACACCCATGGGGTTATCGGTGAACGAGCCGACCGTCCTCCACATGTGGGTGTAGTCCTGGCCGGGAAAGTTCTTGGCGATGCGCGCCACCATGCCTGCCCAGCCGCCGGTCTCGATCAACCCCACGATCGGGATGACCAGGCAGCCCAGCCAGATCAGGAAAAATTGCAGGACCTCGGTGAAGATGGCCGAGAGCAGCCCGCCCGCCATCACATAGACGGCCACCGTGAGTGACGAAACCCAGATGCTGAAGTGAATATCCCAGCCCAGGATGACCTTCATAATCACGGCCATCGAGTACATATTGATGCCGCTCATCAGGATAGTCATCACCGCGAATGAGACGGCCGAAAGCGAGCGTGCGCCCTCGCCATAGCGCAGCTTCAGGTATCCCGGCACCGAGTGAGTCTTGCAGATGTAATAGAACGGCAGCATCACGAGCGAGAGGAACAGGATTGCCGGGATGGCCGCGATCCAGTAGGCGTGCGCCACCAGGATGCCGTATTGATAAGTCGCCGCGGCGTAGCCCATCATCTCGAGCGAGCCTAAGTTCGCCGAGATGAAACTGAGGCCGGCGATCCAGGCCGTCATCTCGCGGCCGGCCATGAAGAAATCCTCGCCCGTCTGCGCGAACTTCCTCAGGTACAGGCCCAGGCCCAGCACCAGCACGAAGTAGAGCACAACGATGACCAGGTCCACCGGACTCATGGTCATCAGGTGGGGCAGATTCGGGTGCGTCATGGAATCAGGGGTAAGAGCACGCGGTCGAGTTCGCTATCCTCCAGGGCGGCGATGCGAACGCTTTTGTGCAGGCTCCAGCGCTCCACGTGCGTAAGACTCTCGCCGGGCGCCACTTTGGAGGTGGGTCCGAGCGTTTCCATCTCCAGGAACTCATTGCTAGTGAAGGTTTCGAAGGAGCAGCCGAAATCCGCGTAAGTCTTGTGCGGG
>Ga0181520_10004217_pt1 | contig 24317 bp, 35 predicted proteins | sample PEATcosm2014_Bin_29_FD_132451 | JGI IMG/M metagenome (GOLD analysis project Ga0181520, IMG submission 132451) | Peatland microbial communities from MTU Mesocosm Facility, Houghton, MI, USA - PEATcosm2014_Bin02_30_metaG | ecosystem: Environmental > Terrestrial > Soil > Wetlands > Peat | place...
AACTCCGTTTGCTTGTCTCTTTGCTCACCGAACCTGAACTAACTTGATCTTCATCTTGCGGAAATGGGTGGGATGAAGTGACGCGATTTGAGGGGCCGGATCGACAACGAACACCCCCGTTTTGGTGCTGCCCTGAGCGCACCTTCCCGCCCCTACAGAATTCGGTTTCCTTGCTTTCCCAACTCGCTCCGCACCGCCTTGTTCAACACCGTCTGCCACCCAATCGCCTGGTCAATCTCCTTCTCCAATGTCAGGTTCTTCTTCTTCGCCCGCTCCTGCTCCGCGGCGGCCTTCTTGCGTTGCGCCTCCACCAGATCCTCCAGCGATCCCACCCTCGGAACCACCGCATACACCAGCTCGCAGCCCAGCGCCTCCGCCGCCCGCCGCAGCGTACTCAGTTGGATGCACGCGCTCTGCTCCCCCCGCTCCTGGCGGAGCACCTCCCTCTTGGTAATCCCCAACCGTCGCGCCACCTCGTTCACCGGCATCCCGATCGCCCGCCGCACTGTGCGCAGCCAGTTGCTCTGTTCCAGTGGGCAACCTGCGTCCTTCATCGCTCTCCGCGCGGCCCGCATCCACAGCAGCGTCTCGTCCAACTCTTGCCGCTGCGCCCCCAGCAAGGGCATCGACCTTCTTCCTGGCTTCTGCGCAAACAACTGCATCAATCGCCTCTTGATCGATGCCACCTCCTCCAACTCCTTCAAACTCATGCCCACCTATCACCTTTCTCCCCCCCCTCATTGTTCCCCATTGCTATCTATTCTTCTGCACCCGGCAACTCGTCAACCAGGAACGGGTGCCCCATCCTTGACCACGTTCTTTAGGGGGCAACGGTGGAAAACAGCCAACTCCAATGAATCCCATCAACCCCGCCAACCCACCCATTCGCCAACCCGCCAACTCGCCACCAAACAAAGCCGCCTGTTATCGGAGCGAACGCCCCCTACAGAAGCTGTCATCCTGAGAGAACGGGGCCCCAGGCGCGAAGCGCGTCTGCCGCACCCCAGGTGCCTTGCTCCAGACACGCCTCTGTGCTAACCTTGGTTCTGTGCCGTGGATGTGTGAGTGGAACTGTGCCCACACATTTTTTTGCGTTCCGGAGGGTCTCCGGGTGGTTTTAGGGCTGGCGTAGCTCAGCTGGTAGAGCATCTGATTTGTAATCAGAGGGTCGGGGGTTCAAATCCCTTCGCCAGCTCCACTTGAGGCCCCACAAGCAACGCGGAAACGGTTAGAATGGGCAGGCGGACCTTGTTGTTGACCGCCAGTCTTGTCCTTGGCTGCAATCCTTCCCAAGGCGTGGTGCTCCGACGAACCGGAACGTGGTTCGCAGGGGTGACCGATGCGCCAAAGTAGGGTAAACTAAGGGCAGGAAGTAACTTGGGCACAGGTGGCCGAGTGGTTAATGGCAGCAGACTGTAAATCTGCCGGTCTTTAGACCTACGGAGGTTCGAACCCTCCCCTGTGCACCAGTCTTTGCTTGGTTGGGTTGCGGGAGGGGTAGGCGCATGAAGTTTGAGAAGAGCGCCACAAAGCCCGGAATCGAGGGGTTGCACAGCACTGGATCCAGTTTGGATCGCAAGTTCTGGGTCGCTCTGGGGTTGTATACTCTACTAGGTGCCCTGGCCTGGTTCACGATGGACGAAGGTAAGGTCCTGGTGGCGGGGAAGTTGGTAGAGCTGAGGTTCCTCCCGTTGATTGTCATCGGCGGCCTGGCCCTCAGAACGGTTTTAGCCCGACAGGCGGATCGAATTCGCCGCGAAGGGCAGAAGTAGCTTTTAGCCTCAAGCTATGAGCTCTTAGCTCCAGCACCGGCCCAATCAGCCGATGCGTCCTCCCGGTAGGGATGAAGCTAAAAGCTGAAAGCTAATAGCTAGAAGCTTCTTTGTAAGGCTGATGTAGCTCAGTTGGTAGAGCACTCCCTTGGTAAGGGAGAGGTCACCGGTTCAAGCCCGGTCATCAGCTCCAGTATTCAGCTTCTAGCTGCTAGCTCTTAGCTTCTAGCCAGCGACTTGCGGATCGGCGAAACTGGCGGATTTGGCATAAATTGCTGGAAGCTAAAAGCTGGGAGCTAGAAGCTGTTTTTAGGCGGGAGTAACTCAGTGGTAGAGTCACAGCCTTCCAAGCTGTTGGTCGCCGGTTCGATCCCGGTCTCCCGCTCCAGATCGTAGCGGTAGGCAGAGAAGAGCATTAGCCGCGGGCCCCAGGGCCTTGGGTTGGTTTCAGATTGGATTCCGATGTTTCAGCAGGCTGCAATTGCGGTCGTCAACGGCGAGGTCTACCAGCAGCTCCACGCTCTTCTCGACGCAGCCTTCGCGGAGCGCGATGTGGATGTGTTCCTCCACCGCGTACGCCGCTCCGGACTGCGCATCCGCAACTATGAGGGCGTCCTTGAACGCGGATTGCTGGGCAAGCTGGCGGCAAGCCTTTATCGTGACTTGCCGGTCTCCGATCAGGCCCAGACGCGCGAACGCTTCCTGCAGATGGTTGAAGCGGTTTCCCCCGAACTGCGGCAGAGGTATGCAAAGGTCTTCACCCAGTACTAGGGCGAAGTGATTTTATTTGTCCGGCTTGCCGGACCAGAGCACAAAGTCTAGCGGAAGGGATTGAAAGCGAAATGGCGAAGGAAAAATTTGATCGTTCCAAGCCCCACGTGAACGTGGGCACGATTGGACACATCGATCACGGCAAGACCACCCTCACGGCCGCGATCACCAAGGTGTTGTCCAAGCACAACCCCAAGAATTCTTTCCGTTCGTTCGACTCGATCGACAACGCTCCTGAAGAGCGCGAGCGCGGCATCACCATCGCTACGGCCCACGTTGAGTATGAGACGGCCAACCGTCACTATGCCCACGTGGATTGTCCTGGTCACGCCGATTACATCAAGAACATGATCACCGGCGCGGCCCAGATGGATGGCGCGATCCTGGTGGTCGCGGCCACCGACGGCCCCATGCCGCAGACCAAGGAGCATGTGCTCCTGGCCCGCCAGGTGGGCGTGCCCTGCGTGGTGGTCTTCCTGAACAAGTGCGACGCGGTCGAGGACGAAGAACTCATCGACCTGGTCGAGATGGAAGTGCGCGAGCTGCTCTCGAAGTACCAGTTCCCGGGTGACGACGCGCCGGTGATTCGCGGCTCGGCGCTGCTGGCGCTGAATGGCGATCCCAAGTGGGAAGCCAAGATCGACGAGCTGATGGAAGCGGTGGACAAGTATGTTCCCCGTCCCGAGCGCGCCGTGGATCTGCCTTTCTTGATGCCGATCGAGGATATCTTCTCGATCTCCGGCCGCGGCACGGTGGTGACCGGTCGTATCGAGCGCGGCAAGATCAAGGTGGGCGAGCCTTGCGAGATCGTTGGCTTCCGCGAGACCCGTCAGACCGTCTGCACCGGCGTGGAAATGTTCAAGAAGCAGTTGGATGAGGGTTTGGCGGGCGACAATGCCGGCCTCTTGCTGCGCGGCATTCCCAAGGAAGACGTGGAGCGCGGCATGGTTCTGGCCAAGCCGGGATCGATTACCCCGCACACCAACTTCAAGGGCGAGGTCTACGTTCTTTCGAAGGAAGAGGGCGGCCGTCATACTCCGTTCTTCAAGGGCTATCGCCCGCAGTTCTACTTCCGTACCACGGACGTAACCGGCGTGGCGCAGTTGCCCGAAGGCACGGAGATGGTGATGCCGGGCGACAACGTTCAGCTGGAAGTGGAGCTAATCACGCCCGTGGCCCTCGAAAAGGGCCTGCGCTTCGCCATCCGCGAAGGTGGCCGCACGGTCGGCGCCGGCACGGTGTCGGAGATCATCAAGTAAGGAAACAGTGCACCGTGGTCAGTGGTCAGAAGTTCTGATCACTGGCCACTGGCCACTGACAACTGGAAGGCCAGGGAACAGGGCCGCGGTACCTAAGCGACCTGAGCGATGCGACACTGATTGCTGGCCTCCAACAAAATCAGGTACGTGGGTGGGGCGCTCCATGCGGCCCGGCTCGCGAGGAAGACAGGAAGCAAATGGTAGGACAAAGGATTCGTATCCGGTTGAAGGCGTACGACTATCGCGTACTCGATACCTCCACCGGCGAAATCGTTGAAACGGCCCGGCGCACGGGCGCCTCGGTGGCAGGACCTATTCCGCTGCCGACGATCAAGAACAAGTACTGCGTGCTGCGCTCGCCCCACGTCGACAAGAAGTCCCGCGAGGCCTTCGAGATCCGGACGCACAAGCGCTTGATCGACATTCTCGAGCCCACCCAGCAGACCGTGGACGCGCTGATGAAGCTGGATCTTCCGGCGGGCGTGGACGTCGAGATCAAGGCATTCGAAAAGTAGCTTTGCTACTTTCCGAGCTTTTAGCTGTCCGCTCTCAGCCTTCAGCGTCTCTTGGGCGAAGAGGGCAGTGAAGAAAGAACTGAGTTTTTCGGGGCAATCGTGCTGAAAGTTAAAAGCTGACAGCTGGAAGCTCCGGTGAATTCCGGCAGTGCGACAAGCTAAGAGTCGCATGATGAGGTGAGGAAGAAAATGGCAGTTACGGGAATTTTGGGTAAAAAGATTGGCATGACGCAGGTCTTCGACGAGAAGGGCAATGTGCATCCGATCACGGTTCTGGAAGCCGGCCCCTGCATCATTACGCAGCTGAAGTCGTTGGCTAACGATGGCTACATCTCGGCGCAGATTGGCTTGGTGGAGTTTGTGAAGGCCAAGAACCTGACCAAGGGCCAGCTGGGCCATTTGGCCAAGACCGAAGCTCCGCCGGTGAGGATGCTGCGCGAAGTCGAAGTTCTGGCAGCGGATGAGGGCGAAGAAGAGTCCAAGGCGGGCGACCGGGTTCTGGTGGATATGTTCGAAGATGTCAAGTTTGTGGACATCATCGGCACCTCCAAGGGCCGCGGTTTTGCCGGTGTTGTGAAGCGCCACAAGTTTGCGGGTGGTCCGAAGGCTCACGGACACATGTTCCAGGTGCAGGGTTCGATCGGCGCCTCGAGCTTCCCGTCGCGCGTCTTCCCGGGCCAGCGCATGCCGGGTCATTACGGCGCCGAGCAGGTCACGGTGCGCAATCTGCGCATCCGCGGTATCGATCTGGAAGAGAACTTGCTGATGGTGGAGGGTGCGGTACCCGGCCCCCGCGAGGGTTACGTGCTGATCTCGAGGGCTGCTCAGCCCCCGCGTGAACGGCGTGGCTTTGCAGGCTCTTTGACGGTCGATCCGTTGAAGGCTTCGAAGAAGGCCGGCGGCAAGCGCAAGTAACACCTGCGGTGTGGCAGACGCGCCTGGCGGCGCAGAAGGCCAGCAGGTGAGACCGGCAGAAGCGCTCTTCGGAGCGCATGGCATGAAAGTTTGAAGGCCGGAACCGAGAGGTTCCGGCGGAAGAAGAAGACGACGATGGCAAATGTGGATGTTGTCAATCTGAACGGCGAGAAGGTGGGTTCGGTAGAGCTGTCCGACCAGCTCTTCGGCGCCGACCAGGTGAACGAAGCTCTGCTGTGGGAGGCGGTCAAGCACTATCGGGCCAGCCTGCGCCAGGGCACACACAAGACCAAGACGCGCGGCGAAGTTGCCGGCTCCGGCAAAAAGCTGTGGAAGCAGAAGGGTACCGGCCGCGCTCGTATTGGCTCGGTGCGCGCTGCCCACTGGCGTCACGGCCACACCGTGCACGGCCCCACGCCGCGCAGCTACGACTACGCCTTTCCGCACAAAAAGCTGCTGGGCGCGCTGCGCTCGGCCATTGCCGCCAAGCTGGCCGACGGCCTGCTGACGGTGGTGGATTCGCTCGAGCTCAAGGAGCCCAAGACCAAGGCCTATCGCGCGGTTCTCGACAAACTCGAGGCCAAGCGCACGGCTCTGTTGGTTGAGAATGGCAAGACTCTCACCGAGTCCCTGGTGCTTGGTTCGCGCAACCTGAAGGGTGTGGAGCTGGTGCTCAACAACGAGGTTCATCCTTATGACCTGCTCCGCTACGAGCGCGCGATCTTCTCGAAGGCCGCCATCGAAGAGCTGGCCGAGGCTCTGACCAAGTCAGCTCCCAAGTCGAAGCTAGCGCAAGAAACGGAGGCTGCATAATGCCGACTCTTTATAACGTCATTCGCCGGCCGCTGATCACCGAAAAGGGTCTGAGCGTGAAGGAGACCGAGGGAACTCTGGTTTTCGACGTGGCGCCGGATGCTTCCAAGACCGAAGTCAAGCAGGCCGTCGAGGCTCTGTTCAAGGTCAAGGTTGTCGCCGTACGCACCGCCAACGTGCTCGGAAAAGAGCGTCGCCGGGGTAAGTTTTCCGGCTACAAGCCGGATTGGAAGAAGGCTTACGTCAAGCTGAAGGCGGGCGAGAAGATGCCCGAGTACGTCAGCAACCTGTAAGTGCGGCTGTTAGCTGCCTGCTCCTGGCCCGCAGTTTCTTCGAGGGTACTCGAGAGGCGGCGGCGGGAGCGAATGCAGGACGGGATGGGCTGTGACCAAGCAGTGAACAGCTCATCGTGAAGGGTTATCGGAGGCGTATTTTGCGCTTCCGGAAAAGCAGAACGAGCTAGGGGCTGGAAGTGAGTCGCTAGATGCTCGTTTAGGACAAAGACCATGGCTATCAAGACATACAGACCGGTAACGCCGACCCTGCGGTTTAAGACATCGCTGGTGAACGACGAGCTGACGACCGATAAGCCGTACAAGCCCCTGCTGACCACGCGCAAGCGTACCGGCGGTCGGCGCAACATGGGCGATCTGGTGATCCGTCACCAGGGCGGCGGCCACAAGCAGATGATCCGGTTGATCGACTTCAAGCGCGACAAGTTCGGGATTCCGGGCAAAGTTGCGACCATCGAGTACGATCCCAACCGTACGGCGAATATTGCGCTGGTGAACTATGCGGACGGCGAAAAGCGCTACATCCTGCAGCCTGTGGGCCTGAAGGTGGGCGCGGCCATCCAGTCCGGCCCCGAGGCCGACATCCTGGTGGGCAACGCGCTGCCGCTCAAGAACATTCCTGCCGGTACCACGGTCCACGCGATCGAGCTCCGTCCCGGCAAGGGTGCACAGATGGCCCGCTCGGCCGGCGCGCAGGCGCAGCTGGTGGCCAAAGAAGGCGACTACGCGCTGCTCAAGCTGCCTTCGGGCGAGACGCGCAAGGTACTGGTTGACTGCTTGGCCACGATCGGACAGGTGGGCAACACCGATCACGAGAACGTCTCGATCGGCAAGGCCGGCCGTAACCGCTGGAAGGGCATTCGCCCGGCCAACCGTGGTGTGACGATGAACCCTGTCGATCACCCCCACGGCGGCGGTGAAGGCAAGACCTCCGGCGGCCGTAATCCGGTTACCCCTTGGGGCCAGCCGACACGCGGCTTCAAGACGCGCAATAACAAGCGGACCGACGTGTTCATCGTCAGCCGCAGGTCGAAGTAGGGGGAGACGATGGCGAGATCGACAAAGAAGGGTCCGTTTGTAGACACCCACCTCATGGTGAAGGTCGAGACGCTCAACCAGGCCAACGACAAGAAAGTCGTTAAGACTTGGTCGCGCCGCTCGACAATCTTCCCTGAGTTCGTGGGCCACACCATCGCGGTACACAACGGCAAGAAGTTCGTGCCCGTGTATGTGACCGAGAACATGGTGGGACACAAGCTGGGCGAGTTTGCGCCGACACGCACCTTTAAGGGGCACACTGGCGGCAAGTCCGAGTCCGGCGCCAAAGCGCGCTAGAAACCAGCTTCCAGCTACTAGCTTCTAGCTTTCAGCTCATGGCTGAAAGGCAAAGAGGACGCGGCGGGAGCAAGATGAGCTGAGAGCTGAAAGCTAGAAGCTGACAGCTAGCACTTCGAGGAAGAGACAATGGCAGTCGAGACAAAAGAGTACCGGGCCGAAGCGAGGTTCCAGCGCGTGTCGCCACAAAAGGCGCGTCTGGTGCTGGACCTGATCAAGGGCCGCGGGGTTGGTGAAGCGCTGGAGACAGCGGCTTTCATCAAGAAGCGCATTGCGCCGGTGGTGCACAAGCTGCTGACCTCGGCAATCGACAATGCAAAGTATGTGGCCGGCGAAAAGGGCATTGACCTGGACGTGGACAACCTGATTGTGAAGCAGGCTGTGGCCAACGACGGACCGCGCATGAAGCGGATCCGGCCTGCTCCCATGGGCCGGGCCTTCCGCTACCAGCGTCGTCTGGCGCACATCATCATCACCGTCGCCGAGCGGCCTGTGGCCACTGGCAAGGTGAACAAGGCCGGAGTGCCGGTTAAGGCCTCGAAGGCTGCCACCCAAACATCGGCCGCCAAGAAGTCCGCTGCCAAGAAAGCAACCGCCAAGTAGGCCATCGAGTAGGCCTGGGAAGCGATAAGAGGAAAAGAGCATGGGACAGAAAGTCCATCCTTACGGCTTCCGGCTGGGAGCCCACAAGCCCTGGCGTTCGCGCTGGTTCAGTGAGCGCGAGTATGACAAGCTTTTGATCGAGGATGTTAAGCTAAAGGCTGAGCTTCGCGAGAAGTTGAAGGCCGCTGGCGTCAGCTCGGTCGAGATTGAGCGGCCCGGCAACAAGCTGCGCTTCCTGATCCGCACCGCCCGTCCGGGTATTGTGATCGGTCGCAAGGGCGCCGAGATCGAAAAGCTTAAAGGCGAACTGGCCAAGCGCACCAATCGCGACGTGTTCATCGATATCATCGAAGTGAACAAGCCCGAGTTGGACGCGCAGCTGGTTTCAGAGAACATCGCTCTGCAGCTGGAGAAGCGGGTTAGCTTCCGTCGTGCCATGCGCAAGAGCGTGGATTCGGCCAAGCGCTTTGGTTGTAAGGGTATCAAGGTGCGTGTTTCGGGCCGCTTGAATGGCAACGAAATCGCGCGCTCGGAGTGGTACCTGGATGGACAGCTGCCGCTGCATACGCTGCGCGCCGACATCGATTACGGGTTCAGCGAAGCTCACACCACCTACGGTGTGATCGGCGTCAAAACCTGGATCTATCGCGGCGACATCTATGAGCAAAAGCGTCGCAAGGCGCCGGCGGTTTCGACCAGCGTGTTCTAAGAGCAAGTGATCAGTGGTCGGTAGGATCAGTGGTCTAAGTATTCGGCAGTAAGCACTGAGGCGGTAGGGCGCAGCTGCGAGCGGTCAGGAACAGGTTGCACAAGCAAACCGTCCCTGACCACTGACCACTGAGCACCGACCACTCGTTTCGAGGTTTCGCTATGTTGATGCCAAAGAAGGTGAAGTTCCGCAAACAGCAAAAGGGCAAGCGTCGTGGTAAGGCGTGGCGCGGCTCTTCGCTGTCGTTCGGTGAATACGGACTGAAGGTGATGGAGTGCGGGTACATCACCGACCGGCAGATTGAGGCCAGCCGTATCGCGATGACCCGTTTCATCAAGCGCGGCGGCAAGATCTGGTTGCGTCTGTTCCCGGATAAGCCAATCACCAAGAAGCCGGCCGAAGTCCGAATGGGATCGGGCAAGGGTCCGCTGGATCACTGGGTAGCAGTGGTCAGGCCGGGCAAGATCCTGTTTGAGATGGAAGGCGTGACGCCGGAGGTTGCCGAAGAGGCAATGCGCCTGGCTTCCCACAAGCTGCCGCTGAAGACCAAGTTCGTCATGCGGCCCGGTGCGGTGCGAACCGCCGCGGTGGCTGAGTAAGCCGAGCTCGAGAGACGAGGCGCCGGAGCGGGCTCAAGTTTTGAGCCTGGCGATGGGCGCCGGAGAGAGAAACAGAGATGGAACTTGCAAAGATTCGCAGTTTGAGCGACCCCGAACTGGCACAGCAGGAGAAGACAGCCGCCGAGCAGCTGTTCCGGCTGCGCTTTCAGGTCTCGCTCGGTCAGAACGACGGAGTGAAGAAGCTCCGGGAGCTGCGCCGCGAGATCGCGCAGATCAAAACGGTCGCGCGCGAGCGGGATCTCGGCTTGAACACCGAGACCGCGGCGACGAAGACCACGAAGGGAGCGCGGTAATGGCGGCGGAAACCGAAGTAGTACAGGCGCCGGCAAGACGGCGCAATGAGAAGGTAGGCCAGGTCGTTTCCACTAAAATGGAGAAGACCATCGTGGTCGCTGTCGAGATGCGCAAGGCGCACCCGAAGTACAAGAGGATTGTGCGTTCAACCAAAAAGTTCTACGCGCACGACGAGCTTAGCTCGGCGCGTATGGGCGACGTGGTTCGCATCCGCGAGACTCGGCCGACCTCGAAGTTGAAGCGCTGGGGGCTCGAAGAGATTGTCCGGCGTTCCTCGATGGCTACCATCGAAGAAGCCAAGACCAAGGCCCAAGCCAAGTAACGCAAGCGAGAAGGAGATAGAACCATGGCTGTACAAATGCGTTCCATGCTTGCGGTGGCCGATAACTCCGGCGCCCGCAAGCTGCAGGTCATCCTGCCGCTCGGTGGCGGTCTCGGCAAAAAGGCAGGCTTGGGTGATCTGGTCACCGCTGCGGTCAAGGAAGCCGCTCCGGATGGCACCGTCAAGAAGGGCAAGGTCGTCAAGGCTGTCATTGTGCGTACCCGCAAGGAGTATCGCCGCAAGGACGGCACCTACATCCGCTTCGATGAGAACGCGGCTGTGGTGATCAACGACGCAATGGAGCCGGTCGGCACCCGCGTCTTTGGCCCGGTGGCCCGCGAACTGCGCGAGAAGAAGTTCCTCAAGATCGTCTCTCTGGCGCCGGAAGTTGTTTAGTAGCAGCTTCTAGCTCCCAGCCTCCAGCTTCAGGCAGCTTGCAGAAGCCCATGGCGTACGAAGAGCGGAAAGCTAAAAGCTAGTAGCTAGCAGCTAGTAGCTGTTTTTGGAGAAGAAATGGCGAGTTTAGACATTCATCGCAACGACACGGTCAAGATCCTGACCGGCGCGGACCGCGGCAAGACGCAACGCGTCCTGCGCGTCTTCCCGGACAAGGGAACGCTGCTGGTCGAGCATGTGCGCATGGTCAAGAAGACCGTTTCGTCGAAGTCAGGCAAGCGGACCAAGGGCGGCATCGCCGATCAGGAATCGCCCATCCAGGTTTCCAACGTGGCCATTGTGTGCTCGAGCTGCGGCCCGGTGCGCATCGGTCACAAGGTGGTAGGCGAGACGCGCATTCGCGTCTGCCAGAAGTGCGGCCAGGAGCTGCCCACCAAGAAGTAGCTCTCAGCCTTCAGCTCTCAGCCACCAGCCCGTCGGGGGCGAGCCGGGAGCAGGGCGGTAGCTACCCACAAGCTGAGAGCTGACAGCTAATAGCTGAAAGTTCGGCATAGCAACCTTCCGTAGCGGTACACGGCCCGCAAGGACCACTCCGAAGTTCGGAAGAAAGGAAATCGCAACATGGCAGCAAGGCTCAAAGAGAAGTTCAACAAGGAGATCAAGCCGGCCCTCAAAAAGGAGCTGGCGATCGACAATGTGATGGCCGTTCCGCATCTCGTGAAGGTGGTCATCAACATGGGATTGGGCGAGGCCACGGGGAACACCAAGTTGCTGGACCCGCTGGTGGCCGATCTGGCCGCCATTGCTGGCCAGAAGCCGGTTACCACCAAGGCCAAGAAGTCCATCGCCGCCTTCAAGGTGCGCGAGGGGATGTCGATCGGCGCCATGGTCACATTGCGCGGCGACAAGGCTTACGAGTTCCTGGATCGCCTTATCTCCACCGCCCTGCCGCGCGTGCGCGACTTCCGTGGCGTCTCCTCGAAGAGCTTCGACGGCCGTGGCAACTACACGCTCGGTTTGCGCGATCAGCTGCTCTTCCCTGAGATCGACATCTCCAAGGTGGAAAAGCTGAAGGGCATGAACATTACGATCGTGACCTCGGCTGGCGACGACAACGGCGCCCGGGCGCTGCTCAAGGCCTTCGGGATGCCCTTCCGTCAGGGCGCGTAAGAACAGCTTCTAGCTGCTAGCTACTAGCCTCTAGCTGGCCCGAGGCGAGGAAAAGCAGTCGAGGCAAAGTTGAGAACGGTTTTGGACTTCGAAGCGCAGTAGGCGTGCGAAGCAACAAGCTAGGAGCTAGTAGCTGAAAGCTAGTAGCTGCTTTTTGAGGAATTATGGCAACCACTGCAAAGATGGTGAAGGACGCGCGGAAGCCGAAGTTCAGCTGCCGCAAGCACAACCGGTGCAAGCTCTGCGGTCGTCCGCGGGGCTACCTGCGCAAGTTTGGCATGTGCCGCTTGTGCTTCCGTTCGCTGGCGCTCAAGGGTGAGATTCCCGGCGTCTGCAAGTCGAGTTGGTAGAGAAACAGCTTCTAGCGCTTAGCTCCTAGCCGCTAGCTTGTCGCGCCGATGCGACGAGCCTAGTTCGGGCACGATGGAGCCAGCAGCTGAAAGCTAAAAGCTGATAGCTGGTTTTTGCATTCCCGCTGGTTCCCGGATTCAAGCCGGGCGAACGGGGAATGAAGGAGAATGAATGAGTCTCACTGATCCTGTAGCAGATTTTCTGGCGCGGATTCGGAATGCAATCCGGGCGCGTCACCAGAAGCTGGATGTTCCGGCTTCGAAGTTGAAGGCCGAGATCGCCCGCATTCTGAAGGAAGAGGGTTACATCTCGAACTACAAGACCCAGGAAGAAGATGGCAAGCAGGTCCTGCGCGTGTACCTCAAGTACGGCGCTTCGGAACCCGCTATCCTCGATCTGGCCCGCATCTCCCGGCCCGGCTGCCGCGTTTACATCGGCCGCGACGAGATCAAGCGCGTCCAGGGCGGTCTGGGTATCTCCATCATGACCACGCCCAAGGGTGTGATGACTGGCCGCCAGGCTCGCCGCGAAGGCGTTGGTGGCGAGGTGCTCTGCGAAGTTTGGTAAGAACAGCTGCTAGCTATTAGCTTCTAGCCGCTAGCTTGTTTGTGCCTTGGGAAGTTATTTGGCTTCCCCGCAGACAAGCTAAAAGTTGGAAGCTGAAAGCTGAGAGCTGCCGGGCCCAGCCCGGCACGGCTGCAGTGGAACGATGTGCAAGCATCGGGACTCGCAAGCCACGAAGGATTCAAGCAATGTCTCGTATTGGTAAGAAGCCGATCCCGCTGCCAGCGGGTGTCAAGTATACGGTGGATGGCCACGTCGCCACCATCGAAGGCCCCAAGGGCAAGGTCACCGCGCTGATCGCCAAGGGCATCTCGCTGGAGACCAAGGATGGCGTGCTGCACGTCATCCGCGAAAGCGACAAGTTCGCCGCTTTCCATGGCCTCACCCGCGCCCTGGTCTTCAACGCCGTTGAGGGCGTGACCAATGGCTGGAAGAAGGATCTGGATATCGTTGGTATCGGTTACCGCGCGGAGCTGAAGGGCAAGGGCATGGTGGTTTTCACCCTGGGCTATTCGCATCCGATCGAAGTTCCGCTGCCTTCCGGTATTGAAGTGGTCATCGACCCCAAGCAGACGCACCTGACGATCAGCGGCATCGATCGCCAGAAGGTTGGCCAGGTGGCCGCCGACATGCGTTCGCTCCGCAAGCCGGACCCGTACAAGAACAAGGGTGTTCGCTATACGGGCGAGAAGCTGAAGAAGAAGGCCGGCAAGACGGGCTCGAAGTAAGAAATGCAGCTTTTAGCTCCTAGCTTTCAGCTTCTAGCCACTCCCCGCCAGAGCAAGATGAGGGATGAAGCATGGAACCGCTGGAAGCTAGCAGCTAGAGGCTAGAAGCTGCAACAAACCGAACGGAGCTGCTCAGCGGCTCCGCTGATAGGAACGAGGAACCATGATTACGTTGACCAAACGCAACGAGATCCGGCAGCGGATTCACGTACGCATCCGGCGCAAGCTCTCGGGTACCGCCGAGCGCCCCCGCCTGAGCGTCTACCGCTCGCTGAATCACATCTACGCGCAGGTGATCGACGACGCCAACGGCGTTACCGTGGCTTCGGCATCCACTCTGGAGCTGAAGATCACCACCGGCGGCAACCTGGCCGCGGCCAAGGAAGTGGGCAAGGCTGTGGCCGAGCGCGCAACCCTGAAGGGCATCAAGAAGGTGGTCTTCGACCGCGGTGGCTTTCTCTATCACGGTCGCGTCAAGGCGCTTGCGGATGCGGCGCGCGAAGCAGGGCTGGAGTTCTAAGGCAGCTACCAGCTATTAGCTTTCAGCTACTAGCCACGGCGGCGAAAGATTGAGCTTTCCGGCTCCAGTCACTTCATGACTGGATGCTCGAAGCTAGCGGCTAGAAGCTAAGAATTACGTTTCCGAGGGGCGCCAAGCGGCCCGGAAGGACAGACGAGAGCAATGACGATTGTGAAGAAGAAAATCGATGCCAACCAGTACAACCTGAAGGATCAGGTGGTGGCCATCAATCGTGTGACGAAGGTGGTCAAGGGCGGCAAAAACATGTCGTTTGCCGCGCTTGTGGTGGTGGGTGACGCCGCCTCCGGTGTGGTGGGATTCGGATCGGGCAAGGCCAAGGAAGTTCCTCAGGCCATCCGCAAGGGAATCGAAGCGGCCAAGAAGAACCTGTACAAGGTGAATCTGACCGAAACCACGATTCCGCACTTGGTGCTGGGCCGTTTTGGCGCCGGCCAGGTCCTGCTGAAGCCGGCTCCTGAAGGTACCGGTGTGATCGCTGGCGGCGCTGTCCGCGCGGTGATGACCTCGGTAGGCATCCAGAACGTGCTCACCAAGAGCTTGGGTTCGCCCAACCCGCACAACGTGATCAAGGCGACCTTCGACGCCCTGGCCCAACTGCGCGACCGTGCCGAAGTGGCTGCCGCCCGCGGCAAGTCCGTGGAGGAGCTTTAAACCATGGCTGAAACCAAAATGATCCGCCTCCAGTATTTTCGGTCGAAGAATGGCACGCCCACCAAGCACAAGCTGGTGATCAAGGGCCTGGGATTCACCCGACTGAACCAGATCGTACTGCGTGTGGATACGGATGCGACCCGCGGTATGGTCGCCGTCGTTCCCCACCTGGTCCGCATTCTTCAAGACTAGTGATCAGTGAACAGTGGGCAGTGGACAGGGCTTGGAGATAACTTCTGAGCACTGCCCACTGTTCACTGTACACTTAAGAAAACGCGAGTCGGCCGAGATCAACTCTCGGTCGGCGTATGAGCGAGGAGTAACAATGGCACTGAATCTATCCAATCTGCGCGCACCCAAGAAGGCGAACACGGGGCGCAAGCGTATCGGCCGCGGTATGGGCTCGGGCATGGGCAAGACCTCGACCAAGGGTCACAAGGGACAGCGTTCGCGTTCCGGCTACAGCATCATGCGCGGTTTTGAAGGCGGCCAGATGCCGCTCCACCGCCGCCTGCCCAAGCGCGGATTTACCAACATCTTCCGCACCGAGTACACGGTCATCAATCTGGATCGCATCGCCGAAATCGGCGTTGCAGAGATCACGCTTGAGGACTACCGCAAGCTCGGCCTCGCCTCTGCCCGCCGCACTCTCATCAAGATCCTCGGCAACGGTGAACTGACCGCGCCTGTGACCATCCATGCGCACAAGTTCTCCAAGTCGGCCGCGGAGAAGATCGAAAAAGCTGGTGGCAAGGCGATCCTCATCGGCGTCGAAGAGCCGAAGGCAGCTTAATTCTCTCAGCCCCACTGTGACCGCGGCAACGCTGTTACAGTGGGACCACTAGCCTGGTTCCTTCCACTTGCGACGCCAACCGCGCCGCCCAAGAGTGGAGCATCTGAAGCTCATCGAGTGATCCGAAGCGCATGACGCCCAGGACGAGTTCTCTTGTGACCGCAGGATGTGTACAGCACGAAACAGGCCGAGCCTGATAGAACTAGTGTGACGGCCCGCATATCCCGCTCTGGACCGGCCCTTTTACGATGGCCGCGACCGGGATAGGACCGGAACTCAAAGCGGTAAACGAACGGGCCAACATGCCCGACGGCGGACAATCGACATGCTCGAGAAGTTTCTGAATATCTTCCGGATTCCCGATCTGCGCAAGCGGGTTCTGTTCACCTTTGGTATCTTGGCCATCTACCGCTTGGGCGCTTGGCTTCCGACTCCCGGCGTGAACGCCAAGCAGCTTGAAATCATGTTTAGCTCGATGAACGGCTCCGCTCTGGGCCTGATGGATCTGTTCAGTGGCGGCACCATGCGCCGCATGACGATCTTCGCCCTCGGCATCATGCCGTACATCACCGCGTCGATCATCTTCCAGCTCCTTACGGTTGTGTACGAGCCCCTGGCGCGTATCCAGAAGGAAGGCGAGTTGGGCCGCCGCAAGATCACGCAGTGGACCCGCTACGTCACCGTTCTGCTTGGCGCCCTGCAGTCGCTCGGTATTGCTTTGATGCTGCAGCGCGGCAACATGGTTTACAACCCCGGCGTCAGCTTCATCCTGATGACGGTGCTCACGCTCACCGCTGGAACCGCCTTCATCATGTGGTTGGGCGAGCAGATCACCGATCGCGGCATCGGCAACGGCATGAGCTTGCTCATCTTTGCCGGCATCGTGGCGGGTTTGCCCCGCGGCGTCGCCGAGCTGGTCAGCAAGATCCAGACCGATGCCTGGGGTTCGCTTACCTTCCTGGTCGTCATGTTGCTGGTTGTGGGCATGGTGGCCGTGGTGGCCTTCATCGTCTACGTGGAGCGCAGTGAGCGCCGCATTCCCATCCAAAGCGCCCGCCGCATCGTTGGCCGCCGCATGATGGGAGGCCAGTCCAGCCATCTGCCCCTCAAGGTCAACTCCGGCGGCGTCATGCCGGTCATCTTTGCCAGCTCCATCCTCTCCGCTCCGCTGTTGCTGCGCGGCGTTGAGATGGTGCAGAACAACCGCTTCCTGTTGGGCATCATGGATGCCATGCAGCCGGGCATGCCCTGGTATGAGCTGCTCTACATGCTGGGCATCATCTTCTTTGCCTACTTCTACGTCTCGATTGTGATGAAGCCGGACGACATTGCGGACAACTTCCGCAAGTCGGGCTCCTTCATCCCGGGCATTCGCCCCGGCAAGCGGACCTCGGACTTCATCAACGACATCCTGACGCGGCTTACGCTGGTCGGCGCGCTCTACCTGATCGTGATCTCGTTGGTTCCCACCTTCCTGATCTCCGGTATCCGCTTTGACAAGCTGTTCCTGGTGGGTAAGCTCTTTGAGAGCCTCCCAGCCTGGGCGATTCACGGTATGGGGGTCAATTTCTACTTTGGCGGCACCTCCCTGCTCATCGTGGTAGGTGTGGCTATGGATACGGTCAACCAGATCGAATCGCAGCTGATCATGCGACACTATGACGGCTTTTCCCCGCGCTCCGGTCGCATCCGCGGAAGGAAAACCTGGTAATGTCCTCTTTAACTTCTTCAGTTGAAAACGGCCGGGGAGCGAACCTTAAGTTCGCACCCGGCCCTATTCTTTTGTTGGGCGCCCCGGGTGCGGGTAAAGGCACCCAGGCCAAGCAGTTGGTCAAGCTCTGGGGCATCCCCCAGATCTCCACCGGCGACTTGTTGCGCGCCAACGTGGCTCAGGGTACCCAGCTGGGCAAAACCGCCAAGGAGATCATGGGACGGGGCGAACTGGTTCCCGACTCCCTGGTCAATGAGATGGTGGCGGCCCGCCTGCTGCAACCCGATATAGCCAACGGCTACATCCTGGACGGCTTCCCAAGGACCCTCGGACAGGCCGGTTGGCTCGATGGACGGCTCGCCTTGCTGACCGGAAGTTTGCCCGTCATTGCTGTCAGTATCCAAGTCAGCTATAATCAATTACTGCGCCGAATCACGGGCCGGAGGATCTGTCCGGCTTGTCAGGCCATCTACAACATCTACGTGAATCCCCCCAAAAGAGAGGGTTTCTGCGATGTGGACGATGCGGCGCTGGCCCAGCGAGCCGACGATACCGAGACGGTCTTCAAAGAGCGCATGCTCGCTTACGAGGCCATGACGGCTCCGGTGGTTGAACATTACCGGGCGATTGGTCGCTTTGCTGAGGCCGACGGAGATCGCGCAATCCAGTTCATTGCGCAGGGAATTGTTGCCGCTGTGGAGCAGTTGCGCGGTTAAGCGCGGCTCCGCAGTGGGTTGTGTTGTGAAACCAGTGAACAGTGGTTAGTGAACAGAGGGTTTCTTCTGGCCACTGTCCACTGATCGCTTAGTTCTTGGGGAAAGCTGGTCGAGCGTTGGCAGTCGTTCTGAAGTCGGCAGCAGAGATCGAGAAGATGCGCAAGGCGGGCAGGGTTGTCCGCGAGGTACTGGAGTTGGTGCGGAGCCTGGTCCAGCCTGGTGTCACCACGCTGGAACTGGAAAAGGCCGCGGAGGCCAGGACGAAGGAACTGGGTGCCAAGCCGGCCTTCAAGGGCTATCACGGTTATCCGTGCGTGCTCTGCACCTCGGTCAATGCCGAGGTGGTGCACGGCATTCCCTCCGCCAAGCGCGTCCTCAAGGATGGGGACATTGTTTCGGTGGATTATGGCGCGTTTATCGAGGGCTTCTGCGGTGACGCGGCGATCACGGTGCCGGTAGGCAACCTGAGCGCGACCACCGCAAGGCTGCTGGATGTCACCGAGAAGTCGCTCCATGCGGCGATCGACGTGGTCAAGCCGGGTGCAACGCTGGGCGATGTGGGCTGGGCGGTGCAGCAAGTGGTGGAAGCCGCTGGTTTTTCAGTGGTACGGGATTTTGTAGGGCACGGGATCGGAACCGCCATGCACGAGGATCCGCAGGTGCCCAACTACGGCATAGCTGGCCGGGGGCTCAAGCTGAAGGCCGGGATGGTGATTGCCATCGAGCCGATGGTGAACATCGGCAAGCCGGATGTGGTGGTGCTCAAAGACGGCTGGACAGCAGTGGCCGAAGATGGAAGTATGAGTGCTCATTTTGAGCACACGGTGGCGGTAACCGCCACTGGTGCACGAATTCTTACCGAGTAGATCCTCGGTTGAACCAGCCGGCGGTGCGTAAGCGGCCGGCGAAAGCGGGAAACGGTTTGTCGAAGGAAGACGCGATTGAGGTAATGGCGGTGGTCTCTGAGACCCTGCCGAATGCGATGTTCAAGGTCAAGCTCGAGAATAATCACGAGGTGCTGGCGCACGTCTCGGGCCGTATGAGGAAGAACTTCATCCGCATCCTCCCTGGGGATCGCGTGGCCGTTGAGCTGAGCCCCTACGACTTGAATCGCGGAAGGATCGTCTACCGCTACAAATAGAAGGTTCAGCTGCTAGCTTCCAGCTTCCAGCTTTTCGCTTGATCGTGCGGAGTGAGATAGCCTCAGTTCCGCGGGACGAGCTAAAAGCTGGAAGCTAGCGGCTGGAAGCTGTTTTCAACACCCCGCACCTTCGGTTTTTTCAGATGCGGAGAAGGGCAGTACAAATGAAAGTCCGTGCATCGGTCAAGAAGATTTGCGTCAAGTGCAAGGTCATCACCCGCCACGGTGTGGTCCGCGTGATCTGCGAGAACGCAAAGCACAAGCAGCGCCAGGGCTAACTTGCCTGGTAACGTACGTGGAATGCTCCAGGCAAGACGAGGCTAGTTAGCTGGTATCAAGGCTTGCGATGAACCTCAAGGAGCACAAAGCACCAATTCGTGCGAACCGGCGCTAGGCCGGGGGCACACTAACCGTTGTAACGAAGGATTCCGCATGGCTCGTATTGCTGGCGTTGACCTGCCCCGTAACAAACAGGCTCGGGTCGCGCTCACTTACATCTATGGCATCGGTGACCCTCGCGCTCTGTCCATCCTCGAGAAGGCAAAAGTCGATCCCTTCAAGAAGATTCAGGACCTGAGCGAAGAAGAGGTTAGCCACATCCGTCAGGTGATCGAGGACGAGGGAAATGTTGAGGGCGACCTGCGCAAGGACACCCAGATGCATATCAAGCGTCTCATCGACATCCAAAGCTACCGTGGCACTCGCCATCGCCGCGGTCTTCCTGTGCGCGGACAGCGCACTCACACCAATGCTCGCACCCGCAAGGGCCCCCGCAAGGGCACGGTTGCCGGCAAGAAGAAAGCGACGGGTAAAACCTAAATGGCGAAGCAACAGCAGAGTGCCGGGAAGGCCGCCAAGAACAAAAAGTTCAAGAAGCGGGAACGAAAGAATGTGCCGTATGGTATCTGCCACATTCAGGCTTCGTTCAACAACACCATCGTCACCATCACCGACCAGGTGGGCAATACGCTCAGCTGGAAGAGCTCCGGCTCGCTCGGTTTCCGTGGTTCGCGCAAGGGCACGCCGTTTGCGGCCCAGCAGGCTGCATCCAACGCCGCCAGCATGGCGCGCGATCACGGTATGCGCTCGGTCGATGTGCGCGTAGCTGGCCCCGGTTCGGGTCGCGAATCTGCGATTCGCGCCCTGGCCGCCGCCGGCATCGAAGTGAAGTCCATCCGCGACGTCACTCCGGTCCCGCACAACGGCTGCCGCCCGCCCAAGCGTCGCCGCGTGTAAGAAAGCAGCTTCTAGCTTTTAGCTGCCAGCTTTTAGCTCCATTGTGCGGAGAGAAAACTCCTTCGCAATTGGAAACTGAAGGCTAGCAGCTAGAAGCTTAAAGCTAGAAGAAAATTCGGGCCGGGATGAAACCTCCGGCAGCGTGATTTTTCAAGCTCAGCAGCTAGTCCCAAGCAGAAAAAGCTAGGAGCTGGAAGCTAATAGCTTGAAGCTGCCTTCCGTGTAAACCGGCCGTCATCCGAAGTCAGGAGAAGTAATGGCACGTTATACAGGACCAGTTTGCCGCCTTTGCCGGCGCGAAGCTACGAAGCTCTTCTTGAAGGGCACCAAGTGCACTAGCGAGCGCTGCCCGCTCGAAAAGCGCAACTTTCCTCCCGGTATGCACGGTAAGGACCGCAAGGCCAAGATCGTTGGCTACGGCCTCCAGTTGCATGAGAAGCAGAAGGCCAAGCGTATGTACTTTACGCTGGAAGGCCAGTTCCGCGAGTACTACGAGAAGGCCAGCCGCGCCCAGGGCGTTACCGGCGAACTGCTCATCCAGCAGCTCGAGCGCCGCCTGGACAACGTTGCGTTCCGTCTCGGCTTTGCCATGAGCCGCCGTCAGGCGCGCCAGGTGGTTCGTCACGGCCACGTGCAGGTCAACGGCCGGAAGGTGAACATTCCCTCCTTCCAGGTCAACGTGGGCGACGAAATCGCCGTGCGCGATGGCGCCAAGAAGCTCATCATCATCGAGCAGGGCACCCAGTACGCGGCACAGAGCCCGGTTCCGGCTTGGCTCGATGTCAACTTTGAAAACATGTCGGGCCGCGTCATCCATCTGCCCAAGCGCTCCGATGTGGATCTGCCGATCAACGAACAGCTGATCGTCGAACTGTACTCGAAGTAACAGCTATTAGCTATCAGCTTCTAGCTCCTAGCTTCATCCTGCTGCTGCTAGCCTCTGCGCTTGCATCCAGCAGGATGAGCTGGAAGTTGGAGGCTAGAAGCTAGAAGCTGGAAACCAACCTGAAGGAGAACTTGCCCGGCCGCCGCAAAATGCTTCGCGACGCCTGCCGGGCGGGAAATGAGACGGATATGCTTTGGAGAGGATTTCAAAAACCTAAGCGCCTTGCGGTGGAAACCGAGACGCTTACCGACACCTTCGGCAAGTTCAGCGCCCAGCCTTTTGAGCGCGGATTTGGCACCACGATCGGCAACGCCCTGCGGCGTACGCTGCTCAGCTCCATTGAGGGCGCGGCAGTTACGGCCATTCGCATTGAGGGCGTGCTGCACGAGTTCCAATCGATCACCGGCGTTGTGGAAGACGCGACCGACATCATCCTGAACCTCAAGCAGGTACCGTTCAAGCTTGCAGGCGAGGGACCGAAGGCGCTCTACCTCCGTGCCGACCAGCCGGGCGTTGTAACCTCGGGCATGATCGAAGCCGATGGGGATGTGGAGATCCTCGACAAGAACGTCTACATTGCAACCGTCTCCGAGGGTGGCAAGCTGGACATGGAAATGCGCCTGAAGCGTGGGCGCGGCTATGTCTCGGCGGACAAAAACTTCGATGCCGATCTGGGTCTGGGCTTCATTCCCGTTGACTCCACGCACTCGCCCGTGCGGCGTGTGAATTACGTGGTGGACGCGGCTCGTTTGGGCCAGATCACGGACTACGACAAGCTGTCGCTCGAAGTGTGGACCAACGGTGCAGTTCTGCCGGCCGACGCCATTGGCCTGGCCGCCAAGCTGCTCAAGGACCACATGAACATCTTCATCAACTTCGAAGAGGAAATCGAAACCGAGTCGCGGACCGAAGAAGGTCGTCCGTTGCTCCGGAACGATAACCTGAACCGCTCGGTGGAAGAGCTGGAGTTAAGCGTTCGCAGCTATAACTGCCTGAAGAATGCCAATATCCAGACCATCGGGGAGCTGGTGCAGAAGACTGAAGCCGAAATGCTGAAGACCAAGAACTTCGGCCGCAAGAGCCTGAACGAGATCAAGGAAATCCTGGCGCAGATGGGTCTGTCGCTCGGAATGAAGATCGACGAGCATGGCAACGCGGTCCCCGGTCCCACCAGCATTCCTCCGGCAACGGCTCTGGCTGCAAGCTACAACCACTTCGAAGATGAAGACGAGCCGCTGGATTCGGTGGACCTGCAACTGCCCACGGAATCGGAAAATTTTTAAGAAACAGCTATTAGCTTCTAGCTGCTGGCTTCTAGCTTAACCTGCGGGGAACTTCTCCGAGGTTGAGCTACGAATGAGCTAGTAGCTAGAGGTTGAAAGCTAGAAGCTGATTTTGGAGATTCGATCATGCGCCATCGCAATGGAGGATTCAAACTCGGACGCAACACCAGTCACCGCCGCGCGCTGCTGCGGAACCTGACAACGTCCGTGATCCTGGAAGATCGTGTGGAAACGACCGTGACTAAGGCCAAGGCGGTTCGTCCACACGTGGAAAAGATGATTACCCTCGCTAAAAAGGGCGATCTGCACTCGCGCCGCAAGGCGCTCAGCTACCTGATGACGGACATCGCGGTGTCCCGTTTGTTTGACACCGTTGGTCCGCGTTACGGCGATCGTCAGGGTGGTTACCTGCGCATCGTCCGTACCGGCTTCCAAAAGGGCGACGGCGCGGCCAAGGCCTTCCTCGAGCTCCTCGGAGCCGAGAAGGAACTCGACGCCAAGCGTCAAAAGAGCGACGACATCAAGTCCAAGAAGCGCAAGGAACTTGAAGAAGCAATGGACGCCGCCAAGAAGGAAGAAGACAAGAAGGAAGAAGCCGCTTAGGGCATCTGCCATCCAGGCAGACTCTCTTACGGGTCTTCGCACTACCAGCAGGCGCATCCCCACGCGGGATGCGCCTGTTGGCGTATGGGCTGCGTGTGTGGCATGGTCTGGTGTTATCGCTGTGCCGCGGACCTGTGGATGAAGTTCTGGGCAAACAGCGGGCTCTCGGCTCCGTCGTCAAACACAATGTGTGTGGCCATCATCTCCTCAAGGCAGGCGCTGCACTGCGCTTGGAAGATAAACTCCGCAAGCCCTGTGGGACCAGGGACCAGCAGCATGGCCATGTAGCGCATGGAGCTCTCGTGATCGGTGGGCACCATGGAGGCGCGCATGGCCCACACTGGATGCTCGCCCAGCACTGTGGCTTCGGTTTGGACGTTCGACAGAGTGGCGCGCTGGGAGAGCCCGGCGATGCTGGCGTAGCCGACCCGGGGCAGAAGGTCAACGTCGATGGGTGCGCCCATGCACTCCGAGCGATAGGCCCTGACCGTAATGATCTGGGTACGCGTGCGATTCTCCGCAGCCAGCAGCCCTTCTGCACAAGCTGCGGTATGTGCCTGCTCAGGTGTGAACTCTTGCTGACGAATCACGAATTTCCTCACGGCCTCCACCTTTTTGGGGTTCAGCAGCAGGAACTCCTCGGGCACCTCGTAGGTGAATCCAAGGCCGCTCTCCAGATGGTGCGAGGCGGTCGGGTCTGGGGTGAGAACGTCACGCACAATGGCCTCGGTTCCTGTGACGGCGGCGGGTGCTGGAGCGGGCGGTGCGACCGCCTTCAACTGCGTGGCCGGTGGCAGCAGATTGGTGGCAAGCCCGGTGCTTAGCTTGATTGCGATGCGATCAAAGTCGGCAATTGCGGCATCGCTATGGGCCTCAAGCGACCAATAGACCAGGCCGCGCTGCAGCACCGTTGCAACATACTCTAGCGTGACAGGATCCGAACCACGCGCGGTGACCCCTTTGGCGCGCAGCACCCAGAACAGCTGAGCATCCACGCGAAACTCGCCTTCGTCCAAAGCGGTCGGCTTGTTGTCCTTGCTCACGATTGCCTTGATGCGGATCTTGAAAGCGTCCAGATCCGGAGCCTGACCCAGGCACTCATTCGGAATGGCGCCCACCACAAGATTCGAGGATGGCTGCCCCTGCTTGGCAAAGAAGATCTTCTGATTGCAGCCAGAAAAGCGGAGCTGAGGATTTTGGCGCACCCGCGCGTCCAGCTCCGCCGCCGTAATCAGCGGGAACTCGCCCAGCAGGTTGCCGCTCCAGTTCTTCGAGTAGATGAAGTCAAAACCGAGTCCGCTGGAGTAATGGTGATCCGCCGACTGA
>Ga0181520_10004218_pt1 | contig 24315 bp, 19 predicted proteins | sample PEATcosm2014_Bin_29_FD_132451 | JGI IMG/M metagenome (GOLD analysis project Ga0181520, IMG submission 132451) | Peatland microbial communities from MTU Mesocosm Facility, Houghton, MI, USA - PEATcosm2014_Bin02_30_metaG | ecosystem: Environmental > Terrestrial > Soil > Wetlands > Peat | place...
GCGCGAGCCCCTTCGATATTGGGCGTTGAATGTGGAATGTTTCGTCTGCGGTTCAGGGGTTCAATGCGCGAATCGCTTTCGCGGGCTTATTCCTGGTCGGTGACGGCGTCGTGGAACTTGAGGATGTCGCTTTTTTCGCCCTTGAGTTCGGCTTCCTTGAACTTGATGGCGGTGCGGGGATGCTGATTGAGCATGCCGGTGAGCAGATAAGGCAGGTCATAGCCCCAAAGGAGTTTGGAGCGAAGGGGCTCGACGTGGTTTTGGACGCAATCAAGGACGGGGCGGAGGGAATACTTGGGATTATGGAGGAAGGCGAGCAGGAGCTCCATGGGGCAGTTGCCGGCGCCGCGGCCCAGGCCGGCCATGGTGGCGTCGAGGTAATTGGCGCCCTCGATGATGCCCTCGATGGTATTGCCGAAGGCGAGCTGCATGTTGTTGTGCATGTGCACGCCGACGTCCTTGCCGGCGGGCTTGCAGTAGCCGAGGTATTTTCTGACAAGGAAGCGGACGCGCTCGCTATAAAAGGCGCCGAAGCTGTCCACGAGATAGATGGCGCGGGCCTCGGACTTGGCGAGCATTTCGAGGCCCTCGTTCAGTTCGCGGTCGGGGATGGTGGAGGCGGCCATGAGGTTGACGGTGGTTTCGTAGCCTTTGTCGTGGGCGTCCTTGACCATGTCCAGGGCGACGGAAAGCTGGTGGATGTAGGTGGCCACGCGGATCATGTGCAGGACGGAGTCCTTTTTGGGAAGGATGTCCTCCTTGTAATCGCAGCGTTCGGCATCGGCCATGACGCAGAGTTTGAGGCCTTCGGGCTGGTCGCCGACGATGCGGCGGAGGGCGTCCTCGGTGCAGTATTTCCAGTCGCCGTACTCGCCGACCTTGATGCCCTTGCGGGAGGCCTTGTAGCCGAGTTCCATGTAATCCACGCCGGCGGCGCGGCAGGTGTCATAGACGACCTTGACGATGTTATCCTCGAAATGGTGATTGTTCATGAGGCCGCCGTCGCGGATGGTGCAATCCACGACCTTGATTTCCTTGCGGAAGGAGAGCCAGCGGCTGGCGGCGTTGTCTTTGCGGGCGGGTTCGGAGTTTTTCATAAAGGTGACGCGATTCGGGCGAACCAGTAATTATCAGGGAAACTGACGGGCGAAGAACAGAACATTTTGAGGCAATTTTGCGGGGCGGGTGCATGACAGTTTCAAGGAACACGAGCCCGTATCGTCGATTCCCAAATCGGCGGCGGGTGGACAGTTCGAGTGCGTCGAAACGGCAGACGGCCTGCGGGTTTGGAAACCCGCGATACAGCAGACTTGGAAGTCTGCGCTACGATCTGGTGCGGGAGGAGTCACGGGGGCAGAATGCGGGCCAGGGCGGCGGCGACCTGTTGGGGGGAAATAGCGGCCAGGCAATGGGCGGGGGCGGAACAGATGGCGGAATCGGCCGGGCAGGCGCAGGCGGGGGCGGCGAGGACTTGGTGGCGGGGGCCGGCGGGGGCCCATTGCGCGGGGGACGTGGGGCCGAAGAGGGAAATGGTGGGCACGCCGAGGCCGGCGGCAAAATGGAGGGGGCCGGTGTCGCCGGAGAGGAAGACGCCGGCGCGGGCGAGCACGGCCAGGAACAGGGGCAGGTCGGCGATTTCCGGGAGGATTTGGGCCTGGGGGTCGAGCTGTTTGAGGGCGGTGAGGAGGGCGGATTCACGCGGGCCGCGGGGGGTGGTGAAAACGACGCGGTGGCCGGCGGCGGCGGCGAGGCGGTGAAATTGCACCCAATGCGAGAGGGGCCATTCCTTGCGGGGCTGGCTGGAGGCGACGTGGCAGAGGACGGGGCGGTCCGCGGGCAGCAGTTTTTGGGCGGCGGCGGCGAGGGCGGGGTCGGGGCGGATTTCGGCGGCGAGGGAAGCGGGGGGCGGGACCTGCCAGCCGGAGAGGAGCCAGGCGAGGCGGGCGGATTCGTGGACGGGTTTTTGCCCCGGGGCGACGCGGTGGGTGTAGCAGAAGCGGCGGCCGAGGAAGCCGCCGGGCTGGTCCCAGCCGAGGCGCACGGGGGCGCCGACGAGCCGGCTGAGGATGGCGCCGCGGTCGTTGGTGGCGAAATCCACGGAACGGTCGAAGTGTTCGCGGCGGAGGGCGCGGAGGAAGGGCCAGGTTTCCAAGAGGCCGGCGCGGCCGCGGCGGCGCGGCATGGCCCAGACGCGGTCCAGCCAGGGCAGATGCTGGAAGATCGGCGCCAGCTCGGCCGGGGTGAGCAGGTGGATTTGCGCCGACGGGAAATGCGCGCGCAGGGCGCGCAGGGCGGGCGTGAGGAGGACGGCGTCGCCGAAATATTTGAATTGCAGCGCGAGGATCTTTTCGGGCCGGGGGCTCACGATTGGGAATCGAACTGCAGTTCGTAGAGCTTTTGGTAGATGCCGCCGTGCTTGACGAGTTCGTCGTGGCGGCCCTGCTCGACGATGCGGCCCTGATCGAGGACGACGATGAGGTCGGCGTGGAGGATGGTGGAGAGGCGGTGGGCGATGCAGAAGGTGGTGCGGCCGTTCATCAAGGCGTCGAGCTCGTTTTGGACCTGGCGTTCGATCTCGGTATCGAGGGCGCTGGTGGCCTCGTCGAGGATGAGGATGGGGGCGTTTTTGAGGACGGCGCGGGCAATGGCCAGGCGCTGGCGCTGGCCGCCGGAGAGGGAGACGCCTTTTTCGCCGATGATGCTGTCGAAGCCGTTGGGTTTCTGCGCGATGAAGTCGGTGGCCTTGGCGAAATTGGCGGCGGCGACGATATCCTCCTCGCGGGCGCCGAGGCGGCCCAGCTCGATATTGCGGCGGATGGTGTCGTTGAAAAGGACGGTTTCCTGGGCGACGACGGCAATCTGGTTGCGGATATCAGCGGTGCGGACGTCGCGGAGGTCGGCACCGCCGATCTTGATGGCGCCGCGGAGGGGGTCATAAAAGCGGAGGAGGAGATTGGCCATGGTGGTCTTGCCGGAGCCGCTGGCGCCGACGAGAGCGACCATCTGGCCGGCCTTGACGGTGAGGTTGATGTTCCGGAGGATGGCCTTGTCGCCGAAATTGAAATCCACATTTTCGAAGACGATGTCGGCCTGGTCGGCATGGAGCATTTTGGGGGCGACGGGCTCGGGGACGGAGTTTTTGAGGGCGAGGAGCTCGAAGACGCGCTCGCTGGCGGCGCGGGCCTGGTGTAGCTGGTTGTGCATGCGGGTGAGGGACTTCACGGGCGGGTAGATGAGCACAATGCACAGGACGAAGGTCATGAAGTCGGACTCGCTGGGCTGCTGGGCCTTGGGAAGGCCGACGATGTAAAAGAAGACGAGGGCGACACCGAGGGCGCCGAACAATTCCATGAGCTGGCTGGGGATTTCGTTGGCGCGGATGACGCGCATCATCTGGCTGACGTATTTGCGGGTGGTGGAGCGGAACTCGGTGGTGACGGTTTCCTCGAGATTGTAGGCCTTGATGACGCGGTTGCCGGTGAAGGACTCGTGCATGAGGTTGGTGAGCTCGGCGTTGTGCTGCTGGACGGCGCGGGCGGATTTGCGGACTTTGCGTCCGTAAATGACGATGGGCACGATGCAGACAGGGAAGACGATGATGGAGATCAGCGTAAGGGTGGTATTGGTGACAAGCTGATAGCCGATGAGGACGACGAGCGTGGTGGGATCCTTGACGGCGGAGGCGAACGTGCCGCCGACGATGCCGTAGAGCACCTGGGTATCGTTGGTGATGCGGGCGATGAGGTCGCCGGTGCTGGCGCGGTTGAAGAAGCCCAGGGAGAGATTTTGCAGGTGGCCGAAGAGCTTGGTGCGGATATCGGCGATGGCGTGCATGGCCGACCAGTTGGTGAGGTAGATGCTCAAGTATTGGAGCGTGTTGCGGAGCATCATGATGACGGGAATGATCGCGATGACGAGGAACCAGCCGAGGCGGTTGCCGGGGGCGGGAGCATGGATGGGGGGGACAAAGACGGCCAAGTGGTGGGTGAGCGGATGAATCCAATGGGGCGCGGCTTCGAGGCGGTCGCGGAGGTCGCAGGTGCCCTCGAAGACGAGCTGGCCAACGATCTTGATGGCGGCCATGAGGAGGCCGTTGACCAAGCTGTAGCCGGTGCCGCACAGGAGGCCGAGAAAGAAACGCCCACGATAAGGCCGGACAAAGCTCCAAAGCTTCAAAAGGAAATCGGTCATGTAGCGCACAGTTTTCGGCGGATGGCAGGAGAAAGCGAGGATTTTATTGGCGGGAAGGACGCAATTTGATGGTGTTTTTGGCCGAAACGCGGCGGGAGGAACAGGTCGGCAGAAGGCAAATAAGCTGACGAAACACCCCCTGCCCCCCAAGAAAAGGCAAAGGCAATGGTGAGCTCGCCCCCTGAACCCGAAGATGGAGGGACGAACGCCTCCCCATGAACCCAGAAAACATTCAACATTCGACAATCAACTTCCAACCCTGAACGAAGGCGGCAGCGCGAGCCCCTTCGTTATTGGGGGTTGAACGTTGAATGTTTCGTCTGCGGTTCAGGGGTTCAATGCGCGAACGGTTTCGGGGAATTCTCTCCCCATCGGCTCCGCCGCCCCGGGGCGGGGACGGCTCGTCCCCACAAATCAAACAGTGAAGACGTGGGGACGAGCCGTCCCCACCCCAGGCGCGCCCAAGGCGGCGTTTGCTGGCAAAATGGAGAACGAAGATGGCAGAATTGCGGAGATCGTGACGATATGGGGATGCGCGGGGACGCGGGACGCGTCCGGTTGAACGCGGCCACCCCTTCCCTCCGCTGCTGGCTGGCAGCTTTCACGTGACCAGCATGACACAGTTTTCAAGGGGGTGTTAGTTAGCGGCTAACGCAAAACGCACTTTTTTGACGATTTTTCGTAAGCGGCTAACGGTGGGAGGGTGACGGGAGAAGCAAATTCGGGCGTCCGCGCCGAAGCCAAATGATAGGGTCTGCGAACAATCTGACAAAATCATTAACCGCTCCCCTTTTCGTCGGGCGCCGGTTTACTCGTTTCCTAGGACCGACCCCTTTCCAGGGGACCTCCGTGCTCCATCCTCAATTCTCAATCCTCCCTCAAGAGCCGGCCGGGAACGGGCGGTGTTTTTCATTTACCACCACGCAGTTCTGCGGCTAAATTGAGTCATGGGCAAACGAAGAGAAGCGCGTGAGCGTGCGGTGCAGTTTTTGTTTCAGCACGATCTGAATCCGCCGGAAAATCTGGAGCTGGCCCTGGGGCAGTTTTGGAATTCGCAGCGGCAGGCCGCCATCGAGGACGAGAAGGGCGCGGCGAAATGGGGGGAAACGACCGAGCTGCCGCCGCCGACGGCGGAGGAGGCGGAGACGCGGCTGTTTGCCGAGCCGCTGATCCGCGGGGTGCTGGAGCACCGGGAGGCCATTGACGAGCTCATCCGGCGGCACGCGCGGAACTGGGATTTTCACCGGATCGCGGCGGTGGACCGCAACGTGATGCGGCTGGCGATTTACGAGATGCTGCACCGGGAGGACATCCCGCCGGTGGTGAGCATCAATGAGGCGGTGGACATCGCGAAGAAGTTTTCCACGCAGGACAGCGGGAAGTTTGTGAACGGCATCCTCGACAAGGTGCGCAGCGAGATCCTGCGCCCGGCGCGCGACGTGACCTGAGGCATGAAATTCGCCGACCTCCATCTGCACACGCAGTTCTCCGACGGCACGTTTACGCCGGAGGAGCTGGTCTGGCATGCGCAGCAGCACGGTTTGGCGTGCATCGCGCTGACGGACCACGACACCGTGGAGGGGTGCGCGCGGGCGGCGGCAGCCTGCGCCGCGGTGAAGATGGAGTTCATCGCGGGAGCCGAGCTGACGGCCGAGCATGAAAACACCGAGGTGCACATCCTCGGTTACTTTTTGGACACCACCAACCAGGCGCTGCTGGAGCGGATCGCACAGTTTCAGACCGGGCGGCAGCAGCGGATCCGCGAAATGGTGGCGGCGCTGAACAAGCTGGGGGTGCCGCTGAAGGCGGAAACGGTGTTTACGATGGCCAATTGCAAATCGCCGGGGCGCCCGCACGTGGCGCGGGCGATGGTCAAGGAGCGGCTGATTGGCTCGCTGGACGAGGCGTTTGAGCGCTATTTGAAAAAAGGCCGGCCGGCCTGGGTGCCCAAGACGAAGATGTCGGCGCTGGAGAGCGTGGAATTGATCCACGCCGCGGGCGGCCTGGCGGTGATGGCGCACCCGGGACTGAACCGGACGGACGAGGTGATTCCGGCGCTGGTGAAGGCGGGCATGGACGGCATCGAATGTTTTCACACGAAGCACTCCACGGTGATGTCGGAGCGGTACCTGGAGATTGCGGAACAGTACGGCCTGCTGGTGACCGGCGGCAGCGACTGCCACGGCTTCAGCAAAAACAAGCCGCTGATCGGCACGGTGAAACTGCCGTACGAACACGTGGAAAGGCTGCACGCGGCGCGGAAGAAATTCCCGGCCGTCACCGGGGGGCAATAAGCCGGAACGATTCATTTAAACCACAGATGAACACAGATAAACACAGATGAAAACGGGCTTGGCAGGGCTTGCTTGCATGAGGACCACTCACCCATTGGTGCACCGCTCTGGACCAACCAGTTCCGGTTTCAAATCTGTGTCCATCTGGGTTCATCTGTGGTTGATTCATTTTTCAGAATCGTTCCGGCCAGGCCGGCACGGGTTTTAAATTTTTCATGGGACTCTTCGCCAAACTCAAAGCGGGCCTGCAACGTTCGCAAGCCCGGCTGACACACGAAATCAAACGGATTGTGACGCGCTCGCCGAAACTGACGGCAGCGTCGCTGGAGGAAATGGAGCAGGCGCTGATCGGCGCGGACCTGGGGCTGGCGATGACGGCGCAGATCACCGGAGCCGTCAAGCTGGCCTACGAGACGCAGGGCGGCGGCGGCCTGGACTACCTGGCCATCGCGCGGGCGGAGATTGAAAAGAGCGTTTCCACGGGCGACGCCCGGCTGAAGAAGCTGCCGCAGGGGACGACCGTGGTGTCCATCGTGGGGGTCAACGGCACGGGCAAGACCACGACCAGCGCGAAGCTGGCGCACCTGCTGCGGACACAGCACCAGACGGTGCTGCTGGCGGCGTGCGACACGTTCCGGGCGGCGGCCATCGAGCAGATCAAGCTGTGGGGCACGCGGCTGCAGGTCGAGGTGGTGGCCGGCGCCTACGGCGCGGACCCGGCGGCGGTGGCGCACGACGCGGTGACGGCGGCGCAGGCGCGGCACGCGGATTACCTGTGCATAGACACGGCGGGGCGGCTGCACACCAAGCATAATTTGATGCAGGAATTGCAGAAGCTGCACCGGGTGATCGGCAAGCAACTGCCGGGCGCGCCGCACGAGGTGCTGCTGGTGCTGGACGCCACGACGGGCATGAACGCGCTGACCCAGGCGCGCGAGTTCAACAAGGCGGTGCCGCTGACCGGGCTGGTGGTGACCAAGCTGGACGGCACGAGCAAGGGCGGCATGGTGGTGGCCATCCAGAAGGAACTGGGACTGCCCATCAAATTCATCGGCCTGGGCGAACAGCCGGACGATTTGCAGCCCTTTGACGGCAAACAATTCGCAGGCGCTGTTCGAGGAATGACCGACGCCCAATACATCCGCCTGGCCCTGCGGCTCGCCCGGCGCGCCTACGGTGCCACGTCGCCAAACCCGATGGTGGGCGCGGTGCTGGTGCGGGGTGGAAAAATCATCGGCCGCGGCTGGCACCACCAGGCGGGCGCGCCGCATGCGGAAATCGAGGCGCTGCGCGACGCGCGGCAACGGCGCCATACACCCCGGGGCGCGACGCTGTACGTAACGCTGGAACCCTGTTGCACGCAAGGCCGCACGCCGCCATGCACGGACGCCATCATCGCCGCGGGCATCCGCCGGGTGGTGGCGGGAACGACCGATCCGAACCCGCGGCACGCGGGGAGGGGTTTCGAAATCTTGCGCCGGGCGGGCATCCGGGCGGCGACTTTGGACGCGGGCACCGACGGCGGCCGGCGGGTGGCCGGCGCCTGCACGCGGCTCAATGAGGCTTTCAACCATTGGATCGTGCACCGCACGCCGTTCGTCACGGTGAAGGCGGCGATGACGCTGGACGGGAAAATCGCCACGGCGGCCGGCGAATCAAAATGGATCACGGGCGCGGCGGCGCGCGCGTGGGGGATGCAATTGCGGCACGGACACGATGCGATTCTGGCGGGGGTGAACACGATTTTGGCGGATGACCCGTCGCTCACGGTGCGGCCGGCGAAAGCGCCTGCCACAGCCGGCGGACTCCGGCGCCTGGTGCTGGATTCGCGGGCGCGGACGCCGTTGACCGCGCGGGTGGTGAGCGACGAATGGGCGGCGCTGACCACGATTGTCACCAGCCGGCGCGCGCCGAAGCGGCGCGTGGCGGCCCTGGCCAAAAAGGTGAAAGTGTGGACGGCGCCAGCGGGCAAGAGGGGCATCTCCCCCGGCTGGCTGGTAAAGCGGTTGGGCGCGGAGAACGTGACGAGCCTGCTGGTGGAAGGCGGCGGCGAGGTGAACGCGTCGTTTCTGTTCGGCGGCCTGGCGCAGCGGGTGGCCTTTTTTTACGCGCCCAAGGTTTTGGGCGGGCGCGAGGCGCACGCGGCCGTGGCGGGCGAAGGCGCCCGGAATTGGCGCGGGGTGCTCCAGCTCGAAGACATCGAGTGGCGCAAATTGGGCGGGGATTTATTGCTGACGGCGCGGGTGCGGCCGCCGGACAAAGGCGCCCCCAAAGGTTCCAAAACCGGGGCGTGAAAAACTTGCCAGCGGCGGCGGTAAACGGGCAACATTGACTCCCTATGTTCACAGGCATTGTGGAAGAAGCCGGCGTCATTGAAAAAATCACGCCGACGGCGAAGGCCATTGAAATGACGGTGCGGGCGGGCGCGGGCGCCCGCGGCGTGAAGGTGGGCGACAGCGTGGCCGTCAACGGGTGTTGCCTGACGGCGGTGAAGGTGGCGGCGCGCGGGCGGGGCAGGGCGATGCAATTTGACCTGTTGCAGGAGAGCTGGAAGCTGACCAATTTTCAATTTGCGCGGCCGGGTTCGCTGGTGAACCTGGAGCGGCCGCTGCGGGCCAACGGCGAGCTGGGCGGACATTTTGTCTCCGGCCACGTGGACGGGCTGGGGAAGATCATCCGCTGGGAACGGGCGGGCAAGGACCATGTGTTGGACATTGCGGCGCCGGCGGAGGTGATGCGGTTTGTGGTCTTCAAGGGATCGGTGGCGGTGGACGGCATCAGCCTGACGGTAGCGGCGGTGCAGAAGAAAAGTTTCCGAATTTGGATCATTCCACACACGTTTGAGGTGACGGCGCTGCGGGAGCGGAAGGTGGGGGACGCGGTGAATTTGGAGGCGGACCTGCTGGGCAAATATGTGGAGCGGTTTCTGACCGCTAGAAGTCGTTGATTTCAAAGGGTTTTTCGTGCTTGAAAATTTAACCTTTTCGACACATAATCGGCATGTTATTTGAGCAGTCTTTTTGCCGTGAAAGTATCCAAAGAATCAGTTCGTTTACTGGTTAGGGCGCCTTCGCAGTACTCCCACCGGCTGGCTTCGACGCCAGAGGAGGTTCAGTACGCGCAAGCGTTGCGCTTCCAAGTGTTTAACCTCGAGTTAAACGAGGGATTGGCGCGTTCGTATGACACGGGTCTGGATGCCGATCCCTTCGACGCGGTGTGCGACCATTTGATCGTGGAACATGTTCCCACGCGGCAAATTGTGGGCACCTACCGGTTGCAGACGGGGATGAACGCCAAGCAGCGTCTGGGGTACTACTGCGAGCAGGAGTTTCGTTTCGACGTTTTTGAGGGGGCGCGGAGCAGGATTGTGGAACTGGGCCGCGCGTGCGTGCATCGCCAGCACCGGAACCTGTTCGTGCTGGGGCTGCTGTGGAAGGGAATCGCCGACTATGCCCGGACGCACGGGGCCCGTTATTTGATCGGGTGCAGCTCGCTGACGTCGCAGGACCCGGCCGCCGGCGCCTCCGCCTACACCGAGCTTTGCCGGAACCACCTGGCGGAACCGGCCTGGCGCACGAACCCGTTGCCCAGCACCGAATGTCCGCTCCACGAGGTCATGGAAGAGCCGGTGTCCATTCCGAAGCTGTTGCGGGCCTACCTCACGATCGGGGCGAAGATTTGCGGTCCGCCGGCGCTGGACCAGCAGTTCAAGACGATCGATTTTCTGACGGTGCTGGACTTGGAAGCGCTCCCCAAATCCACGCGGGAACGGTTTCTGGGATGATTTCCCAGTTGACCTGGGCGGGCATCGCGTTTGAAATCCACGGATGACGATTCGCCGTGCGGGCAGGTTTTGCTGGTTTGTGTGGGAGGTGGGAGTGGTCATCCTCAATTATTTGCTCACCGCCGCGCGCGCGCCCCAGGACACCGAGCGGCGGGAACGGGCGGCGTGGCTGAGCCGTTCGTCGCGGCGGCATCTCAAAATCTTCGGCTATTCGGCCGCGGTTTCCGGCCCGATCCCCCAAAAAGGTCTGCTCATCTGCAACCACCTGAGCTATCTCGACATCCTGGCGATTTCCGCGGTGACGCCGGCGGTGTTTGTGTCCAAGGCGGAGGTGCGGCGGTGGCCGCTGTTCGGGTGGTTTGCGGCGATTGCCGGGACGGTGTTTGTGGACCGGGAACGGCGCACGCACGTGGGCGAGGTGAACCGGGAGATTGAGGCCGCGCTGGATGCGGGCGCGCTGGTGGTGGTCTTCCCCGAAGGCACGAGCTCGGACGGCTTGCTGGTGCGGCCGTTCCGCACCTCGCTGCTGGAACCGGCGGCGCGCGGCCGCCATGAGATTTCCGTGGGCTGGCTGCATTACGAACTGGAGGACGGCGACGCCAGCCAGGAGGTTTGCTACTGGGGGGACCACACGTTTTTCCCGCACGTGCTGAATCTGCTCGGCAAGAAATCCATCCGGGCGACGCTGCGCTTTGCGAAATTCCCACGGACCACCGACGACCGCAAGGTGCTGGCCGGGCAGTTGCACGACGCGGTCGTGCAACTGAAGGAAGGCGTCACCAGTTCACCGGCACCGTGAGCTTTTTGTTGAAGCGGTTGAAATAGTGCAGTTGTTTTTGTTCGTGGCCGTATTCGTGGACCAGGCGGGTGATCTTCACGTCGTAACAGCAATATTCCGCGATGTTCAGCAGCTTTCCCTCCTTGAACCAGCGGACGGCCTGGAGGCCTTCGGCGGTTTTTTCCACGTCGAAGGTGGCGGTGGCGATCGAGTCGAGCGACAGGCGGTGCCCCAGCTTTTCGTTGAGCACCACCAGCATGTCGAGCGTGGGCACCTGGGTGAGATCCAGCGGCGTGTAAGCGTGCAGCACCACGTTATCAAAGCGCAAGTTGTTGAAGCCCACGATGAGGTCGGCCCGCTGGAGCTCGGCGACCAGATCATTGACGTGGGGTTCATCGTAAATCCGATACTCGCCGCGCGCCGTGCTGTAAGTCACGCCCACGCTCATGCCCAACCGGCTGATGTTTTCCGCCTCCCAGCCGCCGACCTCTTCGGCGGATCTCTGGGTCTCGAGGTCAAAATAGACAATGTTCCTGGCCATCACCCGGATTTTACGAATTGGGGTTCGGGGTTTACGAGCTTTTTCGCGCCGGCGCCGGCACCGGAAAAGAGGCTTGCGCAACGGGCGCGCTCACGCGAGATTGCGCCCATGGCGATGACACCTTCAACCATGTTGCCGCTGGGCACGGAGGCCCCCGCTTTTCGGCTGCCGGACACGGACGGAAAAATCGTTTCCCTTTCGGACTTTCGCGGCCGGCCGGTGCTGGTGATGTTCATCTGCAACCACTGCCCGTATGTCAAGCACGTGGGCGCCCAACTGGCGCAACTGGGACGCGATTACCAGGGCAACGGCCTGGGCATCGTGGCCATCAATGCCAACGACGTGGAGAATTATCCGGACGACAGCCCGGAACGGATGCGGGAGGAGGCGCGGCGGGTGGGCTACCCGTTTCCGTATCTCTACGACGACTCGCAGGCGGTGGCCAAGGCGTATCGCGCCGCGTGCACGCCGGATTTCTTTGTGTTCGACACGGAGCATCGCCTGGTCTATCGCGGGCAATTCGACGACAGCCGGCCGGGGAATGCGCTGCCGGTGACGGGCAAGGATTTGCGCGCGGCGCTCGACGCCACCCTCTGCGGCAAGGACGTGCCCAACGACCAAAAACCGAGCCTCGGCTGCAACATCAAATGGAAGGCCGGCCAGGAGCCGGAGTATTTTTGAGCGGCGCCGGGGAGTCTCCTTCCCGCAGTGACAGGTCCACCACCCAGGCCCCCGGGACGTGCCGGGTGATAATCTCCCGCGCCACGTTCACCCACCGTTCGCAGCGATCCAGCACGACGCTATCGGAAGTGGCGATGACCTCGTGGCTCCGATACAAAACGCGGTCGGGATTGAAATCGAGTTCCACGGCCATGTTCCAGCCGGCGGCGCGAGCCTGGTCGAGGATGAGGGTTTTGAGCCGGCCGCTGTTGGAGACGGGCTGGTCCAGCCACCAACGGCAGCAGGCGACGCCCCAGGCGGCGGTCATTTCGCCCACCAAGCGCAGGCCGGGAATCGTTTCATTCACCTTGCGGTAGCGGCGATGAATGCCGGCGATATCGCGGCAGCAGCCGTCGCGGCCCAAGAGCACGACGCCGCCGGCGAGGGCGCTTTCGATCACGGTGAGGACGTTATAACCGTCGAGCCACAGCTCCCGGCCGCGCAAGTCGGCGGGGGCGAGCTGGAGGCGGCGGCGCAGTTGGGCGGCGGTGGCGGAACAGACGCAGCGCAGGACGGCCATGCGCTGGCGGGCGGCGAGATTGTGGCGGTTGCCCACCAGTTCGGCGGCGGAGTGCGAGGCGTAGCCGTGGTCCAGCAGCCAGCAAAGGTCGGCGGCGGCGGCGCGCAACGCCGGGAGCCGCCCGGCGGCGAACAGCCGTTCATCCAGTGGGGCCGGCCCGCGATGGGACTGGGGTTGCGCCATGGGTTCATGCTGGCACAGCGCCCGAAAAAAATCAGGATCAAATCCGGCGGCGGCGGGTGCGACCGTTTTTTACGGTTGCCAATTTCGCGGCGGCTGACATTTTAAGGACATCAAGAACCCCGTCTGACAGATACCCGACACGGCCATGTTTCTGACACCGATCGGCATCCAAAAACGCACGGTTGCCGCCATTCTGGGCACGGTGCTGCCGGTCTTCGCCGCCTTCAGCGTGGGACTCATGATTTACCGCCACAGCCTGCTGCAAACCCGGGTACAGCAGACGCTGGCGCCGTACGCGGAATTGATCGGGGTGAGCGCGGCCCCGGCGGTGGATATTGGCGACAAGGACCGGGCGCTGGAAATCCTCAACAGTCTCAAGGCCAATCCGCACATCGCGGGCGCGGAAATCATCCAGCCGGACGGCGAGACGCTGGCGACGTATCCCGGGAACCAGCCGCCGCTGCCGCCGGCGGCCTGGAACCGGCCGGACGGGGCGTACGTGCAGGCCGGCACCGGCGAACTGGTGCGCAGTTTTGCGGTGAGCGATTCCCGGCCGGCGCGGCTGTGCATTCGCATGAGCCTGGCGGGGCTGATGCAGCGGGAATGGCAGGCGCTGACGGACCTGTGGGTGGCCGTGGGCCTCACGCTCTCGCTGTTTGCCTGGCTGCAATTCGGCCTGCTGCGGCGGTGGGTGCTCTCGCCCCTGGGGCAACTGGCGGCGATCGCGGAAAGCGCGGGCCGGCAGGGGGATTATTCGGCCCGGATGCCGGCGCACAACCGGGACGAACTGGGGCAGCTCGGCAAACGCTTCAACGCGCTGCTGGCCGCCGTGGAGCAGCGGGAAACGGCGCTCCGGCAAATGGCCGGTTTCCAGCGCGCCATCTGGAACGACGCCGCCTACGCGATCATCTCCACCGACACGGCGGGGCGCATCACCAGCTTCAATCCCGCGGCCGAAAAGCTGCTGGGGTGGCAGGCCGGGGAACTGGTGGGCCAGGCCACGCCGGAAATCTTCCTCCTGCCGGAGGAAATCGCCGCCCGGGCCAAGGCCTTGAGCGCGCAGACGGGCCAACCGCTGGCGCCGGGCTTTGCGGCATTGGTGGCCGAGGCGCGGGACGGGCTGCGCAGCGACGGGGAATGGAACTGCCGGTGCAAAGACGGCACGCGGGTGCCGGTGCGGTTGTCCGTGACGGCGCTGCGGGACGAGCGGGGGGAGATTTTTGGCTTTCTGGGCATGGCGGCGGACATCACCCAGCAGCGGCAGGCGGCGGCGAGATTGCGGGAACGCGAGGCGCAATACCGGCTCCTGTTTGAAAACATGGTCACCGGCTTTGCGCTGCATGAAGTGGTGTGCGATGCGGAAGGCCAGCCCGTGGATTACCGGTACCTGGAGGTGAACCCCGCCTTCGAGCAGCTCACGGGCCTGACCGCCGCCGAGCTGGTGGGCCGGACGGTGAGCGAGGCGCTGCCCGCCGTGGAAAAATATTGGATCAAGCTGTTTGGCGAGGTGGCGCTCACGGGCAAGCCGGTGGCGTATGAGAATTTTTTTTCGGACCTGGGCAAATATTACGACACCTGGGTGTTTTCGCCCAAACGCGGACAGTTTGCCGTGGTGTTCTCGGACATCACGGCCCGCAAACAGGCGGAGGAATCGTTGCACGAAAGCCGGCGCCTGTACGAGGAACTGGTGGCCAGCGTGCCGCTGGGGGTGTTCCGGCTGGTCGTGAAGGGCGCCGACAGCTTTGCGTTCGCCTACGTCAGCGAGCGGTTCTGCGAGCTCACCGGCCTGGCCCGGTCCGCCGTGCTGGCCGATGCCGCCGCGCTCTCGGGGATCATCGCGCGGGAGGACCGCGAGGCGTTTGACCGGCGGAAAAGCGCGGCCGTGCGGCAACCGGGGCCGTTCAACTGGGAAGGCCGCGTGACGGTGCGCGGCAAAGGGCGCTGGCTGCACCTCGAATCCCGGCCCACGCTGCTGCCGGGCCGCCCGCCGTTCTGGACGGGCTTCATTTTGGACGTGACCGACCGGCAGCGGGTGGAGGAGGCGTTGCACCAGCAGCATTCGCTGCTCGAAGGCGCCTTGCAGGCCACCGCCGACGGCATCCTGGCGGTGTCCAGCGCCGGCCGCATCACCAGCTACAACCGGCAGTTTCTCGAACTGTGGCAGGCGCCGCCGGAAATCCTGGAGGCGCACGACACGGCCGGGCTGGCGGAATACATCCTGCGCCAGTTGCGGGATCCGGAGGCCATGCAGGCGCACATCCGCAATTTCAACGACCCCGGCAAGGCGGACACGTTTGACACGCTGGAATTCGCGGACGGCCGCGTGTACGAGCGGTTTTCCCGGCCGCAACTGGTGGCCGGCCACGTGGTGGGACGGGTCTGGAGCTTCCGCGACGTGACCGCGCGGCACCGGGCGATCGCCTCGCTCCGCGAAAGCGAACACAAGTTCAAGATGCTGTTTGAATCGGCCAACGACGCAATCCTGCTGATGAACGACGCCGTGATCCTGGACTGCAACCAGGTGACGGAGACCGTGTATGGCTGCCCGCGCGACCAGATCATTGGCCAATCGCCGGCCCATTTTTCCCCGGAACGCCAGCCCGACGGGCGGCAGTCATCCGCGGGGATTGCGGAAAAAATCCGCGCGGCCCGGGCGGGCGCCCCGCAGTTCTTCGAGTGGATTCACACGCGCAGGGACGGCACGCTGTTCAACGCCGAGGTGAGCCTGAACCGCCTGGAACTGCGCGGGCAGGGCGTGATCCAGGCGATTGTCCGGGACGTGACCGAGCGCAAGATGGCGGAAGCCGCGCAGCACGAGGCGGAGCAGCTTTACCGCACGCTCGTGAACACCTCGCCGGACGGGATTTGCCTGCTGGACATGAAGGGGCGGGTCCTGTACGCCTCGCCCAAGGCGCTGGAGCTGTTTTACGGCGCGGCGCAGGCCGAGCCGCCGCCGGAGGAGCGGACGGCCCTGAACTTCGTGGGCAAACAGCACCGGGCCCGGGCGGCGCGGCTGTTCCGCGGCGGACGGTCGGGGGCCTTTCCGGCAAACGAGCGCCTGGTGATGCGCCGGAGCGACGGGCACGAATTCGTGGCCGAACTGACCGGCACCCGGTTGCGCGATGCCGAGGGCGTGCCGTGGGGCATCCTGGTGATCGTCCGCGACGTGACGGAGCGCCAGCGGCAGGAGGACGAGCTGAAAAGCAAAAACACGGAGCTGGAACGCTTCACCTATACGGTCTCGCACGACCTGCGAAGCCCGCTGATCACCATCAAGGGTTTTGCCGGGGCGCTGCTGGCCGATGCGCAGGCCGGCCGCACCGACCGGCTGCGGCCCGACCTGGCGCGCATCGGGCAGGCCGCCGACAAGATGTCGGACCTGCTCAACGGGCTGCTACGGCTTTCCCGGGTGGGCCGGATCGTCAATCCGCCGGCGGAGGTTTCCATGGCGGCCCTCACGCAGGACGTGCTGGATTTGCTGGCCGGCTCCATTGCCCAGCACCACGCCACGGTCAGGATCCAGCCGGGCCTGCCCAATGCTTTTGGCGACGCCCAACGGCTGCAGGAAGTCCTCCAAAACCTGCTGGAGAACGCCCTCAAGTTTTCCGCGCCCGGCCGCGCGCCCGAGATCGAGCTGGGGTTCAAGCTGGACGGCGACCTGCCTGTTTATTTTGTCCGCGACCAGGGGCGCGGCATCGAGCACCGGTTCCAGGAATCCATTTTTGGCCTGTTCAACAAGCTGGATCCGCGGACGGACGGCACGGGAATCGGGCTGGCGCTGGCGCGGCGGATCGTGGAATTCCACGGCGGCAGCATCTGGGTGGAATCCGCCGGGCCGGACCAGGGTGCAACTTTTTATTTCACTCTGGCCGCGCGCAAGGCATTATCTACCGGGTCAGCAGACCAGACAAAAATATGAGCCGCCGAGCCTTGAACATTCTCCTGGTGGAAGACAATCCGGACCACGCCGAACTGGTGCGCCGGAGCTTGGAGGATTTTGACACCGCGAGCTTGCTCCAGCATGTGGAAGATGGCGAGACGGCGCTGGAATACATTTTCGGGCAGGGCGGCTATGCGGACCGCGCGCGGTTTCCCGCGCCGGATCTGGTGCTGCTGGACTTGCGGCTCCCGCGCATGGACGGGTTGGAAGTGTTGCGGCACGTCAAAAGCCACCCCACCCTGCACCGGACGCCCATCGTGGTCCTCACCACCTCGGACGCGGAGCGTGACGTGGCGGCGGCCTACAAATATCATGCCAACTGCTTTGTGACCAAACCGGTGGATTTACCCCGCCTTTCCCAGTTGATCCAGGATTTGGGATTTTACCGGCCGGCGCAGAACGACCGCGCGCCCGGCACCGGCAACGCATGAGGCACATCCTGCTCATCGAAGACGAACGCGACCATGCGGATCTGATCGAGCGGGCGCTCGCCTCTGCCGCACCGCCCTGCCGGATTTCCCATGTGGAGACCCTGGCGGCCGGACGCTCCCTGGTGGAACGGGACCTGCCGGACCTGGCGCTGGTGGATTACCGGCTGCCGGACGGGAGCGGCGATGAGTTCGTGGGCTGGGCGGGCGACCGCTTTCCGGTCATTCTGCTGACGGCGTACGGCAACGAGCGCACGGCGGTGGAGGCCATCAAGGCGGGCGCGCTCGACTACGTCATCAAGTCGCCGGAAATGTTTGCGGACGTGCCCCACCTGGTGGAGCGCGCGCTGCGGGACTGGCGCAACCTGCAGGAGCGCAAGCAGGCCGAATCCCGGCTGGAGGCCATCAACCATCTGCTGGCCACCATGGGGCCGAATTTTGCGGAAAACGTCAGCCGGCTCATCACCCTCCTGGCCCGGGAATTCGACGCGCAATTCGTTTTTTACAGCCAGATCATGGGGAACAAGCTGTGCGCGGTGGCCGAATGGCACGTGGATCTGCACCTGGCGGACTGCGTGCGCTGCGGCTGCGCCGCCTGCACCGAAGCGCTCAACTATGCGTCCGGCCTGTTGCAGCACGTCAACACCACCCGCGGCAATCCCCTGGCCAGCCCGGTGACGCTCCAGGTCTCGGAGCGGCACGCGCTCCTGGGGCACGTGGTGGAATGCAACCAGGAACCGGCGGGCATTCTCTGCCTGTACTTCAACCGGCCGTTCCACGCCACCGAAACGGACCGCCGGCTGCTGGGAATCTTCGCCGCGGCGCTGGGCGGCGAGGAGAACCGCAAGCGCACGGACGCCGAACGGCGCGCCAGCGACGAACGCTACCGCCAGATCGTCCAAACCGCCAACGAAGGAATCTGGGTCACCGACGAACAGGACCGTGTCACCTTTGCCAATCATCGGCTGGCCCGGATGCTGGGGTACCAGCCGGACGAGTTGCTGAACCGGTCGGCGCGCGATTTCATTGATCCGGCCGACCTGGCGGATCACGAACAGCGGCTGCAATCCTCCCGCCAGGGCCAGCCCAGCCAGTATGAGCGCCGGCTCCGCCCCAAGGACGGCCGGGAGTTTTGGACCTGGGTTTCCGGGTCGCCGCTCTTCGATGTCGCCGGACGCTACCACGGGTCCTTCGCCATGTTCACCGACGTCACCGAGCGCCGCCACTTGGAGACGCAGCTCCGGCAGGTGCAAAAGCTCGAGTCCGTGGGCCAGCTCGCCGGCGGCATCGCGCACGATTTTAACAATATTCTGGCGGCGATCATGATGCACTTGAGCCTGCTGCGCCAGAATCCGCACCTGGACGACGAGACCTCCGAGGCGCTCCAGGAGCTGGAGGTGGAGACCAAGCGCGCCGCCAACCTCACGCGCCAGTTGTTGATGTTCAGCCGCCGCTCGGTCATCCAGTCGCGCGTCACGGACTTGAACGAGCTCGTCCAGAATCTCCTGAAGATGCTGCGGCGCCTGCTGGGGGAAAACATCACCATCACGTTTGACAGCCAGAACCGCCTGCCGCCGGTGGACGTGGACATCGGCATGATCGAGCAGGTGCTGATGAACCTGGCCGTGAATGCGCGCGATGCCATGCCGCGGGGCGGCCAGTTGACCATCGCCACCGGTTCGGTGGAACTGGATGAAGAGGCCACCAAGCTGCATTCCGAGCGGCGGCCGGGACATTTTGTGACGCTCACGGTGGCGGACACCGGCGTGGGCATGGACGAGGGCACGCTCAAGCGCATTTTCGAGCCCTTCTTCACCACCAAGGACGTGGGCAAGGGCACCGGCCTGGGACTGCCCACGGCGCACGGCATCATCAAACAGCATCACGGGTGGATCGAGGTGCAGAGCCAGCCCAACCATGGCGCCACGTTTGTCGTGTATCTGCCGGTGAAGGTTTTGTCCGCCGCCAGCGCCGCCGAAGCCTCCCCCGCGGTCTCGCCGGTGGTGGGCGGCCGCGGCACGCTGCTGCTGGTCGAGGATGAGGAGATCGTCCGCCGGCCCATCGGAATTTATCTGCGGAAACTGGGCTACCAGGTGATCGAGGCCGCCAACGGCAACCAGGCCTTCACGCTGTGGCGCCGGCACCGCGACCAGATTGACCTGCTGTACACGGACATGGTGATGCCCGAAGGCGTGAGCGGGCTGGAACTGGCGGACAAACTGCGCGGCGAAAAGCCGCAGCTCAAGATCATCATCTCCAGCGGCTACAGCACGGAAATCAGCATGCAGGGGGTGCCGGCGGACGCCGGCTATGTGTACCTGCCCAAGCCCAGTCCCTCGGCCACCATCGCGGCCACTGTCCGCCAGTGCCTGGAAAAGAAATAAGCGCGCCCGCGGCGTTACCGGGCCGTCACCACCACGTAGTTCTTCTTGCCCTTGCGCAGGAGAATGTGCTTGCCGAACAGCAGGTCGTTCGCGGTGACCAACCGCGTGGCGCCGGCTTCCCGGACATTGTTGACGTTCACGCCGCCGCCCTCGATGTCCTTTCGGGCCTGGCCCTTGGAGGGACACAGACCGGCTTGGATCAGGAGCTCCACCAGCGGCAGGCCGGAGCCGGCGAACTTCGATTTTTCCACGTCGCGCGTGGGGACTTCGCCCACGATTTCATTGAAGGTGGATTCGGCGATGCCCTCCAGCTTGCCGCCGAAGAGGATTTCACTGGCCCGGATGGTCTCCTGCGTGGCCGCTGCGCCGTGGATCAAATCCGTGACGGCCTTGGCGAGCGCCTTGTGGGCCACGCGCGCGCCGGGATTTTGGGCGTGCTGCTGGGCGAGCGCCTCGATCTGCTCCGGGGGCAGAAACGTGAAGTACTTCAGGTGGCGGATGACGTCGCGGTCGTCCGCATTGATCCAGAACTGGTAGAACTTGTAAACGCTCGTGCGCCGGGGATCCAGCCAGACGGCGCCGGCGACGGTTTTGCCGAATTTCGAGCCGTCGGCGTTGGTGATGAGGGGCAGCGTGAGGCCGAAGACGGTTTTGCCGAGCTTCTTGCGGGTGAGCTCGATGCCGGCGGTGATGTTGCCCCACTGGTCGCTGCCGCCGATCTGCAGCTCGCAGCGGCAATCGCGGCAGAGCACCATGAAATCGTAGGCCTGCAGCAGCATGTAGCTGAACTCGGTGTAGCTGATGCCGCCCTCGCGGTCCTCCATGCGGGCGCGGATGGATTCCTTGCCAACCATTTGGTTGACGGAAAAATGCTTGCCAATGTCGCGCAGGAAATCGAGGAAGGAAATGTTCCGGGTCCACGTGGCATTGTCCATGAGCCGCGCGGGGTTGGTCTGCGTCTCGAAATCCAGCAGGCGGGCGAGCTGCTGCTTCACGCTGGCGATGTTATGGTCCAGCACCTCCGGGGTGAGCAACTGCCGCTCCTGGGTTTTGCCGCTGGGATCGCCGATGGAGCCGGTGGCGCCGCCGGCCACGGCGATGGGGTGATGGCCGAGCAGTTGAAAGCGGCGCAGGGCGAGCAGGGGCACGAGATTGCCCACGTGCAGCGAGTCCGCCGTGGGATCGAAGCCGCAATACAGCGTGATGGGCGCGGCCAGCTTTTTGGCCAGTTCGGCCCGGTCGGTGCAATCGGCGATGAGGCCGCGCCATTCTAATTCTTCCAATATGCTCACGCGGACAGGATAAATTGGACGCCCCCGGGACGGAAGATTTTTCCCTTTGGACTTGGGGCGGCGGACTCTAACCTGCGTGGGTGTCAAAAATGTTGAAAGCCTCCGGGGCGATGGCGGCGGCCACGATGTCCAGCCGCCTGCTGGGCATGGTGCGGGAGATGGTTTATTACAGCTTCATGGGCACCGGCTGGGTCAACGACGCCTTCCAGTATGCCTTCACGATCCCCAATCTGTTCCGCCGGCTGCTGGGGGAAGGGGCGCTGACGGCGGCGTTCATCCCGGTGTTCAAGCAGAAGGAACGGCTGGAGGGCGAGGCCGAGATGTGGCGCGCGGCCAACGCGGTGATCTCCGGGCTGATCGTGTCGGCGAGCGTGGTGATTGCGCTGGTGATGATCGGCATCACGCTGGCGCTGGGGCTGCACGCGTTCAGCGAGCGCACGACGCTGATGCTGGAGCTGCTGCGGGTGATGTTTCCCTACATGCTGCTGGTGTGCCTGGCGGCGGCGATGATGGGCATGCTCAACGCCCGCGGGCATTTTTTCATCCCGGCCATGGGGGCCACGATGCTGAACATCGTGATGATCGCGTCGGTCTTCTGGCTGGCGCCGCACTTTGGCGTGGGCCTGCCGAAGGACCAGCGGCTGCCGGTGCAGATTTTCGCGCTGGCCTACGGCGTGCTGGCGGCGGGAGTGGCGCAGGCGGCGTTTCAAATGCCCACGCTGTGGCGCGACGGTTTTCGCTACCGCTGGGTGCCGCCGTGGGGCGACGCCACGGTGCGGCGCGTGGTGCGGCAGATGATCCCGGGCACCATCGGCGTGGCGGCGTTCCAGATCAACGTGGCGCTGGTGCAGCTCGTGGCGCTGCACGCGGGCACGGGCATCGTCTCGTCCTTCAACGGCGCGGTGCGGCTGATGGAACTGCCGCAGGGCGTCTTCGGGATTTCGCTGGCCACCTACCTGCTGCCCGCGCTGTCGGGGCTGGCGGCGGAGAAGAATTATCCGGAATTCCGCGCCACGCTGCGGCACGGGCTGGGGACGCTGCTGTTCATGAACGCCATCGCCTGCGTGCTGCTGGTGGCGCTGGCCACGCCGATTGTGCGGCTGCTGTTCGAGCGCGGGGCGTTTTCGGCGGTCTCCACCGCCCGCGTCGCGTATGCGCTGCAGTGCCTGGCGCCGGGCCTGGTGATGTTTTCCACGGTCAACATCCTGGCGCGCGCCTTCTACGCGCTGGGCGACACCCAGACGCCGATGAAAATCAGCCTCGTCTGCCTCGTCATCAATTTCCTCGGCGGCAGCGCGCTGATCTACCTGCTGCGGGAAGGCGGCCCGGGCATCGCCAACACGGTGACCTCGGCGCTCAACGCGGGCCTGCTGTTTTTTGCGCTGCGGAAAAAAATGGGGAAGCTGGAGCTGCAACCGCTCCGGCAGACGGTGCCGGTGATCGTGGTCGCGGCGCTGCTGACGGGCCTGCTCGCCTGGGCCGGCTGGCGGCTGTGGGACCACTACCTGGGCCACGCCAACCTGGCGCTGAAGCTCGGCGCGGTGTTTGTGCCGGCGGCCATTGCCGGCGGCCTCTACTGGCTCGTTGCCCTGCTCCGCAAGGTGCCGGCGGCGGAGGAAATGACGGAGTTCGCGCTGGCCAAGTTCAAGCGCTAAGGCTACGGGATCTCCACCGCGGCGGTCCAGCCGTGGGCGCCGAATTCAGTTTTGAATTTCCCGGCGAGCGCCTGCGCGGCCGCCAGGTTTTCCACGATGGCAAAGGTGGTCGAGCCGCTGCCGGACATCAGCGCGACGAGCGCGCCGTGCTCGCGCAGGAATTCCTGGTAGCGGGCGAGGATGGGAAATTTGTCGAACGCGGGGGCCTCCAAGGAATTGTAGATTTCCGCCGCCGCCGCCGCCAGATCGCCCGCCTGCAGCCGCGCGATCAGCGCCTGCGCGCGGCCGGGCCGGCCGTGGAGGGCCTGCGGGAAGCGGGCAAGGTTTTGATACGACCACGGCGTGGAAATGCCGAAGCCGGGATGGGCCAGAAAAAACGCCTTGCCGCGCAGGGCCGGGAAATTCTCAAGCGTCTGCACCCGCTCGCCGCGGCCGGTGGCCAGCGCCGGGCGGCCGTACAGGAAGAACGGCACGTCCGAGCCCAGGGCCGCCGCCAGCGCGTGCAATTTTTCCAGCGGCAGCGGCGAGCCAAACAGCTCGTTGAGCGCGGAGAAGGTCACCGCGGCGTTGGCGCTGCCGCCGCCGATGCCGCCGGCCAGCGGCAGGTTTTTCTGGAGCCGGATGCGCACGCCGCTTGAAATATTGGCGGCCGCGAGAAACGCCGTGGCCGCCCGGTGGACCAGATTGCGCGCGTCGGTGGGCAGCTCCGGGCGGTTGCAGGTGAGGTGGACGCCGGCGGGCGCGCGCTCAAACGTCAGTTCGTCACAGATGTCCACGGGGTGCATGACGGTCTCCAGCTCGTGAAAACCGTCGGCGCGGCGGCCGAGGATGTTCAGGAGGAGGTTGACCTTGCAGGGTGACTTTTTTTTAAGCACGCGGCGTTAAGGGTTAAAAAGCATTGAAGCGTTGAAGCGCCGGATTCGCACGCCTCAACGCTTCAACGGTCTGACTCAAGAATTTACGGGAAAATGGAAAACCGGCTGCCGGGTACAAACGGCGCCACATCGCCGCCGCTGAAACCGGTGTAGGTATCGGTGTCGAACAGCGAATCCGAGAACCGGCCGGGCTTGTAGCTGGCCGGGAACACGGGATCCGGCGCCAAGTACTTGGTGAACATCGGCTTGTAGTCCGGCGTGGGAACGGGGAAGGTGATCGTCTCGACGACGCCCAAGCCGGTGCGCGCCAGCGAGCGGTCAATGCCATGAATCAATCCGTAATAACCGACGCCCGAGTTGGGCTCGATGGTATTCAACTCGATCGAGCGGCGGAGCTCGCCCCAGCGGACGATTTCGTAGCTATTGCTCAGGCCGCGGCCGAGCTTTTGTTCGGGGCCTTGGCAGCCGGCGGCGGCGAGCAGCACGGCCACGGCGGCGAGAGGAAAAATCAGTTTGCGCATACGATTTTCGATTTTCAGATTGGCTGAACCGAATTTACGCAGAATCAGCCGGTTGTAAAGCGCGATTTCTCCGCGAGCGGGCGAATCGAATTGAGCCAAAAGTTTTGTTACCCGGGCCGGGGGCCGGGGTGGTAGAAAATGATTCGTTGTGCCAGAAGTACGGTTACCGTGGCCGGAATGGATCAAGACATGAATCAAACGACACGGGA
>Ga0181520_10004219_pt1 | contig 24313 bp, 18 predicted proteins | sample PEATcosm2014_Bin_29_FD_132451 | JGI IMG/M metagenome (GOLD analysis project Ga0181520, IMG submission 132451) | Peatland microbial communities from MTU Mesocosm Facility, Houghton, MI, USA - PEATcosm2014_Bin02_30_metaG | ecosystem: Environmental > Terrestrial > Soil > Wetlands > Peat | place...
CGGCACAAAGATGGTATTACCGGATGGCAGGATTAATTCAACGGCGATCTGTCTCTCCCGGAGCGGCGCTGCATGGGACCGGGGCATGGGCGAGGCGGACCACGGGCAATTCGATACCGCTGAAGAAACATTCGGCCCCTGCGCCGGAGCTGCATTATACCGGCGCTCAATGCTGGATGATATTGGCCTCTTCGATGAGGATTTTTTTCTTTTTATGGAAGATGTTGATCTTGCATTCCGGGGGCGGCTTGCCGGGTGGAAATGCAGGTATGTACCAACGGCCCGGGCGGTACACGTTCATGGAGGGACGGCGGGGTTCAGATCGGATCTTTCCGTTTATTATGGGAACCGGAATCTCGTCTGGTATGTGGTCAAGAATTTCCCCCGGCGAACACTGGTATTGTCAAGCCCGTGGATAGTCGGGAGAAACTGCGCTGTGATTCCCTATTATATCTATCATGGTAAGGGTTGTCCGATTATCCGGGCAAAAATCGACATGATGAAAGGGCTCCCCGCGATGATACGGAAACGCCGGGAAATAAACCGACGGGCATCCCCCTCTGAAATTGAAAAATGGATCACCACTTGGTGCCAAATCTCTAAACCCTGATTGATTTCTATTTACCAGATAAATCCCTATAAGATTGAATACCTGCACCCTCATCCCTACAGATGGTAATGTTAAATGCACAATCACGCATAATGTACGATCAGAAAAACTAGGACACATCGCACAATGACCTCCATCTTTGAGTACCGGGGACTTATCTGGAATTTTATCAAGCGGGATATTTCCCAGAAATACGCGGGGTCACTTCTCGGGTTGTATTGGTCAGTAATCAATCCTATCCTCACCCTGATCATTTACATCCTGGTGTTCGGGGTTTTCCTCAAGGAACGCCTTCCCGGCGATACCAATATTTGGGATTTTGCCCTGTATTTTGCCGCAGGTTTCCTGCCATGGATCGCTTTCCAGACTTCGGTCACGAGGGCAGCCGGTTCGATCGTCGATAATAAGAACTACATCAAGAAAGTCCCGTTTCCCAGTGAAATTTTCCCCATCTATGTCACATTATCGGAGTTCGTGAACCTTCTCATCAGCCTTGGCATCTTCTTCGCGTTGTTTGTGATCCTGAAAGGTGTTCCGACGATCTTTATTCTTCTGCTGCCGCTTGCCATTATCCTTCAGATGTTGTTTACTCTCTCGCTTGCATTTTTCCTCTCAAGCGGGTCGGTCTATTTCCGGGATATCCCCCAGATGCTAGGGGCACTCTTTCTTGTATGGTTCTGGGCAACCCCGATTGCGTATACGGTAAACCTGATCCCGGCCAAATTCCAGTGGATCGTTACTGTCAACCCGGGATATTATATGCTTGAGATCTACCGGGATGCATTGTTCTATGGGAAGATCCCTGACATAAGTATCCTAGTGCCGTTCACGGTATTTTCTGTCGTGCTTTTCATCGCGAGCATCTGGTTCTTCCGGAAAACAAAAACTGGGTTTGGTGAGCTCCTGTGAATGCAATATCAGTCCAGCAACTCGGGAAAAAATTCAAGTTGTTCCCTTCGCCGGGGAAGCGATTCTTAGAGTACCTGAGTGCCGGAAGACTCACCCGGCATACCGATTTCTGGGCGCTTCAGGATATTACGTTTGATATCCCTGCAGGTACAACACTGGGCATTCTCGGTCAAAACGGGTCAGGAAAGAGCACGCTCCTGAGTGTTCTTGCAGGTGTGCTTTATCCCAGTGCGGGCACATTTACCATCAACGGGAAGGTCTCGGCTATTCTCGAACTGGGGTCCGGGTTCCACCCGGAATTTTCCGGCCGTGATAATGTCTACATGTACGGTTCGATTATGGGTCTTTCAAAGGAAGAAGTAGATGCACGCTATGCTGATATTGTGAAGTTTTCCGAATTGGGAGATTTCATCGACCAGCCACTCCGCACGTATTCTTCCGGGATGGTCGTCCGGCTTGCGTTTTCTGTTGCTGTGAACGTGAATGCCGATATTTTGATCGTTGATGAAGCACTTGCGGTTGGCGATGCAATTTTCCAGCACCGGTGTTTCCGGAAGATCCGCGAGATGCAGGAGGCAGGAAAGACCATCCTGTATGTCGGCCACGACACCGAAGCGGTACGTAACCTCTGCACGTCGGCACTGCTGCTTGATGGCGGGCGGATCATCGAACGCGGCGATCCGAACACCGTGGTGAATAAATATTATGCTTTGATTGCCGAACGAGAACGGACCTATAGCGAGGGATCGCTGATCGAGCATGGAGAGGTTCCGGGAGAAGAATATGAGACCGTATATGATTTTACCCTGCATCTTCCAGATGCAAAAATTGAGAGTGCCAAAGGGATTCCGGTGCAACCACAGATAGTCGAGATCCAATCCGTGCCCCGGCACGTTATCTTCGCTCACCCTCCCTCGAAGATCACGTATACGATTCCCGTTGAACAAGGGTCGTCACTTGCGTTTGCTATTGGGATCCTTCCCGCGGCTTGGGATAATATCCCGCAAGGAGTAAAATTTGACATTAATGTTGTATCTGAGGGGGTGACCGAATCATTCTTTTCCCGGGTGCTCATGCCGAAAAGAAATATCGGGGACCGAGGGTGGCACAATTTCATTCTTCCGCTGGAGAAATACTCAGGGATGACAGTTTCTATGGTGTTTCGTACGTCGGGTTCCGGGGATGATCTGAGTTACTGCTGGAGCGCGTGGGGATGGGGAAAGATAATAAAAATGAATTGTGTAAATCACTGTAATGATGAGGGAATCGACACTGTCAGAAATTCGTTTGAATCTGAAAAGGTACAATCAGTCAATTATTTCAGCCCGATTCCTAGCGCACAATTCCGATATGGAAATAAAAAATTAGAGATTGTCCGGGTTCAGTTGAATTCAATAAATGAAGGTGAAAAATCAATATTTTCAGCTGGGGAATTGGCATCCATAAAAATTTTTATCAAAAAAAATGAAAACATCATTGGAAGGTTAACGGTTGGCTGCAATATTAAAAATAAATATTCCGAAATTTATGGAACTAATACACGGTGGAAAGATTGTGATATAGATATCGAAAAAATATACAATAACGTTCTTGTTGAGATGATTATTCCGCTCAAACTAGCTACGGGTATTTACTCAATTACCGCAGCAATAGCATGCATCCATGAGGATAATACCACAGAAGTATTCGACCGAAAAGAAGATTGTATATTGTTCAAAATTCAAAACGATAACCAAATGGTTGGATTTATCGATTTAGCGGCAAAATTTAAAATTTCGATGGACACTAAATGAAAAATATAAAATACTTTTATTAATTTAGAGAAGAATAAAAATTAATGTGTTATATCAACAATCCTTAAATATTAGTGTTTTTAATCATCAACAAAGGCAAATATAATAACTCGATCAAAATTTTGAAATTGTTCTTCCATTGTCTCTGTTGGAATTCCGACGAATAGATGTTCGAACCCGGATGCATAAAGCATTCGGTAAAGTGCATTGAGCGTCGGTACTAAAACTAAAGGTTTATTCGATCCGACATGCTCTTGATCAGATGCGATCACTGCTAGTGCTGGTCCCTTACGATTTTGAAGGTCGCTCCCCCAGCAACATTCAAGTTCGGAATTCGATTTGGCCACTTGAGTTTCTATTATGCACAAATTTTTTGTTAAAGAACGAATTTTTCTTATCGCTTGCAAAGGATTGTCCAAATGATATAAAATTCCTAAGAACAATACCAAATCAGCTTTTTCACAAGTTGTGGGGTCAATTTCTAGAAAATCCTTGACGTTAAAATTAAGATTTGTCAAATTGGATAAACCTTTTATTGTATTAGCCCTTCTTATATGCTCCTCCCTGATATCAATGCCGGTTACTTGATGGGCGCCCCGAATGGCTATTTGTGAAGAGAACCATCCCTGATTACATGCGATATCAAGACAATTTACCTGCTGCCATTTTCCCCTATATAATTCATCAAGAAATGGAAAAATAATTTCGGCACGATTGGCATGAATTTTATTAACCTCAGTATTCGCTACAATCGTGGCTGCACCATTTGTGAATTCGAACGAGTAAAACCAATCGTTGTATTGACTAATGGTGTTTTCGGATTCCGTTTTAAGATTTCGCGAAGGTATTTTTCTGAAAATGTTACCAAATTTCATGCGAAAAGGCACCCCCTTCAATTATTAAATATGGTACGATCACTATGATAAATCAATCATATTGTTCCTCATTCAGGTAAATGCAAATAATGTTTATCCTCACCCTAAATATGTCCTGTATTGTGTTATTCTCAATTGCTTTTACAATTGACGCGGTAGATTTTGATAATTGTGTAAGAACTTATATTCTCAAAAAAACAAAAATTGAATGTTGCAATGATACCGAATATCCCAAAAGTAACTCCAAAAAACCATAAATGTAGCATTTGCGATAGTTCTTCGAATTTTATCAGTCAAAACGATTTATCTCTTCGGGAATCACTATGTCCAACATGCGGGTCATCGAAAAGGAATAGTGATTTGGCCAAAATCATCATTGATACATTTCTACCCGATTCGGTAATATCATTGAGAACTGCTGCATCAAAATTATCTTCTCTGTCAATCTTCGAAGCGCAGGCAAGCGGACCAATACACGATTCTCTAAAGGATTTGTCGCTGTATATCTGTTCCGAATTTTTCGATGATATTCCCAATGGGGACAGGAATAATGATGGTATACTGTGTGAAAATTTACAGAATCTGTCTTTTCCTGATGAAACATTTGATCTCGTGATAACGCAGGATGTCTTGGAACACGTAGGAAACCCTGAAATTGCATTTTCAGAAATAAATCGAGTACTAAAACATGGAGGATACCATATCTTCACAATACCCTATCATGAAGGTAAACCGACATTACGCAGAGTTGTCGTTGAAAAGAAGGAGAAAATCTATAAATATCCTCAGGTGTACCATGGAGATCCCCTTAGAGAACAAGGGGCACTTGTGTTCACAGATTTTGGTTCAGATATGAACATAATGATCGAAACTCTGGGATTCCGGGTAGAGCCCATTCCCTGTGAGATATGGTACTCTCCATCAGAAATTCCCTATGTCACTGATGAAAAGGAATATCAGAAATACCTTAAATGTACTTCTGAAGGAAACATGTTGAAATATTTTAAATATAATTCATGGGTGTTTCGGTGCAGAAAACCGGATACTTGGGTGGGACAATAATGCTTGAATGGACCGGAGAGCGGTATTTACCATACATTGATCCTTCGATATGCGGTGCTGAAATACATTATGAGCATTTGCATCGTTATGCTTTCGCATCACAATATGTAAAAAATAAAAAAGTGCTTGATCTTGCATCCGGAGAGGGATTTGGCACATCTATTCTATCAAAGAATGCTAAGTGCGTCGTTGGTATCGACATCGACCACGCGGCTGTTCTTCATGCTTCAACAACCTATACCAAAGAAAACATCTCATTCATAGAGGGATCAATTTTCAACATACCGATAGAAGGAAGGAAAATATTCGATGTTATCGTATGTTTTGAAGCGATTGAACATGTCCGAGAACATGACATCCTCTTCCACGAAATTAAACGATTGCTTAAGGATGACGGGATCCTGATAATATCCACACCCAATAAAAAAGTATACTCCGACGATGCCAGTTATATGAATCCTTACCACCAGAAGGAACTGTATTACTCTGAATTTTATGAACTGCTAAAAAAGAATTTTCAGTATATCTATTTATCCGGGCAACGGGTCATCTCCGGATCTTCAATCTATCCTGTTTCATCAGAGGAGACAGTTGCCTCGTTTAATGAATTTGATATTGTTCACCAGGGGGATCAGTTTTCCTTTTTAGAGGATGAGGAAAAAGAACCCCGATATTTCGTTGCCATAGCATCCAATTTGAATCTCAGTTCAGAACAAATGCAAAGAAGTTACTTGATTGATGCATCGAATGTTAATATTTCCCTTTTTTCCAATAAGGTTACTTCCCTCACCCAGTCGCTTGAATCCAGAGATCAGCAAATATTAGAAATGTCCAACCGGGTTACTTCCCTAACCCAATCGCTTGAATCCAGAGATCAGCAAATATTAGAAATGTCCAACCGGGTTACCTCCCTAACCCAATCGCTTGAATCCAGAGATCAGCAAATATTAGAAATGTCCAACCGGGTTACCTCCCTAACCCCGTCGCTTGAATCCAGAGATCAGCAAATATTAGAAATGTCCAACCGGGTTACCTCCCTAACCCAGTCGCTTGAATCCAGAGATCAGCAAATTACGAATCTCAACCAAGAAATCACCCGGTTATCTGAGCAATACTACGCACTTAAAGAAGAGAATCATTCCCTGAAAAACAGTATTTCTTATCGTTTGCTTGCAAAATTTCATACAAAAATTATCGAACCATTATTTCCCCATTCATCAAAACGCCGGGAGTTGTACGATCTTGGATTAAAAGGCGGAAGGATAGTTGCCAGCCAAGGCCTTAAAAAAGGCCTGACAGAATATAAACAATACCGTGCCTCCAAAAAAAGCACGTCACGCACGTCTCAGATAACATCTGAAAATGTTCGGGCAGGTACGTCAGACATATCTTTCGATAGACCACACGAAAAGACCATTGCGCATCTTCATATGCAGAATCTTCAGAAATCCACGGATTACGTACAGTACTCCAATAATGCGGTTTCCCTCACGGAAAACGACATAAAATGCATCGCTTTTTATTTGCCGCAGTTCCATCCGATTCCCGAAAATGATCAATGGTGGGGGAAAGGATTTACTGAATGGACAAATGTAACAAAAGCTCTACCGCAATTCATCGGTCATTATCAGCCACACCTTCCGGATGAACTGGGATTTTATGATCTTCGATTACCTGAAATCCAGAAACGGCAAATTGAACTTGCCCGACATTATGGGATTTATGGGTTCTGTTTCCATTATTACTGGTTCAATGGAAAGAGATTATTAGAACGGCCGCTAAATCAGTTTATAGAGAATAAAGAATTTAATTTCCCGTTCTGTATCTGCTGGGCAAATGAGAACTGGACCCGGCGATGGGACGGATTAGAGAATGAAATTCTGATTGCACAAGAGCATTCCCCGGAAAATGATATTGAATTTATCAGGGATTTGGAACCTTATTTAAAAGATCCCCGATATATCCGGATTAATGGAAAACCCCTTATCCTCGTTTACCGGGCAACATTGTTACCCGAAGCGAAAGAGACTACACGTCGCTGGAGAGAATATTGCAAAGCTGCCGGAATCGGGGAAATCTATCTCGTAACAGCACTTGTTTTTGGTTGCGAGGCGCCTGAAACGTATGGGTTCGACGCTGCCGTCGAGTTCCCACCCCATACAATGAATGAATGCAATATAATTACTGGAAAAATGCAACTCCTCAATCCTCATTTTTCCGGAAATATTTACAATTATGAAGAATTTGTGGTATCTAACAAATATTGTACGCATTATCCTTTCCCGTGTTTCAGAACTGTCTCCCCGGGATGGGACAACACGGCACGAAGACCGAATAATGCTTCGGTGTTTCATGGAGCAAATCCTGATCTCTATAAAAGATGGCTTTCCGATGCTACCCGGATAACAAAAGAGACGAACCCACCGGAAGAGCAAATTGTCTTCATAAATGCGTGGAACGAATGGGCCGAAGGAACCCATCTTGAACCTGACAGAAAATTCGGATACGGGTATCTCCAGGCAACTGCGGATGTCATCAATGAGACAAGAGACCCTGAAAGTTCATCAAAAAAAAAGATCATAATTGTATCTCATGATGCCCATCTTCACGGGGCCCAGATGCTGGCACTCCATATTGCAAAAGCTCTCAAAGGACAATTTCATTATGAAGTTCACCTACTGTTGAAATCGGGGGGAATTCTAGAAGAGGAATTCCGAAAATATGCTGTTGTCTATAATTTAGAGAGGGACTACCCAACACCAAAATCCATCGATAAAATCTTAACCTCTCTTCAATCAAATGGAATCTCAATCGCGATATGCAATACCGTAGTTACTGGAGATATTGTTGAATTATTAAATAGTAAAAAAATCCGTACTCTTTCCCTCATCCACGAGCTCCCTGGAGTGATACAACAATTCGAGCAGAAAGAAAATGCAAAAAAAATTGCCCGTTTTGCCGATCGCATAATCTTTCCTGCAGAAGTTGTAAAGCAAAAATTTTCAGAAATTGCAGCAATCAATGGGATGAAATGCAACATCTGCCCACAAGGACTCTTCCTCACTAACAAGTACAAAGATAAACGGGATATCGCAAGGACCAAATTAAGAGAAATCCTTGCAGTTCCTTCAACTTGTAAAATTGTCTTGAATGTTGGCTATGCTGATTCTCGTAAAGGTATAGACCTTTTTGTGAAAGTTGCTCAAATAGTAATCAAAGAGCATAACGATGTATGGTTTGTTTGGGTTGGTCTAAGAGACGAATTGTTTCTTGGATCTATTGATGCAGAGATCAAAAAGGCTGGGTTAAAAAACAGGATCCTGTTCCCTGGAATTCGAAGAGAGGATATCGACATTTTTTACTCTGGTGCAGATATTTTCCTTCTGACTTCAAGGGAAGACCCATTTCCCTCAGTAGTTCTCGATGCAATGAATGCCAGGCTGCCAGTTATCGGGTTTGATAACGCTGGAGGATTTAAGGATATTATCACACAATCAACAGGAATTCTCGTACCCTACCTTTCTGTTGAAAAGATGGCTGAAGCAGTTTCAGCTGTTTTAAAAGATCCGGAACTTCAGGTGCAGATTGGGAATAATGCTTCAGATTTAATTGAGAGAAACTTCTGTTTTACGGATTATATCTATTCTCTTCTCTCGTATCTCGGAGAGGACTATAAAAAAATCAGTGTGATTCTCCCAAGTTATAATTATGAGCGATATCTTCCCGAACGTCTTGAAAGTATTTTCGCTCAGACATATCCAATTTATGAAATAATTGTGATTGATGATAACTCGTCAGATGGGAGCGTAAAAATTCTTAGGAACATTGTTGAAAACGCGCCGATACCATTCAAAATAGTGGTCAATAGTAAAAATTCGGGCTCCGTTTTTCGGCAATGGGCTAAAGGGATTTCCTTAACCCACGGGGAGTATATCTGGATTGCAGAGGCCGATGATCTGAGCGAAAATCAGTTTTTAGAAGAAGTGACGAAAGGGTTTAACGATAACACTGTTGTATTAAGCTATTCGCAATCAAAACAAATTGATAATAAGGGGAAAATCACCGCTCTGGATTACCTCACTTACACTGACGATGTAGATCAAGACAAATGGAAAGGTAATTATTCGCGTCCAGGGGTCGAAGAGATCTGTGACACACTAGCAATAAAAAATACTATTCCTAATGTTTCTGCTGTTGTTTTTAAAAAAGTGGAAATTTCAGAAATTGTTGATGATCTGGTACGGTATAAGGTGGCTGGAGACTGGTTTTTTTATATCTGGCTGTTAAGAAAAGGTTCAATATCCTATCTGGCACATTCCCTTAATCTTCATCGCAGACATGAACAAAGTGTGACTATATCTGAAAACGCGCAACAGCATTTCAACGAGATCGTAAATGTTCAGGATTATGTGAAAACCAATTTTGCGCTCAAACCATCAACTGAGGAAAAAGTTATTTCGTATCGTGAAAAAGTTCACGACTATTTAATGAAATGATCGCATAGCGGAATTGATGAACAGACCTATAATAACAAATGCTATTTAGCATCAAAAAAGAAAATTATTACCAAAGACCTATTATTTCTTAAAAATGACAGTACTATAAAGCGTTAGAGGAACTTGATGAAAAATTGTCTTGTAATGGGGGGGAGCGGTTTTATCGGTTCTCACCTTGCAGAAGCCCTTGCGAAGAGGGATTATTCAGTAAAGATATTCGGGGATTTTAAATCAGGAGTGAAAAATATTGAATTTATTTCAGATAAAATAGAGATCATTAAAGGAAATTTTCAGGATATAAATGATGTAACTTCAGCTATGCAAGATATAGATTGTGTCTTTCATTATATTTCCACAACGAATCCTGCTTCATCTTTCGACAACCCAGTGTATGATATTGAAACGAATGTCATCAGTTCCATAAATATGATGGAGATTGCCCTTAAAAATAATGTGAAGAAAATCATATTTCCTTCAACAGGAGGGACAATTTATGGAGATGTCCATACAATACCAATAGCGGAAGAAGAGCCTGCAAATCCAATTAACCCCTATGCAATTTCCAAACTTACTATCGAGAAATATCTTCATTATTTCTATACCCAATATGGGATGGAGTATCTCGTTTTGCGGTATTCGAATCCATACGGGGAGCGACAGAATCCAAGGGGAAATCAAGGTGTTATTCCCATTTTTTTACAGAAAATTCTGCATAATGAAACACCGATTGTATATGGTGATGGGAATTCTGTGAGGGATTATATTTACATTGATGATACCATTGATGCTACGATCTCTCTTTTCGAAAGAAATTCTCATGAGAAGTTGTTTAACGTTGGAAGTGGTATCGGAACATCCCTTAATCAACTGCTGAAAATAATGTCCGAAATAACAGGAACGCCAATATCTCCGGTTTTTCGGCCAGATTCGGGAAGATATATCAGAAATGTTGTGCTTGATATTTCAAAAATTCAGAATTGTACGGGTTGGCATCCAAAAACTGATATCGCTAATGGGATTAGCCGGACGTGGAAGTGGTTGATAGAGACTAATTATTAATTGCAGTTTGGAGGGAGTATCTTGAAGTTGAATATTTTTAAAAAATACATTCACATATGTAATTTGGCTCTTCATCATAAAATAAATCAGGGTTATTGTCCAATATGTGAACATCCAACGTATTTTATTCAATTTTCAGATTGGTTGCGTGATTACTATAAATGCGTTAATTGTAATTCAATTCCCCGACAAAGAGCGCTAGTATCTGCTCTTAATTTATTTGTTCCGGGATGGAAAAATTTTGTAATTCACGAATCATCGCCTTGCGGACCTGCCTCGGAATATATCAAAAGAAACTGTGCACAATACACACAATCATTCTTCTTCCCGAATATTGCCTTAGGGACCGTCTCTAATGGCAACCGGTGTGAAAATCTGGAGCAAATGACATTTCCGGATAACTCATTTGATCTCTTTATTACCCAGGATGTGATGGAGCACGTCAATAAACCTGCAAATGCATTCAGAGAGATTTCTCGCGTGTTAAAACCGAACGGTATCTATCTCTTCACAGTACCAATATACCAGAACCTTGATCAATCTAGTCCGCGAGTTAATGTTTCGAAAGATGGGCAAATAAACACAATTAAAGAGCCAATATACCATGGCAACCCGATCGATAGCAAAGGATCCCTAGTTACCTTTGACTATGGACTTGATTTTTCTGATTTGATTTTCAAATGGTCAGGAATGTTTACGACGATTTATGTATGCCGGGACAGAAAACTGGGAATCGATGGAGAATTTTTAGAAGTATGTATTTCAAGAAAAACAGATAATTCGGAATAATATAATGCACTTAGTAAAATTTCTTTGTCGAATGTAAAGACAATACAAATAACGACTCTTGGTGAACGAGACCAAAATCAAGGTAATCCTAATAACCACTCAAGATCGATGATATCTTTTTGCTATTCTGAGTGTGGTTGAGGAATTCAATAAAACCTATCCTTGATGCTTTCAAAAAATAGGGGTTAGTTGAATTTCGCCAAATTAGAGTTAGTTAAATTCATTGAAGGAAAGTTTAGTATCAAAATTTAGGTTCTTGACTATAATCATTTATTAGTAATGGTTATATCGTTTGGTCTCAAGTATATTATTATATATCGTAAAGATATGAATATTTGCCATTTCCTTTGAAAATTATAGTGATTTAAAGGGAAACCTAATATGAATTAATCAGAAGGGGAATTACAATGGAAACATTTCAAATAAGTGAGATTGTCAGCAATGGGGATTTTTCACCGCAAACCCGCGATGTTTTAAGTGTTCTATGGACTCTCACAAGGGGATGTAATTATAACTGTTATTATTGTTCTTATTCCAGAAATAATAAGTTATCCGATGAAAAATTTAGTTCTAAAGAGAATTTATTGGATGCAGCAGAAAAGATTCTTGATCTGAACAGACCCGGTTATCAGATCACCTTATATGGCGGAGAACCTACCTTTCACCCTCATTTTTTACCTCTTCTGAAGTATCTTGTTGAGTCCCAATCTCCAATCTCACTCCGTATGTTTACCAATGGAAGCAGATCCCCCCAGTTCTTTAAGAAAATATTCGATGTAAGTAAAGGTACTCCATTTGGCATTGTTTTTTCACTTCATCTTGAACATGCCAGATTTGATAACTTCATAAAAGTTGTTGAAGTAGCAGCCAAGTCTGGTAACGCAGTTGGAGTTAGTTTGATGTTCCTTCCTAAATATAGAGAACAAGCAAAGGAATACGTTAAGGAACTGTTAGAACTTCATAAGAAAACACCAATCTTTATGAATATAGTCACTCCTTATACAACAGATGGAATAATGGGGGAGGACTGTACAGCGGAAGATTATTCATGGATGAATGATTCCCGAAGGGATTTCGACAAAATTTCAATCCCCAAACAATTAAAATCTCCATTTTTTACCAGAATTCAAAGTAATATTACTTTAGAACGTGATGGAAAATTGGTTACTCTTTCCCCGGAAGAATCGTTACAACTCCTTAATAAATCAGAAACACCATCTTACCAGAATTTTTTCTGCTGTGGAGGAACAAATGTTATATTTATTGCAGAAAATGGTATGGTTTCTGGAGGAGTATGTGAAGCAGCAGAGCCGCTTTACAATATTTTTTATGAATCCCTGTCCACCATTGTTTCAAAAATGAACATTGTGCAATGTACTGCAAAAGCATGTAATTCCATAGAAAATATCCCTTTACCAAAATTTCAAAAGATGGATGATGCCGAAGTATGCATATCTGCATTTAGAGAACGGGTAATGGCATATTATATGAAAAAGCCATATTTAAATAATATAAAAGAAAATAAGGGAACTTTTCAAAGATTTAAGTCATTTAAAGATAGAATATTATGGAAATGCAAGGGCTCGAAATTACGATTGATGCAACATTTTAAGTCATGAGAATTTCGAACAACCTCCAACGATCCACAGTAATTTATCTGATTATTCCGAACATCGGAGTATGGAATAACTCGTGGACTTCGCTTTACAAGAACGGAATAAGAACATCAAAATCTGGTGACTGGTAGGGAGTTTGTGACACGGATAGACTGATAATTATTCCATCAGTTTATCGGCGATATTCTTCGAGATTGATTTATTGCAAAAATAGAAATTCTAAATGTTCTTTTGTGTAAAAATGCGACAGAAGATTTGTGGAATTAAATTCAAAATATTCAGTTCTATTAATCGAGTGATATGTCTCTGTCGTCATATCCTCATACGTTATTGAACCATTATATGATGTAAGGATAACATTTGCCTGATTATAATCGATCATATTTCCATAGATAAGATGAATTCTTGAGGTATTTGCCACACCCCCTCCATAAAGCATTGAACCTACAGACCAGTACGGAAGGCAGTCACTATTTAGATACATATATAACCATCCATTATATAATTGAAGATTATCTAAATTGTATTTTAGCTCTGAATTGGATATTGAATTAAGCAATTCATCGCTATTGACAAACACGTAATTATATTGGGAAATATTTTTTGAATTTTCAGAAATTGACTGATTTACACTATTGCAGATATCACCAGCAATTATCCAGTTCACTGCTAACCCTTGACTAATCAGTAAACTGATCAAAATTATGCAAAATAACGAGATAACAGCTAATTTTTTTGTTAATAACGGTCCAACGAAAGCAACAATACTTAAAAAAATAAAAAAATCTATAAAAATCAGATGACGGGATTCAACTCCTCCCGAAAAACTAATTATTGTATTAGAGAGAAGCACTCCTAATATCCCGATACATAGTAGTTTCACTGCATTTTGGAAATTATAATATTTGCAACTCTTGGAAAAACCAGGAATAAGGAGATATTTAAATATCAAAAAAATACAAATGCAATCTGAAAATATTAATGCAACAAATACTATGTGATTTAAATTAAATAATCCGGAGGCCCCATGAAAAATATTGGCTTTGGTCAAACTAATTTCATATTTAAATATATTTAATATATTTTGGCAGAATTCTTGTAAAAATTGCGATAAATTCGAATAATCGCGATCTGTATAAACCCAGCCAAAGCCAAACCAGTGTGTTTCCCGTATAATTCCATAAATTCCCAATGGTATTATATACCACAGAGATTTTTTCCAGTTTTGGTTAAATATAATATCATAAAAAAAACAAATTATAGGGAAAAATATACCCAATTCGTAAGAAAAAACTGCAATAAGAAATGAGAATATAGATAAAAAAAGATAATATTGCTTTCGCTCCGCGTTAATATAAAAATAAAATGTACTCAAATAAAATATAATTGAAAAGTTGTTTATAGAAATTACACCCCATGAATATAATTGATCAATGTTAAAAATAACACAGAAAAAAATTGCAACAAGAAACGCATAGATTGTTGAATCTTCAAAAACCTTAGCAAGTATGGTTTTTGAAATTAAAAAAACAAGAAGAATAATCAGAGATGTTGTGATTAGATTAAGGATCTGATAGGCAAATGCATAGCTACCAAAAGTTTCAACAGCAACCTTAAAGATAACATAACTTAATGGTCGCTGGGATTCCAACATGAGATGTGTCAAGGACATATTTCTGGAAGCGAAATAGACAATATCAGTCCAGTCATCGCCTACAAAACTGTATTGAAAAATAAAAAGATAATGCGTAAAAAAATTTAAAAATAACAAGCAAAAAATATATTTATAGGGGACTACTCTTTCAATATAAGTTTTTATACCCAACTTTAAAGATCTAATAGTTAACATTCCGAAAAGTTCAGATCCATTCTCCATTAATAAAATAATCGATTGCGGTATTTATTAATTTAACTATAGATTTATCATATCGATTTTTTTCCGAACAATTTTTCATATTGGTCAATTGCAGAAGAAACCCATTACTAAAGGGATATTATGAATTTTAAGTTCGTAAATATCTTTTTAACCCCCTCCAGAAATTAGCATTGAGCGCGGCTCTGTAAGTGCTCCTTTGAACGAAAGCATAGAGATACGACGAACCCGAGTAAAAGTACATTCAGGCAGACGGTCTTTTTGACAGAACGCGTTGTATAACGGTGGAATTTCTTTAAGGAAAACGTATTTTTGGCCAATTTGAAAATATCTTCAATAAGCGATCGGACAGCCAGCTAATCAGACTGATCCTCCAGGTCGAAGAGTAATTTTTTCACCGGACGTTTGAACAGTCGGATCTGTTTCGGGCATCAGACCGTCCGAATACAGAGAGAAAAGATAGGACAACTTGTTCAACAGATTCTTTCAGTTAAAATTTTTCTTCGAGGAGATGAGAGGAACAATCCTAAAATCGATGACACCATCGACATAGTTCTGGTAAGAGTAATATCCCTTGTCACAAATGACGAGATCTTCGGTACGTGCTATCCGTCTTCGTTTAAGTTCCCTGAGAATTTCTTCGAAAAACGGAGCGTCATGCAGCAACCAGTGATGAAGGAGGATTGTAAGAGGTTTCAGAGAGGGGTAATCGATTGCCAGCGTTAATTTATACCCAATGTAGTGGCCATGGACCGGCGAATATCACCACCCATAATCCCGGGTTCATCATGTATGATTTGGTAAATGGTCTTTTGAACCAGTTCAGATCCAGGGTTATTTACCATTGAATCGATCAGGATTGTCCTGGATCTTCCGTAGCAAGATGGAGTACATACGGAATTCAGAATACCGGAGATCAGGGAAACAAACCGGTCTTCATCAAACCGGCTCATTAACCGATAGACGTCACCGAGGGTTAGTACCTTGTCGATATGCGCATAGATCCTCAAGTGTTTTCGTTTCCGAAGCTCGTCGATAACATAGACACAGTCGACTGCGAAGAACATTGAAATCAGCAGGATTCTCATAGAGGTCCCGGCCTTTGGGACCGGGATAATCCCCTGTTTGGACGACTCCTGTTTTGTCCGACGGGAGGTCGTATTAGTTAGTACCTATCCAATAGTAACAATTTTGGATCCTTAAGATCTACAATAAGTGGGAGATGCATTGTCTTTCCAAACATGTATTCCCCTTCGAGTACGATCAATTTTGCGGTCGATTTTCGGATATTTTGTAATTTCGTGACATTCCGTAATGTACTTTTTCAAAAGGCGTTATGATTAGAGAGTAAATAGCTAACGGCGTTTAATCCTTGCTTCCTTTGGTATCAAAATTTGGAGGGGGTTAATATCTTTTTAATAGGGGTGTTAAAATAGCATATTACCCCAAAAAAGAAAAATAAGATAAACATGGACGACCCATATAAATAAAAATGATTATTAATTTTGACAATCAAAAAATCACGATCCGAACGATTACGTTAAAGTATTTAAGTTGTTTAAGAAAATTCTTCGAAGAGATATAGAATGAATGTCCCATTTTTAGATTTTAAAACCGATTATTTGAGGTTTAAAGAAGAATACGACGATGCTTACTATCGTGTGATGGAATCCGGCCGGTATATTCTTGGAGAAGAACTGGAATTATTTGAACATAAATTTGCTAATTACTGTCGTACTGATTATTGCATTGGGGTCGGGAATGGACTCGAAGCATTATTTTTAGTACTAAAATCCTGGAATATAGGTCCAGGTGATGAAATAATTGTTCCAGCTAATACTTTTATTGCGACATGGCTTGCTGTCACCTGGACAGGTGCAAAACCCGTCCCTATTGAGCCGGATGAAAAAACATACAATATAACTGTTCAAGAAGTTGAAAAATCACTTACCTCCAAAACCAAAGTCATTATCCCGGTTCACTTATACGGTCAACCAGTGGATATAAAGCCCATTAATGAACTTGCGACCCAATTCGGTTTGAAGGTGCTTGAAGATGCTGCCCAGGCACATGGAGCTGAGTTTAATCATGAGCGAACGGGCGGCATGGCGGATGCTGCGGCGTTCAGTTTTTATCCGAGCAAAAATTTGGGAGCGTATGGAGATGGCGGTGCAATAACAACAAACGACAAAAGATTAGCAGACCATCTTAAATTATTACGAAATTACGGTTCTGAAAAAAAATATTCGCATAGTATACCAGGTTTAAATTCGAGACTTGATGAATTGCAAGCAGCATTTTTACAAACGAAACTCATTCACCTTGATGAATCAAATAAAATACGAAAAAACATAGCCGATCAATACAAAATGTCATTAAAAAAATCTCATTTGACCTTACCATTTGTTCACAAACTGGCAGATCCTGTCTGGCATCAATATGTTGTCAGGACTAAAGTGCGAGAGAAAATCCAAGCTCACCTGAGAAATAACAGTATTGAAACAATTATACACTATCCAATCCCCCCCCATTTATCTGCAGCATATACAAATTTGGGCTATAAACCGGGGGATTTTCCCATATCTGAAACCCTATCAAATGAAATAATTAGTTTGCCAATAGGAACACATTTAACGAGTGAGATGATTAATTATATTATAGATTCAATAATAAAATTTGAATTAATGGAAGTGTCAAATGAGTAAACCGTTATTTTCTATTGTAATTCCCTTTTATTTTAATGAACTGAATATTCCATATACAATTCCTCGCTTGGAAGAATTGCAAAAAAAATTATCTGATTACGATATAGAATTTATCTTTATTGATGATGGCTCCCAAGATCTAACTCTAAACTTATTGTTAAAAGCCAGAGAGAAAAATAATAGCATAAAGGTAATTAAGCTCAGTAAAAATTTTGGCGCAAATACAGCATCTCAAGTAGGTATCCGATACGCTACTGGAGATTGTGTGGGGGTATTAGCTGCAGATCTCCAAGATCCTCCTGAACTTTTTGTAGATATGTTGCAGAAGTGGAAAGAGGGTTACAAGATTGTCATGGCGATCAGAGAAGATCGAGAGGAGCCATGGCATCAAAAATTTTTTTCAAATTCAACATATTATCTAATGCGAAAAATTGCATTCCCGGATTACCCGGAAAAAGGATACGATCTGGTATTATTCGATAAACAGATTGCCAATGAATTGCGTCAATTTTCTGGTCGAAATAGTTACCTCCCTTTCTTGATATTCTCTTTGGGGCATAAACGGTTCCAAATTCCATATGTCAGAAAAAAACGAGAACATGGAAAATCTCGATGGACGTTTTCAAAAAAGATAAAATCATTTATAGATTCTATAGTCAATTTTTCGTATGTCCCACTACGATTGATGTCTTTAATTGGTTTTATTGTAGCCGGACTTAGTTTTATTTATGGGGTGATAGTTATCATTGGGTATATAAGGGGTGAAGTCCCGATCGAAGGCTGGACGTCGATTATTGTCATTGTAACTTTTTTATTGGGACTCATCATCATAATGTTAGGTATAATTGGAGAATATTTATGGAGAACATTAGATGAAGCAAGACAAGCACCTTTATTTATTATTGATGAAATTTACGAATAAAGAATTTTTTAAATTTTTATCCGTTGGGGCTTTTAACACAGCATCAACATATATACTTTATTTAATTGCTATTTGGTTCACATCTTATCAAGTCGCTTATGTAATATCATATTGCTTCGGATTGTTATTAGTATCAATACTTAATGTAAAATTTGTCTATAATCAACCCATTTGTTTTAAAAATAGTATAAAAACAATTATGGTGTATTTAATACAGTTTGCCATCGGATTTATTCTTATAACTATGTGTGTAGGGTATCTGGGAATTGATAAAAGGGTGGCCCCCCTAATAATTATCATAATTTTAATTCCTTTTACTTTCTTTGCAAACAAATTCGTTTTACAAAAATGTAATTTGAAAAATAACAACAATTATAAATAGAATTTTATTTTAACAATTCAGATTTAAGTATGACAAAATTCCATGTTCAAACTGCTACTTCCGGTCGGGATATACGGTTTTGCTGAGATTATTTTGATCTCCTCACCGGTTTTATGGGCGTTTCAAGATAATTAGATACCGCGTACCTTATCTTTTTGGGTTCAGTTGTTTACACTTCAGAGTATACAAGGGTTTTACAGAGCCGAAACTCTAACATTTTATTTTAGCTTCAATGTACATTTCACATCCCAAATCGGGCATATATTTTATCATTTTATCCAATCCTTCAATTACCGATTTATCAACAATATTATATTCCAACAATTTTCCCATTTGATCATTTGAGAATAATTTTACGAAATATGTTTCAAACATTAAGACTTGAAAATTGTTTTCTTGTAACAAATTAAATAATATTTTCTTGTTAAAACTATGTAATCTCTGAAATTTTAGTTCTCTAGCAGATTTTTCAGCTGGATCACTAATTAATCCCATTTCATAAGCTAACAATCGATGAAATGAATTGTTATTGGGGACATTAATATGAATAATGGTTTGGGGAGTACATATATGATAAAGATTTTTTAAAAACTCTTGAAGATTAGGAATTAAATGCAAAACACTGCTAATAATAATAAGATCAAATTTAAGGCTTAATAAAAAATTTAAATCCATTTGATTTAAGTAACTATTTATTATGGTAATATTCCCTTTATTATGTGAGAGAGATTTTGCGTTTTTCGCCAATTCTTCGCTCGGTTCAATAATTACATAATTCGAAAATGAATCACAATTCAAAAAAAAAGGCTCAATCCCGCATCCAATTTCTAAAATATTTTTGGGATTATGTCGAGTATATGAAGCGTATATTTGTTTTCTTCTTGCTTTCATCAAAATGCGTTCAAAAGTACCTTCATTTTGTTGTTCGTTGATATAATTATCAGAGTATTGTTTAATATCTATGGGATTGATGTTATTATCTGCCATGAAAGTTGCCCCTTATGATTGATATTTTTTTAAACATACCGTATCATATGTATTCCATTTCAAACGATCAATACAATCGTACCAGATATCTTCCTGTTTTTCAATCGCCACAAGTTTTTCCAAAAAAGATTCGTTAAAATGCGTTTTATCAATAATTACAACACCAGAATCGTCACAAACCGCAATTGAGCCACTAAAATACATTTTTCTATCATCAATCATCTTTCTATAAGGAGTAAGATCAACTTTTTTATTAAAACAGCCAATCGGACTTACTCCTTGACACCAGACAGGATAATTTTCTTTGTATAATTTATGCGCATCACGTAATTTTCCATTACAAATTATCGCAGGGGATTGACGATATAATAAAATAAATTTCGATACAATATCTCCAATTATTGCTCTTCCATTTGTAGATATATTATCTATAAATACAATCTCATTTTTTCCCAGATATTGTAAATCCTCATGTACATTCCAGTTTGATTCACCAGCTGCAAAGGTGTAAAAAATTTCGCCAACTCGAAAGAAGCCTCGATTTAACGCATTGGCATCAGGTAATAAACCTGCTTTATCCAGACAATCTGCGATCTCAGTAGTTGAAACTCGGTTCTCTTGAATGTACGTAATAATTTCATCTTTAAAGGCTGTCATCATTGTAACCCCATTAAAACTAGATTATTAAAATTATCAGTTAAATACTTTTGAACGTCGCTTAATACTAGATATTTTTCCAAAGATTCTTGCTGTGAACAAAACATGTTATCGGATCCAAACAGGATTTTATTTCTAATTCGATCATTTTCAAAACAATAATGAATTATTTCTAATATAACATTCATTTGAGGCCGTGATCCACACCATCCAAAATAATGTTGTGTGAAACTAAAATCTAGCCAAGAATTCTGCTGAAAGTCACATATTTTCGCAAAATCAAAGACATCATACCCCCCAGCATGGGCGAATAAAAATTGAATTGACGGAAACTTTTTTGCAATTTCCCAATAATCACGTGGACACCAATACGGCTGATTAAGGGTATCAATTATCACGATTCGGGGTTTTCGTCTTTTAATATCGGAAATTATTTGATTTGGCGAATATCCTTCTCTTCGAGGATGATATTTTACAACCGGCGTCTCTGTTTCTTGGAAGGATTTCCGGATATATTGAACAGGTATAAATTTATCATTGGATTTTTTTAAGGTCAATACCTCTTCATTGTTGTATGTTTTGGAGATGGGTTGATCTCCCTCTATCGCGATGAGAAAACCACCAGTTTGTTTTTCAATCCAATGAGAATGTGCATCAAAAAATTCAATTTTCATCAACCAATCCCCATAAAATTTTTAATAAATTCGCTTTCCCATTCAATTATATTTTCACTCGTCAGTAATTCCTTCGGTCCTTTTAAAATTTCAAAACCATAGCGTTCATGATCTGCGTGAATATTTTCAAATTTCACACCACTATTGAGCATATCTCTATTATAACTCAAACTTCTAACATAACAATTGCAATAGTCCAATAAATTTGTTTTCTTTTTACTTATTCCTGGAGGTAGATCATAAAAGAAATACATCGATGAAATATTTCTTTTCCCCCTGTACCCATTTCGGATTCGTTTACCTCTAATAACCAAGGCATATTCTTTTAGATATGAAGAATAATTAATTGCATCTTGCAGATGGGTTGCAATATACCCACTAGAACGTGCTCCCATTTCCAAGGGTTCAATTTCTTCATTAGCATCCACGATCATTTCCAAATGGCCGAAGGAATTTTTTAAATTTAACGATTTATAACAATGAATAGCTGCACATGTAATTTTTTTTACAAGTTCATCTGGGACATCTATGGAATTATAATGAAGTTTTACAGCAATTTTATTAGAATTTGTATGGTTCGTATGATACTTTTTGGAAATACCCCAAACACAAACATTCCCATAATTGTCACCTAGCATCTCAACAGTATATTCCTGACCCGTTACAAATTCCTCAATTAGTACTTTTTTATCGATCGATTCCTCTTGAGCTTTTCTGAAAGCTTGGAGCAACTCTCTATATGTGTGTTTTTTGGTCAGAATCGTAATACCTCGAGATCCACTCGAAATATTGGGTTTTATAATTATGTCATTCTTTGGGATAGGAAGCTTATCCAAATCTTTTTTTTCTTCAAGTATTATGGAAGCTCTTTTCAGTAGATGATTCTGCCTCCATATATCTGTTGTATACTTTTTGTTCATAATATTTTTAACAATATTTCTGCTAGGGGCAAGTAATCCAAATTTCTTATGAATTGCAATTTGGGTTTCCACACCTAAATCTGTAGAGGTGTAAGAAAGTAAGATATTTTCAATATTTAATTTTTCAAGGCAATTTAAAATTTTATTCGTATCTTTAATATCAATTTGAATGTTCACGTCACCTTTTACGAATGGAGATTTATTCCAATCAAAGACAATTAATCGATCATATTTAAGGATCTTTTTTCTTTGGATTATCCCATTATTGAGTTGATTACCTCCCAATAAAATTATGTCACCTGTCATCTTTCCTCTCATCTTTTATTGTTTTAGTTTGTTTTGATGTTCGCAAAAAGAGTTGTATTCCCGAATATAATCTTCCTCATCGTAATTTTCTGATGCCAGAACAAGACACACGGATCCAGATGAGAAATTATCAAGTTCTCTCCAAGTCATGGGCGCTATATATAACCCATAATATGATCGGTTCAAATGAACCGTTTTTTTCTCAATTCCATCATCAAGAATAACATCAAAGCTACCGTTTGCTGCAATAATCAACTGCTCCAGTTTCTTATGAGCATGTCCACCTCGGGATTCTCCTCCCGGAACATCATAGAGATAATATATTCTCTTGATCGGAAACGGGATGTGATTTTCACCTTCAATAAAGGTCAGATTTCCACGCTGATCGGCAATTTTGGGTAATTCAATTATTTTACAATCATGTGCTGACATTGATAGATTTCCTTATGTCTATTCGTATAATTTATGATTATGATCCAATAAATCAATCTCTTTAGATTTGGGTAAGGAGTTTACCTAACTGGAGTGCCTCACTTAATGTCCGCTTTGTTGACAGAGTTTATGTTCATCTAATGATAATTTCCTGTTTTTATTGAAATTAATTTCGTTTTAATAGACCAAGGCCGTAGTCACCCAGTCCAGTATTTCCTGCTTTCTCCAGTTGTTGTACTAGCGGTCGAAGTTCCCTAGTTCCCGTTTGAAACGGCTTAACGAGTGGAACTCCTTGAGGGAGATGAGTTCTTGGTAGAGCATCTTGTGATATCGTTCGATCTTGCCTCGACCTCTGGGGTTTTACGGCCGGCCGAAAATCAGTTTGATACCGTTTTTCTGTGCTCGGCTTTGAAGATTTTGGAGATGAATTTTTTTCCATTATCGAGGTAAATTCCATGAGGAATCCGGCTGATGCGGAGTGCCCATAGCAAGACGTTCTGCCAAGAGCTAATCGTACTGACGGAATTTCCTTCTCTTTGTTATTTTAGGATAGGCCCCAGAAGCTTCGATCAGCAATATAACTCCTGTCGGCAAAGGGAGATCCATGGATAGTTGACTCCTAATTCAGTCTATCACAATAAAATCAATTTTAACATAAACCGGAACTAGAGTTCAGTCGGGAATAATCTCTGTCAACAAAACGGACATAAATCAGGGCACATCTGCAAAAATTGGATTTATTACCATTTTCCTACTATCGGTTCGTAAGTGGGAGGAATCCCGAAATAACAATACTGGTCTCCAGCATTCCATACACCGTCTCCATTCGTATCAAGATACCAGTGGATGCCGTCCGTGACTCCGATCTTAGTTCTACCATCTACATTCCAGTCTCCCACTATCGGGGTGTAACCGGGAATCCCGAAGTAACCATACGTGTCTCCAGAATCCCATACGCCATCCCCATTCGTATCGAGATACCAGTGGATTCCATCCGTGACACCGATCTTGGTTCTACCATCTCCATTCCAGTCTCCCACTATCGGGGTGTAACCGGAAATCCCGAAGTAACCATACGTGCCTCCAGAATCCCATACGCCATCCCCATTCGTATCGAGCCACCAAAGGATGCCGTCTGTGACACCGATCTTGGTTCTACCATCTCCATTCCAGTCTCCCACTATCGGGGTTACAGGAGTGGTATTGTTAACTGCGAAGTCATAAGACTGGTCTCCAGAATCCCATA
>Ga0181520_10004221_pt1 | contig 24307 bp, 21 predicted proteins | sample PEATcosm2014_Bin_29_FD_132451 | JGI IMG/M metagenome (GOLD analysis project Ga0181520, IMG submission 132451) | Peatland microbial communities from MTU Mesocosm Facility, Houghton, MI, USA - PEATcosm2014_Bin02_30_metaG | ecosystem: Environmental > Terrestrial > Soil > Wetlands > Peat | place...
CAACAGCAGGAAGCCTACGGCTTGGCCTCTGCCCTTGTGGGTGCGTATAGCTCTGTGAGCAGAAACTACGACATCGCCACGCCAAACTATCGCTCCTGGGAGCCGAGCTTCTTTGTGCAGGATAGCTGGAGGGTTTCGCACAACTTCACCGTGATCTACGGCGGCCGCTATGAGGTCTTTACGCCCTTCACAGAAGCTCACAACCAGCTGGCCAACTATAACTTCGCCGCAGGACTTGCTGCCGCAGCGAACAACAATGTTGCTGCCGCTCAGAGTGCACTGCTGGTTGCCGGACAGAATGGTGTTTCCGCCACCGACGGCATTGAGACCTTCCATGGCGGCATTGCTCCTCGAATCGGTTTTGCCTATACCCTCCGTGCAGGTACTGTGGTGCGCGGCGGATACGGACTTAGCTACTTTCCCGGAAACTACACCTCCAACACCGATCTCAAGAACGCGCCCTTCACCTCAAACTATGCTCCAACCTGCGAATCTTTGATCGCGGAAAAGATCGAAAATGCCAATGGCCTTCCAGGTGGCAAACACCCCGCTTGCGGCGTTTCGGTGAATGGGGTCATCAACGGTACGCCAGGTTACGACACTCTCGATGCCGGTCTTCCGCTGCCTACTCCGCAGACCATCAACAGCGGCGGGTTGAGCCTGATTGCCGAGGATCCGAAGGACCGTCCCGCAGTTGTCTCACAATTCAATCTGCAGATCGAACAACAATTCGGATCGAACGTCTTCACCGTTGGCTATGTGGGCAACATCGGACAGCATCTGCCGGAAATCATCAACGACGTTAACATCCCTGTCTCAGGGGCTGCGACCACCGCGCTGGTCACCAACTGGGGCACGGTGGGTAATGCTCGCCGACTGATCAATGTTCTCCCTAACCTGGGCGGCGTAGGATACGTCCAGAGCGAAGGCATCTCCAACTACAACGGTCTGCAGACTTCCTTCCAGCGCCGTTTGAGCAATGGTCTCTCTTTTGACCTCAACTACACATGGTCCCATGATATGGACGATATCGTCGGCTTCTCGGAAGAAGGCGATCAAGGTGCATTCAACGCCGATCCAACCAAGATTCGCCAAATCGACTACGGCACTGGCGAAAACAGCATCAAGCACCGCTTCGCCGCCGGACTCACCTATGACATCCCGACTGCGCAGGCCCTCAACAAAATTGGCAAGTCGGTGTTAGGCGGATGGGAAGTCAGCACTCTGACTGCCATTCAGTCTGGCAAGCCGATCACCGTCGAAAACAGTTGGAACGATGGTATGGCTGAAGTCTCATTGGGCTACATGTACGGAGGCAACGCCGATCGTCCGAACCAGATAGCCAAAGCTACGTTGTCTCACCCGACGCACAAGGAGTGGTTCAACACGGCAGCATTCCAGGTTCAGCCGATCGGAACCGTTGGCAACGACCCCCGCAACAACATCACCGGCCCGCGCTTTGGTCACGCCGATCTGTCCTTGGCGAAGAACTTCCGCGTTACCGAAGGCGTCAAGGCTCAGTTCCGCGCCCAGGCCTTCAACTTCACCAACCAGACCAGCTACTATATGTCCGACACCAACGACGGCAACTCAGCGATGGGTAGCGCAACCTTCGGACAAATCACTGAGACTGACCCGAACTATAATCCTCGTCAGTTCCTGTTTGCTTTGAAGATGCTGTTCTAAATAACTGAAACAACAACCGGGCCATGTGGCGACCTGATTCGTCTCACATGGCCCTTTATTTATCAGCGGGTTTCCTCGGCTTCATCCTGCATCATTAACATCGACAAGCTGGGACCAGATGGACTGGAGTTCGGGAATACTGGCGTTCAATGCGCCGCGCACCGACTTGGCGTCTGCTGGCCATGAGGTGGTCAACCCGCTTTGCTGAATCAGTTGAGTCGCTGTCGCCTGGATATCGCGTTCGAAATCCTGAATATGGGCGGATGTTTATCAAGCCGCACCTTCGGAGCACCAGCTTTTGCCTAATCGGCATTTCGAGGCAGCCAAGAATCTGTTTGGAATCTTGTGCTTAATCCGCACGCAACCGCTTTGCGAGATATCTACCTGAACACTGGAAAGGTCCAGGGATTGGTGTTGCACCTGATTTGTCGCCTATCCGGAGATTGCAAAGTAGTTACGAGAAGATAAAGCGAAAATCAGCGACTGCGCCTAGTCTCCTGGGTCTAATGGTCAATATTCGGTGTAATGGGGCAACTTTTCCTTATAGCATTCGAATTACTCCCTTAAACACTGGATTTGAACGACTATTTTGTAGCGTCTCTGGCCACCACTACTTCGTTCACACCCCTCCTGCACCGTCCAAAAATCCAGTTAAATCCTTTGTTTTGTTGGCACATTGGTTTGGAGGCGTTCGCCCTCGTCCGTCGACAGCCGACACTAAATTGGGGCAACATTTGGGGCAACTCGCCAATCGCAAAAAGAGTTGCCTCACGATGCCGCTGACCGATACCCAAATCCGAAGTGCAAAGCCAGGCTCGAGGCCAGTCAAACCAGGGAAGACCTATCGCAAAGACGGGACAGATTAGGATCTGTCTACTTGCTACCCGCGGAACCGCCGAAGTGGTGAGAGAGGCCGACAGTCCAGGACATTTCGTCGAGGCCTGGATTGCTGGGCACTACGAATCCATTGGAGGTGTGGAAGACTTCAAAGCCGGTGCGAAAGTCCCAGCGACCGGTCAGGCGGAACTGCGCGCCGACGCTCTGCTGGATGCTGAAATTTTCATACGCCGCGTCTTGGGAGAAAGCTTTTTGAGTAAAAACGCTCATGCCTCCCTTGATGACGTAGTAGGGCTTGAAACGCGTGCCGTCGCGCCAGATGAGGCGCATGCCAATGGGAGAGATATTGATGCCGGGCACGGTTTCGTGGGATGTGGACAAAGGGTCTCCCCAGACGTCGGTCTTGCTGGGCTGGCGGAGAATTAGAATAGGCAGAATTTCGGCAGTGTAATCCCTCCGTGCCCACAGCATCCTGCCCCATGAATGCCGGTCGTATTCGACACCGCCAGCAGAGAGATAGCTCCACCATGTGTCAGCGAAGATCTTGAAATGGCCGAAGGAATTCAGGCTCTCGAAGATGAGCTCGCTTTCGACGGGAGCGGCCGGGGTTGCAGGCCGGGTTGCGGATACGAAGCGCGGAGTCCAGACTATCCCGGCAGAAAGGCGGCCAAAGTAGTTGGGCAGGCCGTTCACGTGGTAGGGAGCTGTGTCCGGCTCGATGGGGTTGAAGTTGGAGTGCTGGACGCCGCCCTCGACGCGAAACGAGGTGTTGGGGCCGATTGGAGTGTCGATGCCGCCGCCGAGAAATTCGGCAAGGGATGCCTTGCCGCCCGTATCGCCGCTCTTGTAGCCGTCAGAATTGACGCCGTACCAGGTGTTATTGAGGCCGGCCTCGCCGACGAGGGCCTCTGCAAAGAATCGTTCGCGATGAAAGGCAGCTTCGTATTGCCCGCCTCCAAGGATGAGGTAGGCGTGCTGAGGCGTGCCGAGATTGGTTCCCCTGAACATGGAGTAGTCGAGCTTGAAGCGGAGATGATGCCACGGCGCAAAGGCGATGCCGGCATTCCAGCCGTTTAAGGGCTGGCGCGCTCCGGGGGCTCCGTTAAAGGAGTTGGAGAGCCAGGAGTAGCCGCCGTAGATCTGATAGGGTGGAGCTGTCTGGGCCAGCGAGGCAGGTACAGATGGCGACGTTAGATCCGATGGTGGGGCCGCATGGGCACACGAACAGACCAGAGCAATGAGGAATATCTCGAACTTCATTCGCACTCTGAAACCTCTATCTCTTTCTGCGCTCGAGCCACTCGATAATGGGTGGCAGCACGATACCGATGCACAGCCATCATCACTCTTCCAAAATCGTTAAACGCAAATAAGCGATCAGCACAAAATCGCACCGATCTCTTATGCAATCTTCTACATACACATGGGCACGGTCAAGTCGTACGCTGTGGATCTGTAAGGTAATAGACTCACTTGCCCAATTGCTTCACGAAAAACTCCGCCATCAGCTTGTTGGCTTCGATCGCCTCGGGCAGCTTGGGGTCGTACCAAAAGCCATGAGGCAGCGCATCGTAGACGATCAGGCGCGCATCGACTCCGGCGTTCAGATAGGCGCGGTGCAAATTGACTGTACCGCTGAGCAGCAGGTCGCGGCCGCTGGTGACGAAGAGCGTGGGCGGCAGGCCGTGAAGGTCGGAGTAAATGGGCGAGAGAACCGGATCTTTGGGGTCCGTAATGGTTACGTAGGCCGGATCGTGCGGTGCAGAGCTTGGCGGGTTAAGGGGTCCGGCAAAGCCGCGCAGAGCGTAGAGGGCGATGGAGTCGCCTTCGCGGGCAAAGTCGCCCATGCCGCTAAAGATGCCGAGGGCTGCCGGTTGCGGGAGGCCCAGTTGCTTGAGCCTCGCGGCCACTTCGGCAGTGAGGATCGCTCCGGCAGAGGTTCCGTAGATGACGATGTGCTCGGGCTTGTAGGTCTTCAGCAGCTCTTTGTAGACTGCGACCGAGTCATCCACGGCGGCGGGAAAAGGATGTTCAGGAGCGAGGCGGTAGAGCACGGCAACGACCTTGATCCTGGAGTAGCCGGCGATGGGAATCGATTCGGTATAGGAGCCTGAGTCGGAGTCGAAGCCGCCGCCGTGCAGGTCGAGCAGCACTTTGTCGCGGTTGGACTCGGGCATGGCTTCGGGGGTGACGATGCGTACGGGAACGCCGGCGATTTTATCTTCGACGAGCCGGTTGGGGCAGAGCTTGCTCCAGGCAGCAGGGGCCGTCAACGCCCAGGCGTCGGTTCGACTGCGGCGCTGGGTGAGCGGTTCAGCAGCGGCCTGGTCAGGCTCGGCGCGGCGCAGCAACTGTTGCGCCTCGGCGCTGATAGTGGTTGGGATGGGAATGACACGCGTCACGTGCGCCGTTCCCTGAGCGTCAATGTAACTGGTGTCGCGGTTGGGAGCTTCAGAGGCGGTTGTGGGCTTGGGAGTAGGCTGCTGTGCAGCCAGCACGGCTGAGACCAGAAATGCCAGCAATGCGGCTGGACGTGTTTCATAGCGCATGAAATCGCGCCTCCAATCGAGAGTTGATTTTAGCGCGCCTGTGGCTCAGTTGGAGGGAACCGTATACAGTCTTGATGCCTAATATCCCATATCTGCCGGCACAGAACGTCCTGAGGTATGAGTCAGAGGACTTTGACTGTTCCCAGCGAGGAGATCGAGGTATCCCACCCTGGCCGCAAGAAAAGAGACGCGGCGAGGGTGGGGCACCCAGACTGTGTAGCATCCTTAAGAATGCTCAATTAGTGCGGCAGGACGAGTAAGCCGGAGGCCAGAAGCTTTTCCGTCAGGTTGTCGAGGGCTTTGGGGAATTTGTAGGAGATTGTGCGGACAGCCATCCCCAACATGCTGGCCGCCTCGGCCTGCGTGTACTCCTGGAGAACGATCCGGGCGAGCATCATGCGATCAAGCGAGCCCAACTGGTTAAGACATCTTTCCACATCAAGTACGAAGATAACGGCGTCTTCGAAGGTGCGAATGGGACGGCTCGAGCACCATCCACGGGCGATGGGATCACCGAGAATGTTTGGCGCCCTGCCAACCTGCATCGACGCATACAGGTAGCGCCGCAACAGGCTCTCGGTGTGCTTCCTGTAAAAGCCCAGACTGATCACCGGCTCCGCTGCGGGCGATTTTGCGACTGGTTTCGCTGTTCCCGCGGCTGCCGGCCTTTCTTCCCATGTTGCCTGAGCTGACTGCCGTGGCTGGTGCGGGCTAGCTGCTCCCCATAACATTGGTAACTGGAGTGCTGCGCTCAATTAGCACCTCCAGTTACTTCCGCTACTCCCCAAACTCTGATAAGTGACTTTCGTTTTGGACGCCCACGAAGTTTGCGGCTCTCCGGCGTGGGAAATTCTTTTAATTTTTCCTCACAACTTATGCAGTAAACACTCCCTTGCGTTTGAGCCCTATACCAAAGACAACCGCAACCCTCGCAAACCTTCAATTGCACGCGCAATTCCATGACGAATTCTCCGTGTTCTTGTTCTTTCCCGACGGGTGTTTTTTGACATTGTTATTCCGCGGGGCAGAGAGTACCAGGAATGGCTGCTCAGGGTTCTTGTGCCCTGATGGAGGAAAGTCACCCTGATTATCTCGTTGTTTGTCATGCATTTAGAGCGCAGATCTCGGAATTTTCGCGGCTGGCGTCCCCTGAACACATTTTGAGTGCGTTCTTGGAGCTAGGATGAGAAATTCCAAAGGACAGAAATCCTCCGAAAGTTATTCAGTGCGCATAGATGGAGACATAACTATGCTCCGTATCAGCCCTGTGGCAATGAAAGGCTTCTCAAAAAATTCCCACATACCAGTGCGAGATTAAGTAAGGCCAATCTATAAAGTTAGTTATCTTGCGTCAACCTCTTATGGGATCTTACCCGATAGTAACTATCCAACCTGTTCTCAATTGCCGAAAATAAGAGCAATTCCCCATTCTAACTTTGCAGAAAGAAATAGGAGACATTTCGTCTCTAATCCTGGTAGCGAATTATCCACAAATGAACTTTACTCAAATGCACGAACGACTCCGCCTGGAGCTACTGCGCAGGATACAGCGCGGTACTCTCAGCGTCTCTTTGCTGGCGCGCCAGACCGGCTTTGGTCAGCCGCATCTGTCGAATTTTCTGCACAGCAGGCGGCAGCTTTCGCTCGAGGCGCTGGATCGGATACTGGCCGCGCAGCACCTTGCCGCCAGCGACCTGCTGCCCGTTGCCCAGTTGGATAGAGGATCGCCAGTCGACGAGGAAGGATCTTCGGTTCCGGTTGTTTCTCATGCGGCAGCACTGTTCGAGCCATTTATCCGGCCACCGGCCGTGCAGTTTATGCTCCACTTGCCTGCTGGGCTGCTAGAGTCGATCCGGAGCAGGGTGACGAAGACGCGCCGAGCGTGGCAGCGTTTCGTGGCCGTGCGCATCTCTCGGACAGACGCATTGCCGATGGAGCCTTTGGTGTTGCCTGAATCCATTGCGCTGCTGGACCGGCACTACAACTTGCTGATGCCCTACCGGTGCGGCCAGCCCAACATCTACGCCGTGCGGCAGGGGGCGCACCTGACTCTGCGGCATGCAGACTTTCTGTCAAATCGGCTCGTTCTGAGGCCTAACAACATTGCCTTTCCCGTAGAGCTGATCGAAAGCGAGCCCGGCGCGTCAGTTAGCGAACTTATCGCCGGCCGCATTGCGCTGATCCTTAACCAGCCGTGAGCAGCCTTATTGAAAAATAGAGCTCATTTTGTGTGAGAGTTATTGCGGTAGAACTTCGATTCCGGTCACGGTTGCATAGCCCTCAACCGGAACGAAACTCAGCAGCAACTTGCCCTGCGCATTCGGCGTGAGGCCCGTTGCCTTGCGAATCACCACATCGGAGTCGCGCGCCTCCTGGGGAAGATTGAAGTTTTTAAGCAGCACATTCCCATTGCAATAGACATCGAAGATATGGGCGACCGCAGCTCTGCTTTCGCCGGATGGTGAGGAGGACTGGTCCCAGTCCCCTTGACGTACCGCGAAGTGCAGCGTGAGAGAGTATTTACCAGGAGCAACTGGAATCGCATAGGAGAAGTTGCCCCAGCGCTCGGTCTCGTAGAGTTCAGGATCGTCCGTGCCTCTTACCGGAGTTACATAAGTGGCTAACTGGCCGCCCTGAAAGTAGTTATCCGGGCTCCACCAATGGCTGTCGTTGGAGTAATAAGGTGTCTGGCGTGCCAGCAGGCGTATAGGTCGGATGTGTGCTTGAAATCCGGGCAGAATCTCGATGGCCGAGAGAGTAGCCTGCTTGCCTTCTTCGCCGATGAAGTCGAGATGCAGTGAGCCGTCCTTCGCCGGTTGAATGCCGGTAAAAACTTTCACATCGGCGGTGCGGCTGCCCCCCGCATCGGCCACGACATCAAAGCGGTCGATGAGCGTCTTGCCGTTGGCGCGCACCGTCATAAGGCGGCTGCCTTCGCCGCCCGCTCCCGCGGACTCAGGGTCAAAGACCGTCTCGGCAAAGTGCAACCGCAGCTCGTAGATGCCCTTCTTCAAAGGAATGCTGTAACTGAACTGTCCCTGCCGACTGGTGCGGTAAAAATCGGGATTCTGCGTGCGTCTGATACTCTGTACCGTGCTTTTCACGGCCGTGCCGCCACTGAACCAGGCATCGGCATTCCACAACTTTCCGGCGTGATCGACAAAGCTGCGTCCCGCGCCGGCCAGGATGCGAACCTCCTCGCCTATAGGCGGGCCAAGCTGCGACTCCGCGGGCGGGACAAGGGATTGAGCTGATTCATTTGTCGGCGGAGCTTGCTGCTTCATCTGCCGAAATGCCTGGAGACCCCACCAGATCGTCAAAAGCAAGAACGCGACGATGCCGACAAGCAGCCAGATACGGTGAAGAGGCCGACGGAACCATCCTCCTGCCTGGCGGGTCGCGATGCCGTCGCTTCCAGACTGACTCGACACTTGAAGATTGGCGAGAGCTGGCTGCTCATCGCACGGCTTCGGAGCAACCAATTTGAACTCTGGAACGTACTGTCCTAAGGGAATGGTGATTTGGAGCCGGTGCGATGCGCCTTCGCCGGCATAGTATGCGGCCAAGCGCTTGCGCAGGCGGTTCGCCTCAACCCGCACGATCGAGTCCGAGTCTTGATCGAAGGACGATCCGCGATGGAAGACTTCCACGCCGACCGAGTACTCCTTGATCTGATAAGCCTCTCCGGCAAAGAGCTTCTCACATAAAAAGGAGAGCAGATTGGCGAGCGTGGGGGCGCGCATAAACTGCTCGGAGTGAAGCACAGCGTCCAACTCGGCCCGCTGCGCCTCTAGATCGACCGACTCTGGGCTGCCAATCGCCATCTCTATCGTCCCCGGACTGATTGTAATGCTAGCGGTCTTTGATCGTTTGGCTAGTGGTTAACGGTGTAGGCAGCGCCGGAAATCAAGGTGTAGCGGCGTGTAACCCCCCGGCCTGCGGCTCGTGTGCCGTTTCTCTTAGTTTGATCAACAATCAGCAAGTAATTGCAGCACCGATAGTTACAAAGATATACCTGAAGATTTAACCTCCACTGAGCCTGCAGTTAGCAGGTATAGCGTTGCGGGCTGCCCAAAGCGGATCTTTACTGGAGGAGATGCAGGGAACAGATCGCTGGAGCCGGCAGATTGAACCGTCGCCTCCATCGAAAATGACACGAACGCAGGAGAGGTGGACCATGAAAAGACTGGTGATGATGCTCGTAGCAATGAGTCTGGTGATGATGACGGCCCCATACGGAAGGACAGAATCCATCCCGGATGCGGCCAAGACCGACAAACTTGAAGCTGCCAGAGTGGCAGAAGAGAACGGCGATCTGGCGCGCCTTCACAAGGACTATCTAAAGGCGTCTGTCTACTACACGGCGGCCATTCGCCTTTCGCGCCAGAATGCCCTGCTCTATAACAAGCTGGGTATCACAGAGCTCAAGTTGGATGAGAGAGGACAGGCGCGCAAGCAGTTCGCGCAGGCCGCCAAGCTCGATCCTCATATGGTTTCCGCGATCAACAACCTGGGCGCGGTAGCGCTTTTGGACAAGAGGTATAGGCCCGCCGTCAATTACTTCAAGCAGGCGCTGGCGCAGGACGAGTCAGTTGCTTCGACACACCTGAACCTGGCTGAGGCCTGGATGGGACTGAAGGAGGTCGATCGAGCCATGACCGAATACGCCCGCGCAATCGAGCTTGACGGCGACATCCTGAGCAATAACGATGAGGGATCCATCGCCCAGGTCATGACGCCTCAGCAGCATGCCCAGGTTCTCTACATGATTGCCAAGTCGTATATCAAGCGGGGCAATCTCGATGGAGCGCTGGATTATCTGGGCAGGGCCAAAGAGGGACGCTACGTCGATCTGGCCAAGGTCTACTCCGATCCGGACTTTGCACCGCTCTGGCAGGATCCGCGGCTGTCCAAGCTCGTCAAGCATTAGACGATCTGGCGATCCGCGAGATGCCGCGCGTAGCCGTAGGAAGGACGGCTGCGCGCGGCTTTATTGTGCGCAATTGAGTTAAAACTGGCCGAGGCAAGATGCGCTCCCTCATGCCTTCTGGTATGTCTTAAGCTGGGCAGCCTTGTCTGGGTCTATCAGCAGGCCATCGGCTTCCACAACCTCCATCCCAAGCTGGATTGAGCGCATTGGGAGCGAGACGCGTTTAATATCGATCCATGGCGCTGGTTGAGGTAGACGCGGTTTGGAAGAGCTATCCCCGTCAAGTAGGACTGCGGACGGAACAGCGTACCGTCGTCGAAGACGTCTCACTCTCGATTGAGTCCGGCGAAACGGTGGGGCTCGTGGGCGAGTCGGGCTCGGGCAAGACGACCGTAGCGCGAATGATTCTTGGTCTGATCAAGCCCACTCGAGGCAGCATCCGCGTGGATGGCACAGACGTTGCTCGTGCCTCGCGCGCCGAACTGCACGGCCTTCGGCGTCAGATGCAGCCTGTCTTCCAGGATCCGTATGCCGCTCTTAATCCGCGCATGAGGGTGCTTGAGATCGTAACCGAGCCTCTGGTGATCCACAGGAAGGGAACCGGGATCAGAACAGACCCTGCCTCCCTGCGCGCCAAAGCAGGTGAACTGCTTTCCGAAGTTGGCCTCGACGAGTCGGCGCTAAAGCGCTTTCCGCACGAGTTTTCCGGCGGGCAGAGGCAACGCATCAATATTGCTCGCGCTCTTGCGCTGCGGCCAAAGCTGCTGATTCTGGATGAGCCGGTCTCGGCCCTCGATGTGAGTGTGGGAGCGCAGATTGTGAATCTGCTGCGGCAACTGCAGCGCGAGCAGGGCCTGACCTATCTATTTATCTCTCACTCCATGCCGCTGGTGCGTTATCTATCGACGCGGATTGCGGTGATGGAGCGCGGCCGGCTGGTGGAGACCGGCGAGGCTGTGGCCTTGTGCGCCAATCCGCAAGAGGCCTATACCCGTCAATTAATTCAGGCCACGCCGGAGTTACCTGCCGGCGTGGCCTGAAGTTGTTCTTGGCGGTTACTTCGATTGCGGTTGAGCCGGAGCGGCGGGCGCTGCCGGGGCCGCGGCCGGAGCAGCCGCTGGTGCTGCCGGTGTTGGTGCCGCAGCCGCAGGAGCTGGCTTTGCCGGAGCAGCCGGTGTTCCCGGCGCGCCGGGAGCCGGATTAGCTCCCACCGGTGGGTGCATCCCCATCGATGGCCGTTGAGGCTGCGCTGGAGCGTCCGTCACTTCCTTCAGGTCGATATCCAGGATCAGATCGGACTTGGCTGCAATCGCCGGATGCTTTTCGTCGCGTGCGGGAATCTCGCGGTCGCCCAGTCCCAATTGCCATGGAATAAAGACGCGGCGCTTCCCACCGGCCTTCATACCCTCAAATCCCTGGTCCCAACCTGGGAAGGGACGGCCCTGACCTCTAATCAGCATGGCAGGCTGCGGATCTCCAAGCTTCGGTTTGCCGTCGGCATCCATGATGGGCTTCTTGTCCTTGTCGAGAGCAGGCATGCGGTGGTCGTCGGTAGAGTCAAGCCGCACCCCATTTTCCCCCGCAGTCCACAGCGTGAAGCCGTACTTGAGCATCTTGCCGGGCTCGGCTGTGGCGCCGTCGCCGACCTTTTCATCCTGGTAGCGCAGGGCAACTGTGTAAAGGGTCGTCGTCGGTCCCGTAAGCGCAGTCATGCCGGCGGGCAGTTTTTCAGCTGGCACTGCTGCTTTGGCGCTTGCCGCGGCGGGCTTTGCGGCGGATTTGGCGGCAACGGCCGGTTTTGCAGGAGTGTTCGCCGGCTTTGCGGCAGTTTGGGCGGTCGCAGCCGCAGTGCTGGCCGCCAAGAACAGGATCAAAACAGCGTTTTTCATAGTGTTATCAAACTCCGGATATTTCTTCACAGAAGTGTATCAGGCGCTCCCGTACATGCGATATGCGCGTGTACGGGTAGCACCTGTTGTCAATAGATATGCCGGAAATCGATCAACGATAGGGTTGCGCGGAGGCGTCGGCCACATCCACCAGTTCGACATCAAAGATCAGGTCTGCCTTCTCCGGAATGCCAGGATGGGCGGCGTCGGGTCCAGGATGGCCTTTTGCGCCATAGGCTAACTGCCATGGAATAAACAGGCGGCGCTTGCCGCCGATCTTCATGCCTCCAAAGCCCTGGTCCCAGCCTGGAATCACACGGCCAAAACCCTGCGGAAAGCTGAATGGGGGCGCATCGCCCAGCTTGGGCTGGCCATCGGCATCGAGCACCGGCTTCCCGTCTGAATCCTTGAGAGGCTGCCGCCGGTCATAGGATGAGTCGAACTTGCGCCCGTCGTCTGCGCGCCCATTGGCTCCAAGCCAGCCTGTGTATTGCACCTTGTAAATCTTGTTGGGCTCGGCCACTGCACCCGTGCCGACCACAATATCCTGGTAGCGAAGCGAGAAGGCGGTTTTCAACGGGCCCTTGGCCGCTGGCACTCCGGCGGGCAGTTTGATCTCTGCTTTTGACGCCGTTGCAGCCGCATGAGTCTTGGCGGCAGGGGCCGGAGGTTTGGTTTGCGCTTGGGCGCTCGTGGCCGCAGCGATGGCAGGCAACATCATCATCAGAGCTATCATCTTCATTGCGTAATTCGTCTCCATCTGGTGCATCACGGAAGTTTATCAGGCGTTCCAGCACCTGAGTTTGACTTTAAACACACAGCAGCGTGCGGCTCTGAACCGCGCATTCTCCTCTATTGAGCCACTTGCAGAATTATCTTCAGGTTGCAGAATGTGTCAGGCACGACTAAATTTTGCAAGTGACTCAAATTACCCACCTTGTTGCGCCGAATGCTGTGAACTCTCAGTCATTTCCCGCATGTTTTTTCACAGTTCTCACTCGATTCGTTCTTCGTCCCGCCGATGAACAAACCGGGGGAAGCAACTTATCATGATCATTTCCGTTACGGTGCCGGAGGCGGTGATCCGCGCGGCGCAGGATCGCAACATTCCCGTGGAAGAATTCGTAGACACGCTGATCGACAAAGGCATGGAAAAAGAGACAGGCCGCCCCATTGTGGGCAGCGCCATCGAACGCATCCGCGCCCTGCGCACGGAAAGCGTCGCCCCGAAGCGTTAAACGCAGGAGCAACGCTGCGCGGAGCTGTTGTGTGCGTGTTCTTGAATCGTTGCGACGGGCTCCGACCTCGCTGGAGCCGCCGTGCGCGAGGTGCCTGCAGCCATGTATAATTATCCCGCAAGCCCCATTGACTGCTGTGAATCTGCACGCCCCCAGATGATTCATGGGCTTCCAAGCCGTGCGGAAGAACGCCTTGCAACCCGAGCCGCAATGTCTGCATGAGCCGTGACTCTTGAGCTGGAGTGAACAAATGTTGACTCGACGTGAATTCCTCGACACGCTCGCGGTAGGGGCGGCGGGATTGGCAATCGGAGCGACCGCGAAGAGCTATGGACAGATCCTCGGTTCCAACGACCGGCTCAACTTCGCTGTGATCGGCCTGAATGGACGCGCCTACGCCCACCTCTCCTCGCTCAGGGCAAACAAGGATGCAGCCCGCATTTCGCATGTTTGCGATGTGGACGCCGACATCCTGAAGAAGTTTGCCGGCGACACAGAGCGCGAGTTGGGGTATGCGCCCGCCGTCGAGAGAGACTTTCGCAACATCCTCCAGAGCAAAGATGTTGACGCCATCACCATTGCTACTCCGGATCACTGGCATACGCCCATGGCAATCGCGGCCTTGCAGGCTGATAAACACGTCTATGTAGAGAAGCCGTGCAGCCATAATCCCGCCGAAGGAGCGATGCTGGTCGAGGCGCAAAAGAAGTACAAGAAACAGGTGCAGATGGGCACCCAGCAGCGTTCCTCGCCGCACACGATCGAGATTGTCGACAAGATCCACAATGGCCTGATCGGCCGCCCTTACTTCGCCAAATGCTGGTACAGCAATGTTAGAAAGTCTATCGGCACCGGCAAGGTAGCGCCCGTTCCGCCGCAACTCGATTGGGATCTTTGGCAGGGACCGGCGCTGCGACAGCCATATAGAGATAACATCCATCCTTATAACTGGCATTGGTTTCGAATCTACGGCACAGGCGAAGCGCTCAACAATGGTACCCATGAGGTCGATGTCTGCCGCTGGGCGCTCGGAGTCGATTATCCAAAGCGTGTAACATCGTCCGGCGGAAGGTACCAGTTCAAGGATGATTGGGAGTTTTACGACACCCTGGTCACCAGTTTCGAATACGACGACAAGATGATCACGTGGGAAGACAAGAGTTGCCAGGGAATGAAGTACTATAACCGCGACCGCGGCTCGGCGATCATGGGAACCACGGGGACGGTGGTTGTCGATCGGGGCGGTTATGAAGTCTACGACATCAAGGGCAACAAGATAGATGCTCTCGTGACGGGCAAGGCAGCCGCATCGGCCGACCTTACCGGCGCCGACTCCATGACCGACAGGCACTTTGCTAACTTTATAGCGGCAATCAAAAAGGGAGACAAGCTCAATACTCCTGTCTCTGTCGGGAATATCTCTGTCACCATGCTGCAACTATCAAACATCGCTTGGGAAGTGAATCGCGAACTCGAAATCGATCCGGCTGATGGCCATATCAAGCACAACGAACAAGCGATGGAAATGTGGTGGCGCGAATACGAAAAGGGATGGGCGCCCCATCTTTAACACTTCTAGAGTTAGCCGATAAGGCGGCCATTTTCGGAGTAACGAGGGACTTGCACTTATGAAAGAGACTTACTCAAGACGCAGCTTCGTTCAATCCGGCGCTCTGATTGCCGCCGCATGCGCCGCATCGGGCGCCAGCCGTTCATTTGCCCTTGCAGCGCCAGCAGCCGGACAGCCGTCGCCCATTCAGTTGGGACTGGCCAGTTACTCCTTGCGCAACTTCACCCGCGCGCAGTTGATCGGCGATATGAAACAGCTCAACCTTACAGCGCTCAACGTAAAGGATGTAAAGGACCATCTTCCCGCCGATCCGCAGGAAGAAGCGAAGGCGCTCGAGGATTACGCGGCGGCGGGCATCAAGCTCCACGCAGCCGGAGCTATCTATTTTGCGAAGGGCGACGATGCCGACATTCGCAGCAAGTTCGAGTATTGCAAGCGCGCGGGGATTTCGGTGATTGTCGCCGGCGATCCAACGCCTGAAATGCTGCCCAAGATCGAAAAATTCGTTAAGGAATATGACATTAAAGTCGCTATTCACAATCATGGGCCTGAGGATAAGCTATGGCCTTCGCCACTGGATGTGCTGAAGTCGATTCAGGGCCTCGATTCGCGGATCGGATGCTGCATCGATGTTGGGCATACGGTGCGAGCGGGCACGAACGTGGCTCAGGCGATTCGTGAGGTTGGCCCGCGGCTCTTCAATATGCACATGAAAGATCTGGCAGATCTCAAGGTCAAGGCGAGCCAGGTCGCCGTGGGAGAGGGTCTTATGCCGGTGAAAGAGATTTTCGAAGCCCTCATCGCTACTAACTACAAAGGGTTTGTCGATCTTGAATATGAGATACACGCCGATGACCCCATGCCGGGAGTCATAGAGAGTTTCGCTTATATGCGCGGTGTTCTGGTAGGGATGGGAGTCGCAAGCCGCTCTTAAACCTAACAGTGCTTTCTGATAAGTTCTGTTCGGAAGCGCCAATATTCGGATGTCGATTACATTCGGATATAAGTGCCTCTCCATGAAAGGGTAAGAAGTCATATCATGCTGATTCACGAAGATCGCCTGTTTCCCGCCGAGCCCGGTGCACGAAGGATTGCCAAAGCGCTGTATGCGCATATGAAGCCGCTGCCCATCCTCAGCCCGCACGGCCATACGCAGGCTGCGTGGTTTCGCACGAACGAACCCTTTCCCGACCCTGCGACGCTCTTGGTACAACCCGATCACTATGTCTTCCGGATGCTCTACAGCCAGGGCGTATCTCTTGAGGATCTTGAGATCGGGCAGCCTGTCGTGAAGGACCCGCGCAAGGTCTGGAACATCTTTGCGAAGAGTTACTATCTGTTTCGCGGAACACCGTCGCGCATGTGGATGGACTTTGTCTTTCAAGAGGTGTTTGGGTTTCAGGAGCGCTTCTCTGAAAGCACAGCCGATCAATACTTCGACGTAATCTCGGAGAAGCTCAAGACACCAGAGTTCCTGCCGCGCGCTCTCTTTGAGCGCTTCAACATCGAGGTTCTGGCGACTACCGACTCACCGCTGGATTCGCTGGCCGATCATCAAGCTATTCGCGATTCAGGCTGGAAGGCGAGAATTCTCCCCGCATTCCGGCCCGACCCGGTGGTCGATCCGCAGTTTGCCGGATTCCGAGAGAACATCGCAAAGCTCGGCGAGCAGACCAAAGAGGATACTGCGATCTGGAGCGGCTACCTGGCCGCGCTGCGCGCCTCTCGCGACCGCTTCCGCGCACTTGGTTGCACATCGACCGACCACGGGCATCCTACTGCGCAAACAGCCGACCTGCCTTTGGCTGAGGCTGCTGATCTGTTTCGCCGCGTGCTCGCCGATGAAGCCAGCCTGGAGCAGCAGGAGCTTTTCCGCGCACAGATGTTGACCGAGATGGCGCAGATGAGCCTGGATGATGGCATGGTGATGCAGATTCATCCCGGCAGCACGCGCAACCACAACCGCAAACTCTATGAGCGCTACGGACGCGATGTGGGCGCGGACATTCCCAGGCCGACGAATTTTGTGGATGCACTTCGCCCCATGCTCGACCGGTTTGGCAACGAGAAGAACCTGACAATCATTCTCTTCACCATGGACGAGTCGACTTACAGCCGCGAGTTAGCGCCGCTTGCCGGGCACTATCCTTGTTTGCGGCTAGGACCGGCATGGTGGTTCCACGACAGCCCCGAAGGAATGATGCGCTTCAGAGAGTCCATGACCGAGACGGCAGGCTTCTACAACACAGTGGGATTCAACGACGACACGCGGGCCTTTCTGTCGATTCCTGCGCGGCATGATGTGGCGCGCCGCGTTGACTGCGCCTATCTTGCGAAGTTGGTTAGCGAGCACCGTCTGCCCGAGGACGAAGCCTTCGAGGTAGCGCACGACCTTGCCTACGGACTGGCAAAGAAAGCGTATCGGCTGTAGGGAGAAGATATGACCGGCAATGCATCAACCGATTTACAAATAGAAGTAGAGACCCCAACAGGAGCGCGAATTGGGCATGTGCGCTGGACCATCTGCGCCATGCTCTTCGCCGCGACAACGATCAACTACATGGACCGCCAGGTTTTGGCTCTTCTCAAGCCCACTCTCATGTTCACTCATGCTCAGGGTGGCATCGGCCTGACCGAAGAGAGCTATGGAACCGTTGTGGCCTTCTTCACTCTCTTCTACGCGCTGGGCCAGCTCGGCGCCGGGCGTTTAGTCGATAAGATCGGCACACGCATCGGCTATATGGTCATCATGGCTCTCTGGAGTCTCTCGGCAATGAGCCATGCGCTGGTCAACTCGGTGCTGCAACTCGGCATCGCCCGCTCCTTCCTGGGTGTAGGTGAATCTGGCAACTTCCCCGCCGCCAACAAGACCAACGCCGAGTGGTTCCCGCAAAAAGAGCGCTCGTTCTCGTTCGGCATCTTCAATTGCGGCGCAAATATCGGCGTCATCCTGGCCACGCTTCTTGTGCCACTGGCAGTTCATAACTTTGGCTGGCACTCCGCCTTTCTTATCACCGGCTTTTTCTCGGCGGTGTGGATTTTGGTGTGGTTCCTCAATTATCACAAACCCGCGGAGCATCCAAGACTCGCCGCCACCGAGCTTGCCTACATCAACCAGGACCCGCCGGACAAGCCGGGGCCATCCACGTCGTGGGCCAAATTGTTTGGTATCCGGCAGACCTGGGCGTATGCCATTCCCAAGTTCCTCACCGATCCCATCTGGTGGTTCTATCTTTACTGGCTGCCGGGTTACTTCAGCGATAAATTTCATCTGAGCCTTGTGGGTTTAGGATTGCCCATTTTAATTGTGTACAACGCCTCAGCTATCGGCAGCATCTACGGAGGATACCTGCCTGAGACCTTGATTCGCATGGGGTTTTCGGCGCAGCGCGCACGGCTAGGGGCGATGCTTCTTTGCGCCAGTCTCGTAGTTCCCGTCTTTCTGATCAACAACCTTCAGGGAGACAACTTCGGAAAATGGGCAGCGATCGGATTACTTAGCCTTGCAGCAGCAGCGCATCAGGGCTGGTCGGCCAATCTCTTCACCACAGCATCGGACATGTTCCCGCGCAGCGCGGTTGGCTCGGTTACCGGAATCGGCACCATGGCTGGAGCCGTCGGCGGCTTCCTCTTTGCGAAGTTAGTCGGCCATCTGCTGCAAATTACCGGCAGCTATTCGATCCTCTTCATCACCGCAGCCAGCGTCTATCTCATCTCGCTGCTCATCAATGTCCTGCTCGCCCCCGGACTGAAAAAAGCGGAGTTAACCGTATGAGTCTTTTCTGTGCAATTGGAACCGTAGATACCGACCTGACACCGCAGCAATTGAAAGACCTGTTGGCGGAGGGTCTTGCCAAACTCGGGCCTCGCAACAATGTGCTCGCCGTTCCTCCCGATCAAACTCGCGGCCACTCACGCGCAGGCGAATTGACGCACAACGCGTGGCAGTACTATGGCGACAAGCTCAAAGCTGTACTTCCCGCGCTCGGCACACATACAGCCATGCGGCCCGATCAGATTACGCACATGTTCGGCGATATGCCGCAGGACTTATTCCGCGTTCATAACTGGAGAACCGATATCCAAACGCTCGGCGAGGTTCCGGCGGAGTTTATCAACGAGCAGTCGGAAGGCAAGCTGAGTTATGCATGGCCGGCGCAGGTTAACAAACTCATCGCGCAGGGCGGCTACGACCTCATCCTCTCCATCGGACAGGTTGTACCCCACGAAGTGATCGGCATGGCCAATTACAACAAAAACATTCTCGTTGGCACAGGCGGCCGCGAAGGAATCAATCGCAGCCACTACCTGGGCGCGGTCTATGGCATGGAGCGGATCATGGGCCGGGCGCAAAACCCGGTGCGCAACGTGCTCAACTATGCCTCCGATCACTTTATGCGGGATCTGCCCATAGTCTATGTGCTGACCGTCGTCAGCAGCCGTGCCGGGGGCGGGCTTGCGGTGCGAGGCCTCTTCATCGGCGACGACGTGGAGTGCTTTAACAAAGCAGCCGAGCTAAGCCTCAAAGTGAACTTCCAGATGCTCGACAAGCCGATCCAGAAGGCCGTCGTCTATCTCGATCCAGAGGAGTTTCACAGCACATGGCTGGGCAACAAGGCCATCTATCGCACGCGCATGGCGCTGGCCGACGGAGCGGAGCTAATTATTCTGGGGCCGGGTGTGAAAGAGTTCGGCGAAGACAAGACGATCGACAAGCTCATTCGCAAATATGGCTACAATGGCACGCCCGCAACGCTGAAGGCTGTCGCCGGCGATGCCGAGCTTGGCAACGATCTGAGCGCAGCCGCCCACCTGATTCACGGCTCTTCGGAAGGGCGATTCAAGATCACCTGGTGCCCCGGCCTGCTTAGCAAAGAAGAGGTGGAGGGCGTCGGCTTCAATTATGGTGATCTGAATGCCATGCTCGCACGCTATGATCTGAAAAAGCTCGCCCATGGATACAACCAGGTCGAAGGCGAAGAGATCTTCTATGTCGCCAATCCCGGATTGGGGCTGTGGGCGCACCGCAGCAGGTTCTGACTTTACGAAGTGCCGTGTTTTTGTTGAGAATCAATAAGAAAAAGGAGTGAAGGATCAATGAGTTCTGGATTGAATATCCGCAAAGATGCGGAGTTGGATTTTTTGTCGTTGGGAGCGCTGGTGAATCGGCTCGATCCGGGAATTATCCCCTTTCGCAAAGCGACAGAGTGCAAGATTCACGTCAGCGGCGGCGAGTTTAACGTAGCGGCCAACCTTTCCGATTGCTTTGGAATGAAGACGGCAATCGCCAGCGCCATGGCCGATTATCCCATCGGTGATCTGATTGCCGAGCGCGTTCGCGCCATGGGCGTCAAGCCTTTCTACAAGCACTTCAAGCACAATGGCGTGAACGGCCCTAACATGGCCACGGTTTACAGCGATCAGGGCCATGGGCTGCGCGCTCCAGTGGTCTTCTACAACCGATGCAATGAAGCTGCTGCGCAACTGAAGCCGGGCGACTTCGACTGGAAGGCAATCTTTGCCGGCGGAGTTCGCTGGGTACACTCAGGCGGCATCTTCGCGGCGCTCTCGCCAACCACGGCTCCGCTGGCCGCCGAGATGATGAAAGAAGCCAAGGCAGCCGGCGCGATCACTTCCTTCGATCTGAACTTCCGCGAGAAGCTGTGGAATATCCACGGCGGCGCCGAGAAGGCCGTCGAGACCATCGCCAAGATCGTCGAGAATGTTGACGTCCTGGTGGGCAACGAAGAGGATCTGCAGAAAGGGCTGGGCATTCCCGGACCTGAGGTCTCGGCCAAATCGAAGCTGGACCCCAGTGTCTTCTTCGGCATGATCGACCAGGTGACCAAGAAACATCCCAAGGTGAAGGTCGTAGCCACCACCCTGCGCGAGGTTCACTCGACCAATCATCATAGCTGGAGCGCGGTTGCCTGGGTGGACGGCAAGACGCACATTGCGCCCACGGCTGAGCTGGATGTAATTGATCGCGTTGGTGGCGGAGACGGCTTTGCGGCTGGCTTCATCTATGGCCTGCTCAACGGCGAAACACCCGACGAAGCCATCAAGCTTGGTTGGGCGCATGGCGCGCTGCTGACCACCTTCCCCGGCGATACAACGATGGCGACCCTGGATCAGGTGCGAGCCTTTGCCAAGGGCGGATCGGCGCGCATTCAGCGGTAGCGAAAACCAGTCACCGAGTTATCACCGGAATGGGAGAAATCATGAGCAGTGAGATATTCGATCTTGCAACAATAACGAAAATGTATGACTTCACCGGGAGGACGGTGGCCATCACAGGTGGCGCCGGAATCCTGGGGGGTGAAATTGCCTGCGCACTGGCCGGATGCGGAGCGACCGTCGCCATTCTTGATGTGAATGTCGATGCTGGCAAAGCCTTGGTCGAGAGCATGGGAGAGCTTGGGAAGAATGTTTCCGTTTTCAAATGCGATGTGCTGAATCGCGAGAGCATCGGCGAAACAGCCAAAGAGGTAGTCGGCCACCTGGGCAAGCTGGATTGCCTGATCAACGGCGCGGGCGGCAACAAGCCGACGGCCACAACCAGCCCTGATTTGAGTTTCTTCGATCTGCCTGCGGATGCCATTCGCTGGGTCTTTGAACTGAATATCATGGGCACGATCCTGCCCTCTCAGGCCTTTGGAAAGATCATGGCGGAGCAGGGATATGGCACGATTTTGAATATTTCGTCCATGAATGCCTTCCGGCCGTTGACCCGTATTGCCGCCTACTCGGCCGCAAAGGCGGCGGTGAGCAACTTTACGCAATGGCTGGCCGTGCACATGGCGCAGGAGTACACGCCGAAGATCCGCGTGAACGCCGTCGCGCCCGGCTTCTTCCTCACCAACCAAAATCGCTTTCTGTTGACCGACAAGGAAACCGGAGAGTGGACCCCGCGCGGCAAGACGATCGTCGGACACACGCCGATGGGCCGTCTTGGCGAATCTAAGGACTTGTTTGGGTGCGTGCTGTGGCTGCTTTCACCGGCTTCGGAGTTCGTGACCGGCATTGTGATTCCAGTCGATGGCGGCTTCTCCGCCTTCAGCGGCGTGTAGACAACAGGAACCATTCAGTTTCTTGATGAGCCCCGGCCTCGGTGAGGCTGGGGCCGTTTTTTGCCCGGTTGGACGCTCCGGTTAGCGCGCTGATAGACTAATGGGGTTGCAGTTGAGATGCCGTTACTGGTTCGAAGCTGCCTGCAAGTCTAGAAAAGAAGGTCAAGAAACTCGTGGACACAAAAACCCGTCAAGCCCTTAAAAAAGACAAATTTGCCATCGCCACCGCCAACAGCATGAGTTGGGTGAGTGGCCATCGTTCCAGCGTTCTGCGCTGGGTGATTGTTGGAGTTGTGGTTCTTGTGGCGTGTGTAGGATCGCTGGTGGTTTGGAATCAACGCTCAACAGCCGCTGACTCCGCCTTGGACGCGGCCCTGGATGTCTACAATGCGCCACTGACTCAGCCGGGCGCCCCGGCCACCAACGGAAGCTACGCGACGGCCGGCGAGCGAGCGAAGGCTGCGAATCAGCAGTTTGCGGCCGTGGCCCAGCAGTATGGATGGCTTTCCGCAGGCGCCAAGGCCCACTATTTTGCCGGAGTTACCTACGAGGAGCTAGGGCAGAACGGCCCCGCCGAGACGGAGTTGAAGGCTGCGGCCGGCGCTTGGGACCGCAATCTCTCGAATCTGGCGAAGCTGGCCTTGGCTGGGCTCTATCACCAGACGGATCGCGACGCACAGGCAATCGACGCTTATACAGCGCTCGCTGCGAAGCCGTCCGAGACGGTACCAGCAGCCGTGGCGCAGCTTGACCTGGCAAATCTCTATGCCGACACCGGCAAGCAGGATCAGGCCAAGGCTCTGTGGGCCAAGGTGAAGGACGCCGACAAAGACGGTGCAGCTGGCGGGATCGCCGCGCAGAAGCTTGGCGCCAAGGAGTAAGGCGCGCGAATCGAAGAATGAGACTCGCGGGGCCTCTGGCTTCGCGAGTTTTCTTTTGGGCTGGCGCAGGTTGCCAAGCGGGCCAATCCGAGCATTTTCGGGATCTGGTGCGTCTGGTGGATTATGAGCGCGGCCCAGGCAGTATTCTCAGGTTGGATGGAGATCACAGACAACACTGTGGACGGCCGGGCTCGCCAGCTCGAGGAAGAGGCAGCGATCGCGGGGCTGGTGAGCCAGTACGCCGGTACGCTGTACCGGGTTGCTTACTCCGTGATGCGCAACGCCGCCGATGCTGAGGATGCGGTGCAGGAGGCCTTTCTGCGCGTACTGCGCCATCGCGACACGCTCCATGAGGTGCGCGATCAGCGTGTGTGGCTGATCCGCATTGTGTGGAACGTGGTGCTCGACCGCAAGCGCCGCGCTAAGACCCGACCCGAAACCGACGACGTGGCCGAACTGGCGCGTGTGCTGCCCGCCGAAGGGCTCAGCGCCGAGGATCGCGCCGCCGCCGCACAGCACCATGCGCACGTGCTGTCCTGCGTTGAACAACTGCCCGTCAAAGAGCGCCAGGTGCTGATGCTCTCGGCCTTTGAGGAGCTGACCAGCGTCGAGATCGCGTCAGTGCTTGGCATCACGGAATCCAGCGTGAGGTCGCGGCTCTTTCGAGCGCGCAACCTGATGGCCGGCCTGCTGGACCACAAAAGGAGTTTGCTATGAATCCTATTGGACAGAATTCGATTGCCGGTGCTTCCGGTACAGGAGACTTTGAAGACACGCTGCGGCTGATCGCGCGTCTCTCCGCACCCGAGGGGCTTGAAGAGCGAGTAAAGGCAAGCCTGCTGTCGGCGCCTGTTTCGAGCAAGGCGCGGATTCTTGCTTGGCCCACGGCACTGCGGCCCAGTGCGGCATGGATGCGTAGCGCGGCTGCGGCGGCGATTGTCGCTGTGGTCATCGGCGGCAGTTGGGGCGTCTACTCGCGCGTGCAGCCGAACCAACCGGCGAGGACCACCACAACCCAGCCACGCATCTCCGCCCAGGGCGGGTTTTCGAGCGCCGGAGCCATGCGGACACCCCAGACGCTGAACGGGCCTGTGGTGGAGCATCCCGCCGTCGCGCGTCCTGCGGTGGCTGCGCCGCTGCTGGTTTCACCTGCCGCCAAACCCGTGGCACGGTCCAAGCAGGCACCTCCTCTTCCGGGCAAGACCAAGGCGGCAAGCAAGGTCATTCAGCCAGCGGCGTTGCCTAAGGACTAGCTCTGCTTTAGGGTAGCAGGATTCCGGTAGTCACCTGCAAAACAAGCTTGTGCGCTTGCCCCTGTCCCATTTCGGCCCACCTTCTCAATTGCATCTCGCCCTTGGGCAATTTGACGTCTACCCATTGTCCTTTCCGGCGCCCCAGCAGTAGGGTTAAGACGATGGCCGTCCTCTCTGTCGATCTCGCAACCCGCCGCTGGTCCGATCTGGGCGTTGTTGTACTGGAGCGGGTGAATGGTGCGCAACGTCGGCCAGACGCGGCAGGCGTCGTCAACTGCGAGATTATCCCCTGGAACGACGCAGGTCCGGTCGATGCCGAGATTCTCGCCGGGCGGCTCAATCACCTCTGTGGAGTGCGCGACATCCGGGTGCTCATGCTTGACGGGCCACAGGCCTGGAAGTCG
>Ga0181520_10004222_pt1 | contig 24307 bp, 19 predicted proteins | sample PEATcosm2014_Bin_29_FD_132451 | JGI IMG/M metagenome (GOLD analysis project Ga0181520, IMG submission 132451) | Peatland microbial communities from MTU Mesocosm Facility, Houghton, MI, USA - PEATcosm2014_Bin02_30_metaG | ecosystem: Environmental > Terrestrial > Soil > Wetlands > Peat | place...
CAATGCTTCCATTTTTTTCATTTATTCTCCGATTTTCTATAGGGTCTCTTGCCCACGACCCGCGTGGGCCTTTTTCTTGATTTTCTTCCTGCTCCACCGGTTTGCAGGCATCGTGTTCACTGATATGACACGCGAGCCGGCGATTTCTTAGAAGAAATCCGAAAACATGGTGGAATTGCTTCAAACGACTGTCGAAAGTCACCCGCAAAGCCTGTTTTTTGCCTGCACCCATTGGATTCTCCGTTTTTCGTTGCTTTAACATAGATGAAAGCCTTTGTTTATATAGCTTTATTGTAGATCAATAACATCGTCTCGTGAAGTTAATCTGGGAATTTGGTTTAATAATCTTTGCGCTCCTCGTGCCTTCGCGCCTGTGCGTTAACCCCTTTTTTTGCGTATTTGGTGTATTTCACGGTTTCCAATTGCAGCGAGACGGGCGGGACGCACTGTCCTGCATCATTCGAATTTCCGGGTAATGCGGGGGTTGGGATGGAAAAAAGCTTGCGCTTCATTGGCGCGGAGAGAAAATCAAAAAACGTCCACATGAATCGTGTGCGGAAAACCTGATGGGAAACATCAAATCAATTCACTGGAGGAATTCAAATGACACGGAAACCCGGCTTAATGGCGCATAAACTCATCCTGCTGGCTTTGGTCTTGTCCGCCGGCGTCACCTTTGCATACGCTCAAGACAAGCCCATTGCGCAACTGGTGAAGCAGGACGGCAGGTTCACCTTCATGGTGGACGGGAAGCCGTTCATCATCATGGGCGGCCAGGTGAACAACGACAGCGCCTTTCCGGACCGCATGGAGCGCGCCTGGCCCAAGCTCAAGGCCATGAACGTGAACGCCGTGGAGTATCCGGTCTATTGGAACGAAATCGAGCGCGAAGAAGGCAAGTTCGATTTCCATGACTTTGACCAGGTCCTTCAAGGGGCGCGCGCCCAGGGCCTCCGTGTCGTCATGCTCTGGTTCGGCGCCTATAAAAACGGAGCCATGGATTGGGCGCCGAACTGGGTCAAGTCCGATGTCGCGCGCTTCCCCCGCGTCCTGGATCCGGGCGGCAAACCCATTCGTGTGCTCTCCCCGCATTCCCGCGCCACCCTGGAGGCGGACAAGAAGGCTTATGTGGCCATGATGACCCACCTTCGCCAGGTTGACGAGGCCGATCGCACCGTCATCCTGATGCAGGTCGAGAACGAATCCGGCCTGTTGGGCAGCATCCGCGACTACTCTCCGGAAGCCAGCAAGCTGTTCAACGGCCCCGTGCCCGATTCGCTGGTCGCGGCCTTGAAGAAAAAACCGGGCACCTGGACGGAGGTCTTTGGCAGCCGGCTGGCGGAAGAATCCTTCACCACCTTCTACCTCTCCTCCTACATCAACGAAATCGCCAGGGCCGGCAAGCGGGTCTATCCGCTGGTCACCTACGTCAATGCCTGGGAAGGCGGCGAAGACACCGCCGACGCGTTTGACTCCTTCGATCGTGCCGGGGAGAGCTACCCCAGCGGCGGGCCGGTATCCCACATGCTCGACCTCTGGAAGGCCAATGCGCCTGACATTGACATCCTTTCCGCGGACACCTCCGTGCAGCCTTTCGTCAACTTCCGCATGATCAACTCGCGCTACGTCCGTCCCGACAACCCCTACTGGAGCCCCGAGGCGGGCCGCACCATGTCGGGTGCGCGCGCGTTCTTCTACGCGCTGGCGGACCTTTCGGCCATCGGCTTCGGCGCTTATGGTGTGGACGGCGGCGCCGGTCCCGAACTGACGGCCGGCTTTGTTGACCTGGGCGCGGACTACCGCATGGTCAATGCCACCATGCCCGCCATCATTGACCTGCAGGCATCGGGAAAGCTCAAGGCCGCCGTCGCGGACGATGTCATCCGGGGAAAAAACCTGATCTTCGAACGCTACCATTTGCTGGTTCGTTTTCTCTCCGCGCCCAATTCATTCACGCAACCACCCGCGCCCGCTCCGACACCGCAATCCCCGGCGTTCGTTTCGCCGCCGCAAGTGCCCGCGCCCTCCGCCCGCGTGCTGGTGGGCGAGTTGGGGCCGGACGAGTTTCTGATCATGGGCTTCAACGCCTCGGTTGATATCCGCCCCACGGTCGGTTCCGGCTTCACTGCGGCCCAATTCCTTCAGGTCGAGGAAGGAGTCTATGAGAACGGCGTGTGGAAAACCACCAACCTCGGCCGGACCTACCAGGGATCCTTCACCCCGCCCAGCGTCTCTCTCACGGCTCAAGGCTCCATCTTCCGTGTGAAACTGATGCGCTACTGAACCGTCGCTTCAGCCGCGTCAATTCCGGCCATCGGCTCCATTCTTGACTGGCCGGGCATCGAAACCACGCTGCTGCGATATCAGCAGCGGCAATGAACGCCAATGACAACAGACGCCGTCAACGCCCGCGCCAGGGCAGTTTGACCGGCGCATGAAACGGCGCTTGCAAGATTACCGGTGTGCGCTATAATGAGCGTATGAAGACTCTGACAATCACCGAGGGACGCGGGCGGCTTGGCTACTGGCTCAAAAAGGCCGCCCAGGGGGAGGATGTCGGCTTTCTGTTTGAAGGCAAGGTGGTGGCATTGCGCCCGGTGGAAGTGGTTTCCACGGATTATGCGTTGCAAGAATACGGTTTGACGCCCGGCGAAATGGCGGCGGCGGAAAAACGCATCAGCGCGGAAATCAAAACGGCGCGGAAGCGCGGCGGGTTGACGCCATTTACCGGGAGCAAAAATGATTTCCGTTGAACTGTCGAGGCGGTTCAAAAAAATCGTGCGGGAAGCCGGGCGTGAAGATGAGGTTTCCGCCGTCTTGAAACGGGTCATTGATGGTTTTGGCAATCCACACGCGCATTCCGGGCTGGCGATTCGCAAACTCGGCAAACAGCTATACGAGTGCCGCACTGGGCTGGTGTGGCGGCTCATTTTTGAGGCGCAAAAGGGCGTGCTGACTTTTGATTTTGCGGGCGATCACGTCGAGGTGCAAGACTACCTGCGCGGCAAACGCTGAAAGATTGTCCGGCACGGATGCGGCGGATTATTTCCGCACTGGATGAAAAACGCCGGGATTCTAATTTTCCCGGCAGGAACAGATCAAAGCCCGTGCGCCGGGTCGTTTGGCGGCGCATTTTAATTGCGTTGTGTCCGCAAAGGGCAGATTTAATAGGCCGTTAATCCCGAATTCCGAAGTTGAAGCGGGAGGAGCGGTCTGGCCCATGTGGCGTCAACCGCCGGCTCCTGACACGAACCGCGACAGCGGAACCGCAAGTGCTAACAGCTGTCGAATTCGCGCAATTCGGAAAGTTGCGCGTCAAAGGACAGGACTTTCCGCAACTTTTCCCCTTCGCCGGAGTTTGAAGCAATGAACCATGAGACCACCGTTTTTGAATTGGAGGGAATGATGCTTAAATTTTGCGCCGTTTTAATTGCCGCCGGCTCCTGGCTGGCCTTTGCCGCGCGCGCGCAGGACACCAACGCGCTCAAAACCGAGATCGGGATTTTTGAATCGCAGACCAATGTGGTCATCGTCAAGGGCGTCGGCCAGATCGGGTCGGTTTCCACCGTCGCCGCCGTTATTTCCGTGCGCTGCAAGGAATCCACCAGCGCCGCCACGGGCCAGAGGGAATATGGCATCGCCATTGTAATTGAAGCGAGCCAGTGGCGGGGATTGGCCATTGTGGATTATGACGAACTGGATGCGCTGCTCAAGGGCATGGATTACCTCGGCAAAATCACTTACGACGTAACTTCACTGCCGGACATTGAAGCAACCTTCACCACCAGGTCGGGCCTGCAATTCATGGCCTTCGGCAACAAGCAGCAGGGCCGCATCCGAAACCGCCTGCAATACAATGACAGTCCAAGATTTTCGCTCACACAGGATCAGTGGACTCAACTGGCCAGGCTGATCGGACAGGCAAAAACCACGCTCGATTCGTTAAGCACGCCCCGGTGACTTTTGCAGCGCCGTATCGCGCCACGCCCGGCGGGATTCGGGTGCGGATAATCCAGAGACGCGAAACGGCAAGTTTTCTTTGAGGTTTCTGCCATTGTGGTTTCCGAATGCGCGGTGGAACAAGTTTTTTCTCGACCCGTTCAAAACTATTCATGCGCTCCTCCTTTCGGAGCGCGAAAAATCGCTAAAACATTGGGCTTTTGGGGGTTATTTTGGGGTAACTTTGCATATAAATCCCCTAACTTGCCCCCTTGATTTTGTCGCAAAGAAAAAAAGCGGCGATGCCGGGGCATCGCCGCCTTGTTGAAACCGGCGGTTACCAGAACTTGATGTAGAACAGGACGACGCAGCCGACGACAATCAGGCTTAACACCACATCCAAGGCATTCCAGCTTTCGCGCGTGGCGGTCTTTTCCTCCGGCGTTGCGCCATACCAGGTGTATTTGACGGTCTTCGGGTCCGGCGCCTTGGTCATGAGGCTGATGATGACCAGCAACGCGGCGGTGATTACAAACAGGGCTTCGCAGTAATACCATTGGTGGATGTTCCAAAAGTCGTATATGAGGCCGAACTTCGCTTTGATGGGGGCGATGGCTGTGTTGTATTGGTCCAAGGTGATGGTGTTGTGGTAGAGTTGCCGTTTGAGGTCGGTCACCGTGTCGGAATCGTTGCGCATGACAAGATCGGCCGCGAGTTTGGCGAAGCCGCCCAACACGCCGATCGAGAAGGACCACAAGGCCGCAGGGGCGGTGGCGCGTTTCCAGAACACACCACCGACAAACAGCACCGCGATGGCGGGTGAAAGATAACCCTGCACGTTTTGGAGATAGTTGTAAAGATTCGAGTGGAGGCTCTTGATCACCAGCACCCAGCAGATGCCGACGAAGACAATCGTGGCGGTGGCGATGCGGCCCACAATCACCTCGGTTTTGGGTGAGGCGGTCGGATGCCATTCCCGGTAGAAATCCATGGTGAAAAGCGTGGCGGAGGCGTTGAATTTGGAACCCAGCGACGCCATGAGGGCGACGATCATGCCGCAGGCCACCATGCCGCGAAGGCCGTGGGGCAGAATCTGCGCGACGAGCGAGGTGTAGGCGGCGTCACCGTTGGTGCTGAAACCGACGCCCGGCGTCTTGGTCAGCGCAAAGGCAATCATGCCCGGCACCAGGAAGATAAACACCGGCGTCAGCTTGAAAAATCCGGCGAGGATGGTGCCGCGCCGGGATTCCTGCTGGTTTTTGCCGGCCAGAACGCGCTGGACAATATACTGATCGGTGCACCAATACCAGAAACCGATGATGGCCGAGGCTGGCAATACCGCCAGCCAGGGATAGTCAGGATCCTTGTTGGAACGCATAAGGTGAACATTATCGCCAACCGCGTTTAGAGTGGCTTTCCAACCGTCAACGAGGCTGCCGTGGCCCAGAACATGAAGCCCCGTGTAAAGAATGCAGACGGAACCAAAGATGAGCACCGGCGCCTGAAGCACGGCGGTATACATGATCACCCTCATGCCGCCAAAAATCGTGTAAAGGCCGGTGGTCAAGGCCAGCCCCAGCGCGATGGCCCAGAAAACGTCCAGCTTGATTCCAAAAATATTCACCGTGTCCACGTTCAACAACGTGCGGATCACCACATCGCCGGCGTAAATCGTCGCGGCGATTTTCGTCAGCACCAGGCTGGCCATGGTGAGCAGGCTCAAGACATTTCGCGAGCCGCGGCTGAAGCGCAGTTCGAGAAACTCCGGCATGGTGAAAATTTTCATGCGGTCGTAGAGCGGCACAAAAGCCCAGCCCAGAATGAGAATCCAATAGGCATGCATTTCCCAATGCGCCATCGCCATGCCGGCGATAAAGCCGGTGCCGGCAAGGCCGACGAGGTGTTCGGAGCCGATGTTGGACGAGAAGATGGACGAACCGATCTGCAGCCAGTTCGCATCGCGCCCGGACAGGAAGTAGTCCTTGCCCGACTCGTTCTTTTTCCGCATGGAATACCAGACGGTCAGTATCATGCCGATGGCAAAGGCGATGATGACGGCCAGGTCCAGGCCGTTGAACACTGTGCCGTTCATTCCTCCAGCCACGGATGACATGGCGAGGGCATTGGTGGCCACGTCCACGCTGTTGGTTATTTGATTCATAAAATTGAAGTGTTTTCAGGCTGATTATTCGACGCTGAATTTATAGACGATGGTGTTGTGGTAGGTCTGGCCGGGCTTGAGTTCCACCGACGGGAAATTCGGCTTGTTCGGCGAGTCGGGATAATGCTGCGGCTCCATGCAGAAGGCGGAGCGGCGCTGATACACCTTGCCGTCCTTGCCGGTGAGCGTGCCGTCCAGGAAATTGCCGGCATAGAATTGCAGGCCGATTTCATCGCTCCAGACTTCCATCACGCGGCCGCTGTTCGGCTCCTTGACGCGCGCCATCAGGCCAAACTGGCCGGCCGGCTTGTTGATGACCCAGTTGTGGTCGTAGCCGGGGCCGTATTGCAGAACGGTGTTCGGATCATTGATGCGGGCGCCGATGGCCGTTGGCGTGCGGAAGTCAAACGGTGTTCCCGTCACGTCGGCAAATTCACCGGTCGGGATCAAGCCCGCATCCACCGGCGTGGTTTTGTCGGACTTGATGTAAACAAGGTGGCCGAGGATGTCGCCATTTCCCTGTCCGGCCAGATTGAAGTAGGAATGGTGTGTCAGGTTCACGACCGTCGGTTTGTCCGTGGTCGCGGTAAATTGCAGCTTCAACTCGTTGTCCTCGGTCAGCGTGTAAGTTGCCGTGACGTTCAGGTTGCCGGGGAAGCCTTCCTCGCCGTCCTTGCTCAGATAATTCAGTTCGAGCCGCGGGCCTTTCGGGCCGACGCCGGCTTTCACCGCCGTCCAGACAACCTTGTCGAACCCTTTCAGCCCGCCGTGCAACGTGTTTGGGCCGTTGTTTGTCGCGAGCGTGTAGGTCTGGCCTTCGAGCGTGAACTTCGCGCCGCCAATGCGGTTGCCGTATCGGCCGATGAGCGCGCCGAAATACGGGCAGGCCTTCACATAGCTGTCGCTGGTGTAACCGTCCAGCGTGTCGAAACCGAGAACGACGTCGGCGAACTCCCCGTTTTTGTCCGGCATGGTGAGCTTCTGCACAATCCCGCCGTAGGTCATGATGCGCGCCTCGGCGCCTTTGGAATTGCGCAGCGTGTAGATATCAACGGGCGTGCCGTCCGGGGTTTTGCCGAAGGCGGCCTTCGTGATGGTGGATGATGAGTTGGAGGTGGACATGGACGCGCAGCCTGCCAGAAATGCCGCCAGCAGTCCAGCCGCCATTGTTTGTGTGATGTGGTGGTTCATATCGGTGTTTTTTGTTGTCAGGGATTTTGGATTTGTTGAACGACGCTTTCCGGGACCCGCGAAACTGTTCCGTGCCGGATGCCTTTCGGAAAGGAGAGATCCGGCGAAATGTCATGCCATGTTTTCATGTCGGCGGATTTGATCGCGCCATAATATTTGGGATCGGTGTAATGGTCAAAATAGATGTAATACTCGCCGCCGATTTTGATCCCCGTCGGCCCCTCGACCCAGTTGGTCGAAATCGCCGGGCTGGCCGGTCCAAACGGCCCCTCCGAGGAATCGCCAACCGCGATGCGCAGATTCTTCTTCACCGGGGTTTTTGTCTCGTCCTTGACGATCAGATAATACTTGCCGTCCGTGGTCAGCATCGTCGGGTCAATCACGTTGAAGCCGCCGTCATACATCAATTTCGTCGGGGAAAAATTCGTGAAATCCTTCGTTGTGACGTAATAAATCCGGTGGTTGTAGCGGATCTGCTGGCTCTGGTCGCCGGAATTTTCCGTCTCCGGGAATTTCCCGGGAATCGTCGTCGCCCAGAAAACCAGCCACTGCTGTTTCACCGCGTCGTAGAACAATTCCGGGGCCCAGACGTTGACCGCCGTCGGATCATTTTCCATGACCGGAATGGCGCGTTCCTCCGACCAGTGGATCAGGTCCGTTGAACTGGCGTAGCCAAACACCGGCGGGCGGCCCCAGCTCGTCGTCCAGACCAGATGAAACACGCCGTCCGGCCCGCGCTGCAAACTGGGATCGCGCATCAGCTTGCCGCCAACCTGCGGCTCCAGAAATGATTTGCCGTTCGGCGGCTTCAACTCCGTCCACTTCAAGCCGTCCTTGCTCGTGGTCAGAAACAGGCCGTCCTGGCCGTTCGGCTCGCGAAAAAATGAGAAGAGCAAAACCGTGTTTGTGCTTTCAGCTCCAAACATTGCGGGCGGCAAAAGCATTGCGCACGCCAGGCCAAGAATGGATGCGATGCGTTTCATTTCTGTCCGTAATACGCCTTCGGGCCGTGTTTGCGGAGAAAATGTTTGTCGAGCAGCGCCGGCGGCATGGGTCTGGTTTTGGGATCAAGGCGCAAGGTCTCGCCCGCCAGACGCGCGACAAATTCCAGCGTGATTGCGTTATGCACCGCATCGCGTATGTCCTTGCCGCAGCAAAACGGCCCGTGGCTGGCGACCAGCGCGGCGGGATGCTCCATGGGATTCAGCTTCTTGAACGTCTCGACAATGACGTGGCCGGTGTTCGCCTCGTAATCATTTTTGATTTCGGCGGGTTTCATCGCGCGGGTGCAGGGCACGGCGCCATGCCAGTAGTCCGCCTGCGTCGTTCCGTAGGCCGGAATCGCCCGGCGCGCCTGCGCCCACGCCGTCGCGCGCAGGCTGTGCGTGTGGACAATGCCGCCGATCTTCGGGAACGCGCGGTATAGCACCAGATGCGTCGGCGTGTCGGAACTCGGTTTGAGGTAGCCGTCAACGACCTTCGTGGTTTCCAGGGAGACGACGACCATGTGCTGCGGCTTCATGCTGGCGTAAGGCACGCCGGACGGTTTGATGACGATAAGGCCGCGCTCGCGGTCAATGGCGCTGGCGTTGCCCCAGGTTTGGATGACCAGACCCTCTCTGACCAAATCAAGGTTGGCCTCGCAGACCTGCTGCTTTAATTCCTCTAGCATGGGCACTTGCAAAATTATTTCCGAACCCGGTTGCGAATGTCAATCAGATTAGACACGTCAGACGGCTTGATGACAATGAAGCCATGATTTGCTTTGCATACTTCGGCTTTTGATTTTTTCAGCATCATTTTTTTATTTACCACGAAACACACGAAACACACGAAAACAAATTCAATTCACGTCCACGCATTGCCAGCGAACATTTTTGCGGTCGAGTTCTGCGCATAAACTTTGAATTACGCGTTCCGCCTCGGCTTCGCTTAACTGTTCATGGTTGTCATCCCGCTTCAAGGAATAATTACGGTAAATCAAGCGGCCTGAACCGCCATAGCCACACGATAATTCTGCTTGGGTCACAACAGAACGACCGTGTTCATAATACTTCAACGCATCGCGACCATGACCGCAATTGACAGGCCGCCGGAAACTCTTCTTGCGACGACGCTTGTCCAGCAACCTTCCAATCGGACCAAACACAGCATCAACCGTTGGCAATAAAAATGTCCGCCAATATGTTAGACTGCGCGTCATTGATGCTTTTCGTGTGTTTCGTGGTTTCAAAAAGCTACAAAACAATCCGTTCGTATTCGAGCTTCGGGTAATGACCAAGGTTCACGAGCAAGGCCAGCTTCATGCCAGTCGCCCGCAAATAATTCTGAACTTGCGCACGATGTTCATCCGTCAATCCGCTCACTGCTTTGATTTCCAAAACAATCTTGTCGTAGCAGATGAAGTCCGGCTTGAATTTGCTCTTGAGCGGACGGCCTTTGTATGTCAGCGCAAGTTCGACTTGCGCCTTGAATGGAATCTTTCGGTCGCCCAATTCCATTTCCAGACATTCCTGATAAACCGATTCCACGAAACCACTGCCCTTTTCTTTATAAACCTCAAAGCAAGCCCCCATGATTTCAGAGCTTTCCAGCTTGTAAATTATGCTGCTCATTCCGTTTCCTTTTCGTGTGTTTCGTGTAATTCGTGGTTAAAAATCATTTCCTCACGCGTCCGCGAATTTCAATCAGTTCCTTCATCACGCCGTGCAAATTGCCTTTCCAATCCCTCGTGCCGAAGGCGTCGTGCAGCGTCCGGTAGAGCGGATACAGTTCGCGGTAAATCTCATGCGCCTTCGGATCCGGTTTGTAAATCCTCGGCTTCAACCCCGTCATCGCCTTTTGCGCCGTGGCGTAATCTTTATGAGCGCCCGCCACCACCGCGCCGGCGATGGCCGAGCCGAGCGCGCACGTCTGCGCCGAGCGTGAGATTTTCATCGGACGGCCCGTCACATCGGCGTAGATTTGCATCACCACGGGATTTTTCTCGGCGATGCCGCCGCAGTTGACGACGGATGAAATCTTCACGCCATATTCTTCAAAGCGATTGATGATGGTCAGCGCGCCGAACGCCGTCGCCTCGATGAGCGCGCGGTAGATTTCCGCCGGCGTCGTGTAAAGCGTCTGGCCGATGAGCAGGCCGGTGAGCCGCTGATCCACGAGGATCGTTCGGTTGCCGTTGTTCCAATCCAGCGCGAGCAGGCCGGATTCGCCGGGCCTCAATTTCGCCGCGCCGGCGGTCAGCGCCTCGTGCGTTCCGGCTTTGCCGAGCGGCTGCACGTAATTCACGAACCAGTTGAAAATGTCTCCGACCGCCGATTGCCCGGCTTCGAGCCCAAAATGGCCGGGCAATACGCTGCCGTCCACGATGCCGCAGAGTCCCGGCACGTCCGCAAGCTTTTTGCCGTTCGGCGAAATGGCGATGTCGCAGGTGCTCGTGCCGATGATTTTCACCAGCGTTCCCGGCGCAACACCCGAACCCACCGCGCCGAGGTGCGCGTCAAACGCGCCGACGGCGACGGGAATTCCCGTGGTCAAACCGGTTGTCTTTGCCCAGGCTGGCGTGAGTCCGCCAACAGCGCGGTCAATTGAATGGATTCGCGGTGTCAGCCGTTCGCGCAGTCTGCCGAGCTTCGGATTGAGTTTGGAAAGAAATGGCGCGTCGGGATAGCCGCCCCATTTGGCGTTCCACATCGCCTTGTGGCCGGCGGCGCAGACACCCGCGATGAATTGGTCGGGATGCTCCGTGCCGGTGAGCGCGGCGGGAACGTAATCCGCCAGTTCCACCCATGAATGCGCGGCGTTGAACACTTCCGGCGCGACGCGCAGGCAGCGGAGAATCTTGCTCCAAAACCATTCGCTGGAATAAGTGCCGCCGCACTTGGCGAGAAATTGCGGACGCATCCGTTTTGCGAGCGCGGTGATTTCGGCGGCTTCGTTGACGCCGGTGTGATCCTTCCACAGCCACGCCATCGCGGCGGGATTGTTCGAAAACTTTTTCTGGAACGCGAGCGGCTGGCCGCTGGCATCCACCGGCAATGGCGTGCTGCCGGTGGTGTCCACGCCGATGCCGATGATTTGATTCGCGTTGAAACCGCGCACGTTTTTCTTCGCGGCGGCGAGCGATTGCCTGATCGTGATCTCCGCGCCCTTGATGTAGTCGGCGGGATGCTGCCGCGCGAGGTTCGGGTCGCGCGACAAAATCACGCCCGCCGTGCCGTGGGCATAATTCCAGACCGCCGCCGCGATTTCCGAGCCGTTGGCGACGTTGACAATGAGGGCGCGAACCGAGTTCGTGCCGTAGTCGAGACCGATGGTGTAACGGGCTGTCATAGGTTTGTGGTGAACGAATTGGATTTGAGTGACACGCTACAATGCCAGAAATTGGAGCCGCAGGACCGTGAACGAATTTGCTGGAAATTCGTGCTGAAATTGGGGGCCGGAAACGTCCAAAACCGCTTCTTTGGGCGAAATCTTTTGCGGCGCGGCAAAGGAATTTTCATCGTTGGGTTCGCCGGCCAGCACGGTGATTTTCGCCCGCGGAGAAATTTTCGCCATGACTGTCGCCAGGTTCATTTGCACGATGGCGGGTGTGTTGTCCCCATTGACGACTTTGAGGATGACTTCGCCGCTGGCGTTGTCGCAAGTGGCGGACGCATAGAGTTTTGCGCCGGATGCTCCATCCAGTTTTACGGGCAGCACCACGTCGCCGTGGTTGAGGCTGTAAAGCTGCTGCACATAATAATTGGGCGTGCGATAAACGTTCAGACTGTCCACCCAGATCAAGTCGGGCGTCCATTGCCACGCCCCCGAGTTGGCGAAGAGCGGCGCGTAACTCGCCATGCGCACCACGTCGCCGTTGCGTTCGAGGCCGGTCATGTAGGCGGCCTCGGCCAGCGCGCACTCCAGGTTGTTGCGGTTTTTCACGCTGACGGTCTGGTCGCTTTGCACGGCGTATTCGCCCATGAAAACTTTCGGCCCATTGCGGTCGTAATTGTCGTAGCGGTGCGTGTTGTTGAAAAACCAGTCGGGTTTGTCGTAGCAATGCTCGTCCACGATGTCGGCATGAAGCTCGCGCAGTTTCGGCCATGCGAATTTGAAACGGCTGTCGTCCGGTGACGGCCCGGCGGCGGACACGAGCTGGATTTCAGGATGTTTTTCCTTTAGCGCCTTTGAAAACAGCGTGTAACGGTCAATGTATTGCTGGCCCCATTGTTCGTTGCCGACGCCGAGCATCTTCATGTTGAAAGGTTCGGGATGTCCCATCGCCGCGCGTTTCGCGCCCCAGGTGCTGCTGGCCGGGCCGTTCGCAAATTCGATCAGATCGAGCGCGTCCTGAATGTAAGGTCCAAGATTGTCCAGCGGGCAAAGTTCGCCGGAATTAAACTGGCAGGCCATGCCGCAATTCAAAATCGGCAACGGCTGCGCGCCGATGTCCTCGCACAGTTGAAAGTATTCATAGAAGCCGAGGCCGAACGATTGGTAATAATCCGGCGTTGGGCGGTGGACAAATTCCGTGTTCCAGCGGTTGACGAGCAGCGGGCGTTCTTCAACCGGGCCGATGGTGTTTTTCCACTGGTAACGGAGGCTCAACACGGAGCCTTCCACGATGCAGCCGCCGGGGAAGCGAAGAAAACCGGGATGCATGTCGGCCAGCGCCTGCACCATGTCGGCGCGCAAGCCGCCGGGGCGGTTTTTCCAGGTGTGCCGCGGAAAAAGCGAAACCATGTCGAGATCAACGATGCCCTTGCCGTCCATCACAATCGCCAGCCGCGCCTTGGGATCGGTGTCCTTGGGATGCAGCGTGGCGGTGTATTTTTTCCAGCCGGAGGAAAAATTGGTCAGCCCCGCCGAATCCAGCAGTGTGCCGTCGCCGCCATAGAGTTGCAGCCGCAGAACCGGCGAGCCGTCCACTCCCCGAATCTGCGCGGAGAAGTCATACGTTTCATCCTTGCGCACGCCCATGCCGCGATAGCCTTCGTTGGACACGCCAAACGGCGCCGTGCCTTCCGACAGAATCCGCAGATAATGCGGATTGGCCGCGTCAAAGGGTTCGTCGTTGCGAATGGACAGTTCGCCGTGCGCGAGATTCGGGCAGATTTTGATCCAGCCCATCATCGGTTCGGGAAACTCGAACCCGCGGTTCTTGACCATCTCGGCGTAAAGCCCGCCGTCCGCGCCGAAATTGATGTCCTCGAAGAAAATGCCCCACATGGCGGGATTGAGCTTCGCGCCCGGCTGGTCTGTTTGCACGGTGAGGGTGGCCGCGCGCGCATTGGTCGAGACGGCCGCCGCCAAAACGGCGGCGGCAAAATATTTTTTCAGGTTCATTATTTTAGCAATTTTCCGGTCGTTGGAACGCTGGGCATTGTCCCGGCTCGGCCATGATTTCTGACTGACACCTGCCGGGAGGATGCCTGGCGTCAGGAAACCCAGCCGCTTTTCAAGCCGTAGGCACAATCGTTCCAGGCGAGTTCCTGTTTGAACCGGCGGAGTTTCATATCGGCGTCAATCACGACGATTTCGAGTCCGGCCATCGCCGCGAAATCTTCCAGCATTTCCGTGGTGACGGCCTGGCTGAACCCGGTGTGATGCGCGCCGCCCGCGTAAATCCACGCGGCGCACGCGTCCTCGAAATTCGGACGGCATTGCCACACCGCCTGGGCGACCGGCAGTTTGGGCATCGGCTGGTCGGGGCTGACGGCGTCCACCTCGTTGACCAGCAGGCGGAACCGGTTGCCGAGGTCAATGAGCGACGCGTTTAATGCCGGCCCGGCCGGCGTGTTGAAAACCAGCCGCGCCGGATCGGCCTTGCCGCCGATGCCGAGTGGATGGACCTGCAACGAAGGTTTGCCGTCGGCGATGGACGGGCAGATTTCCAGCATGTGCGCGCCGAGAACCTTTTTGCCGGAGGGATGGAGGTGGTAGGTGTAGTCCTCCATGAACGAAGTGCCGCCTTCGAGGCCGCTGGCCATCACTTTCATCGCGCGGAGGAGCGCGGCGGTTTTCCAGTCGCCTTCCGCGGCAAAACCGTAGCCCTCGGCCATCAACCGCTGCGGCGCGAGGCCGGGCAACTGCGCGAGGCCGTGCAAATCTTCAAACGTCGTGGTGAACCCTTTGAATCCGCCGTTCGTCAGGAACGCGCGCAGGCCGAGTTCGATGCGCGCCGCTTCGCGGACGGATTTGTGGCGCTTGCCGCCCTTTTTCAAATCGCCGGAGATTTCATAACTTGCCTCGTAAGTCTTGCACAGCGCGTCAATTTCCTTTTCCGTCGCTTCGTTGACGAGCTTCACCAGATCGCCGACGCCGTAGCCGTTGACGGCAAAACCAAATTTCATCTGCGCGGAAACCTTGTCGCCTTCGGTCACGGCCACTTCGCGCATGTTGTCGCCGAAGCGGCAGAACTTCGCGGTCTGCCAGTCGGCCCACGCGGCGGCGGCCCGCGCCCACGCGCCGAGTTTTTCCTGCGTGGATTTTTCCTGCCAGAACTCGACGACGACCTTGCGGTTCAGCCGCATCCGGCTCCAGATGAAACCGTGCTCGCGGTCGCCGTGTGCGGCTTGGTTCATGTTCATGAAATCCATGTCAATCGTCGCCCACGGAATGTCGCGGTTGTATTGCGTGTGCAGGTGCGCGACCGGCTTGCGCAATTGCTTGAGGCCGTTGATCCACATTTTCGACGGCGAAAACGTGTGGCACCAGGTGATGAGGCCGATGCACTTCGGCGCATTGTTCGCCGCCTGGCAAAGCTCCGTCACGGCGTCCGGCGTGACCAGCACCGGCTTGAACACGACTTTCACCGGAATTGCCGGTGCGACATTGAGCGCCTTGGCGATTTCCTGCGAATGTTCGGCGACTTTCTTCAAGGTTTCCGGGCCGTAAAGATGCTGGCTGCCGGTGACGAACCAGACTTCAAATTGTTTCAGATTGATGTTCATGGTCTTTTGTTTGTGTGTTTGTTTGGCAGGGCGCGTTGCTCCGCGCGCCGTTCGCGGGCAGGGGACTGCCCGCCTGCCTTGGTTGTTTCAGATGAATTCGTTGATGAGGTTTTCGAGAAATTCCTGGCGGCCGCTGACGTTTGGCGTCACTTCTCCCTGCTTGAGCATGTAGGCTTCCAGTTCCTTGAAGCCCGCCTTGCCGGATTCGATCTTCGCTCCAATGCCGGAATCCCAAGAGGCATAGCGGTTCTTCACAAACTCCGCGAGCCGTCCGTCCTTGCGGATCGCCGCCGCAATCTTCAATCCGCGCGCGAAGGCGTCCATGCCGCCGATGTGCGCGTAAAACAGATCAATCGGTTCAAAACTTTCGCGGCGCACCTTCGCGTCGAAATTGACGCCGCCGGTCTTGAAGCCGCCGTATTTCAGCACGGTCAGCATCGTGTAGGTCGTGAGGTAAATGTTCGTCGGGAACTGGTCCGTGTCCCAGCCGAGCAGTTCATCGCCGGTGTTCGCGTCAATCGAGCCGAGCGCGCCCGCGCCGCCCGCCACTTCAAGATCGTGCTGCATCGTGTGGCCTGCGAGCGTCGCGTGGTTCGTTTCGATGTTCAGCTTGAAGTGCGGCAATAAATCGAATTCGCGCAGGAAATTCAGGCATGCGGCGGCGTCCGAATCATATTGGTGCTTGGTCGGCTCTTTCGGCTTTGGTTCGATGTAAAATTGTCCCTTGAAACCAATCTGCTTTTTGTGGGCGACGGCGAGGTGCAGAAATTTCGCCAGATGCTCCTGCTCGCGCTTCATGTCCGTGTTGAGCAGCGTCATGTAGCCTTCGCGTCCGCCCCAGAACGTGTAGCCTTCGCCGCCGAGTTCGTGTGTGACTTCCATCGCCTTCTTCACCTGCGCGGCGGCGAACGCGAACACATCGGCGTTGCAGCTTGTGCTCGCGCCGTGGACGAAGCGCGGATTGGAAAACAAATTCGCCGTGCCCCAGAGCAGCTTGACGCCGCTGCGCTTCTGTTCTTCCTTCAAAACTTTCGCAACCGCGTCAAAATTCCTGTTCGTTTCGGAAAGTGATTTTCCTTCGGGCGCCACGTCGCGGTCATGCCAGCAATAATGCGGCGCGCCCAGTTTGGAGATGAACTCGAAGGCGACGCGGGCGCGGTTTTGCGCGTTGGCGATGGAGTTGGAGCCGTCGTCCCAGGGACGCTGCATCGTGCCCACGCCAAACGGGTCGCTGCCGGTGCCGCGGAACGTGTGCCAGAAAACCACCGCGAAACGCAGATGCTCGCGCATCGTTTTGCCTTCAACGATTTCGTCGGGATTGTAATGCTTGAATGCGAGCGGGTTCCTGGAGTTTGCGCCTTCAAAGGCGATGGTGTTGATTTGTGGAAACGCGGATTTCATGTTGGTTTGGTTGATTTAATTATCAGGTTTCACGGTGTTGGATTTGCCACGCAATATTTATCCGGGGACGAAAGCCTGCGGATCATTGTCCGGCACCACCAGCCGGTCAATCCCCACGGCCACCAGCCCGGCGGCGCGCTGGCGCGGTGCGCCCGTGCATTCCACCGTGCCGAAACGCGCCCACATCGCGCCGTTCCGGATGGCGCCGGAAAGGTGCGCGAGAACGTCCGGTGGCAGTGTCGTAAGGCTGCCGGTGATGACGACGCGGCGCAGGCCCAGCACATTCAGCGCGCCGGCAATGGCAACCGCCGCCGCGTCCAGCGCCTGTGCGAGCCACGGCCTCATGCCATTTCGCTCAATGTCCGCGCGCAGTTCGGCCCATGAGTTTTTTTTGCCGGAGCGGCTCGCGCGGAAACTTTCCATCAACCCGCGCGTTGAGATGAGCGTTTCCATGCAGCCGGTCGCGCCGCAGCCGCATTTGCGTCCGTTGCCGAGCACGGGCGTGTGGCCGATTTCACCGCTGATGGGCAGCGGTTGCGCGAGCAGCTTGCCGCCGACGATGATCGCCCCGCCAACACCGTCGCCGAAATCCACAAGCAGGAAATCCTCCTGATCCGGGTGATTGGCCTGGTGGCCGAGCGCCAGCGCGCGCTCCTCCTGCACGAGCAAAACCGGCGTGTTCCAGATTTTGCGGATGACCGCCGCCAAATCCGCGTTTTCGCTCCAGTGCATGTTCGGCGAAAACAGAATCCGGTTGGCGGATTCGTCCACCACGCCCGGCACGCTCAACAGCGCGCCCAAAAATGTCCGGGAACGAAGCTTGCGTGCCGCCATGCGCAGTTGGCGCTCCCACGCCGTGGCCGGACTTGGGTGCGCCGCCGGAATCCGAAAGGAGACCTGCCAGTCGTCCGCGTCCGTCACGCCAATCGGCAGTTCTGCCAGCCGGGTTTCGTTGACGCCGAGTTGGATGCCCAGAAAGCGCGCCTCGGAACGGTTCAATCGCAACCGCCGCCCGGGCCGTCCCATCCGGCCCGCCGCCGGGCTGTGGCCGTTGGCCTCCGGCGTTTCAACCTCCTCCAGAACTTTCAGCGCGAGCAGTTCGTCCACGATTTTTCCCGCCGTCGGCTGGCTCATGCCCAGTGAACGCGCCAGATCCGCCCGCGACGACACCCCGGCTTTCTGCAATTGCCGGATGAGCGCGCGCTTGTTCAGCCGGCCCATGCGTGAGGGGAAAAATATCATTAGTTAAGAAAACTACGAAAGTATCCACTCCCGTCAAGCCCTTTTGGAAATATTTTCGCGCCCGCCCGGCCTTCACCCGCGCGTTTGGCCTCAATCCCCGGCAAACGCGCCCGGCTTCGCGATTTTGTCCGTGATGTGGCCGGCACCGATCGCGCAATGATGCTCCGGCCCGCTCATGTGGCGATGTCCCGATACGGATTTATCCCCCAGCGCCGTCGGCGCGGCATCTTCCGAGGTAGGGGCATCGCGCTGCGATGACCGGACGGCGCAGCGCGCCATCCCTACCCGATGTCGCTATGGAGCAGGCGAATTGTTCATGCCCCCTTGAAAAGATTTCTCCGCAACTCAATCCAGATGGAACACCTCGCGCAAGTCGCCGCAGATTGGCGCGTGGTCGGGATGCGTTTCCATCAGCGGCGCCATGTAAGCCCACCATTTGCGGACGATGGCGGATTGGGGCAGGGCGGCGGCGGAATTGTTGTCGCTCAACTTTTGCACGGCGAAAAGCGTGAGCGTTTCCTCGTCGAGAAAAATTGAATAATCCGAAACGCCCGCCGCGCGCAGTTCCGCCGCCAGTTCCGGCCAGATTTCGTCGTGGCGTTTTTTGTATTCGGCCACCTTGCCGGGTTTCAACTTCATTTTGAACGCGTTGCGTTTCATTTCAGAAATCAAACTGGTCAATGTTGTCCTTGTTGAATGTGAACGGCTTGCCGAGCATGATGTTGTCGCCCTGAATGTCAAACGTTCCGAGCGAGCCGGCCTTGAACGTCTTGTCGCCGGGTTTCAACGCGCCTTTGGCCAGCGCGTCCGCCGCGTAAACGGTGAGATAGCCGAGGTCCTCGGTCTTCCACAAAATCACGCCCTGCGTCACGCCATCGTGGACGTAGCGCTTGTTTTCGTTGGGCAGGCCGAGGCCGATGTTCTTCACGACGCCGGTCTTGCCGGCCTGTTTGATGGCCTCCGCCGCGCCGGGCACGCCGAGCGACGTGGTGCTCAAAATGAGTTTCAAATTCGGATACGTGCTCAACAGCGCGGTGGTTTCGCTTTGCGCCTTGTCCTTCAAATCGTCGCACGCCTCCACCGCGTCCGATTTCATGTTCGGATACGCGGCGGCGCGGCGTTCCTCGACGTATTTCCGCCATTCAGTCTGGTTCTCCGCCGTCAGCGAGCCGGTGATGACGGCAAATTCGCCGTTGCTTTGGCAAAGCTGCGCCGCCTCGTCCATGAGCGCGTAGCCGATGCCCTGCGGCGTGGCTTGATCCACAAAAAACGAGCGCGCGTCCGGCAGCGCGTCCGCGTCATAGGTGATGACCTTGATGCCCTTGGCCTGCGCCTTGCGCAGCGCGGTGGAAATCCCCTCCTTGTTTTCGCACGCGGCGGCAATCGCATCCACGCCGAGCGTGATCCAGTTCTCGACGATTTCATTCTGCCGCGCCGGGTCGGGGTCGGTCGGCCCGTCGAAAATCAATTTGACGCCCAGTTCGTCCGCGGCCTTTTGCGCGCCTTTCGCGCAGGAAACAAAATAGGCGTTGCCCTTGGATTTTGGCAGGAACGCAATGGTCAGTTGTTTCCCGCCGCCCGGAGAATTGCCGCCGCTGGCGGAAGGAGGCTCGGCGGGTTTGTTGCAGCCGGCCAGGACGGCCAGGCTGGCGATCAACAGGAACGCGGACAGCTTTTGAATGGTAAAGTTCATGCGGTTTGTTTTGGAATGTTGAACGCCGCTTTCCGGGCGCGCAAGTCTGAAATCGTTTTTGGCAGAATCGAGCCGGCCAGCGCGAGAATCAGGAGAACGCCCGTGAGCATCCCGGCCATTTCACCCGGCAGCAGCGCGTGGGCGATGCCGCTGTGCAGAACCGCAATCGCCGCCACGCCGAGCAGGGTGCCGTGAATCGAGCCGACGCCGCCGAAAATGCTCGTGCCCCCCAGCACGACGGCGGTGATGGCAAACAACTCGTAGCCCGTGCCCGCGTCGGCCTTCGCCTGGCCCAGCCGCGCGGTGTAAATGATCGCCGCGATGGCCGAGATGATTCCCGCCAGCACGTAAACCATCGCCACGCGGCGTCCGACGGGAATGCCGGCGTAGTGTGCGCCTTCCGGCGAAAATCCGATGGCGCGGAACGAACGGCCAAAGGTCGTGCGATGCACAAGCAGCCAGAAAAAAATCACGGCGGCGATGAACACCAGCGCCTGGGCGGGAACGCCCAGCCAGCGTTCCTGGCCGAGAAACAAAAACGAGGCCGGAAAATTTGTGAACGTGTCCACGCCGTGCGTGATGGCCTCGGCCAGTCCGCGAAACAGCGAATAGGTTCCGAGCGTGACGATGAGCGGCGGCAGACGCAGCCACGCGATGAGCGTCGCGTTCAGCCCGCCGGCAAGCGCGCCGACGCCAATTGTGCAGGCTGCTGCCAGCGGAATCGGCATTCCCGCGTCGCGCCAGAATTTTCCGAACAAAATCGCGCACAGGCCGAGCAATGACGCGACGGACAAATCAATTCCGCCCGTCAGGATGATCGGCGTCATCGCCAGCGCGAGCAGCCCGATTTCACACGAGTGGCGCAGGATGTCGCAAGAGTTGTCGTAGGTGCCGAAATTATGCCCGATGACGTCGAAAAAAATCCACTCGGCCGCGAGAACGAAGAGCAAAATCGTTTCGTGCCGGAGCAGAACTTTTTTGAATCCGTGATTGTCCGTGCGATTTATATGGGAATAATTCTCGCGTTGTTTCAAATAAACGCCAGAAAAATTACAACCATCCGGCATTATTTTAGAACGTGTCTTGAAATTCTATTTCATTGTGGCAAGCTGGCTTGTCCCAGGACACCTCGCGCAACCGAACGACACACCGCCCCTCCACTCAACCCTGTCCAACCGCAGGTGAGAATTGACGCTGCCAATTTTCCGGCGCACACTCGCTTCATGGCAACCGGCACTTCATTTAAATCTTTTGAAAAGGAATTGAATCGTCTGGTTGGCATCTTCGAGCGCAATCTTGCCGAACTCAAAAGTGCGGACTATGTGGAAGCCAAACTACGTGAAGATTTCCTTAATCCTTTTTTTCGCGCCCTCGGCTGGGACATGGAGAATCAAGCCGGGTTGATTCAATCCAAACGCGAGGTTGAGATTGAAAGCCGGACGCAAATTCAAGGACGCCAGAAACGTGCTGATTATCTTTTCCGCGCCGATGGGCGCGACCGCTTTGTATGCGAGGCAAAGAAACCTGCTGAAGAATTGCACTCCCAGCATGCCTTCCAAGCCAAGCGGTATGCTTGGAACAAAGATTTGCCGGTTGCGATTCTCACCGACTTTGAAGAATTCAAGATTTACATCGTCGGCGGCAGGCCGCATTTGGACGAGCCGCAAGTGGGTGAATGGAAAAGCTGGCACTTTAAACAATACCCGATTATCGCACAGGAGCTTTGGAATTTGTTTGCCCGCGACAGGGTGGCCGCTGGCAGTATTGACCAACTCATCGAATCACTTCCAAAGCAACCCATCGGCAAGGGGAAAACCAGACAACAATGGCTTATCAAACCCGACCGCTCGCGTTCGCTAGATGTTGAATTTCTAAATTTGCTCGACGAAGCCCGCCGCGAACTCGCCTCCGACCTCATCCGCCACAACGACCGCGACGATTTGCTCGAGGGAACGAAGCTAAATGAATCCATCCAGCGCATCCTTGACCGGATTCTTTTTCTTCGCATTTGTGAAGACCGCGATATTGATACTGGAATCCGGCTGGATTCCATTGTTGATACGTGGCGTCGAAATTTTGACAAGGATGAAGGTCGCCGGGCGCATCAAAAGCCTTTGGAACTTCGCGAAGAGCCGCCCGCATATTCCGGCTATTCTGGCATTTGTGCGCCAAAGGACTCGCTTTGGCGCTCGATTGTCAGGCATTTCCGCGCACTGGATCGCCGCCCGGCTTCACACGTTCCCTATTTCAACGGTAATCTCTTCAAGCCGAATTTTTGCGAGGAACTTGTCGTCAGTGACGAATGGCTGGCTGGATTTATCGCCGATTTGAGCGATGAGGAATCGCCTTATCTGTTCAATTACATTCCAGTCGAAATTCTCGGCACGATTTACGAACGCTTCCTCGGCAAAATTGTCCGGCCCCAAGGCAAGGGCGCGACGATTGAAGAAAAGCCCGAAGTTCGCAAGGCTGGCGGTGTTTATTACACGCCACGTTATATCGTTCAATACATCGTCGGGCAAACACTCGGCAAATTGTTGGAAAATCAAAATCCGGAAGCCTCGCTCAAACTTCATGTGCTTGATCCCGCCTGTGGTTCGGGCAGTTTTCTCCTGCGCGCTTTCGAGGTTGTGTGCGAACATTGGCAGACATGGCTTATGCAGCATCCCGAAGAACGGAAAAAGAAATGGTGCTGGGTGGAACCGGACACCAGGGACGTGCATCTGACCGCTGCGCTCAAGCGGCAGATTCTTACGAGCAACATTTTCGGGGTGGACATTGACGCCAGCGCGGTGGAAGTGACGCAGCTTTCGCTTTATCTCAAGATGCTGGAAAATGAAAATCGCACCACGCTCCAGCGCCAGCGAGAACTTTTGCCGGACGACGACGACCCGCTTCTGCCGCCGCTGGAGAACAATATCAAATGTTTCAACTCGCTCATTGGCTCGGATTTTTCGGTGATTCCCGAAGACTTGGTGCGCGTGAACGCGCAGGATTGGAATATCAATTTCCCAGCCATCATTAAATCCGGTGGCTTCGACGCGGTCATTGGAAATCCGCCTTATGGTGCAGATTTGAGCGAAGAAGAGCGCCGCTATTTTCAATTGAATTATAAAATCAGTTTAACAGATACTGCCGCGCTTTTCCTTTTGCTTCAAAAACGTCTGCTAAAAACACATAGACTTGGTGGGTTCGTTGTGCCCAAGCCGTTGCTCTACAATTCAAATTGGGAGGAAGTCCGTGATTCAATTTTGAAAGAGTTGAGTCTTGTATGCGACTGTGGAAAAGTTTGGCCAGAAGTAAAACTGGAACAAGTCATATGCGTGTTGGAGAAAAACGCGAGCCAAACCAAATACATTTCCTGCGCCAGAGAGGGACAAAAGATTCATATCTGCGCGAAAATGAATAAAAGCTTGTGTGCGGAGTTCAAATTCATTTTGAGCAATGTTTCGCCAAGCGAAATTGCGCTGGCGCAAAAATTCAAATCCGCCGGTTCGTATTTGGGAAAGATTTTGAAAAACCAGCGTGGTGCAATGTTGCAAAGCGCGGTTTCTGCAAGTTCCGGCGCATTTCAAGTTTTGGGCGGCAAACAAATCGGCAGATACGGGCTTGCTCCGCTGCCGAAAGGGCGGATAGCAAAAGCCGCGGTTGGTGATGACAAGGCTTTTGTAAAATCCAACAGCATTCTCGTCCAAAATATCGTCGCGCATATTGAGAACCCCATTGATCACATTCAAATTATCGCCACAGTTTTGCCTGATAAGGATGCAGGGAAGTTTGTGATTCTCGATACCATCAATCAACTTGCTGTGCAAAAGCCGTTCGCCGCGCAATTTGTGCTTGGTGTTTTGAATTCCAAGTTGGTCAATTGGTTCACCTACCGTTTTATTTTTGCTCGCGCCATCAGAACGATGCACTTCGATGCCCCGGTCACAGATAGAATTCCTTTGCCTTCACTTGATTTGAAAAAGCCCGCTGACAAATCGCGCCACGATCAAATGGTGAAGCTGGTGGACAAGATGCTGGCGCTCATGCCCAAGTTGCGCGCCGCCAAGTCGGAGTCGGAGCGGAAAACCTTGCAGAATGCTGTCACCGCCACCGACCAGCAAATTGATGAGTTGGTCTATGAACTTTACGGCCTGACCGCAAAGGAACGCAAAATCTTGGAAGACAGCACGTCAATAATCAACCTGCCATCCCGTTTCGCCAAACAAAAGCGCGAAGCCAAATGGGAGAAGCAGCAGGAATTGATTTAATCACGAGCCAAACATTCGAGCGAACCGTTTCTGGCATTGTTCACCAACGGTAACCGGAAAGTCACCGGCAGCAACTTTGGTTGTGTACCGCGTTGTGGATTTTCCTGCCAATCCTTTTTTTGGTGACACGGCCTTGGGCTTGTGATAAGCTCAAACCAATGCTTAACCGGTGAGAAGCGATGGCTTAAACGCCGGTTAAACCGGAATTAAAATTTTTGGTACCTGGTCAGACGGCTGCCGGTCAGGCGGGAAGGCTTGGCAGGGAAGCTGTTTGGTTTTTTGGGTGATTGTTCTTTGAGAATCCGGCAGAGCTAGACTTGCCAGAGGGGCAGGCCGTCGCAAAAACCATTTTTTGCCAAACGAACCCAAGCTAGAACCGGACAAAAGTCAATGGAGACGGGGTCAAAGTCGAGTTTTAGCGGTTCAACAACGGCCAAAACGAACCCAAACAAACCCAAGCCAGCCCCATCAACTCTGGTCAAGGCCA
>Ga0181520_10004225_pt1 | contig 24300 bp, 25 predicted proteins | sample PEATcosm2014_Bin_29_FD_132451 | JGI IMG/M metagenome (GOLD analysis project Ga0181520, IMG submission 132451) | Peatland microbial communities from MTU Mesocosm Facility, Houghton, MI, USA - PEATcosm2014_Bin02_30_metaG | ecosystem: Environmental > Terrestrial > Soil > Wetlands > Peat | place...
AAGCTCGTCGCTATCGTCCACACGCGTCCTGAACACGATCAGGTGCTTTCCTGCCAGCCTCTCGGGCATGCATGGTCCAGCGAGCAACTGGCGATAAAGCCGTTCCACGCTGCGGGCGTGGCACCAGGGGCATAGCCTGGCATGACCGCAGGGCCGGGCCTTATCGAGCGTGCCGCGAGAGAACAGGGCCCCACGCGGCGGGCAGGCTTCCATCGCGTCCAGCATCTCTTGGCCCTTGCTACGGTCGGCTGCCAGATCAATCGAGCCACGCATTTTCTCGATCAGGTGCTGCTGCGTGGAGCCGAGCATGATGAGTTGCTGGGCTCGACCCCGAAACGTCGCCGGTATGTTCTCGGGCACGGCTGGGGCCCACTCAGGCAGTTTCAGACACTGCTTTCGGAACATGGGCAGCCTGCGATCGCGAAGCAGCGATGCCAACAGCAGATCACGGTCCATGTGGTCTTGCGGGCGATTACCCATCGCGGAAATCGTACGGCCGCCGAAGATCGGTCTTGTACGGTCCGAGGATTGATTATCGGTTCGGCGATCGCTATTTGCGTCGCCCTGGTTGATTTTGGGGGATGAAGCTGTTAGGCTATCCATTGTTGTCACGTTGTTCCTGTGACTCGTGTGTTGCTTGCTGGCAATTTACGCTTGCCAGCCAAAAATCAGATCCAGCTACAAGCCGGTCGCCATTCCCGACGACCGGCTTGTGCTGTTTTTCATAGGCCCTTGCGGGCTTCGCCGCCAGCTATTTCATCATGTAATGAAACTCTGGTGGCCCTCTACGCCGTTTCTCCTGCTACGGCTACAGCTTGCTACGCAATCGCTAAAGTTGGGAATCAAATCCGGCGAATCGCCGGTCCTTGCCAGGATCGCCTCAATGGCCTCCTCGCGTTCCAGCCAACGCTCGCCGTTCCAGACGCGAGTGCAATAGCGGTAGCTCTCGTCCTGACCAAATACCCGCCACCCCTTACGGCTATAGTCCCCGGCAATGTCCGCTTGATTGGGCATAAACTCCGGGGCTTGAGCCAGGCCCCGTGCCGCGTAGTCGCTGACGAGTCGCCGGACAAACTCCATTACCCGTGACGCGGGAATCTCTTCAGTCAGGAGCACGAGTAACTCGATGTCCTCGCCGCCGTTGCTGTCCAGCATCAAAGGCTTGAACCCACGACGTTGCAACTCTTCGTACCAGCCGGACGCAGCCTGCCAGTTGACGACGGCCTTCTGTCGTGCATCGTCGCAGTGATGATTGACGGTGCCCACGAACCATTCGGACGTTCCTTGGGGTGACACGGGACGCAGCCAGATCGTATGGGTTTGCCACTCATGGCGGAAATGACGCCGAATCGTAAACGGAGGGTCATAGCTTCCGTATACGTCGGGATGGACAACCATGCGTCGTTCGATCCATTCGGTAAGCCGATCAGCGGCTGCTTGCCAGGCGAAGGCCGGCGAATCAAGCATCGACCGACGTGGCCGCGGCGGTGTGAACGGTCCAGTCGTGCTTTGGGTATTGAAGTCTTTCGGATAGGTCGTTGTTGTCATGTTCTTCTCTCTGACTCGTTTTGGTTGGCCGGTCCTTGCCGACCAGTGCTGTCTTGGGTTTTATTCCGCAACTTCTGCGGCTACGGCTTGGCCATCATCGGGCTTGAGGCTGAAATGTTTGCGGAGATTTTCAAGGTCTTCCTTTTGGAAGACCCTTCTGTTGGCAACTCTTATCGCGGGCTCTTTTACGAGGCCCGACGCGATTGCATGATCGATCCTATGCTGGCGGATGCCAAGCAATTTGGACACATCCTTGATTGAGCCACACCATGCTGCTAGAGCGGTTTTCATTCGAAACTCCTTGGGCCGTGAAAGGCACGGCGGAAAACGCCCGATCCACGCGAGCACCAACAGCGGTGCCAACGAAAGCGTGAACGTCGGGACTGGGAAGAAAGACCAGAGTGGCGAAGGGACGCCGGCAGGTCAAAAGAAAGTAGAAGGGCAGAAAGTCACAAGTCAGAAGTTATCGTGGTAGCACGATGCATCCAACATACCCGCCCTGTGACCAGATTACAATACGCGTCGCAGAATTTATTTCGGCAGAGCGTTCGCCGTTGCCGAGGCTCCAGGATGCTCAACAAATTCATCTTAAAATGAAAATCTGAGCAGATGTGGCGACTGTCATGCGATCACTATGCCCTTCACTTCCCCGCCTTCGGTGCCGCCAGCGAATCCTCGAACGTCCGGATTTGCTTCATGACCGCAGCAAAATCCCAGAACCGCACTACGACAACCATTTTCTGATCAAAACCACTAACGGCAAGGTGACGTGCATCGGGAAGCATGACGACTCCGCCAATGGGACGAAAGAGAGACGCCGCGAGAATTCCTCGCCAGCGACCGCTCTGGACGCTCCAGATATTGACCGTGTAGTCGTCTGGAGAAGGCCATCTCATCGCCGCAAATACAAACCGAGCGTCAGCCGTCCATTGCAAGCCCTGAACGTCTTCGGCTTCCGTTGGATACAATTCGTGCATGAGTGTGCCCGTGTCTGTCTTCCAGATTCGAATCCGATAGCCGCGTGGTCCGAGAAGGGCGTTGGGTGGACTCTGCGTTGCTACTGCCACGGCCGAGCCGTCAGGAGAGAAGACTACCATGCAGTTCTGTACGCCTTCAGCAAGCTTGGCGTATTCCCGTCGCCTACTAATGTCCCAAAGCCCGAGTCTTTTCTCCTTGGTAAGAATGACAGCCGACTTACCGCTGGAAGCTTCCATGTAGTCCATCGTTCCATCCGGCAGGCCAAACAACTTCCCCTTCTTTTGCCCTGTTGTCGTATCGTATGCTTGCAGGGTTACTGAGTCATTGGTAGAGTCGTGGCAGCGTACTAGAAGAAACCGTCCGTCCGCTGTGAACCGCGGACACGATCGACCAATATTGCCTGCGTCTGCGAATCGTGGTAGATCCTCCCAAGTCGTGGCGTCAAGAACCCGGCACCACCCCTCACCAGCAAACGCCGCGAAACGGCGGCCGGGACTGAGTTGGAGTTCCTCTGGTATGAACGGCCCTTCCTGAACGGGGTTTGTCTCTTTTAACGTCCGATGGCTGATAGGATCTAAGAACGTTAGACGGTCGTCGGTGGCGGACAACAGAAAGCCGTTGGGCGTCACTAGGATTTGGTGATGATACGTATGCCGAGGCAATTGCACTTCACCTTCCGGTTTTAGGACCGGAACCCATGGCCCGATGCCCGAGCGAGTTAGCCGAAGGATATCAAGTACCGCATCTGGGGCATTCGCTCGATCGTAGACTCGGACTTTGGTGCGGTCTGGTGCGACAATCTGCAACGCGACACGACGATCGGGAGGCGGGAGACGCGAGCCGTCGTCGGGCAGCTTGGACAGCAACTGATCAAGCCGTTTTTGGTCCTCCTTCGGAATTGAGCCCCATCCACCTCTGATATCGTGCGAGCTGACGGTCACATACCGGACTCGGTGATCGACCGAAACATAGATGTAACAGGTGGCTTGCCGCCACGGATTCGAGGGGTCTTCGTCGCCATAGACAGCGGTCATGACCAACTTCAGAGGCACTTTAACTTCCGTTGTCGTGCCTGCCTGCCGCACTTCCAGAAACGACTCGGTGCGAGTTTCAATCGTGTGGCTCTTCACCCACTGGTCGTATTTGCTTGACGTTGGGCTTGGCTTTTCGTCAGCCCACGCAGAGCAATTGCAGCAGATAAGCAAAAGGACGCACAGACACGATCGGCACATTGCGTTCATGATGGACCTCGACAAAGCCTGAGAACTACCCTCGCCCAACGATTCTACGCCCGCAGATAACGACGTGCAATCAAGGCCGTCGCCCGCAGCCCAGTTGACGCCCTAGCCGATCGTGCGATACAACCTACTTCTAGGCTGCACTGCAAATCACGCTGAAAACCCAAATCATGGCTTCTATCGAACCGAACCTAGCAACTACGCCCATTCCATGCCGCTTTCTCGGCCGCTCCGGCCATCCCGTCACGATCTTCGGGCTTGGCGGTGGGGGCCTGCGGACCCCTTTGTGCGTCGATAAGCATCGGTCCAATTTTGGCCGCACCGGAAATGTGAAAGCTAGGAATGGCAGAAACCGACTCATGCGGGCGGTACTCCTGGCCCTGATCGCTGCTGCGGGCATATCGCCCGTCAGCAGGGGCCTTGCGGCAACACAGTTGGCTGGCACAGACGCACCGGTCGCCCCTGCCGATCCAAAGCAGTCGAAGGAAGGCCAGCCCCTCTATATCTACGCGATGGCGGCGACCGGCACGCCGATGTCTTACGATGAGGCGATGGCTGTGGCCTCGTTGCAGGGGATTATCAATCGCAAGTCGCCCGAAGTGTACCTACTTTCACATCAGAATAGCCGCCCGCAATTCTGGCTGGATCTACTCGCAAAGGACAACCGCTGGCTCCACGGACGCGAGAAGAAGCGGCTAACGGACATCGACGCGTTGGTGAAACTCGCCGGAACCAGAGTTAAAGGTGCCGTGATCTGGGACCCCGCCGTCCCGGCCAGCGTCAACGTGGCCACCACCATTGCCGGCGTTCAGGACGCCGTTGTGCTCAGCCCGGAGCTTGCAGGTCGCCATCTCGCAAAGTGGCGGCTGCCGGTTCTTAAAGATCTACGTGGCCTGTTCACAGGAGCGGAAACCGGCAGCAGGAAGAACGACGCCTACCGCTGGGCGATCCGGGAGTACCTGGCAAAAGGCAAATGCTCTTCAAAGCGGCTGTGCCTCTTCGAGGATTCCTTCACCACCCGTGCCCGCGGCGATCTCGGCTATGTCGTCACTCGGGACTGGGCCGTGAAGAACCGTGCTTTCGTATTCGACCTTTCTCCCTGGGGCGACGAAAAACCGCAGGATGATTCCACGCAGCGGCTGGGTCTGGACCTGGAGACCTACCGCATGATCCTGGCCGAGACACTTCGCCAATCCGCCGGCAAGCACATGACCGAGCTGACCGGCTTCTTCGCCTTCTCGAAATACGCCAACATGCCCGGCCACAAGAGCACACACGAGCCGGTGCCCACGGAATGGGAAACGGTTTGGCTGATCTCACCCTACAACTGCTACCAGAATACCGTTGCGAGCGACTGTTTCAACCAGTCGCTGCACAGCCAGGCACCCCGGCAACCGCTCACGCAGCATCGTACCGCGAAGTCGATCCCACTGGAGAAAAAGGCCTACCTTTGCATCCTGATGGCCGATTACGACTCGGCCACGCCGCTCTACGAGTTTCTTCCAAACCACTGGCACAACGCGAATCGCGGCAAGATCCCGCTGGCGTGGGGCATCAATCCGAATCTACTGGAAACTTATCCGGACCTGATTGCCTACTTCTATAGCACCATGTCGGCAGCCGACACTTTCACCGCCGATGCCAGTGCCGCCGGCTACATGAACCCGAACCGCATCCGTAAGGAGTACCTGCCGTTGTTCGTGAGACACAACCAGCAGTTCTTTCGTGAGGCCGGCATGACCATGGCCCCAATGGTGCTGGATTGGGATCAGCCTTCCTCCGCCGTCAAGGACGCCTTCCGGCAGTTCTCTCCGGATGGGTTTGCAACCATCGTGATGGACTTGCATGGGACCGGCGGCAAGCTCCCCGATCCGCAGGTGTGGCAGGGAATGCCCGTCCTCGAACTGATCAACAACGCGTGCAATTTCGCCGGAACGGGGCAGACTGCCGACATCATGGCCGCCGCCATCAAAGATCGCGGCAACAAGATGCCGGGCTTTTACTTCTTCCGCTGCGTGTGGGTGAACCCGACGAACATCATCGAGACACTCGCTGCACTGCGTCAAAAACACCCGGAGCTTAATATCGAGGTGCTGGACCCGCACACGTTCTTCGCATTGTTTAAGAAGTCCCATGACCAGCAGGACAAACCGATCGCCCGCTGAGCGATCCGTTCCGCGGCGGCAGAATTGTGGTGATTGCTTTGAGCTTTGAGGTAACACCCATGAAACTCGCCTGGATCGACGACTACAAGGGCGTCCACTCGCACGACAAATTCATCTCATTATCAAAATCTCTGGAGAAATCACAATGAAGCGTACATTTACGACAATCACCGTTAATCTTCTCGCCTCTCTACTGCTGGTTCCGCTGGTCGCGATAAACGCCGCTGAGCCAATCCCTGCGTTCAAGCCCGGAGCGAGAATTCTATTTCAAGGCGACTCGATCACCGACGGCAACCGCGGACGTAGTGCCGACCCGAACCACATCCTCGGCCATGGCTACGTCTTCATCATCGCCGCGAAATTCGGTGCTGCGTTTCCAGAGGCGAAGCTGGAGTTTTTCAATCGCGGCGTCAGCGGCAACACGGTGCTCGATCTGGAGAAGCGGTGGCAGAAAGATACGCTCGATCTCAAGCCCGATGTGCTCAGCATTCTCATTGGCGTGAATGACAAGGGTCGCGGCGTGCCGCTCGACCAATTCGAGCGGACCTACGACAAGTTGCTCACCGACGCCAAAGCCGCGAACCCGCAGATCAAACTCGTGCTCTGCGAGCCGTTCGTCATGAATCACCGTGCAACCACACCGCAGCATGGCTCGCCGAACACGGACATCGCAGAACGGCAGGCGATCGTTGCCCGCCTCGCGAAGAAGCACGGTGCGGCACTTGTGCATTTCCAGGCTGCACTGGACCACGCAACCGAACGGGCACCGGCGATCCACTGGATTTGGGACGATGTTCATCCGACCTACTCAGGCCATCAAATCCTTGCCGACGAATGGGAACGCGTGGTCCGCGAGTTCTGGAAATAGGCCAGCCATGGCGACTGGCAATCACCCGGCGGACTGCTTTGGGCGGCGGCGATTACGCCGTTATATCTAGCGTCTGCCCCGCCTGCTGCTCGACCTGAGCGTATGAACTGCCCTGCTGGACGCCCGATTGTACCTCGGGGCTCGACTGGGTCATGTTGGTGCTGCCCATCGCCATGCTGCTTAACGCCGACCTGGCATAGTGAAAGGCGGCATGGACTTGATCGGCGGTACGGGGCGTATCGGCAGGCTGTGGGCTAGTTGCATCTTGCCCTGCCGGGCTCGACGTTGACGCCGATTTCGAGCTGCCTGACCCGAACTTCGCCACCTTGCTGAGCTTTGTCACCGGGTTGAGCATGACGGGCACGACATTCGCAGAAGTGCGGTGGATCGCCATCGACATCATCGTTACTGTCGTCAAAGCCGTGATTGGAGTACGCTGCCCAAAGGGTGGATTATCGTATTATCGGCGATTGCCGGCCTGAAACTCGTGCCAGGCGGGGCCGGCGACGTTCATTCCCACGGCCGCAGCGTTCATTCCCAGGGCCGCAGCATTCCCAAGGCCGCGTTGATGATTCCCACGGTGGCGACGTTCATTCCCAGGGTTACGGCGTTCATTTCCATAGCCACGCCGATCGTCACCAGGGCCATGTTGCCGATCATGCCCCCGCCGCCGTTGGAATCGATCATGCCGCCGGCCACGCCGACGCCGGGTATGATTCCCATTCCGCCTGATCAATCTGGGCACCGAAACATTGCCGGACCCGCCGCATCAAAAAGGAAGCCCGCGGCGGCGACGAATCGCGGCCACGGGCACAAGAGCGTGACAATTTAAGGTTCCATGTCCGCGGGCGGCATCGCAGACTAAGGTTTGGGCACTGGCTTCCAGAGTTCGCAGACGACCTTGTTACCTTCGATCGACTGGAGGCACCACACACAGTTGGCTCCCGTCTCCACCGATCCATCAAACTGCTGTTCGGACGCCTCACCTTGTACCGACCCGATATCAGCAATTGATACTGATGTCCCTTTGTATTTCTTCAGCCAAGCCGCGAACTCTTTCGCCATTTCGCGGGTAGCGGCGACGATAATGCCGGTCTTGCCATCTTGAACCCAATGCTGAATAGACCCCTCCTTGCCGATAAACATGCACAGGTACGGTTCCTCCGTTGTGTAGCAGCAGGATCCCTTTAGCTCTTCAACGATCTTCCGCAACTCCTTGGCTTGCTGGTAGACCTCTCCGGCATCCAACCCGACAACCACCATCTTCGTCACGACGGTCTCATCGATCTTGCCGGCGGCGACCTCTTCCAACCACTCCTTCCCGTAGAATGGCGGGATACCCTGGTTGGCGGCGACGATTACGTCCGCCTCTCGCAGCGTCTGTAACGTCGCGTCCCGGACTTCATCAGACTCGGACGTCAGGTTGTTAAAGTGGGAAAAAATAATAAAGGTCTTGGCCGCCCGATCGTCGTTGGGTTTGGCCGGGACAGGGCCGTCCTCGTCTGCCTGGTAGTCGTCGTGGCCTTTGACAACATGTACAAGTGCCACGAGCTTTTCCAGTTCGTCGGTCTCCTGGTCAATGGCCACATGAATCGTAGAAAGCATCTGTGTCTTTCCACTCTTAACGATTTCTTCCAGAGCTTTCCGCCCATACACCAAGAACTCGCGTTGGCTCATCACGTCAACCCCGAAGATCACCTGGGCATCGGCGAACGCTTTTCGCGGGTCCTTCGATAAATTGGGGCCCGTGTAGTCGTCGAAAAGTGCGTTTACCGGAATCGGATGGTCTTTATCCGAGTAAAGCGGGTCGCCGAGGGGAACACGCCAGTGCGTTGATGTGAATGAATGCAACATGATCTCGTCGCCATTGAACCGAATCATCCACATGCAATCAGCACCGAAAGTGACTGATGCAGCGAATTGGGCTTCGGCGGTTTCGCCTTCAATCGCCCCAATCTCTGCAATGGTCACTTCTTCGCCTCGCGTATCTTTCCAAAAGGCAGCAAAACGCTCGGCATCCCCACGAGTTTCCGTTACGAGCATCCCTTTGTGACCTTCCTGCTCCCAGAGTTGGACCATTCCATTTTTTGTGAACATGAACCTCGGCTCCCAACCTTTGTCCTTCTTACGTCGATTCTTTTTCATCTGATTACCTCATTCTGGTAAGTGGTCATTTGTAAGACCGACCGCCCCTCGCGGGCGATCGGCGTAAATTGGATTCGTTAAGCCCCGCAGCCCGTGCTTGGGGCCTGCATGCTTTACAACCCAACGATCCCAGCGTTACCTGGTGGCAACTCTTTCGCGGCGTCGACTTCCGCAACGCGGTTGACGTCGTCGGCTTCGTTGCAGAAGGTGCCTTTCAACTCCACAAGCAGTTTCCGCAGTTCGTCGGCCTGCTGGTCGAAGTCTCCGTCCTCAAAATAGACGATGACCATTTTCTTCTGGACAGACTCGTCGATCCTGCCGTAGGCGACGTCTTCTAAGCACTCAGTCCCGTGGATCAGTGCCTGGTTGTGTTTGTCACGACCCGCGAGAATCACGTCCGCCTCTCGCAGAAGCCGAAAAGCCATGTCCCGAGTTTCGCCTGGTCCCAACTCTAGGTGCTCCTTAAAGTGGACAACGCCGATCTGGAAATTGGCCATTGGTTCGTCGTTGTCTTCGAGCGTACCCTGGTCGCCCTTGTTCTTCTTCCGTCGATTCTTCTTCATGTCATTACCTTTCGTATGCGGGTGTAGGTGACGCCGATCGTGCCCCGTTTGCGATCGGCGTAGTTTCACAGTGCTCGTCGGTCCGGTCCAATCCGGCCGATCGTGGGTGGTTTTTCCTTGCTGTTCCCGTTGCTGTTCATCTCAGCGTTCACGATCATCAACATCTATGCTTCCATGTGATCTGGTCATGCCTTTGCCTGGCTGCCGCGTCGCCGCCGCCGGCCGCGGGGGGTGTCCGGGCCTAATGCAAGGCGTCCAACGCCTCCCCCGCGTCGCCGCCAGCCTCGATTCCCCCGGCTTCCGGCGTGTCCGCCTTATCCGGGCCGGACGCCCCCAGGCGGACACCCGGGGCCGCGGCCGCGAGTCGCTCGGGCGGTTCCGGGCCGCCGCGGTCGTATATTTCGCTAGGAAACAATGCTGCTGGCGTGACGTTAGTACGTACTGCAATTGGTGCTGATGAAACACACCGCTCAAGTGCATGTCGATGTCCATTGAGCGGTGGCTTCGTACTGACACAACTGACAGATTCCGAAAGTGTCAGGCTGTCAGGTTGGACCTCCCGTAGCCGACGATAGAAGGCCCGTTCCGATTTTCCAGTCTGGTCGTACCATGCCGCTAGCCTATCGACGGTCGTGGCGTACTCGGCAAGGATATTTTGCAGCAGTTGCTGCTCTTTTTCTTTCGTGTCCTTGCGACCCACCGGCGAGCCGGGCATGTATTTCAGCTCCTGAACCTGCCCTTCCAGCGTGGCGACGACCAGGTCCTTCCAGTGGGTCTCGGTCTCGCCGGCACGATGCTGGGCGAAATCGGGAAGGGCCTTGTCTACGAGAAGGCGGATGTCCAGTCGGCAACCGATCCGCACACTCTCGGCAATGAGGAACTCGGCCACTTCCAGGCACTCCGCGGCCAACAATCCGTGCTGTGGCCGACCTTGTGCTGCGATGTGCCGCATAAGAGCGGCGATCTCTTCATCGCTCGGATCGTGCCGCAAGCAATGGATGCGGCTCTTGAGTGCGTCCAAGAGCGGGGCCGGGTGCAACTCCAGATTGGAAATCAAGATGATGCCGCCGCTGAACTGCACGGTCACGTCAAGCCCTTGCCGCCGGTACTTGACCGGCCGCAGCCCGCTGTTGCCTGGCTGGTTGCCCAGTGCAGCGAGCAGGATTTGCAGGGCGACGTTGTTTTTGAGGATTTCCGCCACGTCATCGAGCACGATGGTGCGGTCACAATGCCGGTCGAGCAGGTCGAACAGCCCCATCGGCGTCAGATGACCGAGGTGGTATTCGTAGGGGCCTTCGATTTTGTCCAACGTCTGTTTGACCGAATACGTCTTGCCCGTACCCGCACGACCGGACAGATAAAACCCGGTGTGGCGACAGAGTGCCACACCCTTTACCCGGTCACGTATGACCGCCAGCCGCAGATCAAGCCGCTCCAGTGGGCTGTTGTCCGTTGGGGTTGTCTCGTTGATTTCGGTGTCTTCTGGCCTACTCATCGCTTATTTCTTTCGTGAAAGCTGGACTTACAAAGCCTGGGGTGCCGAATGCGAATAAACGCTCTGCCGGCCCATCGCCGCAGCGGTAGCAGATCTCGCCGTAAAGCAGCGCCTCGGCCGTCATGTCGGTAAGGGCCACGAACCGCCAAAGATCGGTGCGAAGGGTAACAGCATCCTTCTTCTGGAAGGCCAGTCGAACAGCATCCCGACGAAGGGCATCGGGCACGACCAGCAACACGCGGAACTCGTCGATCCCGACAGCGGGGAAATGCTTCAGGTAGATCTTCTGCCGTGCCACCTCCGCATAACCGGGACATTTACGTTCGGCCAGTTGTCGCGGGCCAGTTCCGTGATGCCCGTCCCCGCGTTCCAGTTCCAGGTAAAATGCAGATCGCCTGCCGTCTTGATTCAGCAGAAATCCCGCGTCTGGCGAGCAGATGATCTCGGGCTCGCCGGGAAATTTGGTGCGTAGTTTGTAGTAGTAAGCGGCATTGTGCTCCCCGGCATTCACGATGTCGCCCTCGTTGAACCAGGCTTCCATGACCACAACGGTCTGGGCGTTGATCGCGGCGTCGATGGTCATGTGCAGGGCACCCACCGCCATGGCATGGATCAGGTGCAGTGGGTGCGGCAGATCGACTGGTTTGAAAAGATACTGGCTGTCGCCCGCCTCCTTAGCCAGATATTCGCGGCCTTTGGCGGTGAGCACGTACACCGGGGCCGGAACAACGTCGAACGAACTGGCCACGAGCGTCATGTGGCGGCGGATCAGGCCAGCGTCGGTGAGGGCAGCAAGGCGACGGCGGGCGACGCGGCCATCCGGGTCTCGGGGGAAGCAGAGCTTCTGAACGTGCCGGCGGTCGAGGATGAAATAAGTGGCGAGGGCCAGCAGCACCAATATGTCACGGGGGGTGATAATCATCATGGGACTTCCTTGTGGCAGGAGAAATGCCCTGGCCCGGAGACCAGGGCCTGTGGGGCTGGTTTACTCCTCGTCGTCGGCGTCCTCGTCACGCTCGAAGGAAAACGCGAAGTGTTTTTGGACCCCGATGCCATCCACCGAGAAGAAGAGCAGGTCGTCCGGCTCCAGGTGTTCGACGACATATGTAAACGCGTCAATGTCATAGTCGCGGTTGGCTGCCAACGCCTTGTCCGTGATCTCCTTGCAGGAAGGCGAAACATAGGGAAACAGGCCGAGTTCCGTGGCAGTGAAAAGCAAGTGCTCGCACGGTACAATCTTCTCTTTCAGATTGGCACTCGCGACGATTTCGCCACAAACTGGGCAATGCAGATGAACAGTCTCAGAAAGGAGCACGGTGGAAATGGGTGTGGTCATTATTTTCTCCAAACTTCAAGTGGGTAAAAAGAACAAGCTGAAGGTGCCCCGGGGAGCCGAAGCTCCCCGGGGCTGGTGAAGCATGTGACGGAGTCGGACTTCATCGAGTCGGGCCAGTTGCCTCTCTCAATGAAGGTTCCGAGCTACTACTTGCCACGCTTCTTTTTCGACAGGATTGTCTTGACCGTCTCGTTCTCCGGGTCGGTCAAGATGCGATCCTGGACGGCGATGTCCAACACCTCCTCGAACGACTTGAAGGTCCACGCGGGGTCGCCATGCTGCTTTTCAGCCGGCTTATGCCCGTGGGTCTTGTTGTTGGTGTCCCAGGAGACGCGAGTCCACTCGGAAGTGGCTTTCGCTGCGGCCTCTTTGAGAACCTTGTCGCTCTCCTTGACGGGCCAGACGAAAATCGTGCCGTCGCTGTTAACAACGGCCCGAAGATCACAAGTGATCATGCGGCCGGCGAGGAGCGAATGCAGGTCCTGGTCGACCACATAGAACTTGCCTTTCGCCTTGGCCATGGAGAGGCCGTCGAAACGCCAGTCCGGGTGGACCCTGATGTCCTCGTCGCCGCGTGGGCTGCGGATCTCAGGCGGTGTGCTGCCGGAGCTTGCGGAGGCTTTGAAACGATTTGCATTAAATACCATTGAAAAACTCCTGTATAATTGAGGTGATAGTTTGTGACCGACAACGTCGGTCGCGATCGGTTGGCCCGCCTCGTCGGTTCAGGGCGAGGCGGGCCGCGTTTTACAATCAGGCCACCGCTGGGGTGGCCGTGCCGGGCGTGGTGCCCGGAGCATACTTTATTGGCCCTCCTGTTCCTTGTTGGGAAGCGATTCCACACCCTCTTCAGCGGCCAAGTTCTTGACGTAGAGCATGAGGGCTTTGGCAAGGACATCGCGGCGGACGTCATCAAACGCCCCCCCCGCGAGCCTCAACTTGAGATCATCCGCATCCAGTCCGCCTTTGCAGCCCCATTCAACGTAAAGGTAGCCCCCGTTCATCTCGGGATGCACCTCGTCGAGTTGCTCCATGAACAGGTCGTCGAGAGCGGCGGCCAGCTTTTCGGCTGTCCAGTCGTCGATGCATGCTTCGCGGCCGACTTTCTCTTCTTGGTCGGGCGGCTCAGCGTCGAACTCCGCCACTGCCTGCTGCCGGTACTTCGCAACAAAGGCCACAGGGTCGATGGCGGACGTGTTGATGAGCCACACGAAGCAGCATTCCGTCGCCTTATTCACAAGGTTGAAAAACGGTGTAGATTGCACTTAACGAATCTCCTTGCCCGCGGTAATGTGCGAGGCCATTGGCTGCGGGCGTGCCGCCGGTCTCGTGAAAAAATCTTGTTACCGACTTTCCGTCTGATTCCGGGCAAGCAGCTTCAGCAACTCGTCACGGCTGTAAAAAATGCGTTTGCCGATCCGCGAGCCGACGACCTCGCCACGAAGTCGAGCGTCCCGCAGGACATGGGGCTTCATGCCGAACATCGCGGCCGCCTCGGGCTCGGGATAGGCCATGCGTTTGCCAAGTTTGGCGTCGATGGCTTCGCGTTCATCTAGCACACGGGTCACGACCCGTTCGATCAGTGGCATCAAGTCGTCGTCGTCGAATTGCATCTGCATCGGACGTGTCCTTCGTTCCTTCACATTGCTATGCGAGAGCCACGATCCCGATGGCACACGAATTCTGAAAAGTTTCTGGGGGTCGACCTCCGTACCAATGCGATCGTCGTGATCAACGGTTCCAGGCCGTTGTTGTCAAATTCCATCTTCATCAGGCGGCTCCCTTGTTCCTTCAAATAGCTATGCGATAGCCGCGACCCCGATGGCACACGAAATCTGAAAAGTTTCTGGAAGCCGTTCTCCTTCTCAATGCGACACTGCTCTGCGAAGTCGCGGCCCAGAGGAAACAGGAAGAATCGGTGCTATGGAGGAGCGTGCCGTGACCACGCCCTATTTGCTGGTTGACAAACACGCCAAAAGGGTTGTTCGGCGATTGGCGAATGCCAGTAGGCTTTGACGAAGCCAAGACGCCGGCCGGCCTCTCAGAATGAGCATCGAGCACAAAGAAATTCGTGTGTCCGATGAATTGGACACTTGGGCAAAGGGCTTGAACGCACCACAGGAGTCGCTACAAAGCTACGCGGCGAAGAGATCGGAGGGCCCAATTAGAATAGATCGCATCGCGAGGGACCGGCTTCCGCCAACACTCCATAAACACTCCATAGCCCAGCGATTTTGCCCGATTCGGGCCGAGCCCAGAAACGCAAAAGGCCGCGTTTTCACGGGGAAAACGCAGCCTCACGTAGTGGAGCGTAGGGGATAGAACAGACTTAAAATCCTGTGTCCCTTACGGGACGTGCGGGTTCGAGCCCCGCCTCGGCTAGTTCTAAGGTAAAGCCCCGCAATGACATACGACTTGTCGTTGCGGGGCTTCTTTCATGCCTTCAAAATGGATCTGACGAATCTGACACATTCCTGACACACCACTTGCCTTGTATGGGACTTGTGTCGCTGGCCTAATTTCCTTGCCCGGCTAGCATTCTCGCGTGGCAATGTGCAGGTCAAAACAGCCCTGCGATTCCGTTGCCGATACCTGCCCTCACGATCTGATCGACATGGAGAAAGTCCATTGGCAAGCCTTTTGAAAGACAAGCTTTCTGGCCGCTACCGAATTCGATTCCGCTACGCTGGCCAACCATACAACCGCTCGATTACGACCATCGATCCCAAGGAGGCGGAATCTGTCCGAGGCCGCGTCGAAGAAACGCTACGTCTCCTTGCCCGAGGTCGCCTGGAGATGCCTGCTGACGCCGATCCTGGCACGTTCATCTTGTCGGATGGCAAGACAATTGGAAAACCTTCTCCTTCCTTGGTTCGCACTTTGGGCGATCTGTTCAGGGTGTATCAAGGCAATTTGCCAACGGGTGCCAAGGAGGACAGCACCCTTCGTGGCGAGAAACAGCATATCAAGCATCTGCTCCGACATCTCGGCACAAACAAGATCGTTCAAACGGTCAAAGTCGCCGATGTCCAGGGCTACGTCAAAAAACGTCTGAAAGACTCCTGGCGAAAAAAGACGATCCGCCCAGATACGATTGAGAAGGAGCTGACGACTTTCAGGCTAATTTGGAATTGGGCAGTCCAACAGGGCTACGTCAAAGGCCCCGCTCCCATAAAAGGAGTGAAGCTCCCGAAGCGGAATGAGAAGCCGCCTTTCATGACATCAGATGAGATTCAGAGAATCATCGACCGCGGTGGGGTGACACCCGAGCATGAAAAGGAACTTTGGGACAGCCTCTTTCTTACCACGGCGGAGGTTCAGGCCGTGCTCGACCATGTTCGAGACACGGCCCGACACCCATTCATTTTTCCGATGTTCATTTTCGCAGCCCACACCGGGGCACGACGCAGCGAAATTCTGAGGTCGCAAATTGACGACTTCGACTTCTCTTCTCGAACGGTGCTGATCCGAGAAAAGAAGAAGAGCAGATCGAAAGCGATCACCTACCGGCGAGTGCCGATGACTGATTTGCTGGCGACGACCATGGCCGATTGGTTTGCCCGGCATCCCGGCGGCCAGTACACGATTTGCGAGGGCCTGAATACGATCAGAGGCAAGAGGAGAACGGATTATACGTTCCTGACCTTATCTGAGGCCCACTGCCACTTCAAGCGAACGCTCAAGGGATCCAAGTGGGACAAGATCAAGGGATTCCACACCTTCCGCCACTCGTTCGCGTCCAACCTGGCTGCGGGTGCGATCGACCAGAGGATCATCGACGAGTGGATGGGCCACCAAACCGAGGAAATGCGTCGTCGCTACCGACACCTGTTCCCTGAGCAGCAGCGGAAGGCCATCGACTCAGTATTTGGAAGGAATGGGAAGTAGGCCATGGTTCTGGTAGCGTTCAAGTTCCTCAGCGGAGATTTCCCACTCGTCGGCATCACCGCGGCCGATCGGGCGCTTGCGGGCATGTATCCGGCCGAGCCGGCACCACTCCCGCACGGTGTAGGGTTTCTTTTCTAGGATCTCGGCCACCTCGACAGGGCTGTACCAGCTCTTTGGGGGCTGCTTGCCGGATAGCATGTCGATGAGTGTGTCGAGTTTTGCCTCGACCGCCGCGAGCCGGACCCCAAGCCCATCGGAGCCGTCAACACCGGTCATTTTTGCCGAATCCTCGCCCATGCCGTCACCATTTCCGATTCTCACTTTTTCAACTTTCATGCCCTTGGGCGTCGGTCCGGACTAGTTGACACTTTGACACTTCGCGATCTGTCAGAGACCGATCTTCGCCGCTTGACGTTTTGACACTTTGACATTTTGACGCTTTGCCAATCGGTCAGAGACCGATCTCTGCCGCCCTCCGGTAGTAGGCCCGCTCCGATTTGCCGGTGAGTTTCATCCAGGCATCGATTCGATCACGCCGTCCGTGATGCTCAGCTACGAGCTTGCGGATGATCTCATACTCGGCCTCTTTTTTCTCTTGGCGGGTCTTGGGGGCTGCCTGGGTATGCTGGAGGAAGATCAACTGCTCATCTAGCGTGGCCCGCACCAAGTCTTTCCAGTGGGTTTCGGTCTGCCCATCCCGGTGCTGAAGATAGTCTGGAAATGCCTTATCGACCAACAACCGCAAGTCGAGTCGGTAGCCACGCTTCTGCGACTCCTCGATCAGGAAGTCTGCGATGTACATGCCTTCGGTGGGCGTGATTGTCGGGCTGCCAGCAGGCCAACCGCGTGAAGCGATGTCCCGCATCAGGGCAGAGATTTGCGCATCGCCGGGATTGTACTTCAAGTAATGGATTCGGCTTTTCAAGGCATTCAGCAGGGGAGCGGCGTGGAGTTCCAAGTTGGAAATCAGAATAATCCCGCCGGTGAAGCGTACGGTCATGTCGAGTCCCTGCCTGTGGTACTTCACGATCCGCACGCCAGTTTCGCCAGGTTGGCTGCCGAGAGCCGCCAAAAGAATTTGTACGGCAATCCGCTGGTTGAGGATTTCGGCTACGTCGTCCAGCACGATGATGCAGTCAGGGTGTTCCTCCAGCAATTCAAAAAGGCCCATCGGCGTCAAATGGCCATGATGGTAGTAATACTTGACGCCGTCCTGCTCCAAGGTCCCGCGAATCGTGTAAGTCTTGCCGGTGCCGGGCCGGCCGAAGAAATAGAATCCCGGGTGATGCCCGAGCACAACTCCACGCACCCAGTCCCGCACGACCGAGAGGCGGCTTTGCAGCTCGGCCAGGGCACGGCGCTCATTATCACTAAGCATGGGGTTGCCGACGCCATTGCGGCCGGTGGGGGTGACGCCAGCGTGGTAGCCATTCGCCTTGCCGGGAACGCGGTCCCGCACTATTGGCAGCTTATTATCCAACTGGATCAGTGCGGCCTGGTCCTGTGGCGAGAGACAGAAATTCTTTCGGGGCGGGTCGTTGGCGGGGTCCTTTGCATGGTCGTCGAGCATGGATCTTCCTTCACGGCTTGGCATTGTATGTGGGTATGCACGTGGGGAAGCACAAGAGGTCCCCACGCCGCGGCCGGGTACGTCATTTTTCGATCGCATCCAGGATCTTTTGCCTGGCTGCGGCAAGAAATGTCGCCCTATTGCTTAGACCGTAGTAGCAGAGAAAAAATGCTGAAGAATCCTGGCAGGCGTGGCCGAACGCAGCGGCATTTCAGAGACTGTACCGCTGGTAGAGTACGGACCCCGGCCACTCGGCCTTGAAATCGGAATGGCCGCTTGGTTTTCTCGGGATCGACTTGAATCCTGCCGGCCGGGGTCAGATCTTCCGCTTCAAAAAGGAGCCGGATGGAAACCTATCTGCAACCCCGAACCGGTTCGCATATCGGCGAGCATCAGAACGCTGGCTAGCCTCAATCATGCCGCGTATAAGAACGACACGATCTTCAACGGATATCTTTTCCACAAGATGAAGTCGGTCCACTGCCTCGGCAGCATCGCGGTATTCCTTCCCCTCGATCATCTTGCGTACCATGTTCTCTGGAGGAAATGCGTCACCCAAATTGAACAGCCCTACCGCCTCAAGGGCATCTCCATACTTGCCGGCCGCGATCATCCTAGATACAAGGTCATGCAGCGATACCAGGTGAGCCAAATTGAACGTCTTCATCCATCGGATGGCGGTCTTATATCGGGCCACTTCAATCAGGTGGAGAACGGCGTGTTCAACTAGCGGCCAGTTGGTGAAATTCAACGTCGTTATCCAAGCAACGGCATGCTTGTACTCTTCAGTCTCGATCAGCCGCCGCACCGTGTCTTCAACGAGAGGTCCACTCGTAATATCGAACATTCGCATGGACATGAGTGCATGCGAATATCGGCGGGCATCAATCATCTGTCGCACCAGATCCCCGGGCGGAAACTCTCTTCTTAGTCCCAAGACTCGAATCAAGAAGGCTGCCAATAGGTACTGGGCTGCCCCAATCCGCTCGGCTATCACAACTCTCACGGGCGTCTCTTCGTCCATCTCGCTTTGGGAGTCCTTGGGTCTATTCCGTGTGCTGCGTCGGTAGCCGGAGTATTCTCTGATCAATTCGCGGGAAAGACGGCGGAAGTTTAGAGTAATCCGCACGGTGCGATCAGAACTCGTACATAGCATCGCCACCAAACGGTCCAACTGTCCGGAATTCGCCCGCAACATACGGAGTTGATGCATGTTACGCAAGGACTCGCAAATCCCCTTCGCTATCGCGATTCTGGCCTTACGAAAATCGCGGATCGCCTTGGCCAGTTCGCTTGCTGATTGAAACCGCCTCTTCGGGCTCTTGGACAGGCATCGCCGCACAATGCCGTCCAATTGCGGTGCAATCTCGGGATTGAGTTTTTTGGGGCCGGCACGCTCCCACGTGTCGTCTTGGATGGCATCCATGATCCCGTCTGGCGAGCCACGGAACGGCAGCTTTCCAGTCAGCATCTCATAGAGAATCACTCCCAGACTCCAGATATCGGACCGCGAGTCAATCGAAGCCTCCTGCTCGCGGAAATGGCGTACCTGTTCTGGCGACATGTAGGCTCGCGTTCCGCCGCGTTCTTCTAGGCCCTGCGCCAGCCTTGCCGTCCATGCTGCGAGGCCAAAATCAACCACTCGCGGGTTTCTGTGGTTATCCAGAATAATGTTCGTTGGCTTGAGGTCACGGTGAACAAGCGGCCCTTTGCTGATGCTGGATGTGTGTATGAAATGCACCGCCTGGGCGACCTGTTCCATGATAAACAACAATTCGTCGAAATCCGTTGATCCATTCGCCCAGGACTTAACAAGGTCCTGAAGGGTCCCGCCGTCCAGATACTGCATCACAATGGCGGGGCCTTGATCGTCTTCGCGTTTCACCACGTCATGGGTGATTATCAAATTGGGGTGCTCGAACTCCACCGCAATACGAGCCTCTTGCCACAACCTGGCCCGCACCTCGGGATTATTCCGCCACTTCTGCCGCAATACCTTGATCGCCACGCGGCGGTCGAGATTATGGTCATAAACAAGGTACACTACGCCAAAATACCCGTGGCCCAGCGGCCGCAGAATCTCGAAGCGATCAGGCAATCGGGGCGGCGGTTCCGACGAAGCTACGGCGGCCCCGCCTTCTTGTTCCATTGGATTCGATGATCGACTCTGGGAATCGGCCGATTCGCCTCGTCGCTCGCGAAACACCCGAGCGATGATGGCATCGTCTTCCGGGAATCGCCGCCTGTACTCGGCTTCATCTGGACCTCGCTCAGTGGTCCAACGCGGATTGATCTCTGGGTCGAGTTCAAGTTCGAGCAAATCTTCGAAAAGAGTCTGACGGCAATTTTCCTCGAAGCCACCCAGGTAATCCTCGACGCGAGGCCTGAGACTGGAACGAAGCTGTTGTTCAAAATCCGAACATGATTTCTCAATCCGTTCAAGATCCCCGTCGGTCAAAGCTGAATAACGGCCCCGCCTACTTGTGTTTTGCGGCCTCATTTTCCAGACGCCTGTTCAACCTTGCTTGGACACGATCGACCCTATACCGCGTGACACCTTTGAAGTGTGGACTCAAAAGATCCTTAATTTGTGCGAGCGTGCAGTCGGCGAGGAGGAGTTCGGCAATCGCTCGATCACGAGGTTCAAACGGCTCCATAAACCGATCCCACACATCCTGGATTGCAACGGACACGTCCGGTGCCAAAGCATCGCTTTCGAGCTGGTCAAGAACGCTCTGGTCGTGAATCGTTGCTCCGCTACGGATTTTCTTTCGGAGTTTATCAACAAACTTGTCACGAATGATCTTCCAAACCAATGCTCGGAGAGTTTGTCGATTCGCAAGGTCCGGCCACCTCCCCTCCTTGAATCCTGCGATTACGCTGCCAAGAGTGCTCTGTCGTAGATCGTCGGCCAGCGCGGGATCGAGGCCATAGCCTGCGACGAGATAGCTACACGCCTTCGCCACGTACGGCGTAAGAAAGTCGACCAGGCTACTAATAGCTTCTTGCCTACCTGCCTTGGCGTGGGGGAGCAATTCCGTGGGAGTCTCGTCTGCCATTTGGCACTCCAAAAATGGGTGAGTTTCAATCGGAATATATCTGAATGTAGCCGCGGCAAATTGCGTGTAAACCCCCTCCGAAGACGGATCGTATGCGATTTTCTGATCGCGGCCAAACATTCCGCGGGCGGTCTTCGCTAGATGGATCTGGCATAGTTGTGCCACGTCCTTCAAGAAAGTTCGGCAAATCTTGCCGCCTATTACCGGTTTAAGAATAGAGGGATGAAGACTCGCCCAATCCAGTCGATTCTCTCGCGAGGCCGGCCCGTCGCCGGCCAGGACCTTCGCCGGGCAGCCCGCCTCTGGCGACGGCCAGGAACAGAGCGGGCAAGCAGGAGGCATAAAGATGCTCGTGTTATCTCGAAAGAAGAATGAATCCATCGTCGTCCGCAATGACATCACCATCGTGGTGGTGGAGATTCGCGGCGATAAGGTTCGCCTGGGCATCACGGCTCCCATGGAGGTGCCCGTGCATCGCCAGGAGGTTTTCGAGGCGATTCACCGTGATGAGCACATTGCGGTGACCTGATTGTCCCTCAAGCTCGCCTCGCCGTAGATTCCGGCGAGGCGAGCACCTTTGATCCTTCGAGCCCCCGTGGCCTTGCCCAAGGCTACGGCGGCCCGCATGGTCAACCCGACCAAGCTGACCGCCGAGGCAACTCGGCACCTTGCTCTTTGACAATTCAAGCGGCGACTGTCCGAACGCCGCCCATCATGTTCAGTAGTCGCCCCGCAAGCGCAGGGGAACAGCACGATGGCCAGGACAAAAACGCCCCCGCCGCCATGACAGTGGCGACGGGGGCTCGGTGAGGTCCGGCAGCGTGCCGGCCTCGTTTCAAGCACCTCCTATTATGAAGGAGAATTAACATGGGAGCAAACGCTCCAAAGCCGAAGCCCGGGACGGCAAGTTCCCAGGCAAAGGGTTCGCAAGAAGCGGCTGCCGAGTCGCCGAAAGCGGCCGGGCAGCAAAAGCCGCCGGCGGAAGGTTTCAAGCTGCCACGCCCAGATATGAGCGTCCAGCAGGTCGTGCTGTCGAAGATCTTCGCCAAGCCCGAGTTGAATGCCTTCCGCGGGCGCGAAAATGACCCGTACTCCAAAGAGGCCGTGAAGAACCTCTTGGAGTCGATCAAGATGCAGGGCGGCATTAACACGCCGCTCCTGCTTCAAGCCCGCCCGGGCGACACCTTCGAAGTCGGCGATGGCCATCGTCGCCTCACCAGCCTCCTGCTGCTGATCGCTGATGGCGTGGCTGGCTTCTCGGCGGACATGCTCGTGCCGGCGAACGTGCTCGGCCTGGACACGGACGAGCTGACTTTCGTCACCGCAAGCGTTTCGGGTAACGTCGAACGCGAACCGCTCCCTGCGGAAGGTCGCATGGATGCAACCCTCCGGCTCCACAAGGCCGGGATGCCCCGGCAGAGCATCGCCGACCTGTTGCACGTCAGCAAAAGCTCGGTGGACAGGGACATCACGTTGGCCGGAGACACGGAAATGATGAACCACGTTCGTGTGCTCCGCACCATCACGATGTCGAACGCCGCCCTGCTGCTGGCGACCGCTGAGAAGGCCAAACGTCGTGACGAATTCATGGCGTTCCTGAACGAGTGGCATCGGCAGGCGCAGGCCGAGATCAACGCCGAGATTGCGGCTCGTGCCTCGCGGGATGAACCGCCGCTTGCGGAGGCTCAGCGTTATCCGCGGAGCCGGATGACCACCGAAATGGTCAAGCACTGGCGGCAGGCCCTGGAAAAGAAGCTGGCGTTGACGATGCCCGGCTTCAAGTTCATGGCCTCGCTCAACACGGACAACGGGGTGCCCCGCGTGGTAATCGACCCGGTAGTGAAGCCGGTCGCCGATCTGTCCGCGGCGGATTTGGCCAAAATCGTCCGGCGGTGCCTCGACTTGGCCCATGTGTTGGAGCCGGTTTTGGCCGCCAAAGCCGCGGAGGAGAACGAGGCGTCGGAGGCGGACGCTGCCGGTGAAGTGACCAGTCCCGGCCTCGAACGGCTCCGGGAACTGGGGTTCAGCCAGCTTGTCGGCGAGGATGACGACCAGCCGGAGGAAACTTCGGACGCTGATGACTCCGACGAGGTGTCTGACAGCGAACCGCAAACGGACCAGCCGTAAGGTGTGTTTAGCTACACCCAGAAGAGTGTAGATTGCCTCAATTGAGGCTGAGGGGGTCCAGCCCGTGGCCGCGATCATCATGATCCAGGCCACGGGCGACCTTCTCCCAAGTTCGCTTGGGATCCAATTGCGGCTACGCCTTGCTAGGGCGGCCGGTAGCAATGACGAGGATGTCCAGAAGGCACTGCTCATTTCCACCGGCCGGTCTAACGACGGACAACACCATGTTAGAACTCGTAGGTTGGTAACTATGAGTAATCATGGTAACCCCGGTCAGATGGCCGGCGATGCTACAACTCGTGGCATCGACAAACAGACAGGTGTATTACACACCTCGGGCGTTCTCGCTCGTAAAGCGGCTGGGGCTAAGAAAGCTCCCGGCGTCCAACCAGCACGTGGTGTTACTACTCGACTTGGCCTCGACCGTCCGCGGGCTGTCGTGACCAAGCAACTCTCCCTCGCGACAGGTAAGGATACTTACGCCGCGAGGGTTGTCGGAGAGACGTTAAGGCAGCGCGGCAGCTCCAGCCGTCCGGACGGAAAGGTGCTGCCAAGCGGACCTGACATATACGTTATCTCAAAGGAAGGGCACGAAAGGCGGGTGGCCAAGGGTAACCTTCGGCCTGAACTCCAATTGTACCTTCTTGACAAGCGGATGCACTTTGGAAATCCTACGGTGTTTTTGGGGACACAGCTTGACGGCGAGGATGTGGTTCTGAACCTGTCCGTACCCTGTCGAGGCCTCCTCGAAGCACTGATGCTCGGGCACGTAAATCGCCAAACGGCGGTTTACCATCCGGCGAGCAACGGATTCCTGCAAGTGCCGGATTCGCGAGAGTTGAGTGGGATCGCCGCAGCATGTGCGTGTGCCAAGCGCAAAACGTTCCCGGAGGCACTCGCATGCGTAGACGCATCGCTATCGGACCTGCCTCAAGACGTCTATGTAGGTGTGCTTAATCTGATCTTAGCGATCGGGTCTTCGCCTCCTGCCGACGTGACTGAGGAAACGCTGACCGAATTGCAGCGGATCTGCGAGCGGGCCGGCGAAGTTGACGGTAGTTATGCGAGCTGGTTGGCCGTGGCAATTGCCCACGCTGTACACCGACTTAATGCAGCATCATCCGAAGTGCCCGAGGGCCAGGAGTTGCTCCAGGCCGCGGTGTAAGCCGCACCGGATCGCACTGGTTTCTGAGGTCCGCCTCGTCTGGTGTGATCCGGGGTTGTTCTTTGAAAATTTGGTGAAGGTGTGAGTGGGAGGGACGCGGGCTGCGGGTGGACCCTTTTTTCAAGGGAGGCCACTATGGCCAAAATCCATGAGCA